>ERZ808274.161-NODE-161-length-38558-cov-9.367244_pt1 | contig 38558 bp, 30 predicted proteins | sample MGYA00521277_ERZ808274 | MGnify/ENA primary metagenome ERZ808274 (study PRJEB31516, sample SAMN03275597) | gut metagenome | biome: mammalia-associated habitat; material: feces | host: Papio cynocephalus | place: Kenya | collected 2012-07-28 ... | reverse complement strand
ACGCGGGGACATGACGCAAGATGAGCGGCCGGGAGGCCGCTCATCTTGCGTTTATGCCCCCACCCCCCTACCGTCCAGCCCCAGGCCGGACGGTGAACGCACCCGCATGCATGTGCCAACGCACCCGCATGCGTGTGCCAACGCGGCCGCATGCGAGTGCCAACGCACCCGCATGCGATGACCATACCTTCTTGGGCTGAGCGGTCGGCCCGCCGCACTCCCCCACTCCCCGCACACCCGCGCTGTACCCGGGTCAGTCCGCCGCACATGCCGCCCCACCCCCTTCTCCCCCGCACAGCCACCCCACCCGCCCGACCCGTACATGGGGCAGGCCTGGATGGCCAATGGGAAAGGAAACGGGGAAAAAGGTTGGCAATAAGGTGAAAAGTCCGTACTTTTGCAATCGTGCGACGCCCATTCACCCAAGACTCCATCCTGCACCAGTCCGCACCCGGCAACATCACGGAACCGTGACACTTACAGCCCCGCAGCACAAGGACGCGCCAGACCTGCGGCGACCTGTGGCACAGCACCTGAAAGCCAGCGGGAAACGGGTAGAGTGGAAAGCGGCCGCGCGCATGCCCAAGACTACACCACACAAAACCATCCACATGAGAAAACTTCTGACCACACTGGCACTTGCCCTCGCCTCCACCCTGGCCGCAGGCTCCGAGGACCTTGATGGATTCCTGTACGGGCAGGCCTCCGCGCCCGACGGCAGCGAATGGCAAGACCCCACACGCCTGTCCCTCAACAAGGAGCAGCCCCGTGCCTACATGTTCCCCTTCGCCTCCGCCGAGGAGGCCAGGAAGGTGCTGCCCGACGGGAGTTCCTATTTCCGGAGCCTCGACGGCACATGGAAGTTCCACTGGGCAGCCACCCCCGAGGAACGTCCGCGCGACTTCTTCCAGCCCGGCTACGACGTGTCACGGTGGGACGACATCCAGGTGCCAGGCTGCTGGAACGTGCAGGGTCTCCAGAAGGACGGCTCCATGAGGTGGGGTGTGCCCGCCTACGTCAACCAGCCCGTGCTCTTCTACCACGAGGTGAAGGTGGGCGACTGGAAGGAGGGCGTGATGCGCGAGCCCAAGGACAAGCGCTTCACCACCTACAAGTACCGCAACGAGGTGGGCTCCTACCGCCGCACCTTCACCCTGCCCAGGGAGTGGAAGGGCCGCCACATCTTCGCCAACTTCGACGGTGTGGACAGCTTCTTCTACCTGTGGGTCAACGGCCACTATGTGGGCTTCAGCAAGAACAGCCGCAACACCGCCTCGTTTGACATCACACCCTATCTGCAGAAGGGCGAGAACACGATGGCACTGGAGGTTTACCGCCACAGCGACGGCTCCTTCCTGGAGTCGCAGGACATGTTCCGCCTGCCAGGCATCATACGCGGCACTTACCTCACCGCCGTGCCCGAGACGCACATCCGCGACCTGGCCGTGAGGACACAGCACATCTCGGCGGACGAGGCCGAGGTGAGGGTGGACGTGCAGGTGCGCTCCCTGGGCAAGAAGGCACCCTATTGCACCATCAATCATGAGGTCTATCCCGTGAGGCTCTATTCTGACGAGACAGGGCAGAGGGTGGCCGGGGCGAGAGACATCGCCCCCGACGGTGTCCTCACGATCAGGGGGCCACGCCTGTGGAGCGCCGAGGAGCCCTGGCGCTATGTGCTGGTGACCACGCTGAGGGACAGGAGGGGACGCGTGCTCGACTGCACCAGCACCTACTTCGGCGTGCGCAAGGTGGAGATACGCGACACGAAGGCCGAGGAGGACGAGTTCCACCTGGCCGGGCGCTATTTCTATGTGAACGGCAAGCCCGTGAAGCTGAAGGGCGTGAACCGCCACGAGACCAACCCCTCCACAGGCCACGCCATCTCGCGCGGGCAGATGGAGCGCGAGGTGATGCTCATGAAGCAGGGCAACATCAACCATGTGCGGCTCTCGCACTACTGCAATGACCCGTACTGGTACTACCTGGCCGACAAGTATGGCCTGTACCTGGAGGACGAGAGCAACATCGAGAGCCACGAGTACTACTACGGCAAGGAGTCACTCTCGCATCCCGCCGAGTGGAAGGCTGCGCACGTGGCACGGAACATGGAGATGGTGCACGCCCACGTCAACCACCCCAGCATCGTCATCTGGTCGCTTGGCAACGAGGCCGGGCCGGGCGAGAACTTCGTGGCCGCCTACCGGGCCATCAAGGCTTACGACACCAGCCGGCCCGTGCAGTACGAGCGCAACAACGACATCGTGGACATGGGGTCCAACCAGTACCCCAGCGTCGCCTGGGTGCAATATGTGGTCAAGGGCAAGGCCGGGGTCAAGTACCCCTTCCACATCTCGGAATACGCGCACTCCATGGGCAACGCCGTGGGCAACCTCGTGGACTACTGGAATGCCATCGAGAGCACCAACTTCCTGTGCGGAGCCGCAATCTGGGACTGGGTGGACCAGGCGATTGACACCTACACGCCCGACGGCAGGAAATACATGGGCTACGGGGGCGACCACGGTGACTGGCCCAACGACGGCATGTTCTGCATGAACGGCATCATGCTGCCCGACCTCAGCCCCAAGCCACAGTACTACGAGGTGAAGAAGGTGTACCAGAACGTGGGCGTGCACGCCACCCGCGACGGCAAGTCGCTGGTCATCTTCAACAAGAACTACTTCACCCCGCTTGACTACGATGTGACCTTCCGCACCGAACTGGACGGCCGCACGATAGCCGGCGGACGGCTGGAAGGCGTGAGCGGACTGGCCCCGCGCGACTCGGTGACCCTGCCCTTCCCCACCGGCGAATGCCTCATGCCCGACGCGCTCACCACCATCGAGTTCCGCCTCAAGCAGGACATGCCCTGGGGCAAGAAGGGCTTCGTGCAGATGGCAGAGCAGATCGACATGCGGGACTTCAAGGCTCCCGCCGCGCGCCAGGACATCAGCCTGGCCTCGGCGGGACGGAAGCCCGTGAGCGCCAGGCAGGACAGCCTGGGCATAAGCGTGACAGGCGAGGGGTTCGAGGTGCGGTTTGACAATGCCACAGGCAACATCAGCACGCTCACCTACGCCGGCAAGCAACTCATCACCGAAGGCAACGGCCCGCGCCTGGACGCCCTGCGCGCCCCCACCGACAACGACAACTGGGCACGCGAGGCGTGGTTCAAGAACGGGCTCCACTGCCTGGCCCACCACACCCAGGGGACACCCGCCGTGCAGAAGAACCAGGACGGAACGGTGACCATCACCTGCCACATCCTGAGCCAAGGCACCCACGAGGGCACACTGCAATACCGTCCGGGAAAGGCCGGCAGGCCCTACACGGCTGTCCGGGAGGGACGCGCGCTCACAGCGGGCGACTTCCACTTCCTCAGCACCGTATGCTACACCGTGTTCCCCGACGGCTCCATCACCCTGGCAAGCAGCATCGTGTCCAGCGACCCCAGCCTGGTGCTCCCCCGGCTGGGCTACGCGATGAAACTGGACAGGCAGTACGACCGCTACACCTACTACGGCCGCGGCCCCCACAACAACTATGCCGACCGCAAGACCGGCTCCTTCGTGGGGCTGTACGAGAGCACCGTGGAGCAGCAGTTTGTCAACTTCCCCAAGCCCCAGAGCATGGGCAACCGCGAGGATGTGCGCTGGTGCGCGCTCACCGACAGGGAGGGGACGGGACTCCTGTTTGTAGCCTGCGACCGCATGAGCGCCTCGGCCCTGCCCTGGAGCGCGATGCAGATGACGCTCGCCGCACACCCCCACGAACTTCCCCGGAGCGACGGCAACTACCTGCACCTGGACTGCCAGGTGACGGGACTGGGAGGCAACAGCTGCGGACAGGGAGGCCCTCTGGAGCGCGACAGGGTGATGGGCGACCGCCATCAGATGAAGTTCATCATACGTCCCGTGGAGCATGGTGACGACATGGCGGCGCGCTCGCGCGTGACCACCGCCCTGGAGTGCCCGCTCACCATCACGCGCGACCGCGCCGGCAAGGTGACCATCACAGGCGACACCAAGGCCGCCCGCCCCGGCAACATCTGGTACACCGTGACCACGCCCACCCCGAAGAAGACCCTGGCCAAAGCCCGTGTGCACCGGCCATCCGGCGGCCCGCTCACCATCGACATGCGCGAGGGAGGCACCGTGACGGCCTGGTACGAGGGACAGGAGGGACAGAAGACCACCGTCACCTACGAGCGTGTGGAGAGTGTCCCGGTGACAGTGGCCTACGCGAGCAGCGAGGAAGACCCCAGCGGCGAGGTGGCCAGGAACCTGGTGGACGGCGACCCCTCCACCATCTGGCACACGATGTACAGCATCACGGTGCCCAAGTTCCCCCACTGGATAGACTTCGACTGCGGAGAGGCGAAGACCATCAAGGGCTTCACCTACCTGCCCCGCCAGGACGGAGGAGCCAACGGAAACATCAAGGGCTACCGCGTGCAGGTGAGCCAGGACGGCAAGACATGGAGTGGCCCGGTGGCCGAGGGGGAGTTTGAGAACAACCTCAAGGAGAAGCGCGTGCTCTTCGCCAAACCCAGGCAGGCACGCTACCTGCGCTTCACGGCACTGTCCAACCAGCGCGGCGACGACTTCGCCAGCGGTGCGGAGTTCAATGTGCTGGCCGAGTAAGGGGAGTGAGGATTGGAGGTTATTGGGTTTTGAGGTTTTAAGGTTATCGGGTCAGGAGGTTGGGAGGTTATGAGGTCATCAGGCCATGAGGTTATGAGGGAGCCGGGGCTACGGCATTCTTGACCTTGTCCTGTGGCCTGCCTCTTATCCACAAGCCTCCACCTGGCCTGCTTACATATTATTGTTGTCCCGCCCGCACTTGCGGGCGGGACACCCACTCATCCACTATGAGACACCCATTCATCACGCTGCTCATGCTCGTGCTGCTGCCCACGGGCATGCACGCCGTGCACATCCCCGTCACCATCCAGGGCGACCACGGCCACCTCGCGGCCGTGATACAGAAGCCCGGAAACTCACCGCACAGGCGCATCCCGCTGGTCATCATCTGCCACGGGTTCACGGCCGACAAGGAGGGCACCCTGCTGCGCGTGCTGGCCGACAGCCTGGAGGCACACGGGATAGCGTCGCTGCGTTTCGACTTCAACGGGCACGGGCAGAGCGGGGGACGATTTGAGGACATGACCATGCCTGGCGAGATAGAGGATGCCAGGCGGGTGGTGGCCTATGCCCACAGCCTGCCCTGGGTGGGCAGGGTGTTCATGGCCGGGCACTCACAGGGTGGTGTGGTGACGGCCATGGCCTCGGCCATGCTGGGCAGGAGGCAGGTGGCCGCGCGCATCCTGCTGGCTCCGGCGGCCGTGCTCAGGGACGATGCCCTGCGGGGCAGCACCTTCGGGGCACAATATGACCCGCAAGACCCGCCCGAGACGGTGACCCTGTGGGGAGGGCGAAGGCTGGGAGGCGAGTTCATACGCACGGCCGTGTCGCTTCCCATATACGAGACTGCGCGCCTATACCGCGCACCCCAACTGGTCATCCACGGTGAGCGTGACCGCATCGTGCCTTACACCTACGGCGAGCGGTTCCACGAGGAGTGCCGCAGGAGCCGCCTTGTGCTCTTGCCCCAGGCCGACCACGGCTTCAGCGGCCTGGAACCACAGGTGGCCAGGCTGTGCGTGGAGTTTGTGCGCCAACACGCTTTCGGGAAGGGAAGATAGGGGGCGGGAAAGAAAAAACGCCGTAACTTTGCATCCTGGACATGGGTACAAGGCAGACAGCCCTCAGGGCAGCATTCCGCCACTCACTGCCCATCATGGCAGGGTATGGCTTCCTGGGATTCACGTACGGGGTGTATATGCACACACTGGGCTTCTCCTTTCTCTACCCCATGCTGCTGGCTGTCACCGTATACGCGGGCAGTGTGGAGTTCCTGCTTGGCAACATGCTGCTGGGGGCGTTCCATCCCCTGCAGACGTTTCTCATGGTGCTGATGGTCAACGCGCGCCATCTGTTCTACGGCCTCTCACTGCTTGACCGCTACCATGGGCTGGGCTGGAAGAAGTTCTTCCTCATCTTTGGTCTCTCCGACGAGACCTTCGCCCTCACCAGCAGCCTGCGCGCGCCCGAAGGAACCGACCGCGGATGGTTCCTGCTGTGGCTCACCTGGCTCAACGAGACCTACTGGGTGGCTGGCGCCACACTGGGCGGACTGGCAGGTGGGCTGCTGCACATCGACCTGCACGGCATGGAGTTCGTGCTCACGGCCATGTTCACCGCCATCTTTGCCGACAACTGGCTCAGGGAACGCAGCCATGCGGCATCCCTGCTGGGCCTCGCGTCCAGCATCCTGTGCCTGGTGGCCTTCGGCCCCGGCCACTTCATTGTCCCCAGCATGATACTTATCCTGCTGTCGCTGTTGGCATTGCGCAAACGTATGGAGAAGGGAGGCGCGGCATGAGCCACACACCCTCCATGAGTCTCCTGTGCCAGGTGCTGCTGGTGCTCTGCGCCATGGCTGCCACCATGGTCACACGCTTCCTGCCCTTTCTGCTCTTCCGCCCGGGAAGGGCCACACCGCGCACCGTCACCTTCCTGGGACACGTGCTCCCCGCCGCAGTCTTTGCCATGCTGGTCATCTACTGCCTGCGTAGCGTCGATTTCTCGCGTCTGCCGGTGCCTGGCTTCTGGCGGAGTGATGCTTTCGCACAACTGGTGTCTGTGCTGGTGACGGCGCTCATCCACGCATGGAGGAGAAACATGATGTGGTCGATAGCCGGCGGCACCCTGGGCTACATGACGCTCATCAGGGTACTATGACACCCGGCTCACCTGATCACCCTATATTGCCGCCTGGCCTGGGCGCGCGTGATGAGGTTGAAGTGCCACCACTCCGTGCGCAGCGGGGTGAAGCCGGCCTCGCGCATCACCGAGCGCAGCAACTGTCGGTTGCGCTGGGCCTCGCGGCTGATGATGCCACGGCGCACCAGTTCGCCTTCCTGGTCGATGTGCGCCTCGCGCCCCAGATGGTCTACCTTGGTGCCCATGTCCAGCGTGTCGCCCGTCTGCGCGTCACACAGCGTGATGTCCACCGCCATGCCATAGTTGTGCAGCCCGCCGCCATTGCGCGGATTGCTCACATAGTTCTGCTGGGGTGTCCCAGCCACCACGCGCCACATCTGCGCCTGCACCGACATGGGGCGGGCGGCATCGTAAACCTTCAGACTGAGGTCGGGCCTGCGCGCCTTGAGCAACCGCTGGGCCAGGCACAGAGCCCTGGCGGCACGGGGGTGCAGGAGCGCCTCGCGCAGGTCGGCATAGAGCACGCGCCCCGTGAAGTTGTCGGCCCGGGCATACATCAGACTCACCTGTATGGTGCTGTCCAGGGTGGTGATGTCCACCATTCCCTGCCGTTCCATACTTAGGGCCGTGGCGCTCTTCCGTGCCCTCAGCGCGAGAGGCGGCATGAGCAAAAGGGCGGCAAGGCAAACCCTGCACACACCCTGGGGCACACGCCCACGCCATTTCGCGTCACTTGCCATAATCCTTGACCGCTTGGTGACTGTCATCCAGCGTACTCCTCCGCGCACTTCCGGGGCACGCTCACCTCGCCACAGAGCGACCTGCCCATGAGCGCACGCACCATCTCGGCGTCATCATACAGGCCATTCAGGTGCATGAGCTTGGTCACGGCGGCCTCTACCGTGCTGTCATACCCACTCACCACGCCCGCCTCCTGCAACTGCATGCCGGGCGCGTACAGTCCCATCTCCACGCAGCCCGTCTCACACTGGCTGATATTGACGATGGTCACGCCATGGTCCGAAGCGTTACGCAACAACTTGAGTATCCATGGATTCTGTGGAGCGTTGCCCGACCCGAAGCTCCGTATGACAATGCCCTTGAGTTCTGGCGCGCCGAGCACATGCTTCACGATGTGCTCCTGGATGCCGGGGAAGAGCGAGAAGACCACCACATCGGGGTTCATCTCCGTGTGCACCGCAAGCGGCAGATGGCGGTCGGGCTGCAGGATATGGTGGCTGCGGAAGGTGAAGGACACTCCCGCGTCGCACAGGTGGGGGTAGTTGAAGGACTCGAAGGCGTTGAAGCCACCGGCGTTCTGCTTTGTCGCGCGGTTCCCGCGAAGCAGATGCCCGTTGAAATATATGCACACTTCGGGCACACGCGCGAAGCCGTCCTCATCGCAGGAAGCGGCCAGTTCAATGCTCGTGAGCAGGTTCTCCTTGGCGTCGGTGCGCGGCTGCCCGATGGGCAACTGGCTTCCCGTGAGGATGACAGGCTTGGTGAGGTTCCCCAGGATGAAACTCAATGCCGATGAGGTATAGGCCATCGTGTCAGTCCCATGCAGGATGACAAAACCGTCATAGGCATTGTAGCGGTCGGCCACGATGCGTGCCAGACGCGCCCAGTGCCCCGGACTCATATTGCTGGAGTCCAGGGGATGCGGCAGCGAATAAGTGTCAACCTCGGTGTTGAGCGACCTGAGTTCATACAGATTGTCCATCAGATGGCGGAAGTCAAGCGGCTCCAGCACACCCGTCCGCGTGTTGCGGCCCATGCCGATGGTGCCCCCGGTATAGATGAGCAGCACCTTGCGCAGTCCGTGCGCCATGCCTCCCTCCAGGGTGTTGTAAATGTGCGATGTCCCTGTCATGCTGCAAATTTACCCATTTTTGCCGAATGCCTGAGTCTCACGCACCAGGTATTTGCCTCCTGGACCGCCGGCGAGAAGGGGCGGGAAGACCCTTGCCCCGCCTTTTGCAACCTGGTTGCACCACAATACAGCGACCTTTGCACGGATGAAAGGAAGAGGACACCTCACAGCGCGATACCGCCGGGTCGCCCGCATCATGCTGGTGGCTGCGCTCGCCATGATTGTGCACCTGGCCGTGCCACACCATCACCACGCCCGCCATGTGGCTCTGGTGTGCCTGCAAGCGCACCCCGGAGAGGCCAGTCCATCACATCCCCACTGCATAGGCAGCGAGCCTGGATGCCAGGCCGGGGATGCCGCCGACTGCCAGCCGTGTGACCCGTCGGGGCAGGGCGCACTGCGCCCGGCACACAGCCTGCCGCATGCGGGGGGCACGGCAAGACCCTCCACACATTTCCCGAATGTCTTCCTCCCCGCGCCACATCCCACTTGCCCAAGCCGGCTTCCGGCCGGCAAGGGATCGCGCAAGTGCGGGATACCCTGTTCATACGGACTTCCGGAAGCCCCACACGGTCTCTTCTTTGGCCGGCGGGGGCCTCCATGCGGATGCTGACAACGCTTTGTCCACAGCAACACGGGACAAGTGTGCCTGACAGGCACACGCCCGTCACAACGTTCACATCCGTATCAAACCCAGTATGAAAACCAATATCGTTTATCTGTCCGCCCTGCTGATTGCCGGGCTGTCGGCGTCGTGCGGAAAGCCACACACCGGGCACGGCAAGGACACGGACACCCACCAGGAGAAACTGGCGCTGGTCTCCTATGGTGCCTCCCTGGAGATTTATTGCAAGACCGACCCTCTGGTGGCCGGCGAGAAGGCACAGGTGCTGCTGTATCTTACGCGCACGCAGGACTTCAAGCCACAGCCGCGCGCCGCCGTGTCCATCCGGCTCACCGGTGCGGGCAACCGCGTCCAGGCCCGCCGCGACTCACTTGACCGGCCTGGCATGTGTACCCTCACGCTCACCCCGCAAAAGGCGGGACAGGCGCGCCTGCTGGTGTCTGTGCGGACTGCCGGCGGGCAGCCAGAACAGGCGAGCATTCCCGTGACCGTGTATGCCAGCCACAGCGAGGGGCAGAAGGCCGCGCAGGAACAGGCCACGCACAGCGGCAACACGGTGACCTTCAGCAAGGAAATGGTGTGGAAATCGCAGTTCAGCACCGAGGTGTGCCGTCCTGTTCCCTTCGGGCCGGCACTCAGGGTAATGGCTCAGGTGGAGCCAGCCCAAGGCGAGGAGCGCGTGGTGGTGTCCGGCGTGCCGGGCATCGTGCGCATGGGAAGCACGCCACCCGTGGAGGGTATGGCTGTCCGTGCGGGACAGACCCTGCTCACCGTGGACGGAAACACCACCGCCGACGGAAACATGGGCGTGCGCCTGCAAGAGGCCGAGGCAGCCTACCTGCGCGCCAAGAGCGAACTGGAACGCAAGGAGCCACTGGCCAAAGAGCGCATCGTGACTCAAAGCGACCTGCAGGACGCGCGCGCGGAATATGCCACTGCAAAGGCACAGTGGGAGAATCTGAAACGGCTGTCCGGCAACGGCCGGCAGGCCGTGACTGCTCCCATAGCAGGCTATGTGGCACAACTAAACGTAAAGAACGGGCAGTATGTGGAGGCTGGCCAACCCCTGGCCAGCGTGTCCTCCACGCACTGGCTCACACTGCGCGCCCAGGTACCACAGCAAGAGTGGCGCATGCTTCCACACATCCACGGCGCCAACATACGCATGGCCGGGGCGCGCACCGTCACCTCCCTGGACGAGCTGGACGGCAGCGTGCTGTCCTATGGCAGGCAGGTGAGCACGGACACACCGCTTGTGCCTGTACTCTTCCGCGTGCGATATACCCCAGACCTGCTGCCCGGCTCTTGGGTGGAGATGTTCATACGGACAGAGACATCAGACCGCGCACTCACTGTTCCCGCCGAGGCTGTCATCGAGGAGATGGGCCTGTACTTCATATATGTGCAACTGACGCCCGAACTCTTTGAGAAGCGCGAGGTCACCCCGGGCGGCACCGACGGCAGGCGCGTCGAGGTGCTGTCAGGCATCCGTGACGGAGAGCGCGTGGTGGGAAGCGGCGCCATCCTGGTCAAGCTCACACAAGCGTCGGGCGGGGTTGACCCCCACGCCGGGCACATGCACTGAGCCTGTCTCACCAGGAGGGATGGGGTTGCAAGATTTTGCGCCCCGACACTCCCACGACCCCATAACCTCACATATTCTCAGCCAAAGCAATGAGTATCATCAACAATATCATACACTGTTCGCTCCACAACCGCTTGATGGTGCTGCTGGGAGCGTTGCTGGTGATTGCGGGGGGCTACTTCTCCTCACGCCAGATGGACATAGATGTGTTTCCCGACCTCACCGCCCCCACCGTGGTGCTGATGACCGACACCCGTGGCATGACTGCCGAGGAGACCGAGCGGCTGGTCACCTTCCCCATAGAAACTGCCGTGAACGGCGCCACCGATGTGCGCCGCGTGCGCTCCACATCGCTCAACGGCTACTCATTCGTGTGGGTTGAGTTCAACTGGGGAACAGACATCTACCGAGCCCGGCAGACCGTCAACGAGAAGATGGTGGCCATGGGCGATGGACTGCCCGAGGGCATAACGCCGGTGATGGCTCCGCAGAGCAGCATCATGGGCGAGATACTGTTTGTGAGCATGCAGGCCGGTGACACCACCGGCATGATGGAACTGCGCACGCTGGCCGACTGGGTGGTGAAGCCTGCGGTCCTGGCCACGGGAGGAGTGGCACAGGTAACGGTGATAGGCGGTGACGTGAAAGAATACCAGGTACTGGCCGACGCGGCCAAGATGGATGCCTATGGCGTGACCATGGGCCAACTGGCCGACGCGGTCGCCGGACTCAGCCGGAACAGCACGGGCGGCGTGGTGCGCGAGCATGGAAACGAGTATGCGCTGCGGGGCATAGGGCGCACCAGTGACCTGGCCGACATGGCAGCCACGCTGGTCAAAAGCGCCGGCGGACAGCCTGTCACCGTGGGCGACGTGGCCCAGGTGCGCGTAGGAAGCGCGGTGCGCATGGGCATGGCATCACACAACGGGCAGCCCGCCATCATCCTGTCGATATCCAAACAGCCAAACATCAACACACTGGACGTGACCGAGAAGATAGAGCGCAACCTGCAGGACATCGCCAAGTCACTGCCAGCCGATGTGCATCTGAACACGCATGTGTTCCGCCAGGCCGACTTCATCGAGACCTCGGTGCACAACGTGGGACGCGCCCTGCTCGAGGGGGCGGTGTTTGTGGTCATCGTCCTCTTCCTGTTCCTGGGAAGTTTCCGCACCACCATCATCTCGGTGGTGGCCATTCCCGTGAGCCTGCTCGGAACGCTCATCGTCCTGCACGTCATGGGCCTGGATGTCAACACCATGACGCTTGGCGGCATGTGCATAGCCATCGGCTCGCTGGTGGACGATGCCATCATCGATGTGGAGAACGTCTATAAACGGCTTCGCGAGAACCACCGCCTGCCTCGCGAGGAGCGCCGTCCCGCCATCCGCATTGTATTCGAGGCATCCTGCGAGATACGCTCGAGCATACTCAACGCGACCTTCATCATCATGGTTGCCTTTGTGCCCCTCTTCTTCCTTTCGGGCATGGAGGGCAGGATGCTCAAGCCCCTGGGGCTGGCTTACATCATCAGCCTGTTCATGTCGCTCATCGTGGCGATGACCCTTACGCCCCTGCTGTGCAACATGATGCTCACGGGCGACCGCTACCTGGGTGCCAACGAGCGCGACAGCCGCGTCACCTCGTGGCTCTCGCGCGGCTACTTCCGCTCGCTCGGCTGGGTGCTTGCCCACCACAGGGCTGTCATGGGCGGCATGCTGGCGGCGCTCGTGGTGTCCCTGGGCCTGCTCCTGGGCATGGGAAACAGTTTCCTGCCCGAATTCAACGAGGGCAGCGCGGTGGTGTCGGCCGTGGCACAGCCAGGCGTGTCGCTGGAAGTGAACGACATGCTGGGCGACGCGCTTGAGGAGGAATTGCTCAAGGTGCCCGAGGTGTACGAGACCGCGCGGCGCACCGGACGCGGCGAACTGGACGAGCACTCCCAGGCGACAAACAGTTCGGAGATAGAAGTGAGGTTCCACCTGGCCAACCGCCCGCGCGCCGAGGTGTTCAACGACATGCGGCACCGCATGGCCTCGGTGCCGGGCGTGGTGTGCTCCATAGGCCAGCCACTGGGCCACCGCATCGACCACATGCTGTCAGGCACCAGGGCCAACATCGCCATCAAACTCTTCGGGAGCGACCTCAGCCGCATGTTTATGCTGGGCAACCAGATCAAGAACGCCATCGAGCCCATCGACGGACTGGTGGACGTGGCCGTGGAACAACAGACAGAGACCCCACAGTTGCAGATCCGCGCACGCCGCCAGGCTCTCGCACAATACGGCATCACCATGCAGGACTTCAACCGCTATGTGGAACTGGCCTTCCCTGGAGCCGTCCTGGGCGACATCTACGAGGGACAGAGACGCTATGACCTCGTGCTCCGCCTGGACAGCAACTACACCGCCACAGCGCAGGAGGTGGGACGCTCGCTCATCGACACGGGCAACGGGCACAAGGTGGCACTGCAGGACGTGGCCGACATAGTCTCGGCCGGCGGCCCCGGAAGCATCTCGCGCGAGAACGTGCAGCGCAAGCTGGTGGTGCAGGCCAACGTGTCGGGCCGTGATGTGGGCAGCGCCGTCGAGGAGATACAACGCACCCTGGACAGGCAGTTGACACTGCCCGAGGGATACCGCATCGAGTACGGGGGGCAGTTTGAGAGTGCCAGGAGCGCGCGGCACACGCTGTTGCTTGCCACCTCCATAGCCATCCTGGCCATCTTCCTGCTGCTCTATGGCGAGTTCCACGAGGTCTCACTGTCACTCATCGTGTTGCTGGGCTTGCCCCTGGCTCTCATAGGGGGAGTGCTGGCGGTGCGCTTCACCTCGGGGGTCATCAGCATCCCGTCCATCATCGGGTTCATCACCCTGTTTGGCGTGGCCACACGCAACGGAATCCTGCTCGTGTCGAAATACCGCCACTTGCAGGAGCAGGGCACTCCGCTCCACGAGACGGTGCTCCACGGGTCAATTGACCGCCTCAATCCCATACTGATGACCGCCCTCACCTCGGCTCTCGCGCTCATCCCGCTGATAGTGAACCGGGACGAGCCCGGCAACGAGATACAGAGTCCAATGGCCATCGTGGTACTGGGCGGACTGGTGTCGTCCACCCTGCTCAACATCTATGTGATGCCTGTCGTGTACCGCTGGTATGCCCTACGCAAGGAGCGGCACGACACGGCGCGGGCCTGATGTGCCGGGCACCACACGCATCCGCAAGCAACATCTCCAAGGCCAAGACCATGGTGGACAAGAGCCAGGAAGCGGCTTTCGATAACTATTCACCCCCCTTTCCGGGCAACAGATCAACATTATGAGAAAAGAACTGAGACAAGCCTTTTGTGTGCTCTGCATGGCACTCGCAATGCCGGGTTCCAGGGCACAGGACATTTACACCGGTCCCTTGAGGCTGGTGGAGGAGGGCAGCACAATGCTGCGCGCACTGCGCGAACAGGCACTGGCCCAGAAGGCGGCCAATCATGTGGGGCTCACGCCGCCAGACCCCGAAGTGGAGTTTGGCTACTTCTGGCCAAACCCTGTCACGGGAGGACGGCGCAAGGATGTGGATTTCACCCAGCAGTTTGACTTCCCTACCGCCTATGTGGAACGTGCCAGGCTGGCCAGGCAGCAAGACCGCGCCTGCGAACTGGATTATCTGAAACAACGCCAGCAACTGCTTCTGCAGGCCAAGCAGACCTGCGTGGAACTCGTATATCAAAACGCCCTGCACCATCTCTACAGCCAACAGGTCCAGTGGGCCAGGCAGTGGGCCGAGGCGTGCCGGCGCTCGTTGGACCAGGGCGCGACGGCCAAGATCGAGTACAACAAGGCACTGCTCAACCTCACGGACATGGAGAGCCAGGCGCGCCAGGCGAGTGTCACACGCCAACAGTTGCAGGCCGCACTGGCCACACTGGCCGGAGGCAAGGAGATTGTGCTGGAGAGATCAGACTACGGCGGGGAGACCACCCTGCCACAGGACTTCGACACATGGTTTGCCCAAGCGGCCACAGCCAACCCCGACCTGCAATACCTGGGAGCTCAGATGGAGGCAAGCCAGAGGCAGGTGAGAGTGGCACGGGCACAGGGACTGCCCAAATTGTCAGTAGGATATTCGGGCGAACTGGTGCCTTCGCAGAATTACAATGGTGTCACCGTGGGCATGTCCATTCCGTTGTGGGAGAACAAGGGGCGTGTGCGGCAGGCGCGCGCCGAGGCCAATGCGGCAAAGTTGGCCGTCCAGGACGCACGGATCCAGTACTACACACAGTTACGCGGCCTCTACGAACAGGCGCGGCAACAGCAGCAAGACATCCGTGACCTGGAGAAATTGCTGGCAGGGAATGACAGCGAGGCTCTGCTGCGCCGCGCCTATGAAGGAGGGGAGATAACACTGCTCACCTTCCTTACCGAGAATGCCCACAGCCTGTCAGTCCGCACACGCCTGCTGGAAGCGAGGCGTGACTTGGAACTGACGCTCGCCTCCCTCAACGCCTTCTGCCTCTGAACGCGGACGGCACGGGCACGCGGGCAGGGGAACTGCCCGGGAAGTCCAGGCGGCACACCACCCGGAAACGCGGATTGCGCGCATGGTGGCAACACATGCCACATGCGCACGCCAAGCCCACCGGGAGGGGCCGGAGAAGTGACTTCCCATCTAATTCGGCCACAGGATTCCTGTTGGCCTGTGGTCTCGGATGGTTTGCTTTCGGGCATGACTGGGGAACACCGGGGTGGTCAAGCCCCCTCTCCTGAGGAGAAATCACCACAAACAGGTCTGAAACAAGACGGGGAGAACAAGCCCCAGAAGGCTTGTCCACTTGTCCCGGCCCTGTGCCTGATGGGGGCTTAATACTTGCGGAAGACCAGCGTAAGCGTGTCCGCGCTCGTGAGTACCATGCGGTCTGAATGGAGCGAGAGGATGCGGAAGCCCCCGTTGGCAGGAACGCCAAAGCGCGCAAGGTCGGCCAGGCTTACCAGGCTGTCCTTGGCCGAATAATATGTGGGATGATAGATGACGAGGCTGTCTGGGGTGTGTCGGAAGTAACACTGGTAATAGTGTCCACCATCATGGTAGTCGCGCAGGCGTATGAGCCGCAGTTGCACACTGTAAAAGATGCGGCTGTGCTTGTCCTTCACCACCCTGCCCTGCGCGTCGCGCCACTCCAGCAACTGCCACATGCCGCCCAGGTCGCCATTGTGGTCGCGCTTGTTCTCGCAGGAGCAAAGGCCCAGGCACAGGGCCAGGGCAAGCATGCACAGGCGGCGCTTGGCAGCACGCGGGCGGGATACGGGCAAGAAATGGAGTGTGGGGTGTGCCATGACTACTTCTTTTTGATAAGTCCGCTATAGGCCAGCGTAAGCATGCCACCATGGCTGCGGCCAAGGAGTGTCCCGGTGTTCAGCCCATAGGCCCCGGTCACGCGCAGTCCTGGAACGAGGCGCGGCTTCCATGTGACCTCGGCCAGCAGATAGTCGGCATGCATTGGGTCAAGCGTGGGATTGTGATAGGTGCCCAGCGTGCGCAGGTGCGTGTAGAGCATGCGCCAGCCCAGCCACGATGCCGGCTGGCCACGCAGTCCCAGGTGGTGTGCGTTCACGCGGTTGTAGTAGCAGCACAGCCGTCCGTCCTTGTTGTATATGGGCGAGAGGATGAGCGGGTTGCCCATCACGAAGCCCGCGTGCTGCCAGGCTCCATATACATGATTGTTGTAATACTCGTCTATCCCGCTTATCTGCACGGGCAGGTTCTCGCGCGCGTCGTGATACACGGGCCCGCTCTGGTCCATCGTGCCCATGTGCTCATAGACGACCTTCGAGAGGAAGGGGTTGTGCGGAAGACTCACCTCCACACCCAGCAGATAATCCTTCCATCCATACTGCCAGAAGAGCTGGCTCTCGTCTTCAAAGTAATGCTCCATGTAGGCTGCCGCGCTCCAGCCATGCCCCCTCCAGTCGGCACGCAGATGCCAGGATCCCAGCATGTTGCCCTCGGCATTGGCAAAGTCACCATCGTCGGCATCGTTACCGCCAGGTATGACTGCGTGCCAGAGTGAACTGAAGCCGTGGAAGAGATTGCGGTGCGTATCCAGTTGCGACCAGTCATCGAGCCTCTGTCCCATGTTCCATCCTTCACCCCCAAACTGCGTGCTCATCTCCAGTCCGCCTGTGACAAGAAGCGGGAAGCGGCCCTCATTGCCGATGCGCAGCAGGAGTTTCTTGCTGTGGTAAAGCGAGCCTGTGGTGTACAGAAGTCCCCTGGCACCCGCCGTGGAGCGCTGCCAGCAGTTGTCGGTATAGGCTCCGAAGGCAAAGTGTGCCTTCAGCGAGAGCATGTGCCGCGTGCCGGGAATAGTCCAGAAGTCGGGCAGTTCCAGCCTCACCTGGGGCAGGGGGCGTGCGTTGATGCCTGTGGTCATGGCTCCGCTGCTGAGTGTGCCGTCCTTCAGTTCCAGTGGTCTCTCCTTCTGTCCCACGCTCAGCCTCAGGGTCTTCCATTGTGCCTCGGCATAGAGTTGCTGCAGGATGAAGTGGCTGTTCATGCCTGCGGCCACGGCCAGGTCGGCTCCATAGCCTATCCGCCAATGCCGGGCACTGTCGGCCCGTGTACCACGGATGACCGAGGCGCGTGCCAGGAAACTCCCGGTGTTGGGTGTGGCCAGTCCGTAGCGGTTGGCCGTGAACCAGAACGGGGCATGCTCACCATTGGAGGCCACGCCGCTCATGCTGGCCTCATAACGCACATTCTCCCCCAGGCGGCCGACTTGCGCCAGAACCGCCATGGGGAGGATGCCTATGAACAGCAACAGTCGCCTCACTTACTTTTCGGTGTGCTCGCCCGCATTTGGACGCTGTCCATAATGGCCATATACACCATAGTGGCCGTAGCGGCCGTAATTGCCGTACTTCCCGTACTTGCCATAGCCGTAGTAGTAACCATACTTTCGCTTGCGCAGGTCCACGCCATTGAGCACAAGGGAAATCTTAGGCATCTTGTCCCCTTGCTTGAGCTCGTTGATGAGCTTGAAGTTGGACTTGGGCGAGAAGTCGGCACGGCACACCATGAGTGTCATGTCGCCCACGCGGGCGATGGACAATGTGTCGCTCACCAAAGCCACGGGCGGCGTGTCGAGTATCACATAATCGTAGTGCTTGCGAAGTTCCAATATGGCATGGTCAAGTTGCACGCGGGAGATGAGTTCGCCCGGGTTGGGGGGTATGACACCCGCAGGCAGGACATCCAGGTTGGGGTTGCACACGCCATGCAGTATCTGCCTGTCAAGCATCTCGTAGGACTCGTCGCTGCTGGACAGGAAGGTGGTGATGCCACGCTTGTCCGAAGGCAGGCCAAAGAGTTTCACGAGTCGGGGCTTGCGGATATCCAGTCCCACAATGATGACATGCTTGCCCAGCAGGGAGAGTGACATGGCGAGGTTGGTGCTGACAAACGTCTTGCCCTCACCTGGGACACAACTCGTGCACACGATAACCTTCTCGTCCCCCCCCAGCACAAAGCGCAAATTGGTGCGCAGACCGCGAAAGGCCTCCTCCATCATGTCGTTGGAGTTCTCGCGTACTGCCAGTTTGTGCTCTCCGTCATGCGACTTGGGAGCCAGCGGTATGTCGGCGATCAGGGGTATCTTGGTCAGTTTCTCCACATCCTCGCGACCTTCGATACGGTAGCGCAGCATGCCCAGCAGATACACCAGCCCTACGGGGAAAGCCATTCCGAGCACGAGCGCGCCCATCATGACCATCTTGCCCTTGGGCGACACCTTGCCCTCGCTCCTGGGCGCGTCGATGACACGCGCCTTGGTGGCAGTGCTGGCCAGGGAGATGAAATTCTCCTCACGCTTCTGCAGGAGCATCAGATAGAGCTCCGCCTTGATTTCCTGCTGCCGCGTGATAGTGTTCAGGTCGTGCTCCTGGGTGGGCACCTCGCTCACACGCTGGCTGAAGAGGCGGAACTGGCTGTCGGCACTGCGCTTCTGCGTGAGGATGTTGTCACGCACGTTCTTCAGGCTGAGCCGTATGCTGGGCCACATCTCCTCGAGTTGCGAAGTGATGCGCTTCACATAGGGGTTGTCGGCGCTTGACGACTTGAGCAGGCGGTTGCGCTGCAGCACATAATCGTTGTACTTGTCGAGCATCTTGCTCATGTCGGCATCCTTCAGCCCCAGGTTTGAGGGGATGACGCTGAGCGCGTTGCGCGGGTCGTCCATGTAGTCGAGCAGCGCAGTCACCAGGTTGAGCTGTGTCTCCAGCTCCACCTGCTCCTTCTGGTACTCTGTGCTCTTGGTGAGGGCGTTGCTCGCGTCGTTGGTCAGATTGATGAGTTCGTTGCGCTTCTTGTATGACTCCAGGCTGCTCTCCGTCTCGTCCAGTTCCGAGCGTATGGCCTCGATGCGGCTCTTGAGGAACTCCTCGGTCTTGAGCGCCACCTCGTTCTTGTCCTCGTTTGCGTCCTCGTTGTAGCTCTTGAAGAGCTCGTTCAAGTAATCGACGGCCCGATCGGTCTGCGTGTCCACATACTTCAACTCGGCCACTGTGGTTGTCTTGCTGGTGGCGGTGGCCGAGAGGCGCGCGCCATAGGACTTTGCCGCCGCCTCAAGCGGCATGATGGTGGCATACATGTCCCGCGTGGTGGGCTCCGCTACGGGGTTGCGCTGAAGCGTGACAGTACCCACCGGGGTGCTGAACGAACCGGGCAGCGACTTCACGTCGCGCTCAAAGACCATGGGCTCCTTGGCCTTGGGCGCATACAGCTTGCCCTTGACATGCAGCCCGCTGCCCCTGCGGCTCACACGCAGGAGAATGAGCGACTGCATGTCGTCTATCTGGTTCCCCGGCATATCCACAATATAGGGATTGTCCTTGTACATCTCATGCTTGCGTATGCGCCCTTCCAGTTCATAACCCACATAGAGTTTCAGGGCCTTCACCACGCGCTTGCTGATGTTCGAACTGGCCAGGATCTCCAGCTCGTTGTCGAAGCCGTTAGAGTTGGATATCACTCCCATGCTCTCCAGCGCCATCTGCCCGCTGCGGTACATGGGCGAGCGTGAGTCCTCGTCCTTGACCAGAATCTTCATGCTGTACGCATACACGGGACGCGTGTAGCGCAGATAGCAGAAGGCAAGCCCCAGTGCCACGATGGTGGACAGTGCTATCCAGTACCAGTTGAGGACTATGATTTTCCACAAGGAGGCAAAGTCAAAACCGCTCTGCTCTTCCTCTCTGTTCTCTTCGTTTGCTACAAACTCGGCCATGTCTTTAGTTCAGTCTGCGTTTATTTGCGTTGTTACTCTACTGAACCACAAAAGTACACAATAATGGGGAATGCGCAAGCATTTCACGAAAAAAATGCCAACAAACCGATTTTTTCGCGCCCCGTAGGCCAAATGTCCCAATAAAGTATTGTACTTTTGCACATGAAGTAAAACGAACAAACGCGTGCCCTGCCATGCGCACCGCCGCACTGGGCAAACCACACACAGCCAGATGATGAACAGCAGATATCCCGAAGAATCCACCGTCACCAGAATTTTTGTCAACGCGATAGACATCATGCTCCTGGGTGTCAGTTTCCTCACGACACACTATGCCCTCCTGCACACAGGACAGGAGTGGATTTCCATGGAGTTCACGCAGCGTTTCCTTGCCATAGCTGTATTGTGCTATGTGCCCGTGGCCGTGGCCTTTCCGCCCATCGCGCTGAGGCATGTGTGCAGCAGCGACAAGATAGCCGGCAACGTGTTTGCCACCTCCACGGCGCTTCTCGCGGTGTTTCTGCTGGCAATCCACCTGGCCAGGTACGACTTCTTTCCGCGTGCCTATTTGCTGGGTGTCTATGCGATGTTCACGCTGCTGCTGCTGAGCGAGCGCATCTTGATATTCAGGCATATGACCAACACGCGCCACAAGGGGGAAAGCCTGGCGCGCGTGATCCTGGTAGGAAACGGGGAGGAACTGCGCGAGCTGTACTATGACCTCAGGGACACCACATACGGCCTGGACATCAAGGGGCTCTTTGCCAACCCCGTGGACCGTCCCCTGCCCGATGGGGTGGTGCTGAGGGGCAAGCCCTTGCAGGCCATCGACTACCTGAAGGAGAACGCCGGGAAAATCGATGCGGTCTATTGCTCGATGGCCTCCCTGGACAAGGATCACGCCATGGAGCTGTACTCCTACTGCGAGAATAACCTCATACACTTCTTCATGGTGCCCGTCTTTGTCAACCTCACGCGCCGCCACATGGTCACCATGCAGATCGGAGGGTCGTTTGTCCTTGCGCCCCGCGAGGAACCCCTGCTCAGCATGGGCAACCGAGCCATAAAGCGAGCCCTCGACCTGGTGGTCAGCGGCATCTTCCTGCTCACGCTGTTCCCGGTCATCTACGTCATTGTGGCCGTTGTCATCAAATGCCAGAGCCCGGGGCCGGTATTCTTCCTGCAGAAGCGCAGCGGGCTGCACGGCAAGGAGTTTTACTGCATCAAGTTCAGGTCCATGCACGTCAATGCCGATGCCGACAAGGTGCAGGCCACCGAGCATGACCCGCGCAAGTTCCCCTTCGGTGACTTCATGCGCAGGACAAACATCGACGAGTTCCCGCAGTTCATCAACGTGTTCCTGGGCAGCATGTCCCTGGTGGGCCCGCGCCCGCACATGCTCGCGCACACCGAGGAGTACCGCAAGATTGTAGACCGCTACATGGTGCGCCACTGGGTGAAGCCTGGCATCACGGGCTGGGCACAGGTACAGGGCTTCCGTGGGGAGACACGCTACCTGAGCCAGATGGAGAACCGCGTGCATGCCGACATCTGGTATGTGGAGAACTGGACATTCTGGCTCGACCTGCGCATCATCGCGTCAACCTTCTTCAAGACCTTGCTCCACAAGGAGAAGAACGCCTACTGAGCGCGGCACGACATCGCCCGCCCCAAGGGCAGGCGGCACACATTATATATAAATAAGAGACATATAACATAACAAGAATAACAGGAATGTCATTTCTCAACAGGCTTTTCGGCCGGAAACAACAGGCCGGCAGCATGGTGGGCGGCATGGAGGACTTCATGCTGCTCATCCGCGTTTATTACCAGTCAAGCATCGCAGCACAGTTGGGTATAAGCAACCTCGCCGCCCTGCCCGACCTGCGCGTGTTCAAGCAGACGTACCATGTGCCCACCGTCAACAACAAGCTCGGGCTGGGCGAGAAGAAGCAGTGCAGGCGCATGATACAGGACATATACGCCATCCCGGACGACTTCTTCAAGGAAATCGACGCAAGCATGAAGCGGCACTGCCGCAAGCCACAGGACGTGCAGCCCTACCTGGCCGCCTTCCAGGGCTTCAGCCAGGACCTGATGATGCTCATGGGCAACCTCATGCAATGGAAATTCCGCCTCCCCTCATTCCTGCACAAGACCCTGCGCGGGATGGTGGCCAAGCAGGTGCACCAGGTGCTCACGCGCGTGGACTGGAAGGACGAGGGCGTGCGCAAAGCCTGCGTGTCGATACGCAGATACCAGGCCATGCTGGACTACAGCGAGCGCTGGATGACCGAGTACGTATACACGCTGGTCATGCTGGCCAAGAAGGAACCGCGCAAAAACGGCGGGGAATAACTTGTGAACTCCGGAAAAAAGGGCTACCTTTGTGCCAAAGGAGCAACCCGAACACATGAACGCGGAGATGGACGGCCTGCTGATGAGGCTGGAGACACGGGCCCGGCAGCTCATCCTCAAGCACCGGGAACTCCAGGCCGAGAAGGACAGCCTGGAGGAACAGGTCACCGCGCTCCGGCAGGTGATAAGGAACCTGGAGGAGGACAACAGGCGGCTCCAGTTGAAGTATGACCATCTGAAGATGGCCAAATACATCGACATGGCCGACAGCAGCACAAAGGACCTGCACGGCCGCATAAGGAAAATGGTGCGAGACATTGACCAGTGTGTGGCAATGCTAAAGGCAGACTAAGGGCATGGCAAGCGACACATTATCAATAACTATCCACTTCGGCACAATGTGCATACCACTGCGCATCCCCAGGGAGCAGGAATATGCCTACAGACAAGCCGAAAGGCTGATCAAGGAAAGGTACAGTTTCTACACAAGCAAGTACCCAGGCCAGACAGAGAACATCTACCTCGTCATGACGATGGTGGACATGGCTGTGCAGGCAAAGCAGAAGGAACTGGCCCTGGACATCACTCCTGTGGCCGAAAGGCTGCGCCCCCTGATCAGCGAATTGGAGTCCGCACTCGGTTCCGGAAAGTAGGCGCGCGACGCAGGAGCGGCCAGCGCGCGCTGTGACAGCAAAGCGAACAGAGAGAAGGAAAAGACCCCAACAAACAAAACAAAGCATTTTACAGATGGAAATAATTATCGGATTGACGGCCGGCATGGTACTCTTCCTGGTACTGGCCGCCGCATGGTATTTCATCATCATACCCTCGAAGCGGGAGACCCTGACACGCGAGGCAAAGGAAGCGGCCGAGAAGGAAGCGGAGGTAATCAAGCAGAAGAAATTGCTCGAGGTAAAGGACAAGTTCCTGAGCAAGAAAGCCGAACTGGAGAAAGAGGTGCGGCAGCGCAACCAGCAGATACAGCAGGCCGAGAACAGGGTCAAGCAGCGCGAGCTCACGCTCAACCAGAAACAGGACGAGCTCACCAGGCGCAAGCAGGAGACCGAGTCGATGCGCCAGCGCCTGGAGACACAGCAGTCGCTGCTGCAGAAGCGCGAGGAGGAACTGGACGAGCGCAAGAACACCCTCATGGAACAGGAACGCAACAAGCTGGAGGAACTGTCGGGCATCAGTGCCAAGGAGGCCAAGGAACGGCTGGTGGAGGCTCTGAAGGACGAGGCGAAGACCAACGCGCAGGCATACATCAACGAGATCATGGACGACGCCAAGATGACGGCCAACAAAGAGGCGAAGCGGATCATCATCCAGACCATACAGCGCGTGGCCACCGAGACAGCCGTGGAGAACAGCGTGACGGTGTTCCACATTGACAACGACGAGGTGAAGGGACGCATCATAGGGCGCGAGGGACGCAACATACGCGCCCTGGAGGCCGCCACAGGCGTGGAGATCGTGGTGGACGACACGCCCGAGGCCATCGTGATAAGCGCCTTCGACCCCGTGCGACGAGAGATTTGCCGACTGGCCATGCACCAGCTGGTGGCCGACGGCAGGATACACCCGGCACGCATCGAGGAGGTGGTGGCCAAGGTCAAGAAGCAGGTCGAGGAGGAAATCATCGAGACCGGAAAGCGTACCACAATAGACCTGGGCATACACGGCCTGCACCCCGAGCTCATACGCATCATAGGCAAGATGAAGTACCGCAGCAGCTACGGGCAGAACCTCCTGCAGCACGCGCGGGAGACCGCGAACCTGTGCGCCGTGATGGCCAGCGAGCTGGGGCTGAACCCCAAGAAGGCCAAGCGCGCCGGACTGCTGCATGACATAGGCAAGGTGCCCGACGAGGAACCCGAACTGCCCCACGCCCTGTACGGAGCCAAACTGGCCGAGAAGTACAAGGAGAAGCCCGACATCTGCAACGCCATCGGCGCTCACCACGACGAGATGGAGATGACCACGCTGCTGGCTCCCATCGTGCAGGTGTGCGACGCCATCAGCGGAGCGCGTCCCGGAGCGCGCCGCGAGATAGTGGAGGCATACATCAAGCGGCTCAAGGACCTGGAGAACATCGCCATGAGTTACCCCGGCGTGGTGAAGACCTATGCCATACAGGCAGGCCGCGAACTGCGTGTCATCGTGGGCGCGGACAAGATAGACGACAAGCAGACCGAGGAACTGAGCAACGAGATAGCCACCAAGATCCAGAACGAGATGACTTATCCCGGACAGGTGAAGATAACGGTCATACGCGAGACACGCTCCGTGTCCTACGCCAAGTGAGGGCATCCCGCCTGTGGCGGGACGCCATACGCACCATTCAGGGGAGGCAAGCCGATGCCGGCATTTGCCTCCCCTGCTTTTTGTGGCGGGCATGCGCGGGTGGCGCGGTGCTCTGGACACGTATATGGTGCTCTGGACGTATATAGAGTACACACGTGTGCGCGTCCCTTGCCCTGTCACTCTTCCTGGCGGGCCTGGCACTCCCCCGCGAGACGCGAGAGGCGACATGGGCAATGGGGCCTGGAGGTGGTGTCCTGCTGGCGGCGGCCCAGCCGCGTGCCGCAGGGCCGCAGTCCTGTGCTCCGGGCTATATCTGCCACCACTTCTTCCCGCGCCTCACCTCTGTGGCGCTGTACTCCTCGCGCATAATCTCCTCATAAGTCTTCCTTTCTGAGATCATGCGGTAGATGGTGCCCCAGTCGGGCAGTCCCCCCACGTTGCGGTCATCTATCCACAGGTCCACCTTCAGCTTGCGGCTGAAGTGCATGTTCTTCTGCTCGTCCTCTTCGGGGAAGTCCTTGTTCACCGCATAGAACTCCACGCCCCTCTGCCTGCACCATTCCACAGCCTCGTCCAGCAGCCTGCCCTCGCGCACGCTCCACAGGATCAGCTTGTGACGGTCTTGTATGAGCATCTTCAGCGTCTGCGTGGCAAAGGGTATCTCCTCGCCGATTTGGGGATAGCGGTGCTTCACTATCGTGCCATCGAAATCTACTGCTATAGTCATGTGTATCGTCTCGCTTGGTGTGAGGTTGCAAAGTTAGGTGATTTTTCCCTTACCCGTAACCCCTTGGTCAGAAAAGGTTATCAAGGGGACACATTGCACCAGCATGCCGCATGCCACCGCATCCGCCAACGCACCGCACTGCATCTGCCAACGCACCGCACTGCATCCGCCAACGCACCGCACTGCATCCGCCAACGCACCGCACTGCATCCCATCCCCTCCCCTGGCGGGGCGCGTGACGGCACACGCCCCTGCCATCCGCCCACGCAAGCCCGCCCGCCCTCGCGGCGTTGCGCTGGGGGTCACGGGGGAACTTCCCGCCCCAGTGCGAAAAAGTGCGCCACGCATGCCGCAGTTTGCCGTAAATTTCGCAAATTTGCAGCGCGAACCGGTGGCCGCCGCCCCGTGTCCGCCCCCTTTTGGCAACACCCACAGGAATGATTATAGAGGAAATACTGAAACACAACCGCGAGTTTGTGGCACGGAGACGCTATGAGCAGTTCGCCACGAGCAAGTACCCCGACAAGAAACTCGCCATCCTGTCGTGCATGGACACGCGCCTCACCGAATTGCTGCCCGCCGCCCTGGGGCTGCGCAATGGTGACGCCAAACTCATCAAGAATGCCGGGGGGCTCGTCATAAGCCCCTTCGACTCGGCCATGCGCAGTCTGCTGGTAGCCATCTATGAGCTTGGGGTCGAGGAGATTATGGTCATCGCGCACTCCAACTGCGGCGCGTGCCACATGAACGGGGCTCAGATGAAGCGCCTGATGGTGGAACGCGGCATACGCCAGGACGTGATAGACACCATCGGCCTGTGCGGCATCGACCTTGACCACTGGCTGGAGGGCTTCCACGACACCGAGGACTCGGTGCGCAACACCATGCACACCATACGCCGCCATCCCCTGGTGCCACATGACGTGCGCCTGCATGGCTACATCATCGACTCGCACACCGGACTCCTGACCGAGGTGGAATGAGTGCGGGCGCGCAACAGCGCGGACAACGGGAATCCATACAGGCACAAGGGCAAAAAAACAGACTTTTCCCGTGAAAAGCGGAAGAAAAGCATTACCTTTGTCCTGAAATAAAACTACAGAAGCATTTCTATATGAAAAGAACACTCGCAATGATGCCGCTGGCCATCCTGGCACTGGTGATGGCCAGCTGTGTGTCAACCAAGAAGATTGTATATTTCCAGGGAGCCGACTCCGTATTCGCGCAGGCGCAGCAAATCATGCAGCAGTACGAGATGAAGCTCAAGCCTGCCGACCAGATCCTCATCAAGCTCACCTGCAGCGAGCCCGACCTGCTCACCGTATTCGCGCAGGACGTGGTGATGGGTACGGCGGGAGCCATCAGCAGCTATAACCTGAACAGTTCGGGAAGCATCGCCAACGCCTATGCCTATACGGTGACCAACGACGGATATGTGGTGCTTCCGTCGGTGGGACGCGTAAAAGTGGAGGGACTCACCAGCGACGAGGCCGCCAAGGCCATAGAGAACGCCATCAAGGAATCGAAACTCATCAGCGACCCCGAGGTGACGGTGCGCCTCCAGAACGGGCGCGTGGCCGTGATGGGAGCCGTGAGAACACCCCAGGTGGTGAACCTCACCAGCGAGCGCAACTCCATCCTGGACGTGCTGGCAAAGTGCGGTGACGTGGACGACACGGGACTGCGCCAGAGGGTGCAGCTCTACCGCGAGGAGAACGGGAAGCGCGTCATGTACCGCCTGGACCTCACCAAGGCCGACATCTTCAGCAGCCCCGCCTACTACGTGCAGCAGAATGACATGATATATGTGGAGCCCAACAAGAGCAAGAACATCAAGAACAGCGCCTTCTACACCTTCCTCGCCGTGGCCGGCGGAAGCATCTTCAGCCTGGCATCCGTGGCCATCTCGGTGGTGGCCCTCACCAAGAGATAGTGTCGGCCTGCCACTCCTGGGGGTCACGCGACACCCCCGAGAGGTCGAACCCATACAGCCAGCGGCCCGCGCACACCTTGCGCAGGCCGCTGGTCTTGTAGTATGTGGCGGGAGTCCCCTGCACCATCACGCACTGGCGGTAGCCGGCAGGATTGGCCGGCAGGGACAGAAGAGTCTTCCACTTCTGCGTGGACAGTTCCACGGGCACGCAGCGCGACGCGTCGGTGCATAGGGAGTCGGAACTCAGCAGGATATTGCTGGAATAGGCGGGACTGGGCGAGAAATCACAGGTCGCCAGTGTCCTGTAGGCCGCCCCCACCGCATAGCCTGCCACCCACACGGGTCTTCCCTGCGGCGACACGACACCCGCGAGCACGTCACCCACCGTGAAGGGACAATCCTCGGTGCCCAGCCCTGTACCCACGGGAAGCCGCGCCGGCTCTCCCGCACCGCCTCCAGGCTCCTCGTCAAGAGTCATCTTCTGGCAGGAGGCAAGCAGCGCGCACAGGCACAGAAGCAGCAAGGGCAGGCTACTCCTCCTCGGTGAAGGCGTCAAGCACGCGCCTGCAGATACGTGGCACATCATACATATAGTACATGGTGTCAAGCCAGGCGTAAAGGTAAACCAAGGCCACAAAGCCCAGCCAAACGTAGAGAAAAATCTTGAAATCCATATTTAACCAATCCCTTTTCCCATACAAATTTACGTCTTTTGGGCCGATACTCAAAGCATAACGCGCTTATATTTCGCCCGTGCGGCCATATCCGCCCATCGTGCCCACACGTCCGGCCACCGCCAGCGGCCAAGTCCCGTCCTGTCACCCTGCGGCCCCGCCCGGCCAACCCGTCCGTCCCCCGGCAGTCACCCGTCAGCACGGTCCCGGTCAATCATGCGCACCAGGGGGTCACTCTTGCCGCTCACCACCTTGCGTCCGAACATCTTCCCGCTCTCGCGCAGGCGTCCGTAGTCGTTTTCGTCCAGCACATGGATGGTGGTGGCATAGTCGATGAAGTGCAGGGGCGTGAGAGCCGGCAGACCTGGGTACGCGCCCCCCGTGAGGATGCAGCGCCCGCGCCACACGGGGTGGTTGAAGGCGATGGTCTGTATGAGTGTCTCAGCAGGGCAGAAGCTGTCGCGGAAGTAACGCAGGAGTTCCCTGTTGTGGTCATACTGGTCAAGCACGTGCGCGGCCAGTGCCTCGCTTATGCACCACCACGCGCTTCCCTTGTAGAGTTTCCACTCCTGCCCGCCGATGGTGAAGTGGAGCCGCTTCCTGTAGCCCGTGAGACGAAGCGCCATGCGCATGAGTATGCCCATGCGCGCCCAGCGGCAGGCAGGCCGCGCCACGGTGTAGTTCTCCCGCTGCGCGGCGGTCAGCAGGGGCGTGTCCATGCAGTAGCCCTGCAGGATTTCCCGGTCGCCCTGCTCCTCAAGCCACCGGGTGATGCGCGCGTTGCTCCAGAGGGGATAGTCCATGCCGCTCAGGAAGAAGATGCGGTCAAACGTGCGGGGATGTGCGACCGCCGCGCGCAGGAGGTTCATCTGATACCGCACCTCGCGCATGGTGCCCCACCGCACGTTCACGCGCTCGGGGATGAAGTGTACCCTGGGCAGCGCCAGGCATGAGGCAAAGGGGCGCAAGTCGCTCTTGGCGTCGATGTGGATGAAGAACTCGGCATCCCCGTGCAGCGCGTGTACGAGACGGCACAACTGTGCGGGGTCGGTGTGGGCGGATATCAGATAGGCAATGTTCATGGGATATGTGGTTATGACAAATGACTGTGTGTGGCAGGCACGGGCGCTCATGTGCGGTATGTGTCAGGCGCTGTTCCTCATGGGGAACGCCTGCGTCCGAACAGGTACCCGGCCGCCTCGCGCATGATGCGTGCCCCGCTCACCCACACGGCGGCCGTGTAGAGCGCGGCGGCCAGCGCCATCTTGGCCAGCATGAGCAGCCACAGCGAGGCGATGGGGCGCGTGATCCACCAGGTGACGGCCATGCAGGCGGCACTGAGCAGCAGGAAGGGAAGCACATCGCACAGAGCCTGCCACAAGGGCAGCCCTATCAGGCGGCGGGCGAAGAACTGCCAAACGAAGAGCCAGATGGTGTTTATCACTATGAAATAGTACACCATGACGTTGAGCCCCAGGGGGTGCAGCAGCACCAGTCCCACGAGTATCAGCACACTGAGTGCCATCGTGTTCCACATGTTGAGGCTGCTCTTGCCCTGGCTGATGGCCATTTGCCCATAGAGCGTGAGCAGGGGGAAGATGGCACCGTAGATGCTCAGCAGGGAGAGCAGGAACGCGCTCTCCTCCCATTTCGCGCCCACAAAGATGAGCAGGAACTCCCTGGCGATGAGCCCCACACCGAACATGCAGGGAAAGGACACGAAGGAGACGAAGCGCAGCATCTTGCGGAACACCTGTCGGCTGCGCTCCCTGCTGTCGCGCACCTGTGCCATCACGGGCTGCGCCACGCCGGTGAGCATGCCGCTGATGGTGCTGGAGCACATGTCGTCCCACTTGCGCGCGTTGCCATACACGCCGGCCGAGTGCGCTCCGTAGAACTTGCCCAGGAGGAAACTGAAAGCGTTGCTGCTGAGTGTGTTGACGATGTTCGTAAGCAGAAGTTTGCCGCTGAATCCGAACATCTGCCAGGCGGGGCGCAGGTCAAGGCGCAGTGAGGGCCGCCAGGGAGAGTAGTGCCAGTTCATCACCGTCATACAGGTGACGAAGAGCAGGCTCTGCGTGGCCAGTCCCCAGTAGGCGTACCCCAGCCATGCCATCAGGATGCCCGCCACGTTGGAGACGACCAGGCTGGTCACGGCGATGATGCACGTCTGCTTGTTCATCATGTTGCGGAAGAGCCAGGCGCGCTGTACCGTGCCGAAACTGGCGGCCAGGAAGCCCAGGAACATGTAGCGGCTGAGCCACAGCAGGTCGGGGTCGCCGTAGAAGCCGGCTATGAGCGGAGCGGCCAGGTAAAGCAGCACATAGAGCGTCCCGCCCATGAGGATGTTGAACCAGAAGACGGCGTTGTAGTCCCTGTCGGTGGGGTGCTTGAGATTGCACAGGGCAGCCATGAAGCCGCTCTCCTGCAGTGTGCTGGCCAGGTTGCTGAACACGGTGAGCATGGCTATCTTGCCATAGTCGCTTGGGGAGAGCAGTCTGAGCAGGAATATGCCGAACAGCGCGCCCAGCAGTTGCACGGCTCCGTTGTTCAGCCCTCCCCACAAGAGGCCGCGCGCGGCCTTCTCTTTCAGTTCGCCTGCCATATTGTGTGTCGGTTGCGGGTTGGCCGCCCGGCCTGCCGGGCCCAGCCCCTGGATGGTGTCAGAATGATTGAGCGCGTGCCCCAGGCACGCCACACTCCGGCCAGGGAAGTACGCCTGCCCTGGCGGCCAGCCTTACGCGTGTCACTCCACGGTGCTGCCGCCCTTCACATCATCCATGGTGGTGGTGAGGCTCAGGTTGCCGTCGTAGTTCACCGCGCTGAGGATCATGCCATGGCTCTCCTCGCCCATGATCTTGCGCGGGGCCAGGTTGGCGATGAAGAGCACGCGCTTGCCCATCAGCTGCTCCGGCTCATACCACTGCGCGATGCCGCTCAGGATGACGCGGTCCTGCCCGCTTCCGTCATCGAGGCAGAAGCGCAGGAGCTTCTTGCTCTTCTTGACCTTCGCGCACGCCTTCACGGTGCCCACGCGTATGTCCAGTTTCTGGAAGTCCTCAAAGGGCACGGTGTCCTTCACGGGCTGCGCCCTGTAGGCGGCCTCCTCGTTGGCCTTGATGGTGTCCTGCAGTTTCTTCACCTGCCGCTCGATGGCCTCGTCCTCCACCTTGGTGAAGAGCAGTTCGGGCTTGGGCAGGTGCTTGCCGGGAGCCAGCAGGTCGGTCTTGCCCAGGTCCTCCCAACTGAAGTCGGGCATGTCTATCATCCCGCGCAGCCTCTTGCTGCTGAACGGCAGGAAGGGCTCAAAGGCTATCGCGAGGTTGGCCGTGAGCTGCAGGCTGATGTAGATGACGGTCTTCACGCGTCCGGGGTCGGTCTTCACCACCTTCCACGGCTCGCAGTCGGCGATGTACTTGTTGCCTATGCGCGCCAGGTTCATGGCTTCCTTCTGCGCGTCGCGGAACCTGAACGCCTCGAGCAGGCTCTCCAGTTTCTCCTTCACGCCACGGAACTCGTCCAGGGTCTCGCGGTCGTAGCCGGTGAGCCCGCCCGGTGCGGGCACCTCGCCACCGTAGTACTTCTGGGTGAGCTGCAGGGCGCGGTTGACAAAGTTGCCATACACGGCCACCAGCTCATTGTTGCAGCGCGCCTGGTAGTCAGCCCAGGTGAAGTCATTGTCCTTGGTCTCGGGGGCGTTGGCAGTGAGCACATAGCGCAACTCGTCCTGCCTTCCGGGCATCTCGTCGAGGTACTCGTTGAGCCACACGGCGTAGTTCTTGCTGGTGCTTATCTTGTTTCCCTCCAGGTTGAGGAACTCGTTTCCGGGCACGTTGTCGGGCAGGATGTAGCCCCCGTGTGCCTTGAGCATCGAGGGGAACATGATGCAGTGGAACACGATATTGTCCTTTCCTATGAAGTGCACCAGCCTGGTCTCGGGGTCTTTCCACCATGTCACCCAGCTGCCGTACCGCCCGGGCTGGGCGTCGCACAGTTCCTTGGTGTTGCTGATATAGCCGATGGGAGCGTCGAACCACACATACAGCACCTTGCCCTCGGCGCCCTCCACGGGCACGGGGATGCCCCAGTCCAGGTCGCGGGTCACGGCCCTGGGGTGCAGTCCGGCGTCAAGCCAGCTCTTGCACTGGCCATAGACGTTGCTGCGCCACTCCTTGTGCCCCTCCAGTATCCACTTCTCCAGCCAGGGCTGGTACTGGTCGAGGGGCAGGTACCAGTGCTTTGTGGCGCGCTTGACCAGCGGGTTGCCCGTCTCGGCGTTGTAGGGATTGATGAGCTCCTCGGGGCTTAGTGTGGCCCCGCACTTCTCGCACTGGTCGCCGTAGGCCTCGGGCGCGTGGCAGCGCGGGCACTCGCCACGGATGTTGCGGTCGGTGAGGAAATGGCCCGTCTGCTCGTCATAGAACTGCTCGGTTACCTTCTCCACAAACTTCCCGTCGTCGTAGAGTTTGCGGAAGAAGTCGCTTGCCAGCTTGCAGTGAGTGGGGCTTGTGGTGCGGCTGTATATGTCAAAGGAGATGCCGAAGCGGCTGAAACTCTCCTTGATGAGCGCGTGGTAGCGGTCAACGACCTGCTGCACGGTGACACCCTCCTTGCGGGCACGGATGGTGACAGGCACCCCGTGCTCGTCGCTGCCGCACACGAATATGGCCGGGCGTCCCTTGAGACGCAGGTAGCGCACATATATGTCGGCCGGCACATACACCCCCGCCAGGTGCCCGATGTGCACAGGGCCGTTGGCATAGGGCAGCGCGGCCGTGACGGTCGTTCTCTTGAAATTCTTTTCCATACTGATTTCTTGGCTTGTGCAAAGGTACTATTTTTCCACAGCATTACAGGCCGTGCGGACGGGAAAAATGTTCCCGCCCATACGGTTGCGGCCTTGCCCGGCCTCCGCGCGGCCCTGGCGTGGAGCGGCCTTGCGGCCGGCTATTCCCGCGCGCCGTCCCGGGAGGCGGTGTCCCGCGCGCGCTCCCAGCGCCGCCACTCTTCCATGGCCTTCTTCCAGTCCGTCCCTTCGGCGGGCGGACTGGCCTGGAGACGGGCAGCCTCATCGCGTGCCCGGTCGCGCGCCCGCTTCTCCCTCATGGCGGCGACAGTGGCATCGTCCAGGACGAGGATGGCCCCGCGCTCCAGGGCGGCGTCCAGCTCGGCCTCGCCGAAAGCCTTGCCAGGCTCGTTGAAGTCGGAGATATTGAACTCGTAGTCCACCCGCAGGATATGGCGTATCATCTTCTGCCCGAAGCGTTTCGCGCTGTTCTTCCTTCTCAGGAGCCCCTTGATTTCCCTTATCTCCTGTGCGGAGAACTTGTTTCTTCCCATCTCTTGCTCAACAGGAGAATGTCTCATCTACCGTCCACTCCCGCATCACCAGTCCATGCGCGCCGATGCAGTGGTCATGTATCTTGCGCTGCCTGTCCTCTCCCAGGCTGTTCCACAGTGCGGTGCATTCGGGGTACAGCACCTTTCGGCCAGCCACCTTCGTGGCAATGCGTTCCTTCTCGACCACGGTGAGCGAGGCCCACCACTCATTCAGCGAATAGTCCATCTCCATATACATTTTGCTTCCTGGACTGCCGCACCGCGCCTGCCGCGCTGCCCCGCAATCCTCTTCCTCACGGCAAAGTTACACGTTTTTGGAGGAGAAAAGGGCTTTTCGGGTTGACCTATATCAATAAAATCGTTCCCGGATTAATTTTTCTCGGGGAAACCCATGGGCATCCGGGATTTTCGCCTTACCTTTGCACCAGAAAAAGGAACGGAATGCTAAAGGGACTGCGAAGTTCTGATTTTCCGTCAAGGTGTTTTTAGGTTATAAAGATTGTTAGTTTTTGTTTTTTAGGTTAATAAAGATTGTTAGTAAGGAGAAGCTTTTCCGTGAGGAAGTGCTTCTTTTTTGTTTTTTCAATCTTCCCGCATTCAAATACAACTCCTCCTGTCTTTTTCTTTGACCAGGGGGAGTTGGCGGGTTTCTCACTCCCGCGTCCCCGCCTTGATTCTCCCGTGTGAAGCAGTGCCGCACACCATACCGCCTCGCCCTGCGGTCTGTCCCGCCTTGCGGCTTGCAGTCGGAGGCGCGGCATGCGGCTCGCCACACACACAGGCGCCTGACGCATGCGAGACGGCGGGCTGAAGCCGTCCCGCCCCCCGTGCGGGCCACTCCGCGCCAACGCGGGAAAACGGGAAGAAGAGGACGAAAAACTCCCTGCCAACACTTCAGCAAGCCGCAGAAAAGTGCTAACTTAGCCCGCAGAAAACCAAGGGATGCCAGTCCCGTCACACAGAAGATGAAGAAATACAAGGCTTTGATATTCGATTTGGACGGCACGCTGGCCGACTCACTCGAGGACCTGTGGCTCAGCACCAACCACGCCCTGCACTCCATGGGCTGGCCCGGACGCACACTCGACGAGGTGCGCTCCTTTGTGGGCAACGGCGTGCACCTGCTCATCGAGCGGGCCGTTCCGCAGGGCACCGCCGCCGACATGGTCGAGCGGTGCTTCCGGGAGTTCCGCACGCATTATGTGGAACACTGCATGGACCACACCGCCCCCTACAAGGGCATCCCCGAACTCCTCGCCGCGCTTGACCACAAGGGCTACCGCATGGCCATCGTGAGCAACAAGCTGCAGGCTGGAGTGGACGCGATGTACAGCCGCCACTTCGCCCGGCATGTGCACGTGGCCATAGGCGAGCACGCGGGAGTGCGGCGCAAGCCCGCCCCCGACATGGTGCTGGAGGCCATGGAGCGGCTGGGAGCGGGAAGAGAGGAGTGCGTGTATGTGGGCGACTCTGACGTGGACATACTCACGGCACAGGAGTCGGGACTGCCCTGCATATCCGTGCTGTGGGGATTCCGCGACCACGAGTTCCTGCTCGCACACGGCGCCGCCACACTGGCCGCGCAGCCATCGGACATCCTGGCCATCATGGAGAGCGGGCTGGCACTGCCTGCCCGCCAGACCCGCCAGGCGTGAGAGGGGGCCTCACCCTCCCCTGTACAAAACTCACCCTCCCCTATATAATATGTATTCCCCAACACCACACACCATCATGAGCATACATCCCACATCCATGCGCCAGGCAGGCACAGCCCTGCTCCTGGCAGCCCTGTGCGCCACCGCGTCGCTGGCCGAGGGCGTGCGCACCTACACCACCAACGCCCAGGGAACCCTCACGCTCGACCGGGAGGACGGCACCACCCACAGGCATGCCGGCGACAACCTCATCACCCTGCAACCCCGCGAGCGATACCAGCCGATAGACGGCTTCGGGTATGCCATCACCTACAGCACCTGCCACAACCTGCTCAAGATGACACGGGACGACCGCACGCGGTTCCTCCGCCAGACATTCTCGCCCACCCGGGGCTACGGGGCGAGCTACGTGCGCGTCAGCATCGGCTGCAACGACTTCAGCAGCACGGAATACTCGCTGTGCGACCAGCCCGGGCTCGAAAACTTCCGTCTCCACACCGACGAGACGGACTACGTCATCCCCATCCTCAGGGAGATACTCGCCATCAATCCGCAAGTAAAGGTCATCGCGGCTCCCTGGACATGCCCCAAGTGGATGAAGGTGGAGGACCTGAAGTCGCTCCGCCCCCTCGACTCATGGGTGAGCGGGCACCTCGCCCCCCGCTACCGCGACACCTACGCCCAGTACTTTGTGCGCTTCGTGCAGGCATTTGCCCGTGAGGGCATACGCATTCACGCGGTCACGCCACAGAACGAGCCGCTCAACCAGGGCAACTGCGCCAGCCTGTACATGCCCTGGGACGAGCAGGCGGAGTTCATCAGCGCGCTTGCCCCGGCGTTCAAGAAGGCCGGACTCAGCACGAAAATCTACTGCTTCGACCACAACTGGAACTACGACCGCAAGCCAGGGCAGGACGGTTACCCGGTGCGCGTGTTCGACGCTCTGGCGGACTCCATGGAGGGCAGCGAGCTGGTGGTGGGCTCGGCCTGGCACGACTATGGGGGCGAGGCAAGCGAGCTCGACCGCATCAACAGCCGGCTGCCCGGCAAGGAGGTCATCTTCACCGAGGCAAGCATAGGCACATGGAACGACGGGAGAAACCTCCAGAAACGCCTCCTGACCGACATGAACCGCCTCGTCTACAACACGGTCACGCGCCAATGCCGCGCGGTGCTTGTGTGGAACCTCATGCTTGACCTGAGGCGCGGGCCGAACCTCGACGGCGGCTGCACCACCTGCTACGGGGCTGTCGATATCGACCAGAACGACTACAAGACCATACACCGCAACAGCCACTACTACGTCATCGCGCACTGCAGCGCAGTCGTGCAGCCCGGCGCGCGCCGCATCGGGCAACAGGTGAGCGGCTGCAGGGACATCCACAGCGTGTCGTTCCAGAACCCCGACGGCACCCTGGCGACCCTGCTCATCAACAACGGACAGGCCGACACGGACGTGTGGGTGGCCAAGTCAAAAGGCCATGTGGCACGGGTGAAAGCACCCGCGCGCGGCATCGTGAGTGTACTCATAGGAGACACAAGCCATACAGGGAAAAAGGAATAGCACCGACATGCAAGACAACAAGCACCTCCCCCGCCCCACCGCAGGCAGGCGGGCGGGCATCCCCACACCGCGCGCCGTCCTGGCGCCGCTGGCCCTGCTGGCGTGCGGCACACAGGCAACGGCACACAGCCACATGCCAGGACAGGCCGCCGGGAAGGCCCACCGCGAGTGTCCCAACATCCTGGTCATCCTGTGCGATGACCTGGGCTATGGTGACCTGGCCTGCTACGGGCAACCTTACATACAGACCCCCCACATCGACCGCCTGGCCAGCCAGGGGATGCTCTTCACACAGGCTTACGCCGGAAGCCCTGTAAGCGCGCCCAGCCGGGCGTCGCTGATGACGGGACAGCACACGGGACACTGTGCCATACGCGGCAACCGCGAGTACTGGAGGGGCGACGTGACCTACGGGCCGAACCACGAGTACGCCGTCACAGGACAGCACCCGCTGGACACTGCACACGTGGTGCTGCCCGAAATCATGAAGGAACAGGGCTACCACACGGCGCAGTTCGGCAAATGGGCGGGAGGCTACGAGGGCTCGGTGAGCACGCCCGACAAGCGCGGGGTCGATGAGTTCTTCGGCTACATCTGCCAGTTCCAGGCACACCTCTACTATCCCAATTTCCTCAACCGCTACAGCCGCTCCCGGGGTGACACGTCCGTGGTGCGCGAGGTGCTGTGGGGCAACGCGCGGCACGCGATGAGCGGCGAGGACTACCGCAAGCGCACCCAGTACAGCGCCGACCTCATCCACCGCCGCGCCATGGAGTGGCTCGCACGCCAGGAAAAGGGGAAGCCATTCTTCGCCCTGATGGCCTACACACTGCCACACGCCGAACTCGTGCAGCCCGATGACAGCCTGGTGACCCACTACAGGAGGAAATTCCTGCAGGACAAGAACTATCCGGGCAACCGTGGGAGCCGCTACAACGCCACCATGCACACGCACGCGCAGTTTGCGGCCATGGTGTCACGCATGGACTGCTATGTGGGCGAACTGATGCGGGAACTGGAGCAGAGGGGGCTGGCCGAGAACACCCTGGTCATCTTCACAAGCGACAACGGCCCACACGAGGAAGGCGGCGCCGACCCCGCGTTCTTCGGCCGCGACGGCAAACTCAGGGGACTGAAGCGCAGCTGCCACGAGGGCGGCATACGCATCCCCTTCATCGTGCGCTGGCCGGGGCACGTGGCCGCTGGCAGCACGAGCGACCACCAGCTGGCCTTCTGGGACGTGATGCCCACGCTGTGCCAGGCCATCGGCATCCCCGACTACGCGCGGCGTTACGCGCACAGCGGCGGAGACACCTTCGACGGCCTCTCCTTTCTGCCCACACTCGAGGGCGAGCCCATGAGGCAACGCATCCACGACCACCTCTACTGGGAGTTCGGCGAGACCAACCAGGTGGCGGTACGGCGCGGCAACTGGAAGATGGTGGCCAAGCGCGGCAAGCCCGCCCTGTATGACCTGGGGACAGACCTGCACGAGGACCACGACCTGAGTGCCCGCTATCCCGGCATACTCGCCCAACTCGTGGAGATAGCAAGGGCGGAGCACCGCAACGCACCGCTCTTCCCGGTGACGATGCCCTGAAACCAAAGGCATTGTGGGCATGGCACGCGCGGCCATACCGCCCGAAGGAAGAGGAGATGCCCATTCCGCGACCCGCTCATTTCCACAACACAGAGGATTCACGGGCACACCTCCACGAACGCAGCGCACTGCGATGGCAGATGCAGCGCACTGCGATGGCAGATGCAGCGCACTGCGATGGCAGATGCAGCGCACTGCGATGGCGGATGCAGCGCACTGCGATGGCGGATGCAGCGCACTGCGATGGCGGATGCA
>ERZ808274.160-NODE-160-length-38619-cov-5.248314_pt1 | contig 38619 bp, 52 predicted proteins | sample MGYA00521277_ERZ808274 | MGnify/ENA primary metagenome ERZ808274 (study PRJEB31516, sample SAMN03275597) | gut metagenome | biome: mammalia-associated habitat; material: feces | host: Papio cynocephalus | place: Kenya | collected 2012-07-28 ... | reverse complement strand
AACTCTTGCTAACAATTCATTTGTCATTTATTCCATCCTAATTCTTCACATTGCTTATTTATTGCTTGTATTAACATTACTATCACTTCCTTCAATTTCTTCAATAATTTTTTTAAATATTTCATCATCTATATTTAAAATATTTTTTAATTTAAGATATGCTTTTATATTTGATGTTTCGTAATTTAGGGCAGAGGCTAGAGAATTATCTCTTGTTATTTTAATTTCTTTATAAAATTCTCTTGCATTGTGATAGCCTTTCATAAATATACATCGCGTAAGTAAAGTGTCTTTACCACTTTTATTTGTTCTTTCTTTGTAGCCATTTAAAATTTCAAAAATATCTAGTAAATCATCTTTTGGTAATTGAAATAATTCTTTTAATACTTCTTCTTTATTCATTACCATCACTTCCTTGTTCTAGATCTTGCATTTTATACAATATAGTTTTATAAGTATGTCTAATTCCCATCTCACGCATATCTTTAACATACTTATCATCGCTTTCCTTATAAATTTGTTCTGCATCTGTCATATACTCTTTTAACTTATTCCAATTATCTTTTAGTTGCTTATTTTCTTTTGCTTCCCTCTTAGACAATTCTTTCATAGCCTTTAATTGTTTTTCACTTATGTAACAAAAGTTTTCTTTACCATTTGTGGCATTTACTTCTAAATCTTGTATTATATCATTCATTCTGACACCTCTTTATCTTCATAAATATTTCCTATTACTTTCATTCTATCTAAATGTTTCATAGAAGAACTAGGAATATGGCCTTTTATTTGAAAACTAGCCGTATCTTTATTCCAAGTTATAACGCCAATTTCATCAGATTTAGTCCATTCATAATCAAACATAACTTTATCGCCTTCATAAACTTCTACACCATTTTTATCTTTTAAGCCTGTATATTGTTGTGGAACAAATCTTTCAGGTATTATCATCATATTTATTAAAAATCTATATCTAGGACTTAAAGTTAATGTTCCATCGTTTTCAACTTCTATTGCTCCTAAATCTTGATAATCTTTTAATGATAAATATTTTTTATCTACATTATCCCACACTCTAAATTTTATTTCTCTATTCATTATTCTTATTTCTCCTAATGTAATTACAATTGTAAGTAAATTAGTTTATTTACTTATTCTGATATCTTGATATCACTTTTTAAAGTTTTAATTTCTTCTTTTAATTCCTTAATTTTCTTAATCGATTTGCTCCTCGTTATTGATGTTATTTCTTTATATTCTTTAATCATTTTTTTAAATTGTTTATCATTTTGCTCATTAAAATAGTACGATATTTCTTTATCGGTTACTATGCCATTTTCAATCATTTCATTTATAAAGAAACTTATCATCATTATTACTATTTCATCTTTTTTATTTTTTTCTTTCATCATCATCAATCCTCACTACTACATAACCGTTATCTTTATTTCTTTTAAGTTGCGTTGGAGAGGCATAAAACTCAATTGTTTCTTTTCTTACATTTAATAACTTAGCCAAGTACTCTTTAGTACCTATATCAATGAATTTATCACCTTTATATAAAGCATATTCTTTCATTCTACTCATAATATTTCATTTCCTTTAGAAGATTAATTAAATCTTGATATGCCTGTGATTTTTTCACATATCTTACTTTCTTTCTAGCTTTATCTTCAAAATCAGTTTTAATTTTTAATTCTGTTAACTTTCCTATCGCAAAATCAATTATTTCTTCTCTTTCTCTTGCAGTCATTAGTCATCACTCAAAACTGCTAACATTTTTTTATAAGATTTTAACTCTATTTTATAAAGTTCAACCATTTTTTGAGAATAATCTTTAGGATTTGCTATTACTGGTAAATTTAACTTTATAAAATCATTAATTAATTCCTTTACTGTATTTATTTTGTCTTCTCTATCTTCTAGTTTCTCTTTTAGCTTGTCCACTTCTTCCCTCAGCTGAACTACTTCGCTATCTTCTTCCAATCCGTGTATTTCACTATCTGTCAAATATAAATCCCTGTCTTCCATATCTTCACCTACCCAAATATCCAAACACACAATCCTATAAAAATTAACAACAAGAAACATAATGCAGCTAATATTGCGCTACTCAACTTTCCATCGTTAATTCTGTCATATGCTTGCATTTCTCTAATCAACCTTTTCAACCTTGCCCATATTCTTTTTAATTTCTTCATCTTATTCTCCTAATAATTCAAGAACAGTAGCTCCTGCTAATTCTTTTTTTGTAAAAATAAACTCAACATTATATCGTTCAGACATAGTATTCATAATTTTAGCCAATGTCTTACCTTTTACTTTTGTTCTTTTAGAACTCCAATTATTAACTTCTTGAATTGAATTTATTTTTTGCTCTTTTATTAAAAATATAAACCTTTTGCAACCAATTTCTCTCGCTCTAGCAATTTCTCTTTTAATTCTTTCGTGTTCTTTCAAACTAGTAAGATTGCCACTCATTTCTAATAAGTCTTTTTTTAAGTCTATTATTACTTTTGTGCTATCCACTAATTTAATATCTCCGGCATACAGTTTATTTCTTATCCATTTTATTTTGTGGCTGTCCAAGAAATCAGTAATATACTCATCTTTCTGATTTCTTGTGTCCATTTCTATAATCATCATTCCTCCTAAAATTGCGAATATTCTTTAAATATTTGCTTAGTTTTATCATATTCCATTTCTACATATCCAGTCACACCATCACGGTTTTTAACTATATCAACATTCATGTGATTAACTGCCATTGTATTTTTTTTATCTTCTTTGTTTTTATAAAGCAAAATTACCTTGCTAGCACTATTTTCAAGTTCTCCAGAATCTTTTAGCATTGACAAACTTAATTCATCACTTTGATAGGCTCCACGATTCAACTGACTTGCTGATATAATTGTACAATCAAGTTCTAAACACATTTGTCTTAATTGCTTAGCAACTTCAGTAGCCTGTTCATATAAACTTTTCGTATTATCAGCTCTAGTTAATCCAAGATGATCTATAAACAAAACTGTGTGCCTTGTTTTATCCTTGTATTTCATCAAAATGTTTTTTATTGCTTTAATATCATTTGCCTTATGTTCAATAATGATTCCGGCATCTTCTATTCTTTTCATTGAATCTTTAATAATTTCTTTTTGATACTCACTTTTTGGTTCTAAGATATCATCAATTCTAATATTAGCCTTTATTGAAATTAGTCTTTTATAAATTGTTGACTTGCTCATTTCCATATTGAAATAAATGCATTGATATTCATTCATTAAATCATTCATTAAATTTAACATAAACCCAGATTTGCCCGCTCCAGTTGTTGCTCCAATAATTACAAAATCTCCTTGCACTAAACGAAGCATATTATTCAATTTTCTAAAATTATTAAGTCTTATTTCAACATTTTCAGTACTAATATTATCATTTAACTCTTCAACACTAATTGTTGTACTTCCCTTAATTAATTCAATATCATCAAGCTCTCTCATTTTCTTCATAAACAAATCATAAGTAATTTCTTTTTTTTCTATTTTTTGATTCAATGCATTGATAATATCCTCTTTATAAAATTTAACAATACTTTCTTCTGCAATTTTTAATTGTTCTTTCCATGCTGCATCATAATAAAATGTTTCATTTAATAACTCCACCATTTTTGTTAAATTGACATCTTTATGCTTTTCTGTTATTTTTACTGGATTAATGACACCATACTCATCATAGCATTCCTTGCAATAATCGAATATTTTAATATTATCTGGAGCAAACAAATATTGTGGTTTAATTTGAGTTATTTCAAACAATTCGTTTTTATTTAACAGCAATGCTAAGAATTCATTCTCTATTTCTCTTCTGTTATCTCTGCTAATCGCCAACATAGTGTTTATTTCCTTCTTCATCGTATTGAAAGCATCTACCTGTATCTTTTTCTTCATATATTTTTCTAGTGTCATATTTAGATCTATCGTTTATCTTGCCTTCTGCCAGATCCTTCTTATACCAATTTTTAAATACCAACTTCCAATTTTTTATTAATAATCCATTTCCATTAACCCAACCTATACTTTCATAGTGATTATAAAATTTTTCACAATATTCCGAATTTGCACCTAAAGATAACCCATAGGAGATAATGTCCGTGAGTGCGGGAAGAGTTATGTTAATAACTCTCTCTCTCTCATTTTCATTTTCATTTTCATTTTCATTTTCATTTTCATTAGGTAATCTTTTAGTTATCTCCAAGTTATCTGAATTATCGTTTTTATTGGGTTTATCATTACATAACTTATCTTTTTGATAATATGGATTAGGTTTACCTTTTTTAAAGTTCGGATTACCACCTTTACAGCTATTTTTATATCTCTTATCATTTGCTTTCAATTGTGGCCTAATTAATTTAAAAACAGTGCTTGCCGTGCCTGTTAATTCAAGTTCATTTTGATTTAACGAAAACTCCGATATAGCCTCATATACTTGTAATTTATCCTTCTTTTTTAAATCTTTAATTGCTTCATAGAAACTTCTATAAAATATGAAACTTTCTTTCATAAGGACAACCTCCTTATAATTCAATGCCAGTGTCATCTAATAAATTATGTAATTCTTCATCACTTACTGTTTTAGAATCAATTGATTTGTTTTTTCTATCTTTGTAATATTCTTCATAATCATCAACAGATACATATTCACCATTAAGTAATTTAACATCAGGTATTTGGATCTCATTTAATTTATCTAGACTTCTAAACTGTAATAATTTAGTTGCAACCTTTACCTCTTTCTTGTCATTTTCATATTCTTCCCAACCAAATACACCTACTATTTTTTTATTTTTAAATTGTTCTAAATCTAACTCTTTGCCAGCATCAACAACAATTTTTGAACCAGGATTAGAATGTTGTACAGCTGTAATAAAACCTTTTAAATATGCTGTTTGCTCTTCCTTTAAAGATAAATATTTTGTAGCTCCACTTGGCCACTTTTTTTCAGATGATGTATTATTATCATATTGTTTTTTAAAATATCCATCAAATTCGCTTTTTTCATCAATGTCAACAGATACTTTAAGTGATGTATTACCAGTTAGTTCGCTTGTATACTCTCTCATATCTAATATTTTGCAAATGTGACCCCCTAAAGTTAAATTTGTAAAGTCACCTACTTCTTTTGCCTCAATTTCATTCCAATTTTTAGGTATTATCATAATTAATTTTCCTCCTCTTCTTTTATTTGTTCTATTGCTCTTACTACATCTTCAAATATTTCTTCTGTAGTCCATTTTTTATCGTAAACAGACCATTCTTCTAAATTAGGATATAATTTACTATACCCAAAGTAATCACCAGCATGTGCATAGTCCCAACCTATAAACCAAGCCCTTTTTTCATCGCATAATAAAGTATCATTTGAATAAGTTAAACCACCATGAACATCAATATCTATTCCAATATCATATATTTCATCATAACTTTTACCGAATAAATTATTTGTTTTAGGTATTTCTATATATGCCGTTGGATGTGTTCCAAGACTCATTATGTAAAAATGATAGTCTTTATATGTTCCCTCACATAATATTTCAAGATTTCTTTCTGTTTTATATATCATTTGTTTATATTTAACATTTGGCATCATTTTTTTTATTTCACTTAATGTCATCTATTCATCACTTTCTTTTTTATCTAGATCATAATAATCTCTAACTATTTCATCGACTTTCTTTAAATCATTTTCCATTTCATCTGTATCGAACATTCCTATTGGTGTCTTGACGCAATCCTGACCATTTGTTTTCAATTTAAATACATAATTTCCATTTTCAAACATACTTCTGATGCATACTGTAAACATTCCTTGAATGTTAACTTTATCATCTAATAATTTACCTATTGTTTTAGGTTTTATATTTCCATCATCATCACAATCTTCGTGCATTATAAGATAAACTGTTTTACCGCCCTCAATAGCCTTGATTCCTTGTATAAGGTTCCAAAAGTTGTTTGCTAATTCATTATACTTATCAAATCCCTTTATGCTTGATTTAGTCATAAATTCATTTGTAATAAGATAGTTAGCATCATCTATTACAATTGTCTTTTTATCAGTTTTTGTAATAGCAGATAAAATAGTTTTATAATCATCACATTTAGGTGCATTTAAGTCATTTTTGAATGGTAATGGTTTTCCCAAAACATTTACTATTGCTATTTCATCTTTTTTAAAATTTCTCATTGAAGCAGATTTTCCACTTCCACTTTTACCAATTAATAAAACTGGTACACTATTCATATTTTTCACTCTCCTGTTTTCATATATTTTAATAACTTCCTTACGAAGTTCTAAAGGTTCAATAACCTCATAATTGTCTTTGTTACAATCAAAATAGATTAATAACTTGTCCTTTACTTTTATTCCTGTCATATATTCGATTTTATAAGCATACGCACTTAATTGAAGTGAGTAATGTGTATAATTACAATCTTCATATTTTTGTAAAGGTATTTTCATTTTTTTATGTCCAAAAGCTTCATAATCAATTTTTTTATTGCTTTTAAAATCAATTACTAAAAGTTCTTCTGTAAATTTATTCATAAGCAACATATCAGTAGCACCGCACTCATCATAATCAGGTACTCCAAGATATATTTCGCAGCCTATTAATTCATACATATCTTTGTAATTATTGTAGAAATTAATAGCTTGTCTACTCATATTACACAATTCTTCTTGTAATCTTCTTTTATCAATAACATCAGGTAAATTATCATATTTAAACACATAATCTTTACCTTCCCACAAACTTTGTGCGAATTCATGAATCATCGAACCTTTGATAGTACTATGTAAATTTTCAATTTCCCATTCTTTTAGTACATCTATTTGACTAATGCCTCTTTTACGAGCTACATTTGCTGATGTCTCCCATTTATCAAATTCATTTGAATATTGATGTATAAGGCCTGTTGTACTAATAGCAACTTTATTTCCTTTGTAGAAATATGTGTGAGTACTATCAAAAAATTCGTAATCACTAAATGTATTTAGTATTTTATCTTTTATGTTCTTTATCATACTAACCTCATTATTGTATTTTTTGTTTTTTAATGTTATACTAATATAGTAAATAATTAATTAATATTATTTATTTTTGTATATCTGTGTTCTCAATACTAGCAGATATACTTTTTTGATATTGTTTATTGTTGTAGCTTATCATTAATGTTCCTACCGTAATTACCAAATAAAGTAATAATACTGCTTTATTTTTTTTAATAAATTTCATTATATTAACCCCTTTCTATCTTTTTCAGATAATTTATATTTATTTCCAAATATTCCTGTACTACTTGCATAGGAAATAGACCTCTAGGCAGTTTCTTCTTTTGTTTTTCAGATACTATGTTCATTATTTCTTTTCCTATTTCTCTTGCTTTATTTTCTCCTACGAAGGCAAGTTTCATAATATCTTCAGTAGTTGCCCATTGATTATTTAATAACTCTAATGTTTCTTTTGCTGTTAATCTTTGTTTTGGCTTATTCATTTTTTCTCCTTTCGTGCTAGATTTAATTAAGATGTTCCAGCATCTTTTTATTTACTTTTTTTCACTTCCAATTTATAATAAGTAATTAAGAAAGTGAGGTTTATAGATATGACATATACTGAAGAAATATTTTCATTGTTAACAAAAATATACGATTTACACAAAGAAAATCCCGGGTTATCATTCCAATGTTCCATAGAAACCAAAAACAATTTTTATTATGGAACACTTGAACTTGATATAAATAATGTTATAAATCAAGAATGTATAACTTTAAGCATGGTATCATTAAGCGATAAAATAGATGATACTAAAATTATAAAATTAGATAAATCTTGTATTTCATTTGATGCCATCAAGGTATTTTCTTACTTTGTGCATAAGAATTAGTTATATTTACTAGTTCTTTTTATTATCTAAATATTTCAATAAACAAAATTCAGTTTCTGTAATATATCCACCATTTTTTAATTTTTCAATTAAAGATTTAATTAATTCTTCTTTTAAATTCTCCATTTCTATCTCCTATTCCTCTTTTTCTTTTGGCATATTCACATTTTGTGAAGTTGTTTTGTAAAAAAAATCACTAATATTACAATTTAATATTTTCGATAACATATATAAAGTAGTTGCTTTTACAGTGCTAGCATCCTCTTCATATGAGACATAAGTTCTTAGTGTTATATTCAATTTTTTTGCAACATCTTCTTGTGTCATTTTTATTCTATTTCTTTCTGCTCGAAGATTATTAGCAATCTCTTTCCCGTTAATTATATTATCGTAATTCATCATTTCACCTCCTAACTAAAACCATTATAACTCCACATTTTGTGAATGTCAACACTTTTTTTCACAAAATGTGAATATTTTTTCTTGTCTTTTTTTTTATTAGATGATATAATTATTATGAGGTGTGAGATATGAAAGAAAAGAATAAATTATATTTATCCACAAACATTAAATATTTAAGGACAGTAAATAAAAAAACTCAAGAAGAATTAGCAAATGTCTGTGGAAAAAAGAATACTGCAGTCAGTAATTGGGAAAAAGGTATTAGACAGCCTGATGCAATTGATTTAGCAATTATATCTAATTTTTTCAATATCTCCATTGATGATTTAATGTTGAAAGATTTAAGAAAGTGATAAATATGAAAATAGAAACTTTTATTTTCTTATCATCCTTTTGCATTTTTTTAAATATAACTTGCAATGATGGTACTATATCGAAGACTTGCTCTACTTGTCATCAAGGATGTTGCTCTAGTCATGGTGGATGTACTAACAATTCATATAATAGCAATAAATTAATTGATGCCAATGACAATTACACTGTTAAAAAAAAGAATACTAATAAAAAATTAAACAATGAAGGAATTTTGCTTCTAACTATTGTAATAAGTGCTGGTATATATAGAATATATTCAAATAAAAAAGATTAGAGCTATAAGTATTTTATATAAAACATTAGGAGGATATATGAATAACAAAATTGATAAAATAATAATAGGAGTTATTATAATATTATTTATTGTTTATTTTTATAACGTAGAAAAAGACAATAATGAAAATATGTATAAAATTGATTCAGATCCACATATCATATGTGGAAAGCAGATATACATAACTAACTTTACCTATGATAACAACCTAGATAGTGAAGAACTATTTGATGAAATAGAGTGTATTTGCAAAAATGAATGTTAATTATGTAGAAAGAAGGAAAATTTATGAATGATGGAACACTAACAAATAATGCTTATTTTATTTTTACATTAATATATAAAGAATATACAAGTAGAATAAAAAAAGGAATTTCAAAATCAAATGCATTGGAGTTTTCAATAGAAAGATTGCTCGAAATATCAAATGAAGATGAAGATGATATTGACTTTGCATTAGAAGAATTGAAAGAAAACAATTTTATTAAATTATATATTACCGGTGATTTTGAATTAACAAAAGATGGTGTTAATTATATGGAAAATAGATTTAGCAAAAAGGTAAACAAAATTATTGAAAAAATTCCCAACATCATTAATACATTAAAAAAAGACTAGAACTGCTGGAACAGTCTAGCCAAAATACACAAAAAAATTAATCTAGCACGATTAGGATTTTTCTATGCAATATAATTATAGCATAGAATTAATTCCTTTTCAACATAAAAAAAGAAAGGAAAGTGATTATATGCCAGTTTATCAAGAAAAAAATAAAAATAAATTAACAAAAGATGGACGCAGTTGGTATTATAGATGTTATTATACTGATATCTACGGAATCAGAAAACAAAAGATCTCTAAAATGTATTTAAGAAAAAAAGATGCTGAAGAGAATGAAAGAATTTTTTTAAATAAAATTTCTACAAATGAAATTATTAGCAATTCTATTATGTTTGTTGATGTATATAATAGTTGGTTATCCGTAAAAAAAACACAAGTAAAGTCTTCAACCTATTATTCTAGAAGAAATCGTGCGTGTTTGTATATATTACCATATTTTGAAAAATATAAATTGCATAGCATTAAAAAGAATACATTAGAAATGTGGAAAATCGAGGTTTTTAAATCTAGCATCGGACTAGACCATAAAAACAGAATTATAGCTGACTTAAAGGAAATATTAGATTATGCCTGCTGCAACTACGACTTTGATATAAAAATTGCAAGTAAGTTGCAAAAAGTGAAAACCGAAAAGGTTGTTAATCAAATGAACTCTGAGACTAATTTTTGGACTTATGAGGAATTTAAGAAATTTATTAGTGTTATTGATAACAGATATTACTACATAATTTTTAATTTTTTCTACTATACAGGTCTTCGCATTGGAGAAATTTGTGCTTTAAATTGGAATGACATTAATTTTGAAAGAAGGACACTTAGAGTTAATAAAACACTATCTAATAAAGTTGATGATTTTGATTATATTATTACTAGTCCTAAAACAAATAATTCTATTAGATTTGTCGATTTAGATGATAATCTATTAAAACTATTAAATGAACATAAAAATAATGAAAAACAATTATATGGTTTTAATGATGATATGTTTGTATTTGGAAATATCAAGCCGCTCTCACCCACTACGCTTAAACGATATTTATACAAGTATATTGAGTTAGCAAATGTTAAAAAAATTACTCCTCACGGTTTTAGGCATTCACATGTCAGTTTATTAATTAATCTTGGCTGTGATAGTAGAGATGTTGCAAATAGAATTGGTGATACCGTTAATATGGTGGAGAAAACTTATTATCATATGTTTCCAACAAAAAAAACGCATGTTGTTAATGTATTAAATAATCTAAATTAAGAAAAAATGAGAGGTAAATAAGAGGTAAAATAAAAATAATATAATAAAACCCTTATAAAATAAGGGAGTAGTTCATAATGGTTGCCCCAGTTAGATATAACTAGTGCTTTTCTTTTATATTATTTAACCACTTTTTGCCTTATAAATCAACAATATATATCAATTGATGTTAATCAATTTTGACCTAATTTTAGAAAAATAAGAGGTAAATGAGAGGTAAAAAGCATGAATAACTATTGTATAAATTTAAAGAAAAGAAAGAATAAACCATATTGTAAACTACTAAAGAAAGAAATTTCATTTTCCACCTGTCAAGAATGCAATAAAAAAGAATATAAAATCAAAAAGTCCACTTCTATCAAAAAAAGTCCGTTTGCAAGTGGACTATCAAATAACAGTCAAATGAGAAAAAATGCACAATCATTGGGAAAAAGTACTCTCAAAAAAACTAAAATGCACAATAAATCAAATAAATTGACGAAATTAGAAAGAAATAGATATAGTGTATTCAGTAATGATACTAAAAAATGCTACCTATGTAGTAGCAAGTATAAACTCACGTGGCATGAAATCTATTCTGGGAGGAATAGGCAAAATTCTATGAAGTATGGTTTATGTTTGAGAATGTGTTTAAATTGCCATTCTAGAGAACAAGAAAGCAGTCAATTTAACGATTATTGGCATAAACAAGGTCAATTATACTGGGAAGAGTTTATTGGCTCTAGAGAAGAATTTATTAAGGTATTTAGAAGGAACTATTTAAAATAAGGAAACTGTCAAAAAAATGAGATAGCTCAATGTGAACTATCTCTTCGGACCGCAAGGATCTTTGTTAATTATTTCTTTGGTTATACTCATCTTCTGTAATGACATATTTATTATATATGTCTTTTTCTATTTTATGCTTTATTTTTTCTGGTTTAACAGGAAATACAGTTTTTACTTTTAATTCTTTTCCATCATCAACTTTTACTCTAACTGTCACATCTTGGTCTAGCTTTTTATAATATTCTAATGAATATCTTTCGACTTTGATTTTTTCGCCTGTTTCTTCATTTATAATTTCATCAAATCCTTTAACATAAAATACATAGTCTGGTTCTTCAATTATATATTCTAAATTATCCATAACATAATGAAAAGTCTTTTTATCTTTAAACTGCTGTGCATGCTTGCTTTCACAGTGTTTTCTATCGTTGTCATACAATACTATCTTTTTATCTTCATGTTCATATAATTCATACTTTTCAATTATTTCTCTGGAAAGCCTACCTAAAATTCTTTTCATTACAACACCTCAACCAAAAAGGTCCACCACTAGGATGGACCATAAAGAGTAAACGGCCGGCACAACTTCGGCATCTCATCGAAGTACTATTCATACTCCTACACTTAAGATTACCAGTATTGCTACTAGTATCCGCTATAGTTAGTGACTTATCTATCCTCTATTTACTCACTTAAATAATAACATTACTTTATGCAAAAAAATGTCATTTATTATCTTAAAAGTAAGTTATCCTCCTTTGTCTTTCGACAATTTAATAATATCATACTTTTCAAAAAAATACAATTCTTTACATTTTTTTAACAAATTTTACATAATTTTCGTAATGTGATTAGTATTTTATATCTATTTTATTAAAAAGTCAATACTTTTTAGCAAACTAATCTACGTGTGAACTTTTACAAAAAAAGCGGTAGCGACATTATTGTCGCTACCTTTTTAGTATAATCTTATATTATCCCAGTTTGTAGTTCCATTTTGGAAATTAAGATTAACTTGTCTTTGAACTTCATCGTAGTTAGAACCTAGTGCATTTCTTCTATCTTCACCATTGCCGAAGTCTCCTCTGATAGTTTTCTTAACTAATTCAAGAATATCTACTTGTGGCTGTGGTACTGGTACTAAGATTTCATTTACTCTTGCTTGTACTTCTGAGTATCTATCACCCAATGCCTTCTTTCTATCTTCACCATTACCGTATTTACCTTCAATTACTTCTCTTGCTAATTCCTCAGCACTCTTTTCGGTAGTTTCAGTAAATAAGTCTTTATCTAGATATTCTGTTGGATCAATTCTGTTTCCATCCTTCCATACTTCAAAATGTAGATGACCACCATAAGCATTGCCACTGTCAGACATATAACCTAGTCTTTGTCCTTTTTTAACATAATCTCCGTTTTTTACTAGCAGCCCTTTTTGCATGTGAGCGTATAATGTTGCATAACCATTACCATGGTCAATCTTGACACAGTTGCCATAACTGGCATTACCAGAACTGCCTTTCATGTTATTGTAGCCATCTTGGCAAAATATTATCTTACCATCACTATGGGCTACTACATAATCTAATGTATAACCACCGCTGACAAGATCATTTGCATGATGGTTATCATTATATCCTTGTGTGATTTCACATTCTTTTTTTTCTAAAACTCTACATTTCATTACTATCATTTCCTTTCTTTTCAATCCCCTTTTGATATTGCGTACCAAAATAAAAAGCAATTATAATTTGGAATAAACTATAAAATTGCTCTCCTGTTACAACTTGTAAAAATGTTAATACTACAAATGCTATTGTCATTAATACTGTCACAAACGATTTAACATCATTTAATGCTTTTTTCATTAAATTTTACCTTCTTTCCTTAAATTTTCCCACTTATCATGAACATAACTATTACCACCATGTTGGCAGTAATAGTCATAAAGTTCATAACTTCTCATTTTTTGCTCTGCTGATATTTCTTTTCTATCAGCTAATTCCATCAAGTTAATTAAATCTGTTTTTATACTCGATAAATTATTCTTAGTTGTTTCATCTTTTACTTCTTTGATTTCTTTTTTTATTGGTTCTAGTCTGTTATCTATTACTTTTGCTAGGCCAGTTATGGTACCTTTTTTTAGATAAACTACTGATCCAATTAATGCTACTATAAATGCTAATGATTTAGCAATTTCTCCCAGTGTTATATTCTCCATATTATTCCTCATCAACCCAAGTTAATGTTCCATTTACATTCTTCAATACCTGTGTCTTTGTTGCGTCATAGCCTGTGTATGATTTTGGTAAATCATCTACATATTTTTTATTAACAACGTGGTTATTGTCGGTAGGTGTATATTGGGATTTTATTGGATCATATGCTAATTTAATCCTTGTGACATTATATGTACCATCTGTATTATTAGTAAATGTCATGTCTAAATAATTTATTCTACAACCAAAAGTATCGATACCGATGGTATAAAACTTATGCGAACTAAAATCCCATCTAAATACATTATTATTTAGCTGGTCTCTACTATATCCTGTATTTATTATGTTTAAAATAAGTGTTCCGGATTTTTTTGGAGATACTTTATTAATAATTTCCGTAAAATATCCGCAAATTTCAGTATCAGTTGTTCCATTAACCATATTTGATATGTTGCCCGCTTCACTATTGACCTCTGCATCTAATGTTAAAATATAAACATTTTCTTCTTCTAGGTATTCTAATACACCAGCTTTGGTAACTTTGTTATCATCAACATATTTCTTTGTAGCAGGATGATAATCTCTTGTGGGATTATAAGTCGTTGTATTTGTTTTTGAAAGATAATCGGACTTATTTCCTATATAAACCCACTTATTACCCCAATAATTGTCAACACTTGACAATGTGAAAACATTATTCGACCATGTTCCTTTTACAGTAAGACTTAAACTAACAAACGCATAATTTACAGCATCTACAATACTAAAACCCATGAATTTGTATGATGTTGTTCCAGTTGATGTCATTGATTCCGCTAAGTTTAAAAGAACACTTCTACAACTCAATTTAGTATATACCAATAATCCAATCGTACGTACCCCTTTTTGATATGCATTGTTAATTATCCATTGTAATCTTTCTTTTGTTGCATCAGACACAGATGTTTCTGTATACTTATCGATTTCAACGGTATAAAATCCTTCTATCCTATTATCCGATTCATCTTTTGTATAATAATCTGCCAAATCAACAGAAGTATCTCCGATATGCTCCCATCCAGTTGTTTTTGTATAAACATACTCATCATATAAATTTTGTTCACCGGGTTTATCTTTCTTTAAAAGATAAATTGTGTCTGTTTCACCAACATCTGGCAAAGTATCTACAACTTGCATTTTTACTGCTCCGGGTTGTCCTTGTGGTCCTTGTTCTCCTCTTAAACTTTTGAGCCATTCAGTCTCTGATAAAATTCCACCATTTTTAACATATACTTCATAAGCACTTAGACCTTTTGGGCCTATTTTATCAAGTTCTTCTATTTCCATTTCAGCTATAGATTCTATCTCCATTATTTATCACCTGCCTCCGCATAAATTATTATTATATTATCTTCACTATCACTTGAACCAACTAGTGTAGTCGAGCCATTATATTCAATCTCATACTTGCACTTTAGTGGTTTTTTGTCTATTACAGAAAATCTAGTATCTTCTTCCGTTAGTGGTATGAGTGCATATTCACTTTCTTCGGTGATTTCATATATTTTTTGAAAAAACACATTATTATAATTATTTTTGTCTACTATTGAAAATTTTATTTTATCGCCTACTTTGAATTTTCCATCTTTGCTTTTAATTCTAATAGTTCCTCTATCTCCTCTATTAATATGAATTTCTTTTCCTATTATTTTCATATATTATCACTTTCCTTTCTATGATATTCTTTCCCAAAAATACACGGTTAGATATGGCGACAAGTTTGAATTTTCGCTCGTATTTGTTTTTGTCTCATAAGTATCTGGTGTTTCTGTCCTACCAGATGCAGTAAGTGCACTATTTCCCCACTCACTATTTCCTCCTTTACTTGTAGCCTCTACAAATGTATTTGTCTTTCCGTTGAGTAATCTGATCAATCTTGAATCTGATGCAAACAAACTATTGTAATAACTGTTATACTGTACACCATAAACATGTGAGTGAGTTTTACTACCTCCGGTTTTTTTAACGGTAGCAAAGTCTGTATCAGATGGATCTACGCCGACTAAGGTCTTTCCTTCTCCGATTGATTTCCATGTCCCTACAAAATATTTCGATGGGTTTTCATTTACAGCAGTAATACATATAAATCCTACAGGAAATATATCAGCTTTTTCAAAACTCAGCTCTCTTATCCAAGCACCCTTACTGTGATGTTTCTCAGTGGGAACACTATTTACAAATACTTTACTATAATCATCATATTCACCTATTTTGTCAGTTGCCATTAATTCAAAATCGTAATTTTCAGTATAATTGAATGTGCCTGTTATACTGACATTATTTACTTTAAATGTATTGCCAGTATATGTCGCTGATACTGTTGTCCAACTTCCCCATGTAGTAGCAGTTTTTAGTTTAGATCTTGCTTTAAATGCAATCGTATTACTAGTAGTTCCAATTTTACCGTTAAAGAAATTACCTGTTGCATAAATTTTACAATCATTTGATGTTCCTGAACTTCTTTTTATAGTTACATCAGTTTTATTGATTGATACTTGAATGTAGTTAGTAAAATTACATACTACTAGAAATTCTTCTGACTCATTTCCTCTGCTATCTACACAAGTAACTACGAACTTAGTCTTTAATGTGTTACTCTCTTCATAATAAGTTTGTATATCGTTTAGATTAACTACATTACTTGTTGATAGTCCACTATCCTGAGTTCCGTTTTTTACTCTATAACCAGTAATTGTGGCTCCGGTTGAAGCAGTTGCAGTAATCGTAAATTTATTCTGTGATACATGTCTAAGAACATTTGTAGTTAATGCTGATATCTTAGTATTTAATTCAGTTCTTACTGCATTACTAATTGTAGGTTTATCAGTTATGTATAATTTAAATGTTGCATCTTTTGAACCTATTAACGTTGTTCCATTATATGTTTTACAAGTAATCTTCGCTTCTATTCCGCCTTTAGAATATGAACCAGTATTTGGATAAGCATTTTTAATTTGATTGATTAAAGTAGAACTCATTACCCACGGATAATTAGATAGACCTGTTTTTTCTACGATGGTACCTGTCAATGTTCCAATTGTGTAAGTTAATGTACTAGTAAAGGTATCTACTTTTTTACCTATTGTAATTGGTATATTCTGTCCTAAATCAGTATTAGATACTGCTATGTCACTCGCTCTAGGTATTGTGGTAAATTCTATATTTCCACTAGCACTTGCTGAATTAGGATTAAAATCACTAGTAGATAATCCTGATGAAACTGAAATATTCTTCTTACCATCTGAACTATGTTCAATAGTAAACTCTTCCTCTTGAATTAATTTCCAAGCACCAGGATTAATATAAAATGATTGATATATCCAAGATTGGCTTTTACTTCTGTTATCACCTTCGCATTTTATATTTGTAGTTGCACTACCACCAAAACTTGAAGTTGATTTACCATTTGGTACACCAATATAGGATTGAACAACTATAATTGACTTATTAGAAGTAATATAATAATTTGAATTACTTGAATCTTCTTCAAAATATTCATTTATTACTTGCTTCCATGTCCACGATGAACTTGAAGTTGTACCATCTATTGTCTTGCTTTGTTTTAATACTCTTGCCATGCTTACTCATCTCCTATCCAATACCATGCCTGACATTCGCCAAACGTTTCATCTGTTATTTTTTCTTTTTGGATTATGCCTTGCTCTTTAATTGTTCCTAATATCTCAAGTAATTTTAAATAAGCACCTGCTCTATCGACCTTCATTAACAAGTTAGCTAAGTCTTCTCTCAATTTACCATCTGATACATATAATCCTTTATTATTTAATAAAGATACTATGTCTTCATCACTTTTAGACAGTTTTAAACCATCTATATCAATTGTTACCAGAGTATTAACAAATTTTTCTACACCATTAGTATTTATGTACTCAATTACACTTGCTTGCCATTCACTTTTTGTTTGAGTTATTTTAGTACTAAATTCTTCAGTAATCGTTTGCTTTTGGTCTTCTAATTTTCGATCTAACTCAGTATTATTTGTGTAATTGTTATTTAAATCTTTATTAGTGTCATTAATTTGATTTTGTAAATCATCTAACTCTTCATCTACTACTATTGCAGTGTCTTGCCAAGAATAGTCTTCAAAATTAGTGCTAGCAGTCTCATTGTAATCAGAATAACTTCCTATGTATCTTCCAACATCATTACCATTATTTGAAGTAAATGTTGTTCCATCGTTTGAATATTTGATATGTAGATATGAATTTTTACCATTTGTACCGTTTGTGCCATCTTTTCCTGATGTACCATCTGCACCTTTTATTAGTGACCATTTATAGCTACTATAACTTGTAGGAGCAGTAGAACTAGTGATACTTGCTATTCCCATGTACTTCGAACTACTTGATGGTGTTTCTGTCATTGGATTTCCATTTGAATTAATACTATATCTAATGTGTACATAATAACTTGTGCCATCTTTTCCATTTACTCCATTAGTACCATCCTTACCATTCGCTCCAGTATCCCCTTTAACACCAGTATTACCTTTTAATGCCAACGTTACTATTATCTTTTTACTATCAGTATAAGTAGTACTATCTTTTGTATAAGAAAAGTCTATTACGAATTCATTGCTTAAACTAGTAATAGCAGTGCTTGTTAGAACTGATAAGGTTATCTTATTATTCGATAACCCAAATGTGATACCTGTATTCTCACTTTGAGAACTAACTGTTGATTCTACTTCTGAGCCCTCAAATTTAGTGCTATATTCAATCAAATAATCTTTATTTTCTAGTGGTTTTAGTTCACTATCAACAGGTATTGTTATATTGTATATATCTAACTCAGTTTGATATTTTGGTACTGAATTTTCGATTGTAGTAACCCTTGTGCCAACTGACGAAATGGAACTAGATATTTCATCTACTGTTTGCTCAGTCTGACTTTGTTTTGTTTCAAGTATTCCAATAGTTTCACCTTGCTCGTTGACCAACTTGGTTGTATTAGTCATTGTAGTTTCCAATTTATCAACATTTTCTTTTATTTCAGTAACCGTTCCACTTAGTATAGTGAGATTTTCTCCTACTTGGTTTGCTTTTGTATCATCAGTGTATTTTAAATCATCTGTAAAATCATTTTCTGCATAAGTTTCACCATCTTGCTTTGATATTTGGCAAATCCATATCTCATTATCTTTAATCCACATATCGCCACAATCATATGGTGGTGATGGTTGAACAACAAACACTCTTCTTTTACTGTCTGCAGTATCTTTAGCAGTATTAGCTATTGCTAAAGCTTTTGTTACATCCGTATCAGTAATTTTTGCCCAATCATAAATTTCATTATCAAGTGAAAACCTATAAGCATAACCGGTTTCTTTATCATAATAAAGATCACCTAAATGATTATTTTTTTCTTCATCAGTAGTCCAATTTTTAGCAGGTTCATTACTATCAGTAGGGACTCCAGAATAAAACCAGGTAGTGATGTTTCCATCCACCTGGTCTTGAAGTTCTTTTAAATTTTTTCCTGTTGCAATAACGAAACTATTTAATTCGTTTTCAACCTTATCAAGTCCATTTTTTTGTAATTCATAATTCTCTTTTAACTTGAAAATATCTTTAAGATTATATTTTCTTTCTAAATCTTCTGGGGTTCTCAATCTATTAATATCTCTTTTATTTATCATTTTGTATACACCCTGCCATTTCTTACTTTAAATCCTAATTGTTCTAAAATTTCTTGCTTTTCTGACATAGATAATTTTTGTGAATTAATATAATTAATTATTTGATTGTTATAGTCATTATAGGAAGAATAATTCATTTTTATAAGCATTGCTTTTTGTGGAATAGTTAAATTTAAAGAATTAACATATTTAATAATTACTGCCTTTCTTTGAGATGTATTTGTATAGTTGTCTTTTATTTCATCAAGATTTTTTTTGTACGATAAATAATTATTGTATGTAGTTATTTGAGTTATAACTTTATATTTACTAGGATTAGTATATGAATAGTCTATTTCTTTTTTATTAAGGTAATAATTTGCCACTTTTCCACCAGCATTCACATAACTATTTATTTTGTTATACTCATTACTCATTTCAATATTTAATACTTCTTCTCTCGCTTTATTGTAAGAATAATTTATTATTTTATTTATCACTTCAGTTTTTTCTGTATCATTCATTTCTTTATATGAATTATCTTTTAACAATAATTGTACATTGTCCTCTATTATTCTTCCAGATATTTTTTGATATTCAGCTTTCTCTTCACTTGTCAATTTTTCACCATTGCCCTTGACATTATAGGATACTACTCTAGGCATTATTGTTTGATCACCTGTTTTCTTGTATAACCTATATATTTCTTCAGCTGATTTACTTATATTTTCAGTATTAACATTGGCAGGATTTAAAAATACATTAAAAATATTATTTTTTCCACCATATTTTTGTATTTCTCTGCCTAATGTATCAACAGAAGGGCTCAATGTTTTACTTACAAATGGGATCTTTGCTTTTATGCTATTAATTGCGCTTTGAACTGGTTTGCCATACTCAAACGAAGTTCTTTGAGTACCATCTACCAAATCTGCTATTTGCTTAGAAAAAGTAGGAACAGCTCTAGCAGGTAATTCTAATACCTCGTTAATGATTCCGGATACAACACCAGCATTATCATTAAGAACATCATTAATACTTTGCAAAAATGATTGTTCTAATAAAATACTTCCTGCAGTATCTAAAGAGCCTATTATGCCTTCTAATAAAGCCTGAGTGTCATTCTTTTGGGAATTAACTACATTAGCAGTTATTGATAGTGGTGCAGCCAATGGTTGAGCCCAATCATAAGTAAATGATTTACCACCAATTTTAATTGAATAAGAGCTAATTCCTAAAGTGTTTTTCAAAAAATTAGCAGTATCTTTATCATCATCACTATCACCACTTGTTATACCTGCTTTTGCAAGAGCAACACCAAGTATATACAGCATAGTGCCAGCAGTGGCCTTACCTAAGCTTTGAACAAACTCATGTTGCATAGTGGCAGTATATTGCCCATTAGTAAGTGATCTTTTTAAATTAATCCCTTTATTTATAGTACTAACTAGACCAGCAGGAGAATAATCAACAATTGCTTTTGTTAAATTTGCTGGTGTTTTTGCAAATGGTATTAATACATCGCCCAAACCATATCCATTAACATTCAGCTTATTTAAACCTTTTCTTACACCCAAAACAAATTTAGTATAGTTATTATTATCATTCCAAGTTCTTGACAAAGCTTCTTGATGTGCTATATCAACCATTTCCTGTGTAATTTCTGTAGCATTGTTTAATACCAACTGATTTCGTAATGAATTTTCAAAAGCAGCCTCGCTAAATACTCTATCTCCTGCATCCATAACGTAATTTAATAATGCTTCTGTTCTATTTAATGCTTTTCCCATGGCAATTTTATCATTGAATGACTTACCATTTGATATTTCAAATCTATTACCTTCCATATCTTTAGTGTTAATGCCCATTCTATAATCATTAGTAGCTTCATAAGCACCTCTTTTAATACCTCTAATCATTGCTTTAACATTTGTAGTACCAGTTGTTCTTATACCTGTCTTTTTAGCAATTAATTTATCTACATAACTAGAAAACAAATCACTGAAAGAATTAACCGGCATTATTAAGGCATTACCTGCAACATTTCTAACTTGAGTTTTAGGATTAAACAACATTGATATTCTCATCCAAGATTTAATTTTTGCACCTTTTTCAGGAGGTAATTTATCAGTCATTAATTTTTGAATTTCTGCAAGTTTAACTCGTTTATCATAACCATCATCCATATCTTGTATTTCTTTCATCGTATCCATAATAAATTCTACTTCATCAGGTTTTAAGTCAAAGTCTTCTCTATGTTCATCTATCCACTCTTTAGATTTGTTTTTAACCATTCTATCATAAGCTTCAGATAATTCTGATTGAGCATATTTGACCATACCTTCTGGTGTCATTCTTTCCATAATATTAAATGCTTGTACTATTTGACCTGCGGTTGTTCCTAATTTTCTCATTTTTTTTGCAGTTTCTACAACCATTTCATTATAATAGTCTTTTTCTGCTAAATTAATTGCATTTTCTGCTTTATCAGAATATTGTTTTAATAAAATATAGCCCTCAGCAACATCACTACTATCTATATTTTCATTATTATTAAACCATCTTGTTACTTCCGCTTTACCACCATCATTTAATCTCTTAAATGCCTTTTCTAAACTTTCTTTATTTGTCACTTTATCATAATATCTAACATCTTCTTTTGAAAGTATTTCAGCCTTTTGTTCTACATTTAGCATATTAACTTTATCTTTAATATTTTTAGCAAAATGACTATCACCATCATTGACTTTGTTTATATTTGCCCTTGTAGGTAATATTGGTGTAGTATTAGCATCTTCTTTAGTTAATTTTGATATTTCATTTGGATTTAATATTTTGTTAGTATTTTTTTCACTATTTTGCATATTATTAATAGTAGGTAATATATCAGATTTGACATTTATGTTAGATTGTGGTATATTATTTTCAGAAAAAGCAGATTGCCCAAAAGCCGGCAAGTCGTTAGTAATATTACTAAGGTCCCCGGAGTGAGTAGTCTGCTTTTTTTGTAATCTTTGAACTCTATATTGATTTTGTCCATTATGCAAAGACCTTACATCAAATTCTAAATGATATATCTCTCCATCAATATTTAACCCATCAAAATAATAATTCCAACTATTTATATTTTCTCTATTTTTTACTTCTCGTGTTTGATTTACTAATGTTGCATGTTCAATAATATCTCCTAAATCAGAAAAAACCTGTAAATGTTCTTTTAACAAGTTTCTTTGTTTTTTATTATTAAATATTTTTTCTACACTTTCGTTTATTCCGCTTTTACTAACTGTTATTTTATTTCCATCGTTTTCAAATACTGATTTTGAATTATATTTTTTAAATATCGTATATGCTAGTTCTTTTGTTTCTTTTGACTTTAAGGTTGAAATATCAATATCATTTAACTCAGGTATATTAGTTTCAACGCTTACTTTTCCATCAAAATTATTAACTTCATTATCAAATATTTCTTTTGCAGTTGAATATTTATTTAATAGTTCTTGATTTATAGGTATATTTCCTTTTGTCTGCTTTATTTGCAACATATCAATGGGCAATATTGCATTATTGGTATTATTAACACTAGTCACATCTACACTTCTTAATTTTTGAAGAGCATTACCAATTGAAGCATATTGTTGTCTAGTTAAATCTTTAGTTGTAGTAAAACTCATGTCTGGTCTTACTTCACTTACATAATTCATAGCAGTAGGCACTTTTATATCAACTTCATTTAACATTGTTTTAATGTAACTACCTTTATAACTTTCGATACTAGGATCTCCCAATTTAAAGCCTTTAATATCATTTAATATTTCTGGTTTTATTTTAGTCACATCAATCTTTATATCACTAGTTGGCATATTTACGTTAGAACTATTAAAATCGTTCACAGTAGGCAAAATAACCTTATCAGAATTGTTAACATTACTTTGCTGATTATATACAGGCAAATTAATATTACTTTGGTTTGTTTTTTCTTGTTGAACTATATCTTGAACTGTAGGTAAATTTTCCCTTGTTGATAAAGAAATATTTGTATCAGCATTTTGGTTCTGAATAGCATTTAACTGTTTTTTTAGTTCTGCTAAATGTTGTTCCTGTTGATTTGTTATGTTGTCATTTTTTTCCAATAATTCTAGTCTTTGTATTTCATTTTGTATTTGTTCTATATTATTGTTGTTGTTATTAATATTTTGATTATTATTAACATTTTCTCTTATACCATCTATATTATTTTCTAGATTTTGCGATACTTTATCTCTATTTATTTTGTTATATTTCAATTCACTAACAGTGCCTGGAGCCTCTAATATTCCACCAATAACGCCACCTACAACAGCAGCATTCCACACTTGTTCCCAATCAATTTTTTCATTAGAACCATAAGTAGCATTTTTTAAATATGGATTAAGTATTTCAGACATTGCTTCTTCAAAGCCTTCGCCTATTATATGATATCCATATTTAAGTGCTATATTTGCTACTTTTGAACTTGCTTTTTGAGTTATTTTATTTATTACCTTTTCTGCCCCATAATCTAAAAAGCCTTTACCATTAGTTCCAGGAATTCCACCAGTCATCATTTCTGTAGCAAATTCTATAGCTGCGCTACCTCTAGCATATTTTTCAGCTTGATTAGTAGTAGCACCTTCTTGTAATGCTTGTTCATAACCACTACCATAAGAACTAGCATACATTGCAACATTACTAGGAGTATCTATTGCCAGTTGTACTCCAATTTTTTCAAATTTACTTAAATTATCAAGTCCATCTACCTTACCGACATTTGCTCCTCCACTTAATAATGCACCCTCAGCAATTCTTATACCCTGTTGACCTAATCCATAGGCTATTTGACCGCCTATATTATTTTCTTTTATTATGGAGCCATTTACAGCTTGTTTCTCTAAATTGTTTTGTAATCCAGTTTTATCCCAAATTTTTTGTGTATAGTCTTCTTTGATAAAATCATTACTATGATCAGTTTCTTTCTGAGCAAGATCTTTTCGGCCAAGTAAATTGTATGCAGTACTCATTATTTTGGAGTTTGCTTTATTCATCCAATCTAATTGACTTTCAGTTTCCTTAACAGCACCCTTAGCAATTAAATTTCCTGTAGATTTTATACTATTTTTAATCTTTTGCATCCCGGAATACTTTAAATCTACTGTACCATCTTCATTATTAATTATTTTTGTCTTTTTATCAAGTTCTTGTCTAGATATTCTACCATTTGAATTTGCTGTGTATAAATAACCCATGTTTTTTCACTCCTTATCTTCCGCCAGATTTTCCATTACCTCCAAATGAACCATTTCCACCGCCACCACGAATATTAGCAAATCTTATATAATTATTCCCTTTTAAATAATACATAAATCCATCTTTACCCTTATACACTGGATAATTTTTACCATTAATTTGAAAAACATCACCAGTTTCTTCATAATTAGAGTTAGACACATTACCTTGTGATGTATTACCATCAGAAATATTTTGACCACTACTATTACCATTACTTAAACTGGAATAATAGTTATTTTGGGCTGCTGCTTGTGCTTGTTGTAATGCATATTCTTTTTGCCATTGTTCATCAGCAATTCTATCTCTTTCTTTTTGATATTCCATTTGTTCATTGTATTGTCTAATTTTTTCAGCTGTTTCATTTTCGTAATTGATTTGACTTTCAACATCTTTGTACCTGTTATAATAGTTATTATTAATTGTGTTATTCCAATTCAATCTATTATTTTCTTGTTCTGATCTATAATTAAATCCTTCTAATATAATGTTTAATTTGTTTTGTAATGCTGTTAAAGCATTCTGTGCCAATGTTTCATCATTTGATAATTGTGCCTGTCTTATTGCATTATCAAATTCTAATCCAGCATCTTGCATACTTTTTCTTGCTGTTCCAAGTCTATTTTGATAAGTATTGTACATATCAACCTTAGAACTTTCTGAATATCCACTGTTAGACAATCCATTATTAACTACATTTTCTCTGCTGACACCATATTTATCTACTTCTTTTTGGTAATCAATATAAGATGTTTTCGCCTCGTTTTGATATGTTTGTTCAGCCTTTTTCCTTTGTTGTTCTATCAAATCTTTCTGATATTGAAGGTTCTTATTAGCAATATCTTTTTGAGTATTTTCCCATCTATCAACCATTTCTTGTTGTTGATTCGTAAGATTATTTCTCTCATTAATTAAATCATTATACGTTTCATTATATTTATTTAATTCACTTTGTTTTTCATTTTTTACTTGCTTAAATCTATCATCTTCATAATTAACATTCATTTCTTATCACCTCTTCACATATCCACCTACAAATGACTCTAAAGTATAACTATTTAAACCAAATGGTTTAGTAGAACTAAATTTCATTTGTAATCGTTTCCATTTTTTCTTTTTAATTCTATAAACTATATATCCTTTAACATTGGAATAATCTCCAATTTCTTCAAAATCATTATTGTCAGTTTTAACCGCTATTTTTATATTCTCGCCTTTTACTTCTGCAGTACCGCCCCTTTTATTAGTGGTTTTTTGATATTCTGGATATTTAAAATCATCATGTTTAGTAGTCCAATAAGAATTTATTTCGCCAGTAGTTTTGGTCAACTTATAAATCCTATTATTACCACATAAATAAAGCACTCCATTTTTTACTGCAGTGCAACTAATATTGCAAGATAATTCCCAATAATACCATTCATATTCAATATTGATATTTTGATATCTTTGCCTACTATCAGCTAAATAAATTTTATTATCAATAATTACTAGTAGATAACCTTCCCACTCTTCTAGCATCATATTTTTATAATTAGTTTCTTTTAAAAGTTTACCATCTACCATACTAGATCTATGTGCTAATACTTGTTCACTAGTTATATCGCCACTAATAGCCTCCATCCCTCTATCAGAAAAGAAAACTATGTCATCATTAAAATTTATTCCAGTAGAAACACACCCTGTTGATATACTAGAGTGTGTGCTAGGATAAACTTTACCATAATTGTTATCTAATACCGGATTATGATAGAACACTGTTGTATTAGCTTGTGATGGTTCTTTTAATACCCATAGAGCATTATTACTAGGTATTAATGCTTTAACCTTTGCTAAATCCATTCCCTCATTATAATAATCCAAATCACTAACATATCTAGGATCTTCCAATGAACTATGGAATATTGCATTAGGATAATCTTGGTTTCCGCTAAAAAACACTCTATTATCAAATACAGCTAACATAGTGCATTTATTGATTCTATCTCTATATCCTGGAATGGTTTTTCTAAACAATATTTCTATATTATGTTGACCATCAGTAGTTGGTTTTGCAGGAGCAGTATTAAAAGTAATGCTTCCTTCTGTAACATTAACAGTTAAGTCTTTTCCTTGTACATAAGTTATTTCGTTCAAGCCTATTGATACTTTTGCTGTTACTACATAATTACTATCTATATTTTCAGTATCCAATTTAAATTTTGTTGTTTCACCATCACCTATTCTCAGATTTTTTCTAAGTCCTGTAAGCAAATTTACGTCTTGATATGTTGTTCCCTCGCCACTAGCATCTCCTATAGTTGTAGTTGGAATTGTACCTTCAACTTCTTTTATTTCAGTTCCATTATATTCAAGATAATTTAAACCATCTTTTATATAAAATATATTATTAAATATAAATGCCTGACTTCTAATCAAATTCATCCCAGTAAATATTAAGGTATCATTATCATAAAGTTTAGTTCCAGAATGAACTATTTTATGAGTAGTATTACCTATGTCATAAAAAAAGAGGCCAAATATGGTATTATCGTATTCTTCTACTAATTCCATATCAGGCCTTGTTTCTATACCAGCACTATTATTTTTATAATTTTTATACATATTTAAACTATCAGGGCTTCTTGATAAATTAGTATCACTATTACTAAAATCAACGCCAGCAAAATTATCAACTTTTCTTGTTACTAATGCTCCACTAGGAACACCACTAGAACTACTATAAGAACTCACTAGTATCATCCCCTTCTAGATAAATGCTACCGGTATGAAATCTCGGATCTAATCTTTGTAACATTTGCTCATATCTATTTGAATAAACTTGTCCATAACTAGCTGATATATCAGATTTAAGTAAATCACCAGCCACACCATAAGGCATTATTTCAAGCACATCTGTTGATAAATCAAAAGCAAAGTCACTATCTTTTGTATCAGCAGTTATTTGTTTAGGATACTTATAATAATATACCTTAGCAACACCATCACCATAGAAATTAATAGTATTACCTATAATATCATTTTCTACTCCCCTAACGATGTTAATTTGAAATAAATCCTTTGCTATCTCAGAAAAATCAACCTCATCGCCTTTAGTCACTTCTAATTCCTCTCTAGCAGGTATTTTTTTAATTCTAGCAATTTCATTTTGAATCTGGTTTATAACATCGTTTATCTTATTTGCTATATCCGGATCATCGGTTAACAATGAGCTTTTATTATTAATTTCTTCAATTAACCTTAGAACTTTTTTCTTCATTTCTAGTAATGTCATACTATCACCTATCCTTTTGGATTAATATCTGTATTATCTTTGTATATTTCTTTAATTTCTTTAATTTCTTTTTCCAAGTCCTTTAGTTTATAAACAGGTACATTAGGAATAATATAACCATCTGTCTCGCTCCAAATTAAAATCGTTTCTTCTGGTATTATTTGAGTTAATTTACTATACTCTATACTCTTTATTCCATCATATTCATTTTCTTTATTAATTTCAGTGGTTAATATTAAATCTTTTAAAGTTTGATGCACTGTTTTATCATCTGTATATTCATCGAACTCAGTTTTCTTAGTTATAGTTCTTCCGTAATATTGTCTTAAACTTGGCTTTATTGTAAATAATTCGTTGTTCATTATTTTTCCTCCTAATTGGTTGCCATACCTAGATTCGAACTAGGGAATGTTGCAGTCAAAGTGCAATGTGTTACCACTTCACCATATGGCAATAAAAAGAGGATTGCTCCTCTTATTTTACATCTCAGTTTTCATTATATAGATTTCTTTAGGGTTAACAATCTTAGCACCAAATACATATAATCCTTTTAATGCATCTTGGAAAGCTTTTTCTGGTCTATATGCTTCTACCTTTTCAATTTGTTCAGCGAAAGCAATAGCTTTTCCTGTTCTTAAGATGTTATAAGTTACATCATCAGAAGTAGAAGCAGCAGCCTTTTTACCAGTAGGTAATAGATTTTCAATGCAAACAAAAGCATTGTTAATCTTACCAACAGCACCTTTCTTGATTATTTCAGGATTATTTGTAGATAGTTCTGTTAAAGATTGTCTATAAGTAGTAAAGACTTTTGGAGATACTTCAAGATATAATGATTCTGATACTGGAACATTATTCTCATATAATTTAGTAAATCCTGCTTCAACACTAGCCATAGCATTAGTTGCAGTTAATGCAATAACTGATGAACTTTGTGCTAAAGCATCTGATGTAGCCTCTGTTGCAGTTTTTACAATAGAAGCAACATATTTATCTCCTTCTTCTTTTAATCCAATAGCAGATTGTCTTGAAGCTTCTTCCATTAAACCAGGAACTGATTGTGCTTTATCAATATCTTCAACCTCAAAATTAAAGTATCTGTATTGATTAAGTTGCAATAGTTGACTAGAATCAGTTAAACCTTCAAGTTCTATTTCTGTACCTTTAACATAATTCTTTATAGTTGGTCTAGAAACACTTAAAATCTTTACTTCTTTAGCATTCTTGCTATCCTTTTCATATTTGAAATCACAATGGTTTCTTAGAGATGTAACGGTATCCAATGCTTTTAAAATCGATTTACTCCAAATCGTTTGTTGGAAATTAGTTACAGCCATTTTAACACATCCTTTCTATATAGATAGAAATTATTTTTGAGCCATAGTCATAGATCTACGAACTGCTTCCCATATTTTAGGGTTATCAAGTTCTTCATCAGTTAATTTTCTTATTTCATCTTCTGTATAATAATCCTTAACTTTATCTTGAGCCATTGACTTCATACTTCCTATCTTTTCAACCGTTGGCTTAACAGGTTGATTTAATTTTGTATACATTTCATATACCGTTTTAATAGGTGTATTTGAATTAAATTGACTAGCAAAAGATCTAAAATTATCATCTTTTAACACATCATCTTTTACACCTAATTCTGCTAACTCTTTAACTTGTTTTTGATGAGTTAGTTCATCTGCAAGAGTATTAAATATAACTTTCTCTCTAGGTGTCATTTTATCAACACCAATAGTGGCTAGTCTATTTGCCTCTTCTTGCATTTCTTCAAATCCTAAATCAATGATTTTAGTAGCCTCTGCTTTACCTAAAATTTTTTCATCTTCTTCAGAATATTTAGGTTTTGAATAAGCAGGTATATCAATTCCTTGTTCTTTATAAAATTCTCTCATTCTTTGATTAGATTCAGAGATATCTTTAGTTCCAAGGCCTGCCTTTAATATACTGTCAGTTTCTTCATATTTGGCTAATTTATCAGAATATTGCTTTTCCATCTTCCTTTTTTCTCTTTCAATTTTCTTCGGAAGTATGTCGTTTACTCTATCATTAACCATCTTTTCTATTTCTTCTGCAGTATAATTTTTAACTTCTTTTTTTTCTTCCTCTTGAGAAGTGGTATCAGTTAATTCTATACCTTCCTCAGTTTCTTCTACTGATTGAGCTTCAGTGTTTTCAGTTACATCTGTAACAGGTGTTTGAACATCATATTCTTCGTTCATTTTTTTCCTCCTATTTTTTTTTAAGTGTTTGACTTCACTATTCCATCTTCTTTTAAAGTCTTACAATGCTTGGACTATTAAAAAGCAACAACTATTGTGTAGTCATTGCTTGATTAATTAATTGATTTCCATATTGTCCTATGCCAGTTATATCTTGTTGATTAGCGATAAATTTATTAGCTTGCATTTGTAATTGCTGAGCCTGTGTTTGAATATCTGCTATTCTTTGCTGAGATTCTTTCATTTTCTTTATTGCTTCTTCTAACTTAGCTTTAGGCATTGAGCTATCATCATCTAGTAGACTTACATATACTTCTAGTTCTGCTAGTTTTTCAGCAGTAAAGTATCCTGCTTTCAACATATTTTCCAATGATAACTCCTGCGCATATTTATCGTAAGGACTCTTAGGTGTAATGTCTATCTTTACATTTGCTTGTAGTTCTTGCAATACACTATAAGGTACCTTAACTGGTCTGGAACTTACTTCACCAGTAATAGGATTGGATTCTTCATAGTCTATTACTAAGCCATCGGTAGCATATGTTTTCCACATATCTAACCATATTCTTGCCAATCCTTCTAAAGTTGCTTTTAGTGATATTGTTTGTTCGGTTACAGGCATTTGCGATGCTCTTTGAACTGCAAGTATCGCTTTGCCGCTCGCACTTTCCGGATTAACATCACCAGTAGCTATATCCCCAGCACCTGCTAATTCTCTAGTAGTAGATATTAACTCATTCATTACCTTTTCGACATCTGCACTCATCTGTGCTGGTTGAAGAACTCCAATTGCTTTTTTAACATCATCTACAGTTTGGCCATTAACTTTAATAGTGCCTCCGACTTTGTCTATTGCATTAGGGTTTTGAACTTTAGATATATCAACAATTTTTTGTGGATAAGCGGTAGTTTTTGCAGATATTAATCTTCTCATTATAGTCTTATTAATTTCCAACTGATTAGGTATTAAATATCTAACTTCACCTTCTCCCCTAGCATATCCTTCTTTTTCTTCCCAAAGCATGTGTTCTAATTGATAAAGGGTTAGTCCAGTGTTCTTATCTTCTTTAATATCACAATATCTTGTTGCTTGACTAAAATGGACTGTACCATTTTCTTTATATAGCTTAGTGATGATAGTCACCATATCATCTTTTTCTTCTCTTGAATCTTCTCCAGCCTCTTCAAAAGTATCATTATCACCAACTATATACTTAAGTTTATCTTCTGACACTCCTGATAACCTAGCCATTTCAATAGTATTAATAACTGGTTTTCTATGTTTGATTAAAATATATGGTTGGTTTTGTATATCTGAATCATTTTCATTACCATAATATACATCGTTTTTTGACAATATTTCAACTATTGGCAAATTTGTTTCTTCATCATAATCTACATAAATAGGACATTCATCATTAATAGCAGAATGTTTACTTATGGCTCTAGTCTTATAGTCCATATTGTTTTTTTCCCATGTTTTAGCAGCTAATTTATTAAGAAGTTCGCAAGTTTTATTCGCCACTTCTTTAAACTCTTTATTCTCAAAGTTTTCTGCACTATATACAGCCATAAACTCATTCTCGTTTATAACACATATTTTATATTTAACTATAGGTTTAATTATATTTAACTGAATAGGTTCTATTCCACTAATCTTTAATCCAGCCCACTGATTGCCATTGTACATTCTATAATTCTTATCAGTATCTGAATATAGGCCTTTTAGTCGATTATAATTTCTACCTCTTTCATATAATTCCCATATATCAGTTTCTTTTACTTCGTTTAAATCCATCATATCACCTCCTAATTAGTTAATATCTTTCTGTCCTAATCCTGTTCCATCATAGTTATCTATATTAGCCATTATGGTATCGTAAACATCTTGTTTCTTTCTTTGTTCAAAAGCATCTATTTCATTTCTAACTATCTTAACAGGATTAATTTCAGGCATTTTTATCTCTTCATTATTCTTTAATTTTTGACCATTTTTAAGTCCTAAAGTATAAGCTAAAATTATAAAAACACCAAATAAAAAAAGTAATGCTATTGTTTCCATTACTTATCACCTTTTTTATTTTTCTTTTTAGGTTTAGTTTCTTCTAATACTTCCTCTATTGTTTCAGTTATTATCTTATTGGTTTCTTCCTCTCCAATTAATTTATTGCAAGTTTCTCTTAACTTTCTTAACATTTTCTTTTTCATTATACGATCACTATCTCCTCTCCATAATCAGCCTCTAGCGGCTCTTCTGACTTGAAGTTAAATACTTTTTCTATTACATTCTTCTTTTCTGCAGGTTGTGGTCTTGATATGCAAAAATATCTTAATGCATCAGGTATATGTGTTATCTCATGTGGTTCAGTTGCACAATCGTTTGGATTTTTTTCATCATGTTGCAATTGTGGAAGGCATCTAATTAAATTTAGACAATTAGCAAATATTTTAATATTACTATCTTCATATACTTCTCCAGTTTGTTCATTTCTGGCTTTATGTGGTTTTATCCATTCTTTAACATTCAACCAACCAGCAATCCTATCATTACTTGCTTTATCTAGTAGAATTCCATTATCAAAAAAAATTTCTGCAGTTGATTTTCCTGTGTCCCTATTTCTGTTCCATAAATCTGGTGGAGCAAGTATTGCTTTAAATTTTTCACCACGCATATAGCTCTTCAACATTTGTGCTGCTTCACTTACAATTAAATTAGATTTATATATCTCATTATAAACATATGCCTTGTTTTTATTATCGACTGCAACAAATACTACCGCAAACATATCTAATCCATAGTCAAAAGCAATATATTTATTCCAATCTTTTGATATTTGAAATGGTTCTATTACGTGTAATCTCCTCTTAAATTCTGGGAAAAACATGCCATCATAAATATCCCAATCTCCATATTTCAATGCCTTTCTTTCTTTTTCAGGCAAATTATCTAATCTATCTATATAATCTGGATCATATTCCAACATGAATTTATTATCTGTAACCAAACTTGGAATAAATATTCTTGTAGAAACCTTTGGATTATCTGGCAACAATTTACATTCATGTATTATATTAGGCTCACCTATATCAATAAATCTATCTTTAACCCATGTATGACCAACTCCACCTGGATTTGTTGAACTTTTAATTCCCTTTGGATAAGGGTTAGCTCCACGGCAACGTGAAATCATATACGTGTACATATATTCAGTAAAATGTGTCAATTCATCAAAACGTATTACATCATATTCCGCAGATTGATATTGATAAACATCATTTTCATTGTCAATATAACCGAAATCTATAATTGAACCATTTTTAAATGTCCATACATGTTTATTTGAAGTATAAATTGCAACTTCTCTTGGATATAGTTCTAAACTAGTTCTTATTATTGACTTTTCTAAATCTGGAAATGTTTTACGAAATATTATTTGTTTACTTTTTGGATATTTTAATGCATATAAAAAAGCATCTATTAATTGTCCATATGATTTGCCACCGCCGGCGGCTCCACCAAACAATGTTTCAAATGCTTTACTATTTATAAACAATTCTTGTTTTGCTGTGATTTTAATATTCATTTTACCACTTCAATTTTAACTTCAAATGGTTTTTCTTGTGTAAATTCTAATTTATCACTAGGCTTCTCTCCTATAGTATCTCTAATAACTTCAAATGCCTTCGTATTGCCATTCATTGCTTGCTTAATCAATGCCAATGATAATTTTTCTTGAGTATTTCCCTTAGACAATAGTAATAGCAGTTCTTCTTTCAATGCTTTTCTTTCTCTTCTTGCTTCACCACTTGCTTTTCCTCCGTTTTTGCCTCTTTTTCTTGCTTCTTCCTTGGTTCGCACTGGTTTTAAGTTGTTTATACTTGCCATTAATATCACCTTCTTTTATATCATCTTTGCAATAATTGTAATCACTACATACTTTACAATTAAAACTCTTCATACATTTGTTCCAATTCATAATTTTACCCTTTTTGTATATTCTTCTTTTATTAATATCTTTCCTTTTTTACTTCTCTTACTGCAATATTCCCTCTCGAAACTTGTTAAAATGTCATCTATGTACCTTAAATTTTCTATATCTAAATATCCTTTGTTCTTCATATCTAGAAACTCACTTGTTATATCATAGAATCTATCTTCATCTTTGCTTTCTATCAAATGCAAATATGGATGTGAAGTTTTACCGCATAGTATTACCCCGTTCCAATAGGAATATGGTCCATTGTCTCTATTAGCTACTAAGAAATGATGAAATGTATATATATCTCCTTTTTGCAGAGAATAGCCCATAAAATCGTGGTTCAACTGTTTAATCTTAAAATTATTGATTAATAGTTTAGTGACCTCTTTCATATGATCACTCCTTTGTTATATTTAATTCTCTATTGAGAATGTTTGCATAATAAAAGAGACTATTAGTCTCTTGTAAAGGAAGTTTCGTTTTAGTAAATAGTGTACTAACGATATAAAGGCTGACATTTAATTAATCACTCTAAATGCTATGCTGATTATTGCTTCCTAGTGGTTAATTTCTCGACTTTTAACCTAACCCTATGCTAGATAACTTTTATATATCATCAGTACACTATCTACTAAGATAGTACTAAGTTTTAACAAATACTGTACTAATGATATATCAGAGGCCTCTCACCTCGCCAGTCTGCAGCCCTTGTTTTCCATTACCCAGGTTCTTTATACCATCAGTACACTACCTATTAAAGATAGTGTTAGGTATTAGCATGTATGAATTATTTATTTTCTCACGATACTAGTGTATACCTAATTTTGTCCGATTTTGTCCGAACTTTCATTTTTATATAATTTTTCTTTCATTTCAGAAATATAGTCATATACTTGACTTTTACTATATCCAACTAATTTATGAAACTTATAAACAGATCTATGTTCTATCCATCGATAAATGTATATCTTGTCATATACATCGCCTTCTTCTCTCATTTTTATTAACTTCTTCTTTAACTCATAATTTAGCATATCTCGTGTGTTTCTACTCTGATTGATTAATCTATCGACTTCATCTATTTCACTCGTGTAATCAATTAAATTAGCATCTGGTGAAGTATTACTAGTTGTTATAACTTCTTTTGGTTTAACTGCTCCTGGCATTACTGATAGTATTAGCTCACTTTTCTTCTCTAATGCCTCGTTGTAATTTTTTTCTGCTTTTTTAAATTTTTTCAATAATTCATGATATTCTAAATACATTAATTACACCCCTTTTAATATTTTTTGCAATTCTTCCTCAGTGTATTTCCTATTCTTGTAGGGACAGTTTAACTGTTTTTCCCTTTTGTTTAATTCAGCTAACATTAATTGTCTATTATCTATTGTTGATGCTAATTTTGTCTTTTGTTCTTTGAATTTCATTATTCTTTCCATGTCATTTTTGACATTTCTTCTTTTTTCTCTGACATTTTTTAATTCTCTAACAAATTTATAGCACCATAGCATGTTAATTTTATTATTTTCAATATAATGCAATAAATCCTGTTCTCTTTCATCAAATTCAGAAAGTAATTGTGATAAGCCAGTATCATAATTATCTATTTCATTTAATTTATCTACTATTTCAGTGATTGTTTTTAGTACATCCACTTGCTACCTCCTATCTTCTAACCAATCATTCTCTAAATACATGAAACCATATATAGCCAACCCTATCAATATGATCCATATTACCCAAAATATAATTCTTACTATTTTGCTTTGAACCTTAATTTCTTCTATTGTTGTTTTTAAATTTGAATTATATATTTTTATTTTATTGGAATCTATACCATTTATGTTATTATTATTTGCTTTAACAAATATTGTTCCATTAAATTGTTTTGAACTGACATAATAATAATATCTCTTATCACCTACTTCGTCATTCCAAAAATTCTTCTTTTTTTCATATAAGTAATCATAATAAATATACTCATTATAATTACTGCTAATATTTCCTTCTAATGATAATCTATATTCTTGATAATTTGTAAATTTATCATATTCAAATTTACTATTTAAAAATGAAACTATTTTAGAATTATAACTATCTCTTGATATTACATCCCAATCATAATAATACTCTGTATGACAAGTTGTTTTCTCATTATGAGTAGTACATACTTCTCTACTGTGTCTTGTATATTTTTCTGTTATCTTGTTTATTGACATATAGTCGTTTTTTAATTCTGGTAATGATACTGTATCTATAGCTTTAAATTCACCATATACTAATACATTTCCTACATTGGTTAGCATAGCATATTTAAATTTTTCTTCATCATTATCTATCTTCAATGACTTATTTATTTTTTCTTCATATAATAAGATATTTTCAATTATTAGATTATTTATAATTAATCCTAACCCTAATAGCACAAATGCTATTATTACTGAAAACAATATTTCTCTCTTTGTAATTGTCATTAGTTAATCCCACAAATTAGTTGGTGCATCACTTGAGACTTCATAGTCTAAATATTCGTATGTTTGCTTCTCGTATCCTAAAAAATTTAAAATTAAATTGTTTGGAAATGCTTTAGTATATTTTTTATAAGATTTTACTTGACTATTATAATTATTTCTATGTTCTGCAATTAAATTTTCCGTAATAGACATTTCTGTCATTACATGTTTATAATTTTCATTAGACTTTAATTCTGGATACTGTTCTGCTATTGCATTTACAATTGTTTTAGCATCTTCAATATCTCCATTTGTAGCTTTATTTCTTGCCTCAATTATTTGTGTCATTGTTGATTGCTCATATTTGTTATATGACTTTACAGTATCAACTAAATTTATGAATAGATCTACTCTTCTCTTTTCTTGGATTTTTATAGAAGACATACTTTCATTAATTTGTTCTTCTAAAACTACTACATGATTATTTGTTGTTATAAACACAATTGATATTACCATAATTACTGATAACACTATTCCTAAAATTATTATTTTTTTCTTCATATTATTACTCCTTTTCATACATAATACTTTCTAGTAATTCCATCGTTGTCCTTAAATCATCGCTTTGTGATTGTGTTCTGATCACTTTTCCTGTTTTAAGCATTGCTAAATACTTTAATGCTTTTTTTATTATATCTTTCTTTGTCACTACTTAGCTCCTCATATTCCAACACTATTTTATCTACTAATATTTTTAATGATATTATGTTTATATTATCTTTATTTCTATCATAGAATTCAAAATAGTCATCATTGTATCTAAATGTTTTCCTTTTTACTTTCAACTTTTTTATTCTCCCCTATCAAAATGCTCTTGTAATTTACCATTTTTCATTCTGACATATTTAGTAATATCGTTGTTATAGTTAATAACAAATCCTTCAACATTTCTTTTTACTTTACTTTGATATCTTTCGTAAATACTATCTAACTGTTCTTTATTTGGTATATTAACCAATTCTATTACCTCAGGAACTACACCAATAAAATTAGGTATTTGTTGATTTGCAAATGGATAAATAAACAAATCATGATTGTAAATTAAATTATATAAATTATAATCATCATCTATATTTGCTTTTGCAAACATATACCATCTCTTGTCAAATTCATCGATATTGTATTTCAAGCAACCCATTCCTAACCATTCACCACAAATAGCACTGTTATCATGTAATTCATCATTTAAAACGTTTTTATTATCAATCAGCCATTGATATAATCCTTTGTATAAAATATCTTTCACTTCTTCTAATTCACTTATTTTAAATATACTTTTTCTTTGAGCTATGTATAATTCATTATTCTTTTTAAAAAACACCAAATTACTTCCATCTAACTTTTCAGTAATATATACTTTATTACCTTTACAACTAACTCTTTTTGTTTTAGGATATATTTCCTTTTTTATCACTATTTATCATCTCCTATTATTTCTATTTCTAATCCAAAACTAAACCATAAAAATACAATTCCAAATATATAATTTATTGTTTTATATTTTCTATAATATTTTTTACTTTCATTTTCTCTTCTAAATACAATTCCAAGTCCAAAATCATATTTATTAAATTCAAACTTTGGCTTTATTGTCATCTGATACTCCTATTATACTTTTGTATTTTTGTAAAATTTCTTTTAACATATTAAGTTCTAGTTCTGTCAAATCATAACTACCATGTATATGTTCAACAAAAAATGGTTCTGTATTCCTAGATATATTTATTTTCTTTTCTAAATACTTTATAAACTCTTTTTGTTGTTGCTTTAATTCTTGATTTTCTTTTTCAAG
>ERZ808274.159-NODE-159-length-38790-cov-14.279824_pt1 | contig 38790 bp, 48 predicted proteins | sample MGYA00521277_ERZ808274 | MGnify/ENA primary metagenome ERZ808274 (study PRJEB31516, sample SAMN03275597) | gut metagenome | biome: mammalia-associated habitat; material: feces | host: Papio cynocephalus | place: Kenya | collected 2012-07-28 ... | reverse complement strand
TTGCCCGTGGCGGAGGCCGCGCCCTGCTCGCCCGTGGCGGAGGCTGCGCCCTGATTGCCCGTGGCGGAGGCCGCGCCCCGATAGCCCGTGGCGGAGGCCGCGCCATGATAGCTCGTGGCGGAGGCTGCGCCCAGCTCGCCCGTGGCGGAGGCCGCGCCCCGAGTGCCCGTGGCGGAGGCTGCGCCCCGATAGCCCGTGGCGGAGGCCGCGCCATGATAGCTCGTGGCGGCTTTGGCCTTTTCGACACTTCCATCAAAGCCGGACGTCTCTTTGACCCACTCGATCTGCGCCTTTACCAGATCGGCAATCCCAAGCTCCGCGCCGATCCTGATCTTCTTCGCGCAAACCTTGCTGTCGCCGTTCTGCGCGCGCTGCACGCTGCCCTCCAGCTCAACCTCGCGGTAGATGCTGCCGTCTCCCGGTGCGTAATAGTCAAACACATCAAGCGGCATTGCGCAGGCGTGGAATCCTGATTTGCACAGCTCTGCCTTCGGCCCCTCGTAGGTCTCGCCCTCGGCGTACTGGAAGCCGCGACACTGCATGTTTTTGTCAAACCCCTTGTAGTACTTCATGTGGTCTCCTTCCGTTCTCCGACCGCGCGTTTTTCGGCTGCGCGGCGGCGGTTATATTCTTTCTGGCGGGCCAGAATGGCCTCGCGGTTTTTCAGGTAATAGGCCCGGTGCTGCGCCTTGACTCGTGGGTTCCCACGTCGGCTGGCCTTGATCTCGGCGGCGTGGGCGCGGTAGTAGGCCAGCGCCCTCCGGCGGTGCTCTTCGGCTGCATCGTCTGCGCTGCACTTCTCGCGGCGCGGGACGCCTAACAGCTTGTCACGCGCCCGGCTTTCGCGGCGGTCTGCGGCGTCCATCTCGTCGTTGATGCAGTCCGGATACGGGCAGACAAAGCAGTCTTTGTTACATATCACGGCGGGCCTCCTGCTTTCTGCGGTAGCGCTCGCGCGCTTTGGCGTTGAGCTCCTCGCGGTTGGCTTCCCGGTAGGCCTGATTCGTGGCCTGCCGTTCTGCGCGGTGCGTCTCGTTATAGGCACGGTTCTTCGCGATGACCCGTTCCCGGTTTGCAGCGTAATAGGCACGATAGCTGGCGGTGCGTTCTTCGCGGTGCTCCTGATAATAGGCTTTCTGCCTGTCGCGGATCGCGTCCCGGTTTGCCTGATAGTACGCCTGCCGGTATGCTTTCTGGCGCGCGGCATATTCGGGGTCGGCCTCCCGGCGGGCCTTTGCCCTCGCGAGGATGGCCTCGCGGTTTTCAGCATATCGGGCGCGTGCTCTGGCGTTCCTGCGGTCCATCCGCTCGCGCCGCTGCTCGTCGACGCTGCGATCCGGGCGACGGCCCTGCCTTGCCGGACACTTGAGCAGCTTGTCCCGGCCGCGGGCCTCGGCGTAGTCGTCGGCATCCATGGCATCGTTGATGCAGTCGGGGAAGGGGCAATGGAAGCAATCCTTGTCACAAATCGGCATGGGCGGCCTCCTGACTGTTGGCGGCGCTGCGTGCTTCGCGCCGGGCCTTCGCCAGACGGCGGAAATACTCCGACTGGCATTCCGGGCTGCACAGCTTCGCGCGGTGACGGTGCGTTGCGGCGACAAACTGCTTGCCGCAGACGACGCAGGTGGACTGATACGGGGGCTTTTTGTGGACGGCTGCATGGCAGCGCGGGCAAAGGACAATGACCTCGGTCGGCTTGCTGTAGTCGGGGTGATGCCTCTGCAAAACCTTGCTGACCGCGCCGCAGCGCTGGCACTCTGTGACGCCCTGTACGGCTCTCTGCGCGGCTTTCCAGACGGCCGCCTTATTTCGCGCGGTCATAATTCTGACTCCTCTCGCGCAAAACCCAAGGCTGTCAGGGCTGCTCCAGCGCCGACCTCGTCGATCAGGTAGCCGTCCGCGCATTCCGCGTGGATTTTTTTGCCGCCGTAGGCCCAAACGACGTCGCCGGGGTAGATATCTCCGCCGCAGTAAGCACAGCAGCCGACGGGGGCCGGGTCGTCCGGCGGGTCGAGCGGCAGATCGGGCACGGCCAGCGGAGGAAGAATGCTGCGGTACGTCATGGCCTGTCCTCCTTCCGGGGATCCGGCGCGACGAAGCGGCGGGGGACCTTGTTGTTAGCCGGGTCGGTCAGCGCGTTGATGACAACATCCGCGTCGCAGTAACAACGACCGTTTTCCCAGTTCGACAGGCTGACGGCGGACACGCCGAGCCGCGCGGCGGCATCGCGCTGCGTCAGCCTGAGAGAGCGCCGCGCGTCGTAGATGCGGCGGCCGTCGAGCCAGCGGCGCTTCTGATCGGTGTACTCCCGGACGGGGGACAAGCCTCGCGCCTCGCGGCACAGTGCGGTGACCTCGTCGTCAAACGCGATGGCATTGCCGGCCTCGGCCCACAAGTCAGCCAGCAGGGCGACGAGCTGCAAGCGCGGTGTTCTGGTCACTGCTCGTCACCTCCCTGCGGGACACGTGCCAGCAGCACGGCGGCGATGGCGGACAGGGCGACGGTGCACCACGGGGCGGACTTGAGCAGCAGGACGGCGAGGACGATGCAGGCAACGGCTGCGGTCGTCAGCACCATGCGGCGCTCTTCCCGCTGATGGGCACGGAGGGCGGCGCGGGTGCGGCGGGCGGCCGTTTCTGCGGCAAGCTCTGCCTCCTCTAGGCGGGCGGCTGCAAGACGGCGGTCGGTTTTTTCTGCAAGGGCTGCAAACTGCGCGGCCTCGATGCGGTCGGCAGCGGCGGGTTTTCTGGCGGTCATGGGATTTTCTCCTTTCGGCTCCGGCAGTGCCGGGCGGTGATTTTTGGTTTTCAGCGGATCGGGCTTTTGGCCTTCGGCTCCCTCGCGCGCTCACGCGCACGCCCGTAAGCAGTGACGTGAGATAAGGGTTACAAGAGGGGATAATAGGGGAGATAGATATTAGGGGGTTTGGGGGGAAGAAGGAAGAGGGGGAAGAAGGGGGGAGAGAAGGGGAAGGGACAAATCAAAAAGTTTTCGGAAGGTGTTGCCGGAACCTTCCTGAAAGATTTATATAAGGTATCGGGAAGGGTCAGGGAAGGTTCAGGGAAGGTTCGGGGAAGGTTAAGGGAAGGTTCAAGGAAGGTTCGGCAAAGGTTCCCGCCCAAGGTTCCCTTAGGGTTCGGGGCCGTTTACCAGACCCCGAACTCCCCATTCTTCGCACGAATCAGCAGATTCAGGTTGACACGATAGTGCCATGTTTTAGAGTTAGGCGTCTTTTCGGCACGGCAGAAGGGGCAATCCCCCTCCTGCGCTTTCATCCGGATCTCCAGCGCGGTCACGCCGCTCTGCAGGTAACGGGCTGCGTCCTCGGGGCGGACGCGGGGCAATGCTCTCAGCTCCTCTTCGGTGAGCACTCTCAGACTGGCCATATGTACCTCCTAATTTAAATACGTCCGGCTTTGGCGAGCTCGATGGCATCGTGCAGCGCCTCACCGTAGATCAACAGCCGTGCGAGCTGCTCGGCAGGCAGCTCCGAGGCCAGGGCGAGCAATTTCTGCGCATCTCTGCGCTGTGCATCATTAAGCGTCATTCTCTTTCACCTCCCGTTCGTGTTCGCGTTTCCGCGCGGCGGTCGCGTGGCGGTAGGCCTCCATTGCGGAGCGCTCTGCGGCGTGGGCCTGCAGCACGGTGCGCCATGCTTCACGCTCAGCGGCCGGGGACGCGCCGATGCGGGTTTCTACAATCCACGCATTCACGGCCTGCTTGCGGGCTTCCTGCGCCTCCTGCATGCGCTTGCGGGCGCGCTGTACCATTTTTTCGGTTGTCATTGTGATTCCTCCTGTTCTTTTTCGGTGGGTTTTTGGTTGTGGTGCGTCGTCCTCCATGCGGCGTCAAACAGCATTGCGGCGAGCGCGGAGACGGTCTCCAAATCGTCCTGCACGCTGTCGTGCATGATGTGGGTGATGACGTTGGCCGGGTCTTTGTTGACAAGCTCGATCAGCTGCCGGATGTGGGCCACAGCGTCAAACGTGGCGCAGCGCAGTGCATCGGAAATGGTGCCTCTGGGTTTCTGGTCCATTGCTTGTCCTCCTTTTTCGTGATTAGGTGTTGGTGCGCGGATAATAGCTTTAGGCAATATCAATAGCGTATTTTTATTGCGTGACGCCATTATAGCATAAAGGATTGCGCAAGTCAATAGTAAATATTGCGTGAAGCCACAAAATAATTGACTTCCGCGGGAATTTGTGCTATTCTTTTGTTACAGGATTTCACAGGAGGAGATTTCAATGGAAACAATCAACGATAGGGTGGCGCGCCTTATTGACGCGCTGGGAATTACACGCGCGAGCTTTGCGCGCAGGATGAATGTTAGCCCGACTGTAGTGACGAGGTACTGTAAGGGCGAGGTTGCAATTATGGATCGCACAATCGCCGATATCTGCCGCGAGTTTGGCGTATCGGAGCAGTGGCTGCGGACGGGAGAGGGCGAGATGTTCCCGCCGCGGGACGCCCTGCAGGAGCTGACGGAGATGGCCGGGCGGTTTCTGGGCAATCAGCCGACGGAGATCCAGCAGCGGGCGGCCCGGATGCTGTTTAATCTGCGGCCGGAGGATTGGGAGCTGATCGAGCGGAGAGCGAGGGAATTGCTCGGGGAATAAGAAAAGCAGCACCGGAATGGTGCTGCTTTTTTGTATATCCGCCGGGAGCTGCGCGGCCGCGAGTGCGCCGGGCGCGTCATTGTCGGCGACAACAGATAGCACGCGCAACGCACGCGTGCGATTAGCCCGCCGAAGATCGGGGCGCACAGGGCCGCACAGGGGCCCACAGAGGCATAGCAAAAGCCCGGTGCGGAGTGCACCGGGCAAAATTATTTTCCGCCGGGGGTTGACTCCGGCACGAGATACGATACAATAGGGCCAGTAAGTCGTTGGGCCACGGCTTGCCGGGTTTACGCCATTGCGGGAATCTCCTTTCTTTCTTTTTCAGCGGGGCGCCGGGTGCTAAGTGCACCCGGCGTTTTGCTGTGCATCCATCAGGCGGCAGAGGCCGAGCCCGGGATGCACTTAACGTGGATATCGTAGTAAAAATTGGTATCGAAGTAGTCTACCATGGAGTTAGAGTTGTCATAGTGGTAGGCGCGGATGATGTTATCGACGGTTTTCAGAAGCCGGAGGCCGTCGGCGTTGAGCCAGTCGGCGGACGTCTCCAGATGGTACTGGTTGACGGAGTTGTAGCAGCGGGTCATGGCGCAATCGTAGGCGTAAGCGGCAGCGGCGGCGCGGATGCGCTCCTGATCGGCGGCGGGCATATCCCAATAGGTGCCGGAGTGGATGGCCGGGCCGTCTCCGGTGTCGATCCACGGCATACCGGCGGGGATCCGGTATGCGGCCACATAGTCGGCGCGAGAGCGGATCAGCGCGGCGGGGGCCTTGATGGTGACGGTCAGGGCCTGGCCGCCGGTATAGGTCTTGCAGGCCACGGAGACGCCTTTGATGCCCGCACGCTTGATATCGGCGCGGATGGCTGCGGAAAGCTCGGCCCCGTGGAGGTACTGGCCGGACTTGCTGCCGTAGACGGCGCCGCCGCCCAGGGATCCACCCGTTGAGACGGTCGGGGCGATTTCGGCGGGCTCATCGGCCGATGAGCCCAGGATGGCGGCGATAATCTCGCGCTCGGAAGCGTAGCCGTACCAGCATTTTTTGACGGTATGCCAGCGCATTTTGAGCTCCTTCAGTGCGGCGCGGACGGCTGCAGAGGGCTTGCTGTCAAAGGTGACTTCTCGGGATGCAAATTCCCGGTTTTCGCGGATCTCGTAGTTGACTTTTCCGGGGTGCTGTGCCATAATAGTAATACCTCCATAATGTTTCGTTGTGGGTGGTGGGCTTCTCGCGTTGTGAATCCGCTAAGATGGGCAACGCGGGAAGTTTTTTATTTGCTGCGGATCAAGTTCTTGATCGCTTCGCTTGTCTGGTAGCCTTTCGCCCGCTCTGCATCGACCATTGCAATGATGTCTGCGTCCTCAACCTTGCGGAGCTTTAACGCATACTGTTGATATGTCTTATCGTTGTAGCGCTTCTTTACCTCGTTGCTGGTGTGCGTTTTGCGCTTCGGCTTTTCCTGATTTTCTATTGACTTCACCCGCTTTCTTATGCTATACTCAAGGTGGCCGGAGTAAGGCTTCCGGCTCACCTTTTGCGGTGGAGAGTAGCGGCGCTTTTGCGTGGGCCGCTACTCTTTTTTATGCCTTGACCTTGCTGTCCCGGACAATCTGGGCGGCCGCCTCGGCATCCTTCGCATTGCTTTCAATCAGCTTCGCCATCAGGGTCTTGCAATTTGCAAAAAACTGTGCCATAATAGTAATACCTCCATGATTTTGTGATGATTTGGTGGGGGGCCCGCTCCGTAACGTGCGCCAACACGGGAGCGGGTTTTTTATTTATTCAGAGCTTCGCGAATTAACGATTTGACCGCGTCCGAGGTCTGCAGGCCAGAGGCTTTCCGGGCCGCGATGGCTGCGATCACGTCGGCGTCGTCGACTTTGCGGAGCGATACAACCATGCGCTCATAGGTCTTCGCGTTATAACGCTGCTTCACGGCCGTGCTTGTATGCGTCTTCCGCTTCGGCTTTTCGATGTCTTCGATTGCTTTCACTCCCTTTTCGTGGCGGGCGGTTTCCCGCCCGCGCTGTTGTTACGCCTGATCGTTCGACGGCTTGTAAGTGTCGTTCCCGCTCTCGATCCAGAGGATGAAATCATTGATCGCGGTATCATTCCAACCGGCACTTCTCAGCCCGAGGATGACGCGGACCACTTCCGACATTGTCATTGCGGCTCGCCTCCTTTCTTTCTGGCGTGGCTTTATGATAGCACATACACCGCAGTATGTCAAGCCCCTTTTTCAACATTCGTGATGTGATTTTCTTCAGGATTTCGCGTTGTGGTGGGGCCTCCCGCGCTGAGATCGGCCAAGATTCAGCGGCGCGGGGGCTTTTTATTTATCCAGATGCTAAATTGCCAGCACGGGGAGTTTTTTATTTTTCGTCGCGCTCGATATCTCGCCGGATAAGCTCTTTGATGTACCCGGCTTTGTTCGGGACACTATCCAATTTCTCGATGATCTCCGCGTCTGACTTGCGCATGAGGGCAAAGCCGTAGCGCTTGACGTTGGCGGCTTGCCATTTGGCGACCGCTTTCGGGCTGTATGCGATTGGTATCACTTCCTTTCTTACGGGCGGGCGGTTTCCCGCCCGCCCGCCGGGTTACTTCTGCGCGAGCCCAGCGATATACGCCTTGATGATCTTTTCGACTTCTTCGGGGGTGTAGCTCTCCACGTCCTTATCTGCGAAGATGGTCAAAAGATCGTAGGCCATCGCCTTTTTGATGTCCATGCTTTCCTGCGCACTCGGCACCGTCTTCACCTCCTTTCGGACTGGCGTGGCCTAAGTATAGCATAGTATTAACACTATGTCAACCCCCCTATTCCAACATTTTTTCGGCTGACCCCATCCGGGGCGGCCCTTTTTTATGCCCAAAATGCACCTTTACACAGTGGCAAAGTATTGTATTTTGCCACTCTTTCAAACGCCGGGAACCCTTGCGCCGCAACGCTTTGCGGCCTATCCACCACAACAAAATGTGCACTTATTCCGCAGGCGGCCCTTGACACCGGCACAAAAGCCGCTAAAATGGCACGCAAAAGTCAGTTTTGCATAGATTCCCCTACGGGTAAGCTGGCTTACCCGATGGGGAATCATGCAAAACCGATAGCAGCAAGCACACCAAAGGAGGCGGCAGCCGTGGCGATGACCCACACCCCGGACGAGATTTGCACGATGGCGGCGGCCTACAAGGCCAAAGTCCAGGACGGCAAGATCAAGCGCGCAGACTGGGCCCACTTTTGCGGCCTTTGCGGCGAGTGCCTCGAGGACATGCAGAGAGCGATAACAGGCGAGACGAGCGAGGCAATAGACGGCAAGGCGTGGCAGGCGGAGGGCGATAGACAGCGCGTTGTCCATGCGCTCAAGGTGTTAAGCACCTTCATCCGCGGGGAATACTCGACGAGTAACGCGTGGAACGGCGCAATGGCACAAAAAGCCATGTTTAACATGCGCCAAAACTGGGACGGGCAGGCGGCAAGCACCGAGGCGGACCGCAAAGCAGGCGGCGGGGAGATCACCGTGCGGCTGGTGGGCGACTTCGGCGGGGTCAAAGACCCGTTTAAGTGATCGCGCACACGCGCACGCGCGTACATTAAATGCGCGTAATGCGTCGCGGCGTCCGTACACCGTGGAATGCAGGCAATCTTGCACGGGTGCGGGCGCATGTGTCCAATAAATGGGACTTCGGGCCAGGCCAACGTCAACAAAATATTTATTTTGTTGCGTTCGTGGCTGGATGTATGCAAGTAGCAGGCAATCGACTTGCACGGGCAATCAGGGCCGCAGGGGCGCGCGCAGAGGCCCGCGCAGGGAAATTCGGCTGCGCGCCGGGCTGCGGCAGACCGTGCCCGCCCGGATACCGGCTTGCGCTGCGATGAGCGAGGGAGGGGTGCCGGAAAAAGGGGTGCGCCCTTGAGCGCGAGGCGTAGTAGATATACCGCACCCCCGCGATGCCCAAAATCTCGGCGGTGCGTGTAACGCGCCACAAGTCCGGAACCACCCTTGACATAACGCCTGACGCGGGCGGAATAAATACGCGTTGCCGCCGCCGCGGGGCGGGATACAAGTACCCCGGCAGAAAAAGGGGTAGCCCCATGCGGGAATCGACCCCTGAAAAAAATCAGAAAGACACGGCAAACACCATTGCCGCGTAAATAGACAACATTGCCCGATAGACCAATCGGGCGGCATTTCGATCCGCAGACCAGCGGGGAGAGGAGTAATGAAATGACAGATACCATGTACGACGATGCCTTTGGCGTAGACCTGAGCGACGTGCTGTCGGGGGAAGCCCTCGCGGACGAGACGGTGGCTGAAGACGTCGGCTCTGCTGGCGGCGAGGGCCAGCAGGAACCGGAGAATGCGGGCGCTGAGAATGCCGGTGGCGATGACGGCCACGCGGCCGAAGGGAGCGAGAATGGAGCCGGGACGCCGGAAACGTTTGAGCTGACCTATCTGGGGGAGAAGCGCACGGTAAACCGGGCGGAAGTGGTGCAGCTCGCACAGAAGGGGCTGAACCATGACCGATTGCAGGAGCAGTGGAACGGACTTAAGGCGTCGAGAGACGAGCTCCAGGGCTGGCGGCAGGCGAATCAGGGCGCGGTTGACGAAGTCACGGCGTATCTGAAAGAGACGGGCGGCAATGACATCGGACAGGTGCTTGATGAGCTGCGGGTGTCTCAGCTGCAGAAGCAGGGCCTGTCGGAGGACGTCGCGCGGGAACGCGTGGCGCGCCAGCGTGCGGAGCGCCAGCTGATGGCAGGGCGAGCGTCGCAGTCTGAGGCTGAGAACCGGCGTCATCAGGCCGCTGATGATATCGCTGCCTTCCGGCGGGCGTATCCGAATGTCGCGGTCGACGCGGCGCTTCTGGGGCGTCTGAAAGACGATCTGGCGGCGACGGGCAATCTATCGAGCGCGTATATGCGCGCGGAGAATCGCAGGCTTGCCGCGGAGCTGGAGGCATCGAAGAAGGCTGCAGCGGCCGCCGCGCAGAATGCCTCGAACCGTCAGCGGAGCGCTGGCTCTCAGAAGTCGAGCGGCGGAGAAGCGCAGGACGATCAGTTCCTGAATGCACTGTTTTCGGAGGCATAACGAGTTCGGCCCCACCGATAAATGGAGGGGCATATGGCCGTTATCAATCTTGCAACCAAGTACGCCGAACAGGCGGTTGAGCGTTTTTATCTCGAATCCATCACGGACGCGGCTTTCGACAAGTCGCATGACAGCGAATTTGTCGGCGTCAAGACCGTAAGAATCTATGACATCGGCACTGCGCCGGTCAATGACTACCAGCGCAGCGGCACGAGCCGCTACGGCTCCGTGGACGAGCTGTCTGACTCCATTCAGGAGCTGCAGATGACGCAGGACAAGTCGTCCACGTGGAGCATCGACAAGGGCAACCAAAAGGAGCAGTTCAACGTCAAGCAGGCGGGCGAAACGCTGCAGCGCCAGCTGCGCGAGAAGTACACGCCGATGATCGACAAGTACCGCATGCAGAAGTGGGCCGACGGAGCCGGTATCGCGAAGGCACTGACTGCCGCGCCGACCAAGAGCACCATCGTCAGCGCCATGCTGGACGCTGCGGCTGCTCTGGATGACGCCGGTGTGCCGGAATCCGGCCGCATGTTCTTCGTGCCGACGTCCTACTACAAGCACATCCTGCTTTCTGACGAGTTCTCGAAGGCGGATGCACTGATGGTGAAGGCCCTCGGCAAGGGCACGGTCGGCGAGCTGTTCGGCATCCCCGTCAAGAAGGTCCCGACCAGCTACATGCCGACGGACGTGTATTTCATGCTGATCTATAAGGGCGCTGCTGTTTCCCCGGTCAAGCTGCAGGACTACAAGATCAACACGGAGCCGCAGGGCATTTCCGGCGATCTCGTCGAGATGCGCCTGATGTACGATGCCTTTGTGCTGGGCACGAAGGCCAGCGGCATCTACATTGCCACGGCAACGGGCAAGGTCGCCACGACGCCGACGATTGCTTTCGCGAGCAACGTCATGACGCTCACCGGCGACGAAGGCGCGACTTTTGTGTACACGACGGACGGCAGCGATCCGCGCTATTCCAAGAGCGCTGTGACCTATAGCAGCACCAGCAAGCCGACTATCGAGGCCGGTGCAACGGTCAAGGCCGCCGCGACGAAGTCCGGCGTCTATCAGTCCGGCGTTGCCGAGAAGGTCAATAGCTGACACATACCAACAGGACACGGCGGTGGGGCAACTCACCGCCGTTTGTCATATAACACATTCCACAGGAGGTAATCATGGCAGTACATATCATTCTGGCGGCGATGGCCGTTGCCATTGCACTGCTGGCCATTGGATACGTTGGCCTGAGCCGCGAGACACGCAGGCGGACGGGGTGGCTGGAGCGAAGGCTCGGAGATGAACAGATCGTGACGAAGGGCATGACGGACAACATTGCCCGTCTGAACGACGGATACCGTGATCTTAAAGGCAAGGTCGACGCCATGAGCGACGCCGTCATGCCGGATGATTCCCTCGCCCGCCGGGCCAAGGAAGAGATCGATAAGTTCAACGCCGGTATCCATAATATCCTGACCTATAACGGCCCGACGCACGACCAGCGAGGGGAGTAACCCGTGAAGCAGGTAAAACCGGATATCCGCACTGTCTGGAACCGCTATCAGCGGGGCGTGCAGTTCAACCAGCAGATCGGCTTATACCAGACGGTCGAAGATAATGAAAATATGTACATCGGCAAGCAGTGGGAGGGCGTGCAGGCAAATGGTCTTCCGACGCCGGTGTTTAATCTCTTAAAGCGCGTGACCATGTTCCAGGTGGCGACCATCACGTCCGATAACATTGCGGTCAGGGCGTCGGCCCTGCAGGCCACGCGCGGCTATGCCAAGAAGGACGTCGAAAAGGTGGCCGAGATCATCAACGAGCAGCTGGCGTCCGCGTTTGAGCGGAACCGTATTCCGACGATGCTGCGCGAGTACGGCCGTAATGCTGCCGTAGACGGCGATGCCTGCATGTACACCTATTTTGACCCGACCGTTGAAAACGGGCAGGACGTCAAGGGTGAGCTGGTCACGGAGATCATCGAGAATACCCGCGTGCATTTCGGCAATCCCAACAACCGCGATGTGCAGTCGCAGCCGTGGATCATTCTTGCCCGCCGCATGCTGCTCGAGGACGCGCAGTGGCGCGCACGGAACAACGGCATCCCGGAAGACCAGATCGATGCGATCCGGCCGGACGAGCAGGGATACTACAGCAAAATGGACTCCATCACGGACGGCCGCGTGACTGTGCTGCTGTATTTCTGGCGCGACCGCGAGACCGGCACGATCTGGCGCTATGAGAGCACGCAGAACGCCTGCGTTTGCGAGCCGATCGACACCGGCACGAAGCTGTATCCCATCACGTGGCTTTGCTGGGATTATATCCACGATTCCTATCACGGGCAGGCCTCCATCACGCAGCTGCGCCCGAATCAGATTTTTATCAACCGCATGTTTGCCATGGTCTTCCTGAGCCTGATGACGCTGGCCTTCCCGAAGATCATCTATGACAAGACCCGCCTGCCGGGCGGCTGGGATTCCCGCGTCGGCGCGGCGATTGCCGTCAACGGCGGCGACGTCAACAATATCGCCAAGATCATGGACCCGGCGCAGATTTCCCCGCAGGTCGGGCAGTTCATCCAGCTTGCCGTGGACTACACACAGAGTTTTCTGGGCGCTTCTGACGTGGCGATGGGCGACAGCCGCCCGGATAACACGAGCGCCATTCTGGCCCTGCAGCGGGCCGCCAACACGCCGCTGGAGCTGACCAAGCAGAATCTGTATCAGTCCGTCGAAGACCTGTGCAAGATTTATATCGACCAGATGCGTGTGTTCTTCGGCGTGCGCGTCGTCGAGAGCAAACCGCTCGACGTGGCCGATAACAAGCCGCTCGGCATCGACTTCTCGCAGGCGGAATTCCTGCAGGAGTTCGACTTTGCGACGCTGGGCGACATTCCCGTATCGGTCAAGCTGGATGTCGGCGCGTCGTCCTATTGGTCTGAGATCGCATCCATGCAGACGCTGGACAACTTGCTCATGCAGAACAAGATCGGGCTGCGCGAGTATCTGGAGCGTGTTCCTGCCGGATTCATCTCCAAGAAGCAGGAGCTGATCGACCTGTTGGATGCGGCTTCCAGTGCGCCGGTCGGCGGTGGCGGCGGCCCCGTCTCCGGCGAAGGAAGCAAAGTCGATGAGCTGCCCGTGCGGGGCGGCGGTGGTTACGGAGCGCTTCAGCGCGCCGTAACGCAGGAAGGAGCGAGTAGATGAGTCTCCCGAAAATGACAACGCCGGTCAACAACATTTCTCAGTTGGACGACCTGCCGAATGCCGTCGGCGGCCTGAGCGCGGCGGAGCTGAAAGCCCGCTTTGACAAGGCAGGCGGCGACATCCAGACGTTTTTGAACGAAACGCTCGTCCCGGCCATCGAGCAGATGGGCGTGGATGAAGGGACGGCGCGCGACGCGGCTATTCAGGCCGCCATTGATGCGCTGGAGCTGGATACGACCGTCGAGAACCTGCAGAAGGCAATTGTGGCGGCCGAAACCCGCGCGAAAGAATATGCAGACACGAAGGACACTGCTAACCTCACAGCCGCGAAGCAATACGCGGACAGCGCTGCTGCGTCAGCGGCCAGCGCGGCAGTAACCGCAGCAGCCAGCGATGCCACGACCAAGGCCGCGGCAGCACTGACCAATGCAAAGAGTTACACGGACACAAAGGCTGATGCCATTCTTGCCGAAGCGGAACGCGTGTCCGGCTCCGATGCGCAGAACGCGGAGACTGCCGCGAAGCAGTACGCGGATAAGCAGGACGCAGCCACGCTGACGGCCGCCAAGGAGTATACCGACGGAAAAATCCCCTCCAAGCTGCCGAACCCGCAGAAGCTGAAATTCACCGGCGCTGTTACCGGCGAATACGACGGCAGCACCGAGAAGACCATCAATATCCCCGCGGGGGGCAGCGACGTTCCGGCCGTGCTCGGCAATCTGGGCGCAAAGATGGGGGAGTCTGAGGCAGGCGCAGTCCCTGTTTACGCCGGGGACGAGGCGTGGACCATCGAAAAGATCATCAAGGCATACACCGGAGACAACGATCTGAGCGGGTACATCCCGGACACGGCGTGGGTGGTGGCGTATATGGCAGCGCAAAAGGCGCTGCTCAAGCTGCTGCCGGACAGCGCGGCCGCAGACGCCGGGAAGCTGCTGCAGGTCGGCGCGGACGGCGCGGCCGAGTGGGGCGACAAGCTGCCGACGGCGCTGAAAAATCCGAACGCGCTGACCTTTACCGGGGCCGTGACGGGGACTTACGACGGATCGGGGGCGCTGACGGTCAACATCCCCAACGGGTATCAGCTGACGGACGCCGACAAGCAGGCAATCGCCGCGCTGGTGGCGGCGGATGGCGTGGAATTTACGCTGGCGGACATGCCCACGGGCGGCTCCGGCGGGGCGCTGAAGGCGTTGAGCAGCGTGGTCTCGTACATCGGCATCCCGGCGGCGGACCTGCCGGAAAACGGCGTTGTGTGGGTGAGCTTCGGGGCGGGCGAAAACATGGAGCTGTACACCGGCACGATCACGATACAGGACGCCGGAATCGCGACGAGCGACATGCTTGCGATCACAAACGGGACGGTAAACCCGCTCAATCAGGTCGCGTGGATCAGCGACGGAATCGCATTTTACGGGATGACGACGTCGAACTACCGCGGCGTGTACCTGGTCGTAAGCGGATAGGAGGGCATATGGGCATCACAAAACTCAAGGATATCGACACGAGCGGCCTGAGCGAGGCCGACCTGCAGACGCTGCAGGCGACGGAGGCGCGATACGAGGCTGCAGAAAAGCACCGGCCGCTGACGGTCGGCGAGGTTGCCGGGATGCTGATCCGGCAGCAGATCAACACGCTGGCGGTGGACGACCAGACGGCGCTGCGGATGATCGAGTTTTATCCGGCGTGGAAGAGCGGCAAGGCCTACGCAGCGGGCGACAAGTTTGTCTCCGGCGGCAAGCTCTACAAGGTGCTGCAGGCGCACACGTCGCAGGAGACGTGGGTGCCGGGCGCAGCGGGGACGGAGAGTCTGTACGAGCGCATCGACGAGGAGCACGACGGTACAAAGTACGATCCGATCCCCTACGACGGAAACATGGCGCTCGAAAACGGCAAGTATTACACGCAGGGCGGCGTGCTGTACCACTGCACGCGCGACACCGGTAATCCCGTCTACCACGCGCTGAGCGAGCTTGTGGGCATCTACGTGGAGGTGGTCAGCGATGGCGACTAAGGTGCTGGTCAAGAACGGGAAGCTTGCGACGTATGGGGGGAAGGTCGTGGAGGTTGAGGCTTCCGGCGCGGAAGCCATCGAGTGGCATCAGTGCCCGGAGGCCGTTCAGAACTATCTTGCAAACGTGACCTATGACTCGAGCAATTATACGTCCTCGCTCATTGAGACCTACGCCACAGAGGACGTGCAGAGCAACCCTATCGGGGTACAGGCTGGCGGCGTGATGCACTACAACGAGGAGCCAAACGTGGAGACGCCGTGGGCAGCGGGAGAGAAGGCTGGGACGCTGAAACCGCTGGATACTGTGAGATGGATCAAATCGCCGACGCGGAACGTGAGAGACCTCGGGGGATGGCCGTGTGACGGGGGCGCGGTACGATACGGCAAACTGTTCCGCGGCGGTGAGGTAGCAGCGAGCGACACGGAGTTTGTGACGACACTGCACGACGAGGTCGGAATCCGTGCAGAGCTGGAGCTGCAGGGGACGGGCGTTGCAGAGGATTACTCTGTGATCGGCTCGGATGTAGATTTCTGCTGCCCGACAGATGGCGGGGTCTACTGGGCGTACTATTCCATCGCAAGCAAGACGTCCATGCAGCAGGCATTTCGGTTCATTTTCGACAGCGTGGGACGTGGAAGGCCGCTGTATTTCCACTGTTCCGCCGGAGCGGATCGTACCGGAACGATTGCGTGCCTGATCGAGGCACTCCTCGGCATGAGCCAGGGCGACATTGATCGGGATTATGAGTTGACATCCTTCAACGGCTCGACCTATCTGCGCAAGCGCTGCGGCCGCGAGTATGCATCAGGGCAGTGGGAGTACGGCTATAAAAATCTGATCACAGCGATCACAGCGCTCAGCGGAGCGACGTTCCGGGACAAGGTGGTAAATTACATTGCGTCGCTCGGCTTTACTTCGGCGGAGATCAACGCCTTTCGTGTGGCTATGATCGATGGTACGCCTGCGGCAGTATCGCCTGCCGTGGCGACGTACACGGTCAGCAAGACCGCGAGTGGAGCAGAAATCAGCAACAGCGCAACAAGCGCAACGCAATATCAACCGTACACGGCGGAGATTGCGCCGACCAGCGGGAAGGTCATCAGCAGTGTCAAGGTAACGATGGGCGGGCAGGACGTCACAGCGGATGTATTTGCCGGGCAGAAAACGATCAGGCGGCACGCGGTGACAAAAACGCTGAAAAACTGCACGATCGACAATGCTAAAAAAGCGGCGGCGGACGGAGAAGGATATGGGGCGACAATCACTCCGGACAGCGGGTATACGCTTACCGGGGCAACGATAACAATCACGATGGGGGGTGTCGATGTGTCGACATATTATTCCGGAGGTAAAATCGCGATCCCGAGCGTGAATGGGGATATCGCTATAACGGTGACGGCAGTGCCGACAACACCGGCTTACACAAACCTGTTTGACCCAAGCGGAATCCATGCGGGCTATCGTATCAACAGTGGCGCGGCGCTGGAATCCAATTCTGCGCAGAACGTCTCAAACGATATTGAGCTCGGCGGTGCTGGTGTTACAGTGCGGATCAAGGGGAGCAAAGCAAACGTTGCCGCATCGACCTATCGAGTTTGCTACTATACCGGATCGAGCTGGACAGGAGCGGTGTACATCAAAGATACAGCCGGGTACGCTTACGACGCCGCAACGGATACGATCACGTTCACAAGCAACAGCAATGCGCTTTACACAAAGCTCAGATTTAGTTACCCCGCGACGACGGATGCGGCGGGAATCGTCGTAACGGTCAACGAGGCAATCGACTAAGGAGGGCCAAGCATGATCTACTTTGTACCGGGGATGTACATCGAGGAGGGGATGCGGTACACCGACGGGGTACGGCGGTATATCGCGATCCGGTCCGGGCAGGCGGAGAGCCTGACGGACGAGACTTATTTTGAGGCGCTTTAGCGCCGGGAGGTAACTATGAGCAAAAAGGCAATGATCAGTCAGCCAATGAGGGGCAAGACCAGAGAGCAGATTGAGGCGGAGCGCGCGGAAGCGGTAAAAATGCTGGAGGCGGAAGGCTACGAAGTGGCCGAGACGATTTTCAACTTTGACGAGGCGGAGCTGGCCGCAGCGGGCGTGGTAAACAAACCCCTGTACTACCTCGCGAAATCCATTGAAGCAATGTCGCACTGCGACGCGGTCTATTTCTGCCCCGGCTGGTCCGATGCGAGAGGCTGCTGGATCGAGTACGAGGCAGCCAAGGCGTACGGGCTGACGCTGCGCTTTGCGCACAAGCCGGAGGAGGGATAACATGCAGCAGTATCAGTGCCTGCTGGTGGCCAACGAGTGCTACAAGCGCGGGCGTTTGATGACGCCGACCAAGATCGTGGTGCACAGCACGGCGGCCAACAACACGAGCATCAGCAGGTATGTGCAGCCCGTGCCGGGGCAGACGGAGGGCCTCGCGCAGTATCAGCCGACGGAGCGGGGGCTGACGTGGGCGCAGACGAGGGAAATCCTCGGCGTCAACCGCTATAACAACGACTGGAACCGGAGCGGCCTGTACGTCTGCGTGCACGCCTTTATCGGCAAGCTGGCCGACGGCAGCCTCGCGGTCTGCCAGACGCTGCCGTGGAAGATGCGGTGCTGGGGCGTCGGCTCCGGCCGCAAGGGCAGCTACAACGACTGCGCGATCCAGTTTGAGATCTGCGAGGACGACCACAGCGACGCGGCCTACTGCCGAGACACGTTTGAGCTGGCGGCGGAGCTGTGCGCGCACCTGATGCGGGCATACCCCACGATCACGGAGATCGTGTCCCACAACGAGGCCGGGCAGCGGGGCTACGGCTCCGACCACAACGACCCGGACAACTGGTGGCCGCGGCACGGCTACACGATGGGGATGCTGCGGCGGCGCGTGGCGGAGCTGATGGCGGACAAGCCGCAGCCGACGCCGGAGCCTGCGGCAAAAGAGATCTACCGCATCCGCAAGAGCTGGGGCGACGCAGCCAGCCAGATCGGGGCGTACAGCGATCTCAACAACGCCATTGCGGCGTGCCCGACGGGCTACAGCGTGTACGGCCCCGGCGGCAAGGCGGTGTATTCCGGCGGAACGACCGTCCTGCCGGACAGCAAGGTACAGCCGCCGAAGCAGTACACGGCCGGATACCGGCGGAGCTACACCGTCAAAGCCAACGGCGGCCTCCACCTGCGCAAGGGGCCGGGCACGCAGTATGCGAGCCTCCGCGTGATGCCGGACGGGAGCCGGTGCAGCTGCTACGGATACCACACGGGCGAGTGGCTGTACGTCGTGGACGCAGCGGGCGTGACGGGGTACGCCAAGGTGGAGTTTTTGGAGAGGGCGTGACCGCGTGGATGCTGCAACAATCGTAGCGCTTGCCGTGCCGGTATTCGGCTTTGCGGGTACTTGCGTGACCGCGTGGGCAACGGTGAAGAAGGCAAGCAAAGAGTCCCAAAAGGCGCTGACGGCCATGCAGGAGCAGATGAAACAGCAGCAGGAGCACGATGATGAGCAATACCTCGGCATCCTGCGGCTTACCATTATGTCCCCCGAGATGCCGATCTCAGAGCGGCTGATCGCCGGGGCGAAGTACATCAAAAAGGGCGGGAACGGCGACGTAAAGCATTATTACGAACGCCTCGTCAAGGAACATACCAAATAGGGGGTACAGAGAATGAAAATGCTGGAAATGATCATCCTGCTTTCCATGGTCATGTGGTACATCATCGACCGCGCAAAGCCCATGTGGGAAAGCCTGAAGAACGGCAAGTACATCACAATGGCGGTCTCCGCCGTGTTTGCCGGGATGCTGGCGGTCGGGTACCATCTTAATATTATTGCTGCGCTCGGCGTGGAGAACGGCTCGGAATGGCTCGGCATGGTGCTGACCGCACTGGTGCTGATGGGCGGCAGCTCCGCCGTGTCTGAGCTGATCACGCGCGTGAAGGGCTGATTCTTTGGGCGCGAGCATCAAGTTCCGCGCCCAACCCCACGCGGTTTCGGTCGATTTAGGCCGCCCGAATTCCAAGCCGCAGCGAGAGTTCTTTGCCTCGCGCGCCAAGTACACCTGTTACGGCGGCGCGCGAGGCGGCGGCAAAACGTGGTGCGTGCGCGCTAAAGTAGTCGGCGGGGCGCTGGCCTATCCGGGCATCAAAATTCTTGTGATACGACGCGCTTACGAGGACTCCAAGCCGACGATCATCGAGCCGATCCGCCAGATGGTCCCGCAGGAGCTGGCGACGTACAACGAGACACAGCACCAGATGTTCTTTGCCAACGGCTCGCAGATCAAGTTCGGCAATATGCCGGGTTACGGCGCGGCCGTCGCCGGTAAATATCAGGGTCAGGAATACGATTGGATTTTCATGGACGAGGCGACACAATTCACGGAATCCGAATTCCGCGGCATTGCGGCCTGCCTCCGCGGCGTGAATAAAATCCCGAAGCGCTTTTACCTGACCTGTAACCCCGGCGGCATCGGGCACGCGTGGGTCAAGCGCCTGTTCATTGAGCGGCGTTTCAAGGACGGGGAGAATCCCCGCGATTATAAATTCATCAAGGCCACGGTCGAAGACAACGTCGACCTGATGGAGACGCAGCCGGACTATCTGGCGGCTCTGGAGCTGCTCCCCGAAGATATTCGCCGCGCTCATCGTTACGGCGACTGGGACGCGCTGGCCGGAACGTACTTCTCCGAGTTCCGCGAGGCGCTGCACGTCTGCGCGCCGTTTGAAATCCCGGCTGCATGGCCGAAGTACCGCGCATTTGACTACGGCCTTGATATGTTCGCGTGTCTGTGGGTAGCCGTGGATGAGACAGGCCGGTGCTATGTTTATCGAGAATTCGCAGAGTCCGATCTTGTGGTGTCGGCTGCCGCAGAAGCGATGCAGGCGTGTACTCCCATGGGCGAGAAGGTCGAGTATACGATTGCCCCGCCGGACATGTGGAACCGTCAGAAGGACACTGGCAAGAACATGGCAGAGCTTTATATGCAGGCCGGGATCGGGCTTGTGCGGGCGTCCAACAGCCGCGTGCAGGGCTGGATGGCGCTGAAGGAACTGCTCAAACTGCGGCCGGACGGAAAGCCGGGCTTGATCATTTTTGAAAACTGTAAGGGGCTGCGGGAATTCCTGCCGCTGCTCCAGCACGACGAAGCGAACCCGTCTGACGTCTCCAAGCAGCCGCACGACATTACGCACATCCCCGACGCCCTGCGTTACTTTGCGGTTATGCGCACGCTGCCCGCAAAGGTGCTGCGCGCGGAGCTTCCGGGCGACGATCTGCCGGAGCAGCATGTGACGGCATACGATGCCGCAATGTGCGGCGGGCTGCCGACGGACAGCTATATCAACTATCGATAGGAGGGCAGAATGGCAAGGATGCGGCAGCAGAGCCGTCAGACGACGGCCAACATCAGCAAGTTCCTCGGGCTATATGAAGCCGAGGACGGCGACACGCAGCTGAAAGAGGGCGCGGCCGCGCTGATGGAAAATTTCCGCGTGACGGAGAACTTCCATATCCGGACGCGTCCGGGCATGGCGACGCGGCTCTATACGCGCTCGAAGGTGCGCGGCATGTGGACGGGCTATATCAATGGCACGATCTGGGAAATGATCGTGGCCGGGAGCTTGCTTTATCTTTTCAACTCCGACGGCGTGCAGAAGTCCACGGCCGACGTAGAGGCCGGAACAGACCCCGTCTGCCTGTTCGATTTCGGCGGCATGGTGTACCTCCTGACCGGCAGCAAATACTATTTTATCACGGTCAATAACGAGGCGCTTTCCGTCGGCGTCGTCGGAGACCGGACGGCCTATGTACCCCTCGTGGTGACCGGAGCCGCGCCGAGCGGCGGCGGAACGACGCTGGAGCGTATCAACCGCCTGACCAACCGCAGGCGCGTGCAGTACAGCGCAGACGGCACGACGAAGGTCTATATCCTGCCGGAAGCCGGTACGGCGACGCGCGTCACGGTCAACGGGCAGCGGCTCGCGGGCGGCACGACGATCGAGGCGGGCAAGGTCACATTTGACACGGCCCCGGCGGCCGGAACGAATAACGTTGAGATCGAATATTCCTACGGCACGAACGAGGTCGCGGCGCTTGCGAAGTGCCGTTACGCGGAAATGTACAACGGCGCGACGGATTCCCGCGTTTTCCTGTACGGCGACGGCACGAACATCTGCTATTATTCCGGCGTGACGGAGGCGGGCAAACCGAGCGCGCTGTATTTCCCGGCACTGAACGAGATCGCCGTGGCCGACAGCAACACGCCCATCACGGGCATGGTGCGGCACTATTCTCGCCTGATGGTGTTCAAGCCGGACGGCACGTTCGCCATCCGCTATGACACGCTCACACTGGCAGACGGCAGCACGACGGCAGGATTTTATATCGCGCCCATGCACCGCGAGCTGGGCTCCGAAGCGATGGGGCAGGTCGTTACCGTGCAGAACTTCGCACGGACGTTCTGCGCCGGGTCTTTGTACGACTGGAAGCAGACGAGCAGCTATTATCAGGATGAACGGTATGCCCGCGTCTGCTCGGAGGCGGTACAGTTCACGCTTCAGGACGCAGACCCGTCCAAAATCTTCCTGTTCGACGATGACACGGAGCACACCTTCTACTGCTTCCTGAACGATGAGGCGGGCACGGTCCTCCTGAACGCCTATGAGCTGGGCGTCTGGTACAAGTACACCGGCTTCTTTGACGTGCACGCGATGATGCGCACGGCGGCCGGGCGGCTGTTGTTCGGTTCCAGCACGAACGTGCTCGAGCTGAGCGACCGCTACAGCTACGATTATATCCAGACCGGCCCCGCACCCGGTTCGGTCGACCAGACAGCGAAGACCTACGAGCGCCGCCCCATCAAATCGAAGTGGGAGAGTGGGCACATGGCGTTCGGCTCGGAATGCACGCGGAAGTATTCCTCGGTGCTGTGGGTGACGCTCAAGCCGAGTCTCGGGGCGGATATGCATATTTCGGCCCGCACGGACCGCCGCGCGACATACGCCGAAAAGCTCGTGGCTGCGAACCTGTTCGGCGGGTTCGGCTATGTCGATTTCCGCGCGTTTTCGTTTGAGACATACAGCGCGCCGAAGGTGCGGCGCATCAAGCTGAAGGTCAAGAAATTCGTGTACTACAAGCTCCTGCTGCATGCGAATCTTGACGAGACGGCAACGACGGTCACGGAGCTTCCGACCGACGACCGCGAAAAGGGCGGCCGCGTGACCGTCCTGAACATCGACCAGCGCGTCCGGTATACGGGCGACGCCAAATAAGGGGGCAGAGATATGACGACCGGAAGAATGGTATTCGACATGGCCATTCACCTGATGGACGAGCAGAACGAATCGACGGGCGCAACGCTCACGACCGACACGAAGGAATATGAGCTGCGCTCCGTGAATCTTTTGAACGTGCTGCGGCATCGGTGCTTCCCGTACAGCGACACGTTCCACGGCGGCGAGAACGGCAAGCGCGGCATCTGTCAGGCCATTTCCACGCTTGACGACGCGCTCGATCTGGATGACGCCGTCGCGCAGGGCGCGCTTCCTTATGGGCTGGCGTCCCGGCTGCTTCTGGGCGAGAACGACGCGCTTGCGGATTTCTTCGAGCAGCTGTTTACCGAGGCGCTTGCCGCGTTGGGGAAGTCGTCCCCGGCACAGTTTGAGGACATCCCGCTTGCATATGGGCTTTAAGGAGGCATAGTATGGCAAATACGATCAAAGAAACGCTCGGGGCCGACGGCGAAAACGGCCTGAAAAAGGTCGGCCGGACGACCGCAACGGCGTCTTCCGCGCAGTGGGGCGGCGCGCCTTATACGGCAGAGACGCAGAAAAGCGCAGCAAGCCCTACGACGTCGGACTATGCCGGTATGCTGGGCGGCGTCGACTGGAACGATCCAAACAGCATCTATAAAACATACGAACAGATCATCACGCGGCAGAACGACCCGACAGACCTGAGCGACCTGATCAATCAGATGTACGACAAGAATCTGGAGGCCAGCAAGGCGCAGCTTGCCGGGAACTATGCCGGGATGCAGGAACGCTTCGACGCCGAAAAGCAGCAGGCCGAAGAGAACGCCCGCCGCAAGGAAACGCAGTCCGCCATTGACGCGCAGCGCGCAGCGCAGGCGTGGAACGAGCAGAGTGCGGCCTACGGGCTCAGCAGCGGCGCACAGGGGCAGGCAGCGCTTGCCCGGTCGAATCAGCTCCAGTCTGATCTGACGGCCATCCGGACGGCGCAGCAGGCCGCAGACGCGGAGATCGAGCGGCAGCGGTCGACGGCCGCGCAGGAGTACGAGGCGGCGCTGCGCGAGGCCATTGCCAGCAATGACTATAACCGTGCGACGGCCCTCTACGAGGAAGCCGTGCGTCTGGATCAGGCGTTCCGCGAGCAGGAGCAGACGACGGCCGAACAGGTAGCCAGCTATCTTTCCGGCCGTGCGGCCACGGCTGGCAGCTACAGCTCCGGCGGTGGCAGCGGCTACAGCAGCGGCTCCGGCAGCAAAACGAGCGGCGGCAAGAAGCCGGATTACGACACGCTTGCCGGGCTTGTAGATTCCTATAACTCCGGCGGCTGGGATGCCATCATGCCGCAGCTCAGCTGGTACGAGGGCAACGGCTACGATATGGATTGGATATCCGATTACATTTCGCAGTTCGGCGCGTCGCGCTATGACGGTTCGGCCGGACGCCGGACGAGCGGCAGCGGCTCCGCCGGTGCGGGCGGCGGTCACAACCTGATGCAGGGCAGGGACCGCACAAGCACGATGAGGTAACGCGATGAGCTGGGACGATATCAAGCGGCAGTATGGCGGCGGTTCCAATAGCGGCGGCTGGGAAAGCGTCAAGGCGCAGTGGCAGGCGGGAGCGCCTGCCCGCGCCGTGAAGCAGCAGGAGGAGCAGCAGCGCCAGCGCGCTGCGCTCCAGCTGGCCGAACGCGGGGCCGCACAGGCCCGCGAGGCGGTCGAGACCGTCAAGAACGGCCTCAGGAGGTCACAGGGCGCGCAGAGCGGCGGCACAAACGGCAAGGCCAATGCAGACACGGTTATGCGCGAACGGTTCGCGAAGGGCCGCACAAGCCGTCAGGGACAGCGCCTTACAGACAGCGCGACGAAGCAGACGCACGCCGAGGCCCGAAAGGCGGAGAAGCAGGAGCGCGCCTCGCAGCTGGCGGAAGCCGCGAAGCAGTATATCGACCTTGCCGTTCCGGCCATTGCGCAGGGTGCGGCAATGCGTATCACCGACCCGAGCGGGAAGCGCACGAAAGAACGCGCTGAAGAGTGGCAGAGATACCGCGACGGCTACGACAGCGGCCGCAGCGTGGAAACGGTGCAGGCGGAGTATGAAAAGGCGCAGGCCGACGCGGCGAGCGCCAGAGCCTACGCGAAGAATGCGCGCAGCCAGTCTGCCGGTTATCAGCAGAATGGTGCGCCGACACAGTATCAGAACACGACCCGCCAGCAGAACAGCGCCAGAAATTCCGCGAAGCAGTGGGATGACGTGGCAACCGAGGCCGAAGAAAAGGCAAAGGCCCTCGCGACGGAACTCGGCTATGCAAAAACATTCTACCTGACGGATAAGTATGCAGGCCTTGCGGAAAACCCGGACTTTGCAGAAAAGTCGAAGGTCGACCCGGCCAAGCTGCGCGCCGCCGAAGAGACGGAGTCCCGCGCAGCGGTCCTGTATGCAGGCTTTGCCGACTCCGGTTCGCAGGCCACAAGGGACCCGGCTGCGGAGCTGATGACGGACGATGAGCGGAAAACATACGTCTACCTGTACAACACGCAGGGGGCAGACGCGGCCGAGCAGTATTATAACGAGATGACGGACTCCCTCGAGGCGCGGCGCGGCCAGCAGATCGCAAGCGAATGGGACAGCACGCTCGGCAGAACGGCCTACAATTTCGGTATGGGCGTCCGCCGGTGGGGGCGCGGCATCGAGCAGCTGTTTACAGATGAGGCGCTGCCGACCTACGGCGAAGATTATGCGCAGGGCATCATGAATGAAGAGGCCGGGCGCGGCGGGCGCATTCTGTACAGCGCGGCAAACAGCCTCGGCAATATGCTCCCGTCCGTCATTCTGTCTGCGGCCACGTCCGGCGCGGCGGGTGCGCTCGGCGCAAGTGCGAAGGCGGCAGAGGCTGCGGGCAAGGCTGCATCAACGGCCAGCATGTTTGCGGGCGCGAAGGGCAACGCTTACACGGAGGCCCTGCGGCAGGGTATGACCAAGGCGGAGGCCGGGACATACTCCACGCTGGTCGGCGCGTCCGAGGCGGGCCTTGAATACCTCCTCGGCGGTATCTCCAAGCTCGGCGTGAACCCCGTCGGCAAAGCGGCCGAAAAGTGGGTGTCAGATCTCGGGACCGGCTACGCGAAAGCGATCCTCGGGCCGGCCGGTAAGCTGCTCGGCAGCGCGGCCGGTGAGATCCTCGAAGAAAACATCCAGAACTATCTGGAACCGATCTTCCTGAACGCCGTGACCGGCGAAGAGGGCGAAATGCCCGGCTGGGATGAGTTCGTTGAAACGACGCTCTCCGTGCTGATTACCGTCGGCCTGATGGAAGGGCCGGGGACGGTATCCAGCATCAATACCAACATGCAGACCACGATCCCCGAGATGCAGCGCCAGTGGGTCGACTCTGCGCTTAATGTCTTCCCGGAGGGCTCTTCTGCGCGGCTTGTTGCGCAGGCACTCAGTGAGCGCCTGAACAGGGGCGATACAATTACCGCGCAGGAATTCAGGGCGGAGCTGCGGGAGCTGGGCCTCTCCGAGTCTGCAATGAACAAAATCCGCGCCGGGAAGGTCACGCTCGAAGAAGTCCAGCAGGCAATGACGGAGGCGCAGCGCGGTAAATTTACCGTTGCCGCGCCGCAGGAAGGCGCAGCAGTCTCAAGCACTGCCACAGAGGTAGCACAGGAGGCCGCACGCAAGCGCACAGCGGCCGGAAATGCCGCTCCCGTCTACATGGCTTACGGTTTCAAAGAGGACGCAGCGCGCGCAGCAGCGGCCGTGACGGCAAAGATGGAAGCGGGGGAGACGCTCACGAACGCGGAGGTCGGCGCGCTCCGGCTGAAAACGCAGCGCGGCCGCGAAGCGCTCGGCGCGATCCTCGGCATTGAGATCGACTCCCCGCAGGCGTTCCGCCGGGCCGAGCTGTTTTATCAGCAGGGCCGCGCCGCGCAGGAGTGGAACAGCGTGCATCTCGACGTCGCGACGCTCCCGGCGACACAGGAAAGCGCCGTGGCGATCCTAGGGAACGAGCAGGCGCTTGCGGCGTTTGAGATGATGCTGGAGCGGCCGGTAGAAGGCGTCTGGCAGGCCCGTGTCGAGCAGGTCATCAAGGGCCTGAAGGAGATACAGGCCGGGCGCGGGGAGAATGCGCAGACCGTCAGCGCGGCGGAGCAGCGCGCAGCATATGCAAGCCAGCTTCCGCAGATCGCGCAGCCCATTGACTGGAACGGCCCGGAAGGGGCCGGGTTCCGTGATTCTGTGCGAGCACTGTATAGGCGCGCAGGCGTTCGGGACAAAATCCCGAACACGTCAAACCTTTTTGCCGCACTCGGCAATATGCTTGCAGGGGAAACCCTGACGACGCGCCAGATCGAGGGCCTGAATCTGTCAGACCCGGCCTACCGCATGGGCCTTGAATTGGTGACCGGGCTTCACGTCGACGTCCCTGAGGGTGCAAACTGGCAGGCCCGCGGAAACGCGTTCCGCGCGGCAGAGGCCAACTATCAGGAGGCACGCCGATATACCCAGAATTCCGGCCTCCAGATGTCCACGACAATGCTGGATTCCACAGGGGCGCGCACCGCACAATTGAATATTGACAACGCCGCAGCGAACGGGTATAATCAGAGCATCAACGAGAATGGGGGTGCTGCAAATGGATTATACGAAGAAGCTGGACGAATTTCTGGGGCAGTTCCCATACGAGAAGAATCTCGTGGAGCATTATCGCAAGGACGGAATGACGGATCAGGAAATCTGGGAGTTTCTCGAGTCGTTTTACTGAGCGAAGCGGCCAGAAAGACGTTTGAACAGCGCGGCGTTGTCCCCGCAGAGTTTTCCTCTGCGGACAACGCCGCGTTTTCTTCTGCCCTGACTGCCGCAAGGGACGCGGATGCGCGCAACGGCTGGGCGGTCACGCCGGAACCCGGCGCAGAACTGGATCAGCGCGGAGTCCGGTCTTTCCTGACCGGAAACGGCGCTTCCGGATTTGCGATCACGCCGGACGGCGATATTATCGGCGTCTTCAGCAACAAGGCGGCGGGCGCGCCGTTTGGTATGACGCAGCAGATTCTCCCGCTCGCGGTCGCTAACGGCGGTGTTAAACTGGATTGCTACGGCGAACGGCTTGTAAGCCTGTACGAGCGGAACGGCTTTGTTCCGGTCGCCCGCGTGGAATTCAATTCGGAATATGCCAATCCCGGCTGGACGGCGGATAAGGGAAGCCCGGATATCTACTTCATGATGCACAACGGCGACAGCGCCGACACCATGGTGCAGAACTACGGCAAGTATCAGCTCTCTACACAGGAGGAGCTGAACGCGCTCCCCGTCATGAGCTATGACGAGGCGGCTGCATACCGCGACAATCTTATTTCGCGGCGGCGCGGCAGCGACACGACGTCCGTCGGCGCGGCTCCGTCCGGCTTTGACCCCCTGAGTCACGCTGCAAACGAGTACGGTGCGATCCCGCCGGGCGAAAACCCGCAGGGGGACAATCATATCGTCGACATTCCCAAGAGCATGGACGGCAAGACCAAGGTGCAGCAGGGCACGCGCACGTTCGCCGAAGCGGCTGCGACGCAGGACGTCGACATGATCGAGGACGCGGTGGTGCGGGGCATGTTCAACCGCCGCGGCTGGAACTTCGACGAGCAGCGGCAGCAAGCTACAGATTGGCTCAACGAGCGCACGCCGTCGCAGGCCGTTGTGGAATGGACGTCGGAGAACGTCAAAACGCCATCGGCGAAGAATTTCGCCCGCGGCATGCTGCTCTATGCTGACCTGCAGAAGCTCTGGAAGGAATCCGAGGCAGGCTCCACCGAGCAGCGCATGTATCACGATATGTCCCTTGAGGTCATGGCGTCGCTGAACAACTCCGCGACGCTGGCGGGCGAAACGCTTGCGCTGATGCGGCTCATCAAACGGCTGAATCCGGCCGACAAGGTCGAGCTGATCCGGCGCGGGGTCAAGAGCCTGAACGCCACGCTGAAAAACGGCGTGCAGGTCGAGATGAATCCTGAGCTTGTGGAAGCGTACTATCAGGCGCTGCATGACGGCGGCGAACAGGCGATCCGCCTCACGGAGGAAAATCTGAAGCGCGACATCGCCGCGCAGGTCCCGAAGACGCTTGCCGACCGCTGGAATGCATGGCGCTATCTGTGCATGCTGGGCAATCCCAAGACCATCATCCGCAACGCCGCGGGCAACCTCGGTATGACCGGCGTGAAGCGCCTGCGTGATACCGTCGGAACGGGGCTGGAGCTGTTCATCCCGAAGGAAGAGCGAACGAAGGCGACGCTGTGGGCGCGGAACTCCAAGAAGGGCCGAGCACTGGCGGAGTTCATCTCTCAGAACTACTACACGGACGAGGTTCAGGACACGCTCCGCGGCGAAGGGAAGTACTCGCAGAATCTGGAGAATTCCCTGCGCCAGATGATCCGCGAACAGAACGGGACGTTCACCGCGCCGGTTCTCAAGCAGTGGCAGGCATTTACGGAGTGGGCCATGAATGATTCCGCGTTCGGCGACGCTGGATTCCTGCGGCATCATTACGTCAATTCGTTCGTGCAGGCCGCGCTTGCCAGAGGCTACACCGCGGAGGATTTCGCCCGCAAGGGCGGCGTCTCGCAGGAGGTTTTGACCGAGCTGCAGGATTACGCCGTGAATCAGGCGCAGAAGGCGACGTTCCGCGATCTCAACAGCTTTTCCAAGCTCATGAAGAAGCTTCCGAACAAGGATAATTTCTGGGGCGTCCTGATGCAGGGCATCCTGCCGTTCCGCTCTACGCCCGCCAACGTGGCCGTGCGCTCCGTGGAATATAGTCCGCTCGGCATTGCGCAGGGCATTCAGCAGCTCGTCCGATACGCGCTGGACAAGCGGGCAGACCGGCCGCTGAGCTACTCCAAGTCGCAGATCATTGAGTCTTTCTCGCAGGGCATCGTCGGCACGGTTCTGTTCGGGGCCGGGTTCGTGCTTGCCAATGCCGGCATCATCCACGGAGCCGCAGATGACGACGATGAGCGCAAGGGCATCCAGTCGTATTCTATCACGGTCGGGGGCAAAAATATCACGCTGGACTGGCTGTCTCCGTCCATCGTCCCGCTCATGATGGGTGCAATGGCAAGCGATATGTCAGCCGACGGCGCGTATACTTTTGATGCGCTCGTCACGTCCGCCGGAACGATGCTGCAGCCCATGTTCGAGATGTCTATGCTTTCCGGCGTCTCCGACCTGTTGGATTCCTTCCGGTATGCCGACAGCAGCAACGACGTTACGGGCATTGCATGGGGCCTGTTTTGCGAGCCGTTCATGAATTATCTGTCGCAAGGCATCCCGACGCTGCTCAGCCAGACGACGCAGACCATCGGCGACGAAAGCACCTACACCTATACCGGCGATCTGCCGACCGGCTTCCTGAAGAAGCTCACCAAGAGCGTCTGGAAGATGCTCCGCAAAACGCCGCTGTCGCTCGTCTTCGACGACCGGCAGGCGGAGTTCGTGGACGAGTACGGCCGCACGCAGGACAAGGGCAACGTCGTTGAGCGGTTCTTCAACTCCTTCCTGAACCCGGCCTATGTCTCCGACGTAATGGAGACCGACCTCGATACGGAGCTGGAGCGGCTGGAAAAATCGACCGGCACGAACGCCGCGCCGACGCGGCGCGGGTATACCATTACCGTCAGCTACGAGCGCGACGGCAAGCGCTACAGCGAGCGCAAGCGCCTGACGAAAGACCAGTACGACCGCTACAGCCGGGAGTATGGTACGCAGGCTGCAGAGATGATGGGCGCGCTGCTTGTCAGCAAGCAGTACGACGAGATGACCGACGAGGAACGTGTGGGAGCATTCGAAAAAATTGGCCAGCTCGCCGACAAGTACGGCAAAATCTCTGCGGGGGTAGGGTACACGGTAAAGGACGGCGACGCCGATAAGGCGCTGTTTGATCTCGTGGATTCCGGCATCCCCGTCGCCGAGGCTTACGCGGCCCGCCTGTACCGCGATCAGCTCAACAAGGATTCTATCCTAGATGCCACGACGCGGCAAGAGCGGTTCTCCGCATGGGTCTCCGGCCAGAGCAGCTGGGGCCAGAAGCAGAAGGACGCCGTGCTTGATGCCTTCGGGACGTTCTTCACGCAGACTCCGGCCAACACCGAGAAGTACGAAGCCGCCGCGAAAATCGTCGGCACGGACAAGGCGATGCAGGTCAGTGACGCGATCCGCGCCCTGCAGCCGGAACAGAAGTCCGACGCGAAGTACGAGTACGACCGCGCAAAGGACGACACAGCAAGCAAGACCTACAGCTCTGTCCGGACGGTGCAGCGCATCGAGCTGATTGCCAAGCAGTCGGGGCTCAGCGACAAGGACAAGTATGCCCTGATGGAGCTTTATACCACGGACTGGCGCTGCGAGGAGTTCCGGCAGGCTGGGCTATCTCCGAAGGTCTACGCGGAGTTTCTGCGTGGCAAGGACGAGTATTGCCCGAGCGGCCAGTGGTCGGACAAGCGCTTCACGCAGTGGCTTGCGAGTACGAGCTACAGCGCAGAGGTAAAATCCAAAATCCGAGCGATTTACAACATGGACAAGCCTTAAAACCGTTTCGGGGTTGCTACGCGGTTGCTACGTGACCGCGTGGGAACCCCGAAAAACGTGCGTATATGGCGGTTTTTAGGGGGGGTATGAAAATTGTTGAAATATCACGATTCCCATATTTGACCTTTTACAATCGTGAAAAACTTAGAATTTGAATATTTTGCACTAATTCCCCGCAAAACAGTTAGCTAAATGTTAGCTCCCTCTTTGCGTATCGGGCGCGTTGCTACGTGGTTGCTACGCGGTTGCTACGGATCAATCTACGAGGTCTATGGCGGCGCGGAGCGTCTCGACATCTTGATTGATATAAATGTCACTGGTCGTCTTGTAATTCGTGTGTCCGATCATTCGCTTGATATCCTCAGGGCGCGCACCGGCGGCGGCAAGCCGCGTGGCGAAGGTATGCCGGGCACAGTGCGGCGTGAGATCGTCCGGGAGTCCGAGTGCTTCCCGCGCTGGCCCCCATACCTGCAGCCGGAACAATTGCGCCGTGTATCGTTTCCCTTTTTTGTTGCGGTACAACGGCCCCGGCCCGGCGGCGGCCCAGCGGTCGACGATTGGGATGATATCCGGGTGAACGGGGACGATGCGGCCTTTGCCTGCGGCCGTCTTGATGCCGCCGCGGATGATGTGCTGTACCGGGTCGTAATCCTCGACGTTGAGCGCGCAGAAGGCTGTGACGCGGAACCCAAGATAACAAAACGCGAGCATTGCGTCTCCGCCGGGGACTTCGGCCCAATGCTCTTTTAGCGTCCGGAATTCCTCATTCGTGAAAGCCCGGTTTTTGGATTGGTCGTCTTTGACGTGAACGCTGATGAACTGCATATTGTCTCGCTCGACGTAGTTGTTCTCATACGCGCACTTAAACGTTGCACTTAAAGCAAACCGAGACAGGTTTGCAGTATGCTTTGCGTACTGCGCGTACAGGTCGGCGACGATCTCGCGAAGCTCTCCGGCGGACACGTCGCGGATCATACGCCTCACAAATGTGCCGTCCTGCAGCTTTTTGACGCGATTCCACGCTGTTTCATATGAGCGCAGAGTGCCCTTGTTTTCGATGGTCAATTCTGCCGTTTTGTACCAATATTCGTACACCTGCTGCACAGTGACCGGGGCGGCGGTGACGGGATTCTTTGCCCATCTGCGCAGGGCCTCGCGGGCTTCGGCGCGGGTATTGTAGCTTCCGAGATTGTTATAGACCCGGCGGGGCTTGCCGGACTCGTTTAGGATATAGGTCGCCGGAGCATAGGCGACGTAGGCGGTACGATGGGCATAGCGGCGGCGGACGATGGAACCGCTGCCGTTTTCTCTTTTTGCCATTTGGACTCCTTTCCTGCTCCCACGCGCTCAATATAGCGCAGAAAACCGCACACGTCAAGAATCTTTGCTTTTTATCCGCGTTTCGGGCATACTTAGCGCGGGGTGTTTTTGTGGTCGAGGTGTTGATCTGGCAGGCCCGCATGGCGCGGGGGCTGTCGCTGCGGGAACTGGAGCGGCGCAGCGGGGTATCCAGGGCGGCGCTGCAGCGCATCGAATCCGGTGGGGTCAGTCCGACGCTGGCGCAGCTGGACTTGATCGCGGGCGCTCTTGATTGCAGCATATCACAACTTTACCGGGAGTCCAATAGGTGTACAAAAAATGTCCCGATATCGGGACATTTTTGGAGAAAACGTTGACGGGAGCCGCTCCAACGTGGCATAATCAGAACGCAGGGGGAAACGGAGGACGGTATGCAATACATTCCCGCGATTCAGAAGCTACTAAAAGGAGCCACGACCGAACAGCTCGCAATGATCTACCATTTTATCCGCGGCCTGCTGGCCGCAGCCTGATACCCTGCAAAAAGCCCGCCGAGCACCGGCGGGCTTTTGTTATCCGATCATACCGGGGTCAGGCTCCAGCTCCACGACAACGCGCGGCTCAGCGGAATAGCGCTTGACGACACGGCCGTCCGTGACCTGCGCGTCGTCGGCGTAAGCGAGGCCGTTGAGCGCGTCGCAGATGATCTTGCCGATGTTGTCCCAGTCCGGCTTCTTTGTCGGCAGGAGCTTCCCTGCCAGTTTGCGGAGGACAGTCTGGCGGGAATCGCTCTTGTTGCAGGGGTGGTAAGCGTAGATGCGGACGGCAACGGGGCCGTCCAGCATGGCGCAGCCGCTCTGTGCCCACGCGGTGCGGACGCTCTCCTCGTAGTCGCGGGTCTTCTGCGGCGTGAATGCGTGCCCGGTACGGGTAAAGCGCGGGCGCGCCTTGCCTTCCGGCGCGCCCAGAATCACGAAACGCTGCATCAGAACGGGAATTCTTCGTCGTTGCCGGTCAACAGATCGAGCTGGCCCTGCGGCTTATCCGAGAAAGAATCGACGAAGTGGCCGGACTCGTAGCCAGCACCCAGATCGGGGAAGTCGGACTTTTTGTCGACAAACCACGTCTGCCGGACGTTGATCTCTGCGGACCGGCGCTGGCTGCCGTCCTTTGCGGTATAGTGCCTGATCTGCAGGCGGCCGCTCAGGCAGATCAGGCGGCCTTTTTTCCAAAACGCGGCGACGGCCTCGCCTGCCTTGCCCCATGCGACGCAGTCGATGAAGTCGGCAACTTTTTCCCCGTTAACATCCTTTACGTCGCGATCGCAGGCGATGGTGAACTTGCAGACCTTCGTGCCGCTGGCGCATTCGATCAGGCGCGGGTCCGCGGCGAGGCGGCCTGTGATACAAATTACGTTGAGCATGTGTTTCCTCCTGCGCTTTGTGCGCTTGTTTTTTCCTTGCCGGGAGCCTCCTGCGCGGCGTCCCACTGCCGCAGGTGACTCCACGAGCAAAAATAGAGTCGCGCGCCGTTCAGTCCCCGGCGCTGGTAGGCCCATTGTGCCGTTGTGTAACTCGTCTTTCCGCAGACGGGGCAGCGATTCGCCCTAACTTCTGCCGACCCAAGCGGGCGGCCCTTCATCGGCGGCCTGCCTTCCGCTGCTCGTCCCACTGCTCGAGAATGAGCAGGATTTTCCGCTCAACCTCGGGGTTCCTGCGGCCGAGCATGATGGAGTTGACGTAGCTGCGCGAGTAGTTCAGGGCTTCCGCAAGGTCTGCCTGCGTCTTCCCGAGACGCCGGAGTTTGCACTTGACCACGTCCTCGAAAGCCATCCTCATCAAGGTTTGCCTCCCTTTCTGCCGGGTGTACCGGCCTTCTGCGCGCGGCGATAGATCTCGCAGCGCGGCCAGCTGCCGCAGCAAACGGCCTCATAATGCGCGTCACGCTGCAGGTCTGACTTTAGCTGTACCGTCCCGCCGTCGCAGTTGATGCGGCGGGGAGACAGGTAACGGAATCGCGGGCACTGGATCAGCATGCGGCATCCTCCTTGAGCATGGCCTCAATGGCCGCCTGCGCAAGCGGGGAGATGGACGCGCTGTCGTGGGTTTGGTACTGCGCATTCCGGGCGACGGCCTTGTCTGTGGCGCGCCGCGGCCCCCACTTTTCGCGGGCGGCGCGGCGGACGGTCAGATTCCAGTCCTTCCACTTGTTCTTGTTGTAGGTCGACTGCGCCATTTCGTCGACAAGGCGAATCCAGTACGTCGCTTCCGCCTCTCCAAGATCGCGGCAGAGCCGCTCATATTCTGCATCTGTCAGCTTGACCCAGCCATAGGGTGCGCGGGGTTTCTTCGGCGGCGCAGGGGGGCTTTTCGGCGCAGTGTGAGCCTCTTCTGCGGGTGTGGGTTCCTTCGGCGGTTCGACCTTCAGCGGCTCCTTCTGCGGTGCGGGCTCTTCCGGGGCCGGTTTCTGCGCGGCTGCTTCCTTCGGGGCTTCCTTCGGGGCTTCCTGCTGCCGCTTTGCGTGCTTTTTCCCTCCGGCTGACATCTTCGCGGCGATGTCCAGAGACGGCCGCACGAGCATGAACAGGGCAGACGCCATCGGCGACAGGTCGACCGGTTCGACGTCATCCAGAGCATAGGCGCACATTGCCATAATGGACTCGACCTGCACGGTCTTCGGCAGGGGAAAGATCGCCTCCCAGAACGTGCGGGAAAACGTAAATTGGTCTCTCATTCGGGCTTCTCCTCTTCTTCGTGGTGCTGATGGAGCAGGATGATCTGCGCGGTCGTGGGTGCGTGCTCCATCAGCCATTGCATGGCGTCCTCGCGGGACATGTGCGTCTCCCGGACGCGGCGCTCGTGGCTCGCGCTGCCGCGATCCAGTGCGGCCGAAGTGCGGGCCTGCAGGTCGGCGTCGGCGTAGTTGGCTTCGATCAGGTACAGCTCGGCGCGCGGGGGTTCGACGCCGTACAGGTCTTTGCAGTCCGTGGCGTAAAACACGGTATCACAGCCGACCCGCAGCCAATAGGCGAGGCAGGGGACGTCGTGGGGGACTGCGAAAGCGCGGGCGAAGATATCCGGTTCATACGGGACGCTCGGGCCGGACTGGCCGAGCAGGCAGAGCGCGTGGCCGGGGACGGCCGGGAGAACCTGCGACAAAGGGCAGGCCTCCCGGATCAGAGCTGTGCAATCCTCCGGGCAGATGACGGTCAGGCCGGGGCGGCGCTCTGTGATCGCTTTTAGGGTCGGAAGCTTCAGGTGGTCGCCGTGCCGGTGCGTGATGAGCACGCACCGCAGGGCAGGGATGTAAGGCTCCAGCTTTTTCAGCGGCACGCCGCAGTCGATCAGCACGCAGCCGCCAAGCAGGACGGCGTTACCTTTGGAGCCGGTCGCGATGATCTCAGCTTTCAGCACGGGCGGCGGCCTCCTCCTTCTGCTTCTTCAGCGCGGCCGTTGCGCAGTCCCAGCAAAGCGGGGCGCCGAAGCTGTTGCGGGCGTTGTGCGCGATCTCGGCGGCTTTGAATCTGCCGTGGTCGCCGATAGGATGGCCGCACTGCATGCAGAGCAGACCGGCGTCAGCGGCTGCGGCCTGTTCCTGCGCCGACGGAGCGGCCGCTGCGGCGGATTTTGCAGGCTGTGCTTTGCTCTGCGCGGCTGCTGGCTTCGCGGCTCTGCGCGGCTCCTGCGGCCTGACGGGCGTGGTATCCACGGGGCTTTCTGCGTCGGGGTCGTCCTGCTCCTCCGTCGGGATGCTGAACACCTGAAAACAGGCGTACTTGTAGGCGACGGACATGGCCTTATTGCTGCTCTTGTCTGCGTTATCCATGGCCTCGCCGACGACCTCGGCGGAGACATTGGAGCCGTCTTTGGCATAGAACGTGTAGCGCATGCGGAGCAGCGTCAGCGTCATACTGCCGCCGCTGCGGGTCTGGCGCTCCTGCCGCTCCTGCGACAGGACTTCCGGCACGACGAACACGCCGTGCTTGACCATGGCGGGCTGGATGGCGTTCATGACGTCATCGACGCCGCGATACATAAAGCCCTGCTGCGTGTTCTGCCGGGCCTTTGCGACGGCACCGACGTCGTCCATCACGCCGATGATGGCGGCGTAAATGGCGGCGGGCTGTGCGGTTGTCTCACTCATTGCGTAATTCCTCCCAATCGATATCTAAGCTGGCCGCCTCGTCATGCAGCGCGGCGATGGCTTCCGGCGTGCCGCACAGGGAAACAAAGTGCTCCTCGAGCCACGGCGAGCCTTCCTCCGGGGCCGGTTCTTCTTCGAACATGTTCCCACCGTCGGAGAATTTCAGCCCCTGCGCAGGCTCCACGACGGCGACAGCGGGCTTCTGCATGGCCTCTGCGGCAAGCGCTGCAGCGCGGGCCTCGGCCTCCTGCTGCGCCTGCAGGGCCGCGCGTTCCTCGGCCTCCCGGCGGATGCGCTCCGCCTCGATGGCGGCCTTGCGGGCCTTGACCGTGGCGACGGCGGCGGGAAGGGAATGCGTCAGGTTCCATTCGGCACGGACGGCGTCGGCGTCCTCCATGGCGGCGATGCAATCCAGCTCCCCGCGGACGGTGTCGACCTTCTGCTGCACGGCCCGGCGCAGCTTTGTCGGGCTGTCGTTCAGACCGATCTGGACGCCGCAGGTCTCCCACGTCAGGGCATCCGGCCCGACGTTCCGGAAGGCGGCATACTCCGTGAAGTACGCGCGGGCGTCCTGCTCCAGCTTGTGTTTCATGCCGTTTTCGACGCGGCGGATCTTCGCGGCGAGCTGCGCGTCGGCATCCACGAACAGGGAACCGATCTGCTGGCGGTAGATCTGTTCAAACGCCTCGTAGGGCTTCAGGATTTCCTTCTTGACGGCGATGCGCCGGTCTTCCAGCTCTTTGTATTGCTTGTTCAGGGCGGCACGCATGGCCTTGATATCCTTACGGGTCTCCTCCGTTGCATCCATGGCCACGGCGGCGGTGGTGCGGGCCAGCACGTCGGCCCGAAGTGCGGCCAGCTGCTCTGCGATCACGGGGAGCTGCTGCACGGTGATCAGTTCTTTCGTTTCCATGTTATGTATCCTCCTTCCGCGGGCTGCCAAGCCATTTGAGCAGGCACTCGCGGCATGTGTTTGCCTCACAGGGATAGCCCTGTCCGTGTAGCACGTTGCACAGCCCACTTAAAAGCTCATCCGACTCCGCCAGCTCCTCGTCCGTCATGGCCCGGATGCGGTCGCCGTTGGTCATCGGCTCCGGCCTCTCCGCCTTGCCCTCCAGCGCATCCGCCGCATCAAGCAGCAGCTCGGCGATGATCTGTGTGTCAAATTTGCTCGTGCTGACGCGCAGCGCGGTCCCGTCCAGAGCGCCCGCAGCTTCCCGCAGCCGCTCGATCAGATCCTTAACGTCCATTGTCAATCCACCTAAAAAATCCGCACCTGCGCGGTATATTCCGCCCATGCGGTCTCCTGTTTTGCAAAATACTCCGGGTCGATCTCGACCCCAGTAAAATCCAATCCAAAATCATACGCCGCTCGACGGCTGCTCCCGCTCCCGAGGTGCGTATCTAAGATCTTGTCCCCCGGATTGGTGTAATGTCGATAAATCCAGCGGTACAAATCCTCCGGCTTCTGCGTCGGGTGGAATCGTCCGACTATGCCCGCGCTGTTCAGCTTTACGACCTTCGCGTTGTCGTTAAAGCTGCACCAAGCGTATTCGGCCATTGCCATCGAAAACGCCTCAGAGATGTTGGTTTTCTCCCAGACCAAAAAGCACCGGTTCGGCGGCAGCGCGAAATAGTTGCCGCCCCAGATAATCTGCTCTTTGGACACGCGGAAAAGCTCTGCGAAATAATCCTCGCCGGGGGCATAGTCCCAGCTTACGATTTTTTTTGCATACTTTGCCGCCCACGTCCCGCCTGTCCGTGCTACTTTTGTAGCGGGCAAACCGCCCCCCGAATCTTGTTTGCTTTTGCCCTTTAAAATTACCCCCCCACTACCGTAAGGCGGATCGACCACGGCAAGATCAAAGTATTTATCCGGATACTCCCGCATCACATCCATGCAGTCGCCGAGAATTGCTTTGCTTTTTAACTTTCCTTCCACCCCTCAAGCTCCTCCTCTGCGATCTTGTACACCGCCTTGCTCTGGTACCGGCAATACTGCATCTCAAGGCTTGCCCCGCGGCTGCGCTCCCAGCCGGGCAAAAACACCACAAGGTCGGCCTTGTTGATCATCGCAAGGCAAACGTCCATGTAGACCTTGCCCGGCCAGTCCTCCGGCAGCTCCGCCGGGCTGAGTACCTTGTCCGCCCGCGGCGAGCCATAGTACCTCGCCGTGCTGTCCGTCCGTTCCTGTTCCTCCCGCAGAAGCATCCGCTTTGCAGCCGCAAACCGCGCCTTGTAATCCTTGACGCCGGTGATCCCACCGGCAATGTATACCGTCATCTTTCCACCTCCACGAGCTTGCCGCCCTTGCAGGTGTACCATGTGCCCGGCTTGATTGTCTCTCCGTCGACGATTGCGGCCGCGACGCTCAAAATATCGCCGCAGCCTGCCCGCTCGACAGCGAACAGCGCGCAGCCGAGCGCGCCCATAACCTTGCCAGCAAACCCGCTTGCCAAGGCTGCGCCCCGAGTGCCCGTGGCGGAGGCTGCGCCCAGCTCGCCCGTGGCGGAGGCTGCGCCCTGATAGCCCGTGGCGGAGGCTGCGCCCTGATTGCCCGTGGCGGAGGCCGCGCCCTGCTCGCCCGTGGCGGAGGCTG
>ERZ808274.158-NODE-158-length-38963-cov-3.986198_pt1 | contig 38963 bp, 38 predicted proteins | sample MGYA00521277_ERZ808274 | MGnify/ENA primary metagenome ERZ808274 (study PRJEB31516, sample SAMN03275597) | gut metagenome | biome: mammalia-associated habitat; material: feces | host: Papio cynocephalus | place: Kenya | collected 2012-07-28 ... | reverse complement strand
TTATTTGGAATTTTTCATTTGTTTTCACATTTGGAAAAGTTAGATGTAAGTCATATAAATGATTAATAGCCACCAATTAAATTGACAATGTTATTTTTATTGGAGTAAATTATATAGGTCAAGTTTTGACGAAAAAAGAAAATTCTAACTGGAGGGTATAAATCATGGGAAGAAATTTTACTCCTAGATTTAAGCAGTGCAGAAGACTTGGGGTTAATGTTTGTGGACACCCTAAGGCAATGAAGAGAGCTGGAAGCCCAGCTTTCGCAAAGAGAAAAAAGCCTACTGATTATGGTAAGCAGCTTACTGAGAAGCAGAAGCTCAAGGCTTATTACGGCATTATGGAGAAGCAGCTCCATCGTTATTATGAAAAGGCTCTTAAGTCTACATTAATGACAGGTGATGCTCTTGTCATCTCTCTCGAGAGAAGACTCGATAACGCTGTATACAGAATTGGTTTTGCAAACTCAATTAGACTTGCTCGCCAGCTCGTTTCACACGGCCACATTCTCGTTAATGGCAAGAAGGTTGATATTCCTTCTTATTCACTTCAGAGTGGTGATGTAATTACACTCAAGGAAAAGAGCAGAAAGAATGCTCAGTTTGAAGCTAATTTCAAGGGACACAGATCTTTCAACCTCCCATACTTCACAATTGATGAAGAAGCATGGAGTGGTACATTAGCTCGTCTTCCAGAGAGAAAGGAAATCCCAATCGAAGTAAATGACCAGCTTGTTGTCGAGTTCTACTCAAAGTAAGCCTAAGTCTGATAGACAGTTATTTCGCATCTAGCCACATTCTAGATGAAGAAAGGAAGAATAAGGCCACATTCCAATTATGCCTCTTTCTTTCGCAGGGAAAGGCGGCTACCCTCAAAACTTGCCCTGTGAAATATCGTCGAAAAGAAGAGTCCCACACTGTTGGGACTTTTCTATTTCCATTTAATTGAGAATGAAAGAGGTTCATTTAATAGGAGAAAATCGATAATAGGAAAAGAGTAGACAGCTTTCTTTGGTCCGCTCTTCATGGCACCTTTTATCTCTGTTATTGTGCCAGGTGTCGTTATTTCGATTGTAACAAGACTATCAGATAAAGCTGTTGGACTATCTGGACCAAGCAGGAAAGATATCATATCAAAATATTCATCTTTACTCATGCCGTTAGAGTATTCTGGTCCATATACTTCAAAGTTTTTGTCAGATAAGAAAGGTATGACACTCTTTAGCTCACTATAGTTATCCATACTTAAATTGAACGAAATAGATGAAGAAGTGAGCGAAAGGAGTGTGTTGCTTTCTCCTTCATTTAAATCCTTTAGTAGAGATGAGAGCGATGAATAATCAAAAGAGAGTACATACTTTTCTCCTTTTCCATCAGAGAGAAGGCTTACGTTAGAGCTACTAGTTGAGCTATTTACTTTATTAGAGAAGCCCACCATAGCATCATCCATTATAGAGTAGCCACTACCACTATTGAATGATGAAAAATCTTCTAAGACTGAGAGAAAGAATTCATCTACAGTAATATTTGTTTTGCTACTGCCAGAGTAGCCTGTTGTGCAATTTAAGCTTTCGTTGACAACACAAGATGTAAGTAATGTTATTAGTAAAACTGTTAGAAGAATTCTTTTTTTCATACAAACAGTCTAATCTAGAGAGCAAATAAAGTGAAGGCAAAGATTCAGAAGAGTAGACATTAAAGGAAAATGATGTTAGAAAGTTTCAGGCTTTATTGGAGAGTATTATGAAGAAAAAACTATTTGCTTTTATAATTATTAGTCTTATTTTCTCCCCTATATTTGCTTCTTGGGATGGCTTATATAGATGGGATAATAATACAAATAAGTCTAATTGGGGAAAGATAAAAGAGATAACAATTAGAGTAAAAAGCGTCAATGAAGACTATTTATATGAACTATATTTAATAGGTCAAGATGGATCTGAACATAGAATATTTCCACTAGTCCTTCCATCTTCTCCTAGTTACAAAGAGTGGCATGATTATAATGAAGACTCAAGTGAAGGAGAGGCTTTCAGATTCAATAATAAAAGAATGAATACAACGATTGTTGCGCCAGGCAAGTGGAAGATTAAAGATTCCTCAGTCGAAGGTGATAAAATTAATACTTCGATAATAGCTTCTGCCTTTGGTATGGAAATTACTATTGAAATAGAATATCTTTTTTCTCTTGACGAAGGCGGCAACAAGCAATTAACGTTTGGAATGGACGCAGACCAAAACATAGCAAAGGGGAAATTCTTTCAAAACCCAGAAAAGGGAAGTGACGGAAAATTTACTCTAAGCTTAATAGAGGAGGATGCTCTTTGATTGCAGATCCTAATAAAAAAACACTTATTATAGTCGAGTCTCCAACAAAGGCTAAGACTATAGCAAAATATCTACCTAAGAGTTGCACTGTTATGGCATCTAAAGGTCATGTTGTTGACCTTAGTCCCAACCCTGATCCAAAAGCAAAAGGTTTATATGGTATAGACATAGATAATGGATTTGCCCTTGAGTACACAGTTGTCGAAGGAAAAGCAAAGATAATCTCTGAATTAAAAGATGCACTTGCTCACTCTGAACAACTCATTCTTGCAAGTGATGAAGACCGCGAGGGAGAGAGTATTGCTTGGCATTTGTATAAGATTCTGAATCCAAAGGTTCCTGTTTATAGAATGGTCTTCCATGAAATAACAAAGAAAGCTATTACTGAGGCTTTTTCTTCTTGTCGTGATATAGACATGAATCTTGTCTATGCACAAGAAGCAAGACGTGTTGTCGACCGTCTTCAGGGCTATGGAATATCACCAATACTTTCTAGAAAGCTTGGCGGAAAGTATTCTGCTGGGCGTGTTCAGTCTCCTGCACTTAAATTAATAGTAGAAAGAGAGAACCAAAGAAGGCGCTTTACTCTTTCTGATTATGCATCGGTTACTGCGCTGTCTGACACAAATCCTCAATTTAAATCCACTCTATCTTTTATTGATGATAAAGCAGTTGCAACATCTAAGAGCTTTAATGGTGAAACAGGAGAAGTAAAGAAGGGCTTTGTGGTTCTTTCTCTTGAAGAAGCTGAAACAATAGCCAAGTCTCTTGAAGGACAAGAGGCTACAATTAGCGAAGTAAAAGAAAGCAAAAAGATAGAAAAACCGAGTATGCCTTTTACGACCTCTACACTTCAGCAAGATGCAACTAGAAAGCTAGGTAAGAGTGCTAAAGAAATTATGTCTATAGCTCAAAGACTGTACGAAAACGGTTATATCACGTATATGAGAACCGACTCGCCTACACTAAGTAATGAATGTATGCATGCTGCTGCTTCATATATTACTGAAACATATGGGGATTCATGGCTACAAGTAAGGCAATATAAAGCAAAGACATTAGGAGCTCAAGAGGCCCATGAAGCAATAAGACCGGCAGGGGATAGATTCCGCACTCCAGAAGAGACAGGTCTTAAAGGTGATGACCTCAAGCTCTATTCATTAATATGGAAAAGAACGATTGCATCTCAAATGAAAGATGCTGTTAAGGCAATTACAACGGTTAAAATAAAAAGTGGAAAGTATCTCTTCTCATCTTCTGGTTCTGTTATTCTTTATGAAGGTTTTAGACGTATTTATATGGTTTCTTCTGACACTGAAGAAGAAAAAGAGGAGACTCTTCCTCCTCTAAAAGAAGGTGACAAAATAAAGCTTATTTCTCTTGAAGCTAAGAGCCATACAACACAACCTCCTCAGCGTTACACTGAAGCAAGCCTTGTACAGAAATTAGAGAGCGAAGAGATAGGTAGACCTTCTACTTATGCAACAATAATCTCCACATTAATTGATAGAGGCTATGTTGTCAGACAATCTTCCTTCTTAGTCCCAACCTTTACTGGCTTCTTTGTTGAATCATTCTTAGAGAAGAGCTTTGCTCACTACATAGCATATGATTTCACAAAAGAAATGGAGGCTGGACTCGATAGAATCGCACGTGGTGAAGAGGAAAAAGAAGAGTACTTAAGAGATTTCTGGTTTGGTAAAGAGGGGGAAAGTAATGGGGCTAAGTGAAGATTTAAAGACAGTAGGCACATCTATTAAAACAGGAGAAGCAAAGAGCTTAAAGCTTGCTGGCCTAAAAAATGAATTTATCCACAATGGAGAAAAGGTTACCTATGAGATAAAAATAGGTAAATTTGGTCCATATATTGACTCCTCATTAAAGGATGAAAATGGTAAAGATATAATGCGTTCTATTCCTCCTACATACTTTCCAGGAACCTTTAGTGATGAAGACGCTGCAACTCTTCTTTTCCCTCAAGAAGATGCTGGTGAGTTGCTATATAATCGCTTTTTACTAAAAAAAGGTAGATACGGCGATTATTTTGAAAGAATTAGCGACAATAAAACAGCTACATGGCCAAAAGCTTTGAAAGAGAATCCTTCATCTGCCTCTGAAAATCTTATTGATTTACTTTTCTCAATACCAAAAGTTCTTGGAGTTGATAACCAAAACAATGAGGTTGTTTTAAAGGTAGGACTCTTTGGCTTTTATGCTTCGTATTGTGGAAAAAACTATAAAGTTCAAGACCCTGAAAATGTGAAACTTGAAGATATAATATCTCCATCATTAAATATGCTGACAAAAGGCGAACTCGATGGCTCCCCTATTGCACTTACTAATGGTCGCTATGGCTTATACATAAAGTATGGAGACGAGAACATTCCACTTAAGCAGAGTGATAAAGCTGATGCTCAATCTTTGACGCTAGACAGGATTAAAGAAATTGCAAAAGAATACTTGGCTTCTAAAGAAAAAAGTGTTGAAGCAGAGAAGGAATTTCTTGGTCTTGATGGTACAAAAGCCTTTTTGGTTAATGGCAAGTATGGTTATTACCTTAAATGGGGTAGTGATAACATCGCTCTGAAAGCAGAAGATAAAGAGAACCCATTATCGCTGACAGAAGAAAGAGTCAAAGAACTTATAACTGAGTATAAAGAGAAGCCAAAAACAAAGAAGAAAGGCATTAACTATTCGAAGAGGAAGAAGGCATAAAAAAAGATGGTCCCAGGCAGAATCGAACTGCCATCTAATCCTTAGGAGGGATTTGTTCTATCCATTAAACCATGGGGCCATTAGCTAAATTATAGAAAACTGGCTGATTGTATGCAATAGAGACTTCCTATTTATAATCTCTTTGACGTAATATAAAAGATAGGAGAAAGATATGACAGTTCAAAAGAGAATGACACCTAATCCTGTAACATGTACACCAGATATGGGTGTATTTGAGGCTGAAGAGATAATGAAAAGGGAAGGTGTTCAGCGCCTACCTGTTTTAGATAATAACGGAAGTCTTGTTGGTGTTGTCTCAGAAAAGAACATCACTAATGCTTCTCCTTCTGGTAGACTTTCAATGGTTGAATTTGCTCATCAGTTGTCGCTTTTAAAGGTTGGTGATATCATGAGCAAAGAGGTTATTACTGTATATACAGATGACCCAGTTGAACAGGCTGCAAGAAAGATGTGTGACTTGGATCTTTCGGTACTTCCAGTCATTGACTACAACGGAAAGCTTGTTGGCATTGTTACTCGTTCTGACATGTTCCGTCTTCTCTTAGAGCTATTTGGCACACGACACTATGGTGTGAGAGTTTCCTTCAATATAAAGGATCAGCCTGGCGTAATTGCAACTATTTCTGAAGCTTTACACTCTATAGGTGCTAACATTATAAGTATAGGAAACCTAGATAGTGAAAAGGGATACTCAACTATCATAATGAAAGTAAATGGAGTAGATAAGAATAAACTAAGAAAGGCTATTGAGCCTCTAGTTGATTCTGAATTAGATATAAGGGAAGTCTAAGTTGGGAAAAAAAGAAAAAAGACCAGACTTAAATAGAGTTTTGATAGAAGAAGGCAAAAGTGTTAATCCTTTTGCCTCTATTGTATTAAAAGAGAAGAAAGAGGAGAAAAAAAAGAACATTGTTCTTGAAAAGAAGAAGCCCAATGAAATTGTAAAGGGCTATGTTCCTTCTCTCTCTTTTGGCGATATTTTAGACTCTTACGAAAAGACTGGTAACCCATATAGTCTTCCGAAAAAGAAAGCTTCTTCTCCATCTAGTTTTGGTGACATTCTTGACGAATGGGAAAATGGTGGAAATAAGAATAAAAAGAAAGAAAAGACCACTACTACCACAACCAAATCTGAATATAAAGCAACACGCTCTTTTGCTTCTATTCTTAGTCAATATGAAGGTCAATTTAGGGAGAAAGAGAGTAAGAAACAAGAAAAGAAAGCTCAAGATAGAAGCGTTAATGAAATTCTTCGTAGTCAACCTTTTTTCATAGAGGAAAATGATTCAGATAAGCCAAGTAAGGATGCTGTATGGTCTATTATTGGTGGCAAAAATCCTCAATACGAAAAAAAAGAAGAAGATAAAACAAAGGTAGAAGAAAAGAAGAATACATATAAAAGAGTTAGTGAAAAGTATGTTGCAAAGGAGTCTTTCTCATCTATTTTAGGCGAATATGAAGACAGCCTAAAAAAGAAAAAAGAGGAAACAAAGCCACTAATAAAAGAAGAAGTTAAGAAAGAAGAGATTGAAATAAAAGAACCTAATTTCTTTATTGAGCCTGAGAATGGCGAAAAGATTCCTAGTAATGTTTCTTGGTCTATCTTAGGTGGAAAGAACGAAAACTATGTACGTCATGAAGAGAAAAAAGTAGAGGAAAAAGCTCCTATTTCTAAAGTAAAAGAAAATGTAAAGAGAGTTTCTTCTGAATACAAACCTAAAGAGGACTTTGCTTCTATTTTAGCTACTTTTGATAGTGCTAAAGCTAAAGAAAAATCAAAAGAGAAAACAGAGAAAGTAACACAGGAAGACAAAGAAGTAGTTCTAGAAGAAAATCGATTCTTCATTAAAGATGATGAAGAGAAGGTTCCAGATAATGTCTCTTGGTCTATCTTGGGTGGAAAGAATAAAAACTATGAAAGAAAAGAAGAAAAGATAGAGAATGTAGCAAAAAAGAGCAGTGATGCTAAAGCCGCAGCTTCTCACTCTGAATATAAAGCACAAAAGAGCTTCACTTCTATTCTTTCTTCCTTTGAAGAAAAAGAGCCTGTTAAGACATTTAGTGAGATAATTCAAGAAAAGGGTGACAATAAAAAGAAGAAGACATTCTTTTCAATTAATGACTTAAGACGTATGGACCCTCAGTCTACTTTAGACTTACATGGAGAGAATAAAGCTGAAAGTACAGAGCTTATTCAAGACTTCTTAGATGATTCTGTCTCTCATGGACTAAGAAAGGTATCCATAATAACAGGAAAGGGCCTACATAGTGAGACTGGCAGTGGTGTCTTAAGAGAACTCACTGAATCGATTCTGTCGTCTTCTCCTCTTGTGCTTGAAACATCATCTGCCCCAATTAACAAGGGTGGAAGTGGTGCTATTTGGATAATTCTTAAAGAGAAAAAGTTTGAAAACGAATGATAAAAAAACGGGCTATTTCTTGCCCGCTAGTAAGAAGATTTATCTTTCTCTGTAAATGATTCTACCTTTTGTAAGGTCGTATGGAGAAAGCTCAACTTTGACTGTGTCACCTGGTACTATTCTGATGTAGTGTTTTCTCATTTTTCCTGAAAGGTGAGCGAGGATAACAAGTTTATTTGTTAGTTCTACACGGAAAGTTGTATTTGGAAGTGCTTCTTTTACAACGCCTTCTACTTCAATTGCTTCTTCTTTTGCCATTTGTTCTCCTTGGTGAAACCTCGAATAGTTTAGACATAGCAAGTAAATATGTCAATTGAAGAGGTTTTTTTGTTGCAGAAAAGTTGAGAAAGAGGCATGCTTACATAGAAATGTGGAGGTAAAAGGTATGAGTGCACTACTTGATTACTTAAAAGAAAACAATGGTTCTATTTCAGAGGCAATGGCATTATACCTCTCTGAATTGGATTTAGTAAAAAAAGTCTCTCCATTTGTAGCAAGCAAAATTGTTAAAGAGTTAAAGGATCAAAGAACAAACTTAAAGCTTATAGCTAGCGAAAACTTTTCATCTCTCTCTGTTCAGGCAGCAATGGGAAACCTGTTAACAGATAAGTATGCAGAAGGCTTCCCTTTTCATCGTTTCTATGCCGGTTGTGACAACGTTGACGAAATTGAGGATGAAGCAGTTATAACAGCAAAGAGGATCTTTGGTGCTGATCATGCCTATGTGCAGCCACATAGTGGGGCAGATGCTAATTTGTGTGCTTATTGGGCAATATTAAATCAAAGAGTATTGGTTCCATCTTTGGAAGAGCTTGGAGAAACGAATCTGTCTCACATGAAAAGAGAAGATTGGAATAAGCTTAGAGAAAAACTTCATAACCAACGTTTGCTAGGTATGGATTACTACTCGGGCGGCCATCTTACTCATGGCTATAGACAAAATATTTCAGCTCAACTTTTTGATGCTTATTCATATTCAGTAAATAAAGAGACAGGTCTTCTTGATTACGATGAAATTGAACGTTTAGCAAAAGAGATAAAGCCACTTATTATTCTTGCAGGTTACTCTGCTTATTCAAGGAAAATTAACTTTAAGAGGCTAGGCGAAATTGCTCACTCTGTTGGTGCTGTCTTTATGGTCGACATGGCTCACTTTGCTGGTCTTGTTGCTGGAAAGGTATTTACAGATGAATATGAGCCAGTTAAGTGGGCAGATGTTGTAACTACAACTACTCACAAAACTCTTCGAGGACCTAGGGGTGGAATGATTCTTTGTAAAGAAGAGTTTAAAGATAGTGTTGATAAAGGTTGCCCTCTAGTAATAGGTGGCCCACTTCCTCATATTATGAGTGCAAAGCTTGTTGCATTAAAAGAAGCAGAGACAGATAACTTTAAAGAATATGCCAAAAAGATTGTCGAGAATTCCAAGGCTATGGCTGATGCATTTATGAAGAGGGGAGTAAAGGTTTTGACAGGAGGCACAGATAACCATCTTATGCTTCTCGATGTTTCACCTTATGGCTTAAATGGCCGACAGGCAGAGAGCTTAATGAGAGAGTGTGGTATTACCCTCAATCGCAATGCTCTTCCTTTTGATGCTAATGGCCCTTGGTATACATCCGGCTTAAGAGTTGGTACTGCCGCTGTCACAACACTCGGAATGAAAGAAGAAGAGATGAGCGAGATAGCAGATATTATTACAACAGTATTAAAATCTGCAAAACCTCTTGTTCTTACAAAGGGTGAACATCAGGGAGAGGTAAGTAAAAATAGAGCAAAGATAGATGCAAGCATAAAGAAAGATGTAAAGAATAGAGTAGAGTCTCTTCTATCTAGATTCACTCTGTACAAAGATTTGGACTTAGAATACTTAGAAAAATGTTTTTCTATTGAAGAGTAGTTAGTAAGACTTTGCTTTTATAGCGAGCCTTATTTCTTTGAAAAAAGACAGAAAAAAAGATTTTTACTCTCTATTTGCTAATCTGAGAATCTCTAAGTAAAATAATAGTATGGCAAATATACTTATTAAGAATGGTCTTGTAGTAGACACAGAGTGGACTCGACATAGTGATGTTTTAGTCGAAGGTTCACGAATTAAAAGAATTGCACGAAACATCTTACCTGAGGATTGCCCAGAGAATACTCATGTAGTTGATGCCTCTGGACTATGCGTTCTTCCTGGAATAATAGATGCCCATACACATTATCATCTTGTTAGCAGGGGAACAGTAACAGCCGATTCTTTCGCTGAAGGAAGTAAGCTTGCAGCTTTCGGTGGTGTTACTACAGTTATAGATTTTGCTAATGATGATAAAGTTTCACTACTCAACTCTACAAAAAATAGGAAAAAAGAGATGAGAGAGATGAGCATTGATTATGCTCTTCATCAAGGCATTTATGCTTATAGAGATAGTCTAAAAGCTGAGTTAAAAGAATTAAAAGCAAGTGGTGTTGGTGCCATTAAAATCTTCACTACATATAAAAATGTTGGGTACCTTGTAGAAAAGAGAGAAGAGCTTAAAGCAATATTTTCTCTTTGTAAGGAGCTTGGCTTCTTAGTGTGTGTACATTGCGAGGATGACAAGACAATTACAGAAATAAATGATAATTGGAAAGGTGAGTATAGGCCAATTGATCATGCTGCACTCAGACCATCGAGCGCAGAAGCAAGAGCTATAAAATATGTAGGTGAGATTGCTGGCGAATTAGATATGCCTGTATATATCGTTCATCTTTCATCTAAAGCTGGACTTGAGACAGTTAGAGAATTAAGAGAAAAAGGCATCAAAGTCATCGTTGAAACAACTCCTCATTACCTTCTTCTCGATAAGAGTAAACTTGAAGGTAAAGAAGGACCTCTCTATGTAATGACTCCTCCTCTAAGAACAAAGGAAGACAATGAAGCATTACAAGAAGCTTTAATTGATGGAGAGATTCAGGTAGTTGCAACAGACCATTGTTCATTTACTTATGAACAGAAGATGGAAAGCAATGATTGTAGAACAATCTACCCTGGAATTCCTGGCACAGAAGAATTGCTTCCTTTAATTTATAACTTTGGCCATGTAAGCGGACAGCTTTCTTTAGGACAAATTGTAAATTTACTCTCAACAGGACCTGCAAAGCAATTTGGTCTCTTTCCAAAGAAAGGTATTTTGCAAGAAGGAAGCGATGCTGATATAGTATTATTTGATCCATCTGAGATTTGGACAATAAGTAAAGATACCGTTCATACTGCAGCTCACTATACCCCATATGAAGGAATGACTGTTATGGGAAAGGTAAAGATGACATACCTTAGAGGCCGTTTAATTATGGGTGATGGTATTTATTTGGGCTTAGATGGCGATGGGCAGTTCGTTAAAGCCCATAGAAAATAAATTAAGCTCTCCCTTAGGGGAGGGTTTTTATACGATAAAAATCTATGAGGGGATTATAGTAGATGATTAAGGCGTTTGTTTTTGATTTGAATAGCATCAGGAAAGAAGATAACGAATACTTCTTGAATCTAGTTAATGAAGCAAAAGATGCTAATGTTTTAGTGGCGTTTGTTTCAAATAAAAAGAAGGATGAGACAAAAAAAGAATTGGAAGATGAGAAGTTATCTTTGGGCTCTTTTGATGTTGTTTTATTTGAAGAGGATGTAAAGAGAGCTAAACCTTATCCTGATACATATTCATTAATTTTTATTGGACTTGGAATAGACAGAAAAGAAGCATTAATCTTTGTTGATGATGCTGTCTCTTTGAAAGCAGCTGTTTCTTCTCATTCTAATGTCTGTGCTTTGACATCCTTTATTAATCGTGATGAAGCAAAACATTTGGGAGCAAATGTTTTATTGGAAAATCTCTCATTTTTCCCTGAGTTTAATTCCTTAGATGAATTGCAGGATGTTTTTCGCTATCTTAGACGAATAGGCAAGGGCGCAAAGAAATATGGCGCTAATTGGATTACGCCACTCGAGAGAACTCTTCCAAGCGAAGTTGTCGAAAAGAAGGCAATAGAAGAAGCAAAGAAGGCTATGTACAACGCTTATGCACCATACTCAAAGTTTAAGGTTGGAGCAGCTATTGTAAGTAGTGCAAGTGGTCGTATATATAGTGGCTGTAATGTCGAAAATGCAAGCTATGGTGCAACTATCTGTGCTGAAAGAAATGCGATAACAACAGCAATTACGAACGAAGGTGCAATAGGAATAGACCTAGTTGTGGTCTCATCAATGGTATCTCCTCCAGCACTTCCTTGTGCAGTATGCTTACAAGTAATGAGTGAGTTTATAAGGCCTGAGACCCCAGTAGTACTAGTATCTGAAAATGGCGATACTATTCGCTATCATTATTCAGATTTGCTTCCTCATCCATTTGACTATGGAGAACAATAATGAAAAAGGTTCTTAAAATAACCTTTCTTTTTTTATTTTTTATTACTCTCTTTTCTTGTTCTAGTACAAAAGATTTTGTATCTGATGTAACTATGTCCGAAAGTCTAACGACAGAAGAAAAGCTTGAGTATTATGGTGGAAAAGAAGTAAGCGTAAATCTCCCTGAAATGTACTTCAATGGAGAAGAATGGTACTCAAGAATGATGGAGCTTATAGATGGCGCTGACGAATACATTCTTCTTTCGACATTCCTCGGTTCATCTTCTCCAACTCTTGAACCTCTTTTCAATCTATTAGAGCAAAAGGCAAAGAGTGGCGTTAAGGTCTATCTTATTATTGATGGAACTTCTAATTTAGATATGACAGAAACTAGGTTTGTAATGACACCTCTTGGCTATCTCAGAGATAGCGGCGTAAACTTACTTATCTATTCTCCTATGAGCTTTACTCATATTGTTAATCCTTCATCCTTGATTGTCAGAGATCATAGAAAAATGATGATCATCGATGGTTCTGTTGCTGCTATTGGAGGAATGAATATAAACTACATATCTATGGGAGCTGGAGAAAAGTGCCAGCGTGATAGCATGTATGTTTTCTCTTCTGTAGAACTATCTAACCTCTTTATTGATGAATTTGTTCAAATCTGGAATGAAGGAAGCATAAAAAAGATGGATAAAGATGAATTTAAGAAAGAGAGTACAGAGAAGGGAGAATATAAGGCATGGCTATTTAATAGAAATGTTTTTAAGTCTCAAGTCTCTCTTTCAGGAATGTTTGGTTCTCTTATTAATGACAGCACATCTTCTATCTTCTTGTGTCCATATTTACCAACAATAGATTCTAACATGGCAAAAAGCTTAAGAAACGCAGTTGAGCGTGGTGTTGATACCGAAATATGGTGCTCAACAGATTCTCGAGGCTATGCTGCCAAAGGTGGAGCATATTCGCTGTACAAGCTATTTGAGGAAACAGATGTAACCTATTATGATGTCTCATCTGATTCTGATGGCTCGACACTTCCTCTTTTTCATATGAAGGCAATGATCGTAGATGATCGCTATGTTGTTATTGGATCCTCAAATTTTAACTATCGCTCTATGACACTCTCTCATGAATTGGCTCTAGTTGTTGATAGCCCAGAAATGGCAAGAATCGTCAAAGAGAAGATTAAAGAGGTTGCCAAGAATCCTGTACTAGTAACAAAGGAAGAAGCAAAAGAAAACAAGAAAGAGAATGGATCTTACCTTTGCTATCTTTTCTCTTATTATGGAGGATGAGAATGAAAAAAGTTGTTGTTGTTTTAATACTATTTTTGCTTTTTATCCCTCTTTTTTCTTCTCCAAGTTTTATCTATTCATTTTCTCAAACGGGTGAGACTATAGAGGGAAAAAATATGGGAGCGCTTGCTGTAGGCATTGGCTTTGTTCCAGATAAAGAAGAACACTTTGGCCTTGTAGAACTTGTTTCTTATTATGGCTTCTCTTCTCCCATTTACAAAGGTTTTGATATTGCTTTTTCCACACCTGTTTTTGTAACTAGTGATTCGTTCTTTTCGTATTGTTTTTCTAATCCTATACTTTGGGAGCCTACAATTGGGGCAAGTGCGCAGTATAGGAGAGATTCTGACAGTTGGGCTTTTTCGTTGCTTCTTTCACCATTTAAGTTTGTCGATACATCGTTTTCTTATGAGATTTTATCTCCCTACTTTTCATTTGGTCTAAATGGAGAGAAGGGCTGGGGAATAAGAGTAATGAAAATAACAGCCTTTTTGGAGATATAAAATGAAGAAGATAATAGGTGTAATCGTTGTTTTTTTACTCTGTTTTTCTATATATGCAGGCTCAGCTAATGATTTAGCGCTAATGGTAGGTAGTGGCAGTTTCTTCTCTCCTAGTGAAGGTGTTTCTTTCTCTTATGGAGTTAGTGTAGGGCTAACAAAGCGCATAGACATGTCAGCTGTTTTTCTAAGCGAACTCACGCCACATCCATTTTCTCGCAATATGGTTATGGTTGAACTATCAACTACCTTAATGGGAGATAGAAATACAGAGAGTAAAGTTGCAGGAGTTTGCGTTAATTCACTTCTTTCTGTTGGTGGATTTTATCGCTTTGATAATAAAGGAGCTGGAGTATATCTTGGTCTTACTCCACTTTCTTTAGGTAGTCCTATTACATGTCGTAGAGAGCGAGGACTCAGAACTAACGTTGGCTACGACTTTGTTAACAACAAAGTGATAGTTACTTTCTCACCTTTAGATATTGAAATATATCTAATAGGTACATACAGAGATTGGTTTTAATTATTTTTATTAAGGAACTCTTTTAAAAAATATTTATTTAGAGTTATTATAATTTTGTAGGACTTTACGTCGAAAGACACTTTTAGGAGATTATACATGAAGTATTCCACAGAAGTTGAAAACATGTGTACAGTAAGGTGCGGTGGACAGCATGGCTGTGCTCCAATTCCTGAAGAAGGAAAGTGGGTCTATGCTAAAGAGATTAAAGATATCTCTGGCCTAACCCATGGTGTTGGTTGGTGTGCACCGCAGCAGGGAGCTTGTAAGCTTACTCTCAACATTAAGAACGGTATCATCGAAGAGGCATTAATTGAGACAATTGGTTGCTCTGGTATGACACATTCAGCAGCAATGGCTAGCGAAGCTATCGTTGGTAGAACTCTTCTCGAAGCTATCAACACAGACCTCGTTTGTGATGCTATTAACACAGCAATGAGAGAGCTTTTCTTGCAGATTTGTTATGGTAGAAGCCAGTCTGCTTTCAGTGAAGATGGTCTTGTTATTGGTGCAGGACTTGAGGACCTTGGAAAGGGTACATGTTCTCAGGTTGGTACAACCTATGCAACTAGAGCAAAGGGACCTAGATATCTTAACCTTGCAGAAGGTTACATCCTCCGCCAAGCTCTTGATGAAAATGATGAAATCATTGGTTATGAGTATGTAAACATGGGTGTATTCATGGAAAATGTTAAGAAGGGTGTAGACCCAGCTGAAGCATTGGAAAAGGCAAAGAAGACTTATGGCAGATTCAATGATGCTGTTAAGTACATTGACCCAAGAAAGGAATGATTGGAGGACACTATGGCTTTATTTGAAGGTTATGAAAGACGTATAGACAAGATTAATGGTGTTCTCAATGGATATGGTATCTCTTCTATTGAAGAAGCTAAGAAGATTTGTGATGAAAAGGGCGTTGATGTATAACATCGTTAAGTCTATTCAGCCAATCTGTTTTGAGAATGCTTGCTGGGCATATATTGTTGGTGCAGCAATTGCTATTAAGAAGGGTCAGAAGAATGCTCATGAAGTAGCTAAGTCTCTTGGTGAAGGACTTCAGTCATTCTGTATTCCTGGTTCTGTTGCTGATGATAGAAAGGTTGGCCTTGGACATGGAAACCTTGCAGCTATGCTTTTAAGCGATGAAACAAAGTGCTTTGCATTCCTCGCTGGTCATGAATCATTTGCTGCTGCAGAAGGTGCTATTGGTATTGCTAAGAATGCTAACAAGGCTAGAAAAGAGCCTCTAAAGGTTATCCTCAATGGTCTTGGAAAGGATGCTGCAAAGATTATCAGTAGAGTCAACGGCTTTACATACGTAGAGACAAAGTTTGACTATTTTACAGGTAAGCTTGAAATCCTCAGCGAAACAGCATATTCAAAGGGCGAAAGAGCTGCTGTAAGATGCTATGGTGCTGATGATGTTAGAGAAGGTGTTGCAATCATGCACAAGGAAGGCGTTGACGTATCTATCACAGGAAACTCAACTAACCCAACAAGATTCCAGCATCCAGTTGCAGGTACATACAAGAAGGAATGCACAGAGATTGGCAAGAAGTATTTCTCTGTTGCTTCTGGTGGTGGTACAGGTAGAACACTTCATCCAGATAACATGGCTGCTGGTCCTGCTAGCTACGGTATGACAGATACAATGGGAAGAATGCACTCTGATGCACAGTTTGCTGGTTCTTCTTCTGTTCCTGCTCACGTAGAAATGATGGGTCTAATCGGTATGGGTAACAACCCAATGGTTGGAGCTAGCGTTGCAGTTGCAGTTGCAGTTGCTGAAGCAATGAAGAAGTGAGATAGAGAATATCTCTAATAGTAAGAGCATGGCGCATTAGTCATGCTCTTTTATTTTTCAGTTCCAATATTTTTTCATTCTTTCTCTAAGTGAATGCTTATATTCATCCCAATCAGAGATAGACCTTGTCGCTACACCATCTAGAATAGCTTGTTTCGCGACAGCAGTTGCTTCCCATTCAATTACTCTAGGATCAAAAGGCTTTGGAACAATATAGTCCCTTCCAAATGAGAAGTTTTGGCCATTGTAAGCTCTTTTAACTTCATTAGGTACTTCTTCCTTTGTAAGAGCTACCAAAGCTAGAGTTGCAGCTTTTTTCATGTTTTCTGTAATCTCTCTAGCTCCAACGTCTAAGGCACCTCTAAAGATAAAAGGAAAGCCCAATATGTTGTTAATTTGGTTTGGGTAATCACTTCTACCTGTTCCTATAATTACGTCACTTCTTGTTTCGGTTGCATCTTCATATGTTATTTCTGGGTCAGGGTTAGCCAAAGCAAAGACAATTGGATTCTTTGCCATAGATAGTAGCATTTCCTTTTTTAGAACTCCTTTTGCAGAAACTCCAATAAATGCATCAGCATTCTCTATTGCTTCAGCGAGAGCCCTAACATTTCTTTCCGTTGCAAATTCTTTGTGTATTGGATTCAAGTTTGGACGCTCTTTGTATATAACGCCATCAATATCTGTTAGAATAAGGTTCTCCTTCTTTATTCCTAGGTTGACGAGCATTCTTGCTATTGAAATGCCTGCAGCTCCAGCTCCAGATAGGACCACAGTTAAATCATTAAAGTTTTTGCCTGCAACCTCTGAAGCATTAATTAAAGCTGCAGAGGCAATAATAGCTGTTCCATGTTGGTCATCGTGAAATACAGGGATGTTGCATCTCTTCTTCAGCTCTGTTTCTATGTAAAAACATTCAGGGCCTTTGATATCTTCAAGGTTTATTCCTCCAAATGTGGGGGAAATTGCCTCAACAATGGAAATAAATTTATCTGGATCTTTTTCGTTTATTTCGATATCAAAGACGTCTATATCTGCAAAACGTTTGAAGAGAATAGCTTTTCCTTCCATTACAGGCTTAGAGGCTAAAGCACCTTTATCTCCTAGCCCAAGGATAGCTGTTCCGTTGGAAATAACGCCCACAAGATTTCCTTTTGTTGTGTACTTATAGGCATTGCTTTTGTCTTTATCAATTTCGAGTACTACTTTTCCAACTCCTGGAGTATAGGCGAGTGATAAGTCCTCTACATTTTTGCATGGCTTAGATGAAATTACTTCTATTTTTCCTTTCTTTCCTTCTTCGTGATATCTTAATGCTAAATCTTTTTCCATAGTTACTTTAGGATAGTTAAACTTTTATTGATTGTCTCTTTTCCAATCAAACATAATTCGTTATACAACTTCTCAGTCAAAGGAACACCACGTACCCAAGAAAGAGAATCTGCTTCATGTTCTTTTTGCCCTGCGTAGTAAACTCTAGAGCAACCTTTAGCCGGAGGAAGGTTGTTTAATTCATCAAGCATTTTTGATATGTCTTTTTTAAGCTCATTTGGATCTCTGAATATATCCAATTTTATAGCTCCAAAGAAATGACAAACTCTAGCACTTGTTGCCTCACTATCCTTAACACTTTTGCCAAAAAGGCCACCAGATAGTATTGCAGTCATAATATCAACAATAGTTGCGAGTCCATAGCCTTTATACCCTCCATGTTCTTCGCCCTCACCACCTAAAGGTAGTATTCCTCCACCCCTTTGGTATAACATGTCTTCTAAAAGTTGAGTTGGATTATCAGTTGAATGTCCAGTTGTATCAACGGCCCATCCTAGAGGTATCTTTCTTCCTTCTCTATTATATGTTTCTATTTTTCCCCTAGTAACACATGTTGTTGCCATATCAAGACAAAAAATCCTGTCATCAGATGAAGGAATTGCATAAGCTATAGGATTTGTTCCGAAATATGCATCTCTAGCAAAAGTTGGAACACCTAAAGCTGCTGTATTTGTCATTGCAATCCCGATCATATCATTTTTTGCTGCCATTTCTGCATAAAAACCAGCAATACCAAAATGGTTTGAATTACGAACAGAAGCAAAACACATACCCGTTGTTTTTGCTTTATCGATAACGTGAGACATGGTTTTTTTTGATAAACTAAGTCCCATTGCTCCGTTTGCATCTAAAACAAGAGATATGGGAGTTTCTTTAAGAATCGTTGGCCGAATATTGGAAAGCATTACACCTTTTTTTATTCCATTTACATATCGCTTTAATCTACTTACTCCGTGGCTCATTATTCCTCTTGCATCTGCGGATACCAGTATTAAAGCGCTATCTATTGCTTCTTCTTCATTCAATCCAATGGAGAGAAATACCTCCTTACAAAATTCAGTTAATTCTTTTCTGTTTACGTAAATCATAGATTATCCTCAAAAAAAATGCGGAAAAATATCCGCATTCTAATTAAATCGCAGGGTCGCTTAAGATAAATGTGAAATTTCCTTCTAGAACAACATTAGAAAGAGAAGCTGGAAGAAAAATACCACTACCTTGTTTCAGTTTCCATTCTTCATTGTCGTTTGTTTTAAGTATTCCTGAACCATAAATTGGTATTAATACTCTGTAGTGATTACTTTTTTCTAATGTGTATTTCCCATTTACCTCGTATTTATACATTGTGAAAGATTTGTTTGATTCATAGCCAAAACACTTATATATCTTAGCTGAAGCAGAAGAGCTTACTTCTGTAGGTTTAAATAAAACTTTTCTTCTTATTTTTTCTTCTGTATATGTCGTGTAGTCGAAACATTCTAACATATTGTCAAAACCAATTCCGTAATGCATTTCCATATCACTAAGACGTCGAGTGGGCATATTATGTTCAAGCTTGAATGTAAAATCACATGCTTCTGCAATTTCTAAGAACATTGCACCAGGCCCCATGGCATGAGGGATACCTTGAGGTACAAGTATTACATCTCCTTTTTTGATTGGGAGTTTGTGCATAGATTCTTCTATACCTCTAACATCTTCGTTATAGAACATTTCTCTGATTTTCTCTTTTGTATAACCAGGTTTTAGTCCTATTCGTACATATGGAGAGAAGCCTTCATCCTCTCTTGTTTCAACAATGTACCAGGCTTCAGTTTTTCCAAGTGGAAAGTTAAGGTATTTTTTTGCATCTTCTTCTTTTGGATGTGCTTGTAGGCTTAGTCTAACTATTGAGTCTCCAGTTCTAACTCCCATTGAACATTTGTCGCCATGTTTCAATACATAGTCTTTTCCTAAGTAAAGAGAAGGGTTTGTTTCTATGACATCTCGTAGATAGGGGTGATCAGCTAAATTTTCAACTTTAGAGAGTCCTTCTCCAGGATTACTACCAGGATATTGAACTTCTATTACTGACATTTGCCATTCTTCACATAAATCATTTTCATCTGTTTGTGGTAAATTCTTCCATTTATTTAATAGAGAACCTCCAACATAACTTCTTCTTACTCTCATATCCTCTAATAAAAAAGGATGATTTGTGGGGTATTTATTCATTTCTTAATCCTTGAAATTTTCTTTTTCTATTTCTTTTACGCTATTAAGCATTCCTGTTAGAAATTCCTTTCTTTCTTCACTTTCGCCATATGCAAAATATCTTTCAAGGAATAAATCAACCATTGCACAAGCATTTTTAGGACCTACAACATTGTTTCCCATTGCAAGAACATTCGCATTGTTAATCTGAGGAATACCTTTTGCAGTAAACATGCTTTCACAAGCAACTGCATATACGCCTTTAAATTTATTACATACAATACTAACGCCAGCTCCTGAACCACAGATAACAATTCCCTTGTCATATTTTCCTGTTTGAATTGCTTTTGCCAAATTTTTCGCTGCTTCTGGATATAGCATTTTTTTATTTTCATCTACTTGGCCTACGTCAGTTACATCATGGCCTGATGATATAAGATAATCCTTTACTATTTGTTTTAAAGGATAACCGGCAAACTCACTTGCTATTACGACCTTCATATTTGTCTCCTTTATTATTTCTTTAATTGTTAATCTTAAAAGAGGATATTGCAAGTAAAAAATGCTATCTGATATATCACATTTTTAAATTAATTACATTTTTGAGCAAATAAATGAAAATTCTTGTTGAATTCGCTATAAAATGCCCTTACAGTATATTTAGAAAGTAAATCGTGATATATCACACGAGAAGAAAAAGGAGATTATTTATGAGAAAAGTTTTGATGGCTCTAGTTACACTTCTTTTAGCGTCAACTATGCTTTTTGCACAAGGATCAAATGAAGAAACAACTAGTAAAACAAAAATTGGAATTGCTGCTTGTCATTACAAAAATTCATGGAATGTTACAAACACTGAAAGCATGATGAAAGTTTTTGAAGATGCTGGCTATGACGTTGTATGGAACGAAGCAAAGAACGATACAGCAACTCAGGTTGCAAATGTTAATGACCTTATTGCACAAGGTGTTGATTGGGTTGTAATGAAACCAAAAGAAGAACAAGGATTACTTCCAGCAATTGAAGCATGTAAAAAGGCTGGAGTAAAAGTTATTCTTGTGGATAGAACTGTTGCGGCAACTCCTGGTGTTGATTTTGTTTGTGGAATTAGAACAAATGCATACCTAGGTGGACAGCAGGTTGCTAATTGGATCGTTGAAAACTATCCAGATGGATGTAACTACATTGAAGTTCAGGGTTCAGCTGGTTCTACAACTGGAATTGAAAGATCTGAGGGCTTACATTCTATTCTTGATAGTTATAACGGAAAATATAATTGTCTTGATACTCAGCCAACAGATTTCTCACGTGCTCAGGGACAGAAGGTCACAGAGAATATGTATCAGGCATATGGTGAAAAAATTGATGTTGTCGTAACACAGTCAGATGAACTTGCTTTTGGAGTTCTTCAGGCATTGGATAGTGTTGGTGCTAAACCTGGTGTAGATATTAAGGTTTGTACAATTGGCGATGGCTCATCTGCTCTTCTTGATGAAATTATTAACGGTCGTGTAGCGTGTGCTTCTGAATGTACTCCTTATCTTGGGGATGTTGTTCTTGATGCAATTAAGACTGTTGAAAATGGTGGAACTCCAGAACCTAATATGTGGGCAAATGACAGATTCTTTACTATTGAAAATGCTGCTGAAGAGAAAGCAAAGGCAACATGGTAATTAAAAAATAGCTACTAGATTTACTAATTAGAATGCACCGCATCTCAAATGGTGCGGTGCTTATTATAGGTCATGGAGATTAAGATGGCTGAAGAATTACTGAAATTATCAGGTATATGTAAAAGCTTTCCAGGTGTTAAAGCTCTAAAAAATGTTTCCTTTAGTGTCAACAAGGGAGAAGTAATGGGGTTAATGGGGGAAAACGGAGCAGGAAAGTCAACTCTTATAAAAATTATTACAGGTTACTATAAGCGAGATGCTGGCTCTGGCGAAATGGTTATGGATGGAGTTAGCGTAAATCCATCAAATACTATGGAAGCTCAGAAACTAGGTATTAGTACAATTTTCCAGGAACTAAACCTAAGTCCATATATGAGCATTGCGGAAAACATTTTCTTAGGAAATGCCCCGAAGAAAAAGAATGGACTTATTGATTGGAAAACGATGAAAGAAAGAGCAAAAGCAAGGATGCTTGATCTTGGAATCACCGTTGATGTTGATAATACAGTAGAGACTCAAAGCACTGCAATTCAGCAAATGACAGCTATAGCTAGAGCTCTCGAAATGAATACAAAAATTCTTATTATGGATGAAGCAACTTCGTCCTTAGAAACAAAAGAAGTCGACATTCTTTTTAGCGTTGTAAGAAAACTAAAGGAAAGAGGAATATCGACAATTTTCATCACTCATAAGCTTGATGAAGTATTTAAAATTTGTGATAGAGTAACAATTCTTAAAGATGGTGAATATGTTACAGCTAGAGGTATGGAAGGTTTTACAAAACTTGAATTGATAAGCCTTATGATAGGGCGAGATGCCTCAAGCATTGTAAATAAGAGAAAAATTCACGATAAATCAAAACAAGATGCACCTGTTTTCTTTAGTGCTAGAAATATACGAAAGAATAATTTTAGGCTTAATGGTATCGATATAGATATTCATAAAGGTGAAGTTGTGGGCCTTGCTGGTTTACTCGGATCAGGAAGAACTGAACTAGCAAAGGTTATTTTTGGGGATGATATCTACTACGAAGGTGAGATGTTCCTGAATAACATGGCTGTAAAATTTAAAGGTCCATACGATGCAATAAAAAAAGGTCTAGCTTATTGTACAGAAGACAGAAGATCTGAGGGAATTTTCCCTAATATGAGCGTAATGGACAATCTTACAATGACTATTCTTGGGGATATCTGTAAGTTTGGAATCTTAAATAAAAAGAAGCAAAGAGAGATAACAAATCAGTATATAGACGCAATATCAATTAAGACACCGAGCGCAAATGCAAAAATAAAAAACCTTTCAGGCGGTAATATGCAGAAAGTTATTCTTTCGAGGTGGCTTTCTACAAAACCAGATTTAATTATTCTTGATGAACCTACACGTGGTATAGATGTTGGTGCAAAGAGCGAAATAGAGAATCTTATAAAAAAGATTTCAGATGAGGGAATTACTGTACTCTATATTTCTTCAGAATTAGATGAGCTTGTCCGTGAGTGTGACAGAATTGTTGTGCTAAGTGAAGGGAAAAAGGTGAATGAAATTGTTGGTGACGATATTTCAAATGAAAGCATTATGGCAGCAATTGCATCTAGCCAAACAAAATAGTGGGGAGTCTTATGGGTGTAAATACAATAACTCTAAATAAAATGAAGAAGGATTTTAATTTCTCTAAGTTTTTTGTTGAATATGGAGCAATTATATCCCTTGGAGCTTTGCTCCTTTTCAATATAGTTTTTACAAGAAACTTTGTTAAAACTGGAACTTTCATGACAATTATAAAACAAGCAACTCCTATTTTGTTCACAACAATAGGAATGACGTTTGTTATTTCATCTGGAGGCACAGATATTTCTGCAGGCTCAATGATGGCTTTTGCTGGAGAAATAACTGCAATCTCTCTTGTCTCGGGAGACTCCTTTGTCTTTTCAGTTTTGAAAGCATTGTTACTTTGCATTCTAATTGGTGTTTTTAACGGTGTATTAATTTCAAAGGTTGGTGTTCAACCGATTATTCTTACGTTAGTAATGCAAATTGTAATGCGCGGTGTAACTGTAATACTTGTTAAAGCAAGGGTTTATCCTGTTAATAGGTATCCTGAAATTAAATGGTTGGGGTTAGGGCAGATCTTTGGTTCTATTCCATCTCAGATTTTATTTTTCATACTAGCATCTATTCTTGGAATCTTTCTTATTAACAAAACAGTGTTTGGTAAATATGTGGAGGCCATCGGAGAGTCTCCTAAAGCTGCGAGACTTTCCGGAATTAGAACTGTTGCTGTTATTGTGGCTGTATATGCTCTTTCAGCACTTTTTGCAGGTATTGGTGGAATTCTTGAAATGGCACGTAATGGAGCAATGGATCCTAACGAGTTAGGTAGGCTCTATGAAATGGACGCTATTGCAGGTGTTGCAATAGGTGGAACTCCTATGAAAGGAGGAAAAGCTAAGGTCTGGGGCTCAATAATGGGATGTTTGTTAATGATTATGATTGGAACAACAGTCAATATGAATGGTATTCCATATTCAGCTAGTAACGTTATTAAAGCTGTCATTATTATTTTCTCTCTAGTAATTCAACGCGAAGCTTCAAACTAAGGATGGTATAGAATGAAAAAGATAAATAAGGATTTTTCGATTCTTGAATTTATACAGTACAACGTTGCTTCTTTGGGCGTTGTTATATTAATAATTGTAGGTATTGCCCTTTATGGCACAAAGTTTTTGAATTTTCAAAGAAATTTAAAAAACGTTCTTCACTACGCTTCATTATTAGGAATAATGGGGGTTGGAGTAAACTTATCTCACATTATTGGGGGACGAGATTTATCTGTTGGCGCTGTTGCTGCATGTACTAGCATGTTTTGTGCAATTGCAGCCCCATACGGCTTTATTCCATCAATTTTGCTAGGACTAGTAGTTGGAGCAGCTTTTGGTTTATTTAACGGTTTTATTATTGCTAGATACAATGTTCAACCTTTTATAGCAACACTAGGAACACAATTAGCTGCACGTGGTATTGCATTATTGATGAATAATGAGTATTCAATAGCATTGCCTTCTACTGCAACGGCTTTAAAGTTTATGGGAAATGGACAGCTATTTGGAATTATTCCAATGCCAACTGTAATATTCCTTACTCTTGTTATTGTATTCTCAATTGTCATGAAACATACTCCATTAGGACGAGCAATTTATGCTGTTGGAGGAAATGCTGAAGCAGCCGAAATGATGGGTATTCGTGTTTTTAGAATTAAGGTTATAACATACCTTCTTTCTGGTCTTTTGGCAGCTCTAGCTGGTTGTACTCTTTGTGGTCATATTAATGCTGGACAACCTACAGCTTGTGAAGGCTGGGAAATGACAATAATGGCAGCAGTCATTATTGGTGGAACACCAGTAAAGGGAGGAAAGGGTAGAATTACGGGAATCCTGTATGGTGTTATCTTTGTCCAACTTATATCGAATATAATAAACCTTAATGGGCGTATAAATGCAAACTGGAAAGATATTTTGACAGGATTAATTCTTCTTGCTGCTGTTTTACTTTATGCATTTGCAGATATGAAGAAAGAGAAGAATAAACAATCAAGAAAATTAAATGCGGAGGCTGCTGTATGATGTTTTCTGTTGCATGTGGAGAAGTAAAGAATCCATCCTCGCCACTAGTTTTTTCTGGTAATTTTTGTTCTTCAATTGTAAAAGCTAAAAAATATGGTTTTGATGCTATAGAGATTCATACTCCAGATATTGAAAATCTTGATGTTGAATCTGTAATAGCAACATGTAAGTGTGAAAACATGAAGATTTCTACAATTGGGACAGGTGCTATTTATGGAAAATATGGTCTCTCTTTAATGGATCAAGAAAAAGATAAGCACGATAGAATAATCAATATGGTAAAGAAATATATTGATGTGGCAGAAAGAGTTAAAAGTAAGGTCACTATTGGAAGTATAAAAGGTAATGTCCCGAAAAATGCTTGTAGAGATATTTATATAGAGACATTAGGCTCTTCGCTAAAAGATATTTCTGATTATGCCGTGCAAAAAGGTGTAATAGTTCTTTTGGAAGCAACAAATAGGTATGAGAATAATGTTATTAACAATGGTTCTGACATTGTGTCTATGATTGAGAAGTATTCTTTGAAGAATGTAATGGGACTTATGGATTCTTTCCATATGAACATTGAAGAAGAAAGTATCTCAAATGGTATTTTTACCGTTGGTAAATATCTTGGCCATGTTCATATCGCTGATAACACTAGACTCTATCCTGGTTCCGGTTCATTTAATTGGAATATTTTGTTCGAAGCGTTAAAGAAATGTGGATATAACTCATATCTTTCAATTGAGTGTTTACCTATCCCAAGTGAAGAAGAGTGTGCAAAAAAATCGATTGAATTCTTCCAAAGTTTTTTTGGTTAGGAGATATTTATGGTAGTAAATGATCCATCACTAGCAAATATTGATCTACTAGAATTCGGAGAGAGAGTTAAGGAGTTATACGATTCTGGCATAAGAATGTTTCATGTTGACATAATGGATGGTCATTATGTCAAAAACCTATGTTTTCCTACATCAGTTGTAAAATCATTAAAGAGAATGTATCCAGATGTAACAATTGAAGTACATATGATGGTGGATAATCCATTTGATTATGTTTCATTAATGGAAGAATATGGTGCATCTTGGCTTTCTTTTCACTTAGATAGTACATCTTTTTCTCGTAGACTTATTTCTCTTATCCAGAGTAAAGGTATGAAGGCGGGAGTAGCAATCAATCCTTCTCAGCCAATATCTTTGTTAGAACCATTATTACCATTTCTGGATTATGTTTTGTTTATGTCTGTTGAGCCCGGATTTGCTGGACAGAAGTTTATACCAGGTTCGATGGAAAGACTTAAAGAATTAAATAGTCTTAGAAAAAAAGGTGGCTATGACTTTAAGATTATTGTTGATGGAGGAGTAAATTACTCAATAGCCAAGGAAACTATAGAAAATGGTGCATATGCTTTAGTCACAAATATATATATGATTTTTAATCAAAGTGACGGAATAAAGAAAGCATGTGAGCGTTTTAATAAAGAACTTTGCGAGGGATAATAATGGAATATATTAATCTAAAAGACTCAGTTTTAATTCCTCAACTTGGTGAAGGCGTGTTCAGAATGCCAAATGATGAAACAACAGCTAATGCTGTTTTATCTGCAATAGAGCTTGGTTACAGACATATAGATACAGCTTCTGTTTATGGCAACGAAGAATCCGTTGGAATAGCAATAAAGAAGAGCGGAATAAAAAGAGAAGAAATATTTCTAACAACTAAGGTATGGAATGAAGATGTTAGAAATAATAATGTAAGAGGGGCTTTTGAGAAAAGCCTGAAGCTGTTACAGACAGATTATGTAGACTTATATCTAATTCATTGGCCTGCAGTAGGGTTTGAAAAAGCTTGGAAAGATCTAGAAGATTTGTACAATGAAGGTCGGGTCCGGGCTATTGGTGTTTCTAATTTTCATCTTCACCATATGCAGGAATTACTAAAAGTGGCTAAGATTAAACCCTTTGTTAATCAGATAGAATCTCATCCATATTTCAATAACAATCCTTTAATAGAAAAAATGAAAGAGTTAGGTATTAATGTTGAAGTTTGGAGTCCTTTAGGTGGCTCAAAAACAACATGTGTTAGAACTGATTTAACCATTAATGAGATTGCGAAAAAACATGGAAAGTCATCATCTCAAATTATCTTGCGTTGGGATATTCAACGAGGGGTTATTCCACTTGTTAAATCAACTCATGAAAATCGATTAAGGGAAGATTTAGATATCTTTGATTTTGAACTAACAACTGATGAAATGAAATTGATAAACGAATTAGATAGAGGTATGAGAGTTGGTTCAGATCCAGATAATTTTAATTTCTGATTAAAAAAGATTTTTTTGTTTTTTTTGATTGATAAAACCTAAAAATCCTTTTTTACTTAAAAACATACTATAAAAAATGTATGAAAAAAGAAGGGATAGTTAGTTGGTAGGTAAAACAGAAGAAGTATATAACGTTTTAAAGTCAAAAATTATTTCATTAGAGCTTGCTCCTGGTAGTGAAATAACTAATTCTCTTTTAGAAGAATTAAACGTTAGTAGAACTCCGATGAGAGAAGCTCTTCAGCAATTGGAGAGAGAAGGTTTTGTTGTTGTTAATTCAAGGAAAAATACTCTTGTATCAGAGATTACAAGAGAACAAATTAGTAATGTTTTTGAAGTTAGATATGATGTTGAACCATATATTGCTAAAACATTTTTCAAGAATATTAATCTTGAGGAGGTTCATAAAAATCGAGAGATTTTAAGAACTTTTTATAATAATTCATATGGTAGGCAATACTACATAGATGTAGATAACATCATTCATAATATGATTCTAAAAGCATGCACAAATTCTTTCTTTTATGAGTTGATGACTCGTGTAAATGCTCATAGTAGTAGAATTAGGCAGTTCATTTCCATGAGAAATGATCAGTACGAAAGATCTGTTATCCAACACCAAGCAATCTTGGAGGCAATAGAACTTGGGGATGCAGATGCGATTGAAGCTGCTGTTCGTTATCATGTAGTGTGGAGCAGGGAAGATGCTTACACTTACATGGAAAGAACAGAATTGTAATTATTTTTGTTATCTGTACTAAAGAATGCATGAATATGTCAAAAAGTGGCAAGAATAGAAACACTTGTCCTAATTGACGGCAAAAAAGAGTAATTTTAAACTTTATATAGTGATAAATTCTAATCTTTGTAAAAGAGAAGAGGAGCAGCAATGAAAGCAATTAATGAAGTAGTAAAAAAGACTAAACGCCCTGTTAAGGCTGTTCAGTTTGGTGAAGGAAACTTTTTAAGAGCATTTATTGATTACCAAATAGATGTAATGAATGAAAAGACAGACTTCAATGGATCAGTTGTTATGGTTCAGCCACTTAAGAATGGTATGGGTGATATGATAAATAGCCAGGACGCTATTTATACAACAATCCTACGTGGTGTTGAAAACGGTAAAGAAGTTGAAGAAGATAGAGTTGTAACAAGTGTTGAAAAATGTGTTAATCCATACACAAATTATGATGAATATATTTCCCTAGCAGATAACCCTGATTTGAGATTTGTTTTCTCAAATACAACAGAAGCAGGTATTGCTTATGATCCATCTGTTAAGAAGGATGATAAGCCTCAGTCATCATTCCCTGGTAAGGTAACAGCTTTCCTCTACAGAAGATTTAAGACATTTAATGGCGATAAATCAAAAGGACTAATCTTTATTCCTTGTGAATTAATTGATAAGAATGGTTTCTTCCTTGAGAAGTATGTATTGCAGCATTCTCAGGACTGGGGACTTGAAAGTGAATTTATTGATTGGGTTAAAGAGACATGTGATTTCTGTTGTTCTCTTGTTGATAGAATTGTTCCGGGCTATCCTCGCTCTGAAGCTGACGCTATTTGTGAGCGTCTTGGTTACAAAGACAATCTTCTAGATTCAGCTGAAAAGTTCCTCTTCTGGGCAATTGAATATACAAAGAAGAGCCATGAAGATGAACTTCCTACAGGTAAGGCAGGACTTAATGTTGTTTGGACAAAAGATATGAGTTTCTTTAGAACCAGAAAGGTTCGTATTCTAAATGGAACACATACAATGAGTGTCCTTGCTGCATATCAAGCAGGGAAGAATACTATTGAAGATTGTATGAATGATTCTCTCATCTCTTCTTTTATGTATAAGGGGCTATTTGAAGAAATTATTCCAAGTATGGATGGAGATAAAGAGCTTCTTACAACATATGCTGGTGATGTCTTAAATCGTTTCCGCAATCCATATATTGTTCACCTCTTACTTTCTATTAGCTTAAATAGCACATCAAAGTTTAAGACACGAGATCTTCCTTCACTTCTTGGTTACATTGAGAAAGAAGGAAAGCTTCCTCCTGTTCTTGTATTCTCTCTTGCTTCTCTTATCTCTTTCTATGAAGGAAAGAAGAAGGAAGATGGTAGTTATATGGGCTCTAGAAATGGCGAAGAATACAAAATTATGGATAGTCCAGATGTTATTTCTTTCTTTGATTCGTTATACTCAAGAGAGTATAAGAGTGTAGAAGAGAAGGCTTCTGTTCTCAGTTCTTCTGTCCTTAAGAAGACAGAGTGGTGGGGGGAAGATTTAACAAAGGTTAAGGGCTTAGAGAAGCTCGTGGAAGAAGACCTTGTTAAGATTTGGAGCCTAGGTATGACTAAAGCTCTTGTTTCTATTGTGGAGTAATGGAAAGTGAAGCTTATTAGAATTAACGCGAAAGATAATGTCGCTGTAGCTCTTGAAGCATTAAGTGCTGGGGAAGTACTAATTGTTGAAGGTGAACCTGTTACAATACTTGGTGATATAATCCCCGGACATAAGGTTGCTCTAGCTAATATAAAAGAAGGAGAAGCTGTTATAAAGTATGGCTATCCAATTGGTAGAGCAAAAAAAGATATTAGAAAAGGTGAATGGGTTCATACTTTCAATTTGAAGACTCAACTCGAAGAAAGTGGTGATTACCACTACGATGAAGAGTGTGCAAAAGAGTATTTAATTGAGGCAGAAGAGAGACAAAAGCGTAATTTAAGTGATGGTTGCCCTTGCATAAAGGCCTATGAGAGAAAGAATGGCGATATTGGTATTCGAAATGGGCTATGGATTGTTCCAACTGTTGGATGCGTTAATGAGATAAGTAAAAAGCTTGCTTCTTGGGGTAATGAAAACTTGGGCCTTGAAGATGGAGTCAAGGCCTGGACCCATCCTTTTGGATGCTCTCAGCTAGGTAATGATCATGAAAATACACGTAAGATTCTCTCTGGTCTAGTGAAGCATCCTAATGCAGGTGGCGTGCTTGTTGTTGGACTCGGATGCGAGAATAACACAATGGATTCGTTTAAAGCTTTGCTTGGATCTGTAGACGAAGAAAGAATAAAGTTTATGGTCTGCCAGGAAGAAGATGACGAACTTGAGAAGGGTAAGGAGCTATTACAGCAAATCGCAAGCGTAATGAAGAATGACAAGAGAACTGTTGTTTCTGCATCTCGCCTTGTTGTTGGTATGAAGTGTGGTGGTTCTGACGGGCTAAGTGGTATTACAGCTAATCCACTTGTTGGTAGATTCACAGATGCGCTTACAGCTATTGGCGGAACTGCTATCTTAACAGAGGTTCCAGAGATGTTTGGTGCTGAACAGGTTTTAATGGATAGGGCTGCATCAAGAGAAGTCTATGAAAAAATTGTAGACATGATTAATGCCTTTAAGCACTATTTTGTCTCTCATGGTCAGGTCGTTTATGAAAATCCAAGTCCAGGAAATAAAAGTGGTGGTATTACAACACTTGAAGACAAGTCCCTTGGTTGCGTTCAAAAGGGTGGTAGTGCTCCTGTTACAGGCGTTCTTCACTATGGCGATAAGGTCTCAACAAAAGGCTTAAATCTCTTATCTGGTCCTGGTAATGATATAGTATCTACAACTGTTCAAACAGCAAGCGGTGCACATATGATTCTCTTTACAACAGGTAGGGGAACTCCACTAGGAGCACCAGTTCCAACAGTTAAGATTGCAACAAATACTCCTTTATCAGAAAAAAAGAAGTCATGGATAGATTTTAATGCGGGTCGTCTTCTTACTGAAGATAAAGAAAAGGTTGTCTCTGATTTCATCAGTTACATTCTTGAAGTTGCAAGCGGTGAAAAGCACACAAGAAACGAAGAGAATGGATACTCTGAGATATCTATTTTTAAAGATGGCGTTGTTCTATAAGAAGGGAGGTCGAAAGACCTCCTTTTATAATGAATCAATGATCTCAATTGCTTCCATATACATTCTTGGTATGTGGAATGGTCCCTTATACATATTTCCTTTTATTTTTGTAGCAATTGTTCCATCTCTGTGTAAATAGCCATACCATTCGCCATTTTCTCTGTCGATAAAATGTGAGGCGATATAATCGTCGACTTGAGAGAAGAGTTTGAGATACTTCTCATCCTTTGTTATGGCGTATGACATAAGAGAGGAAATGACAGCTTCTGTTTGTGGCCACCAGAATTTCATATCCTGATGATATTCAGAGAGTGGAAGCGATAATATATCTCTATACTGTATTATTCCGCCACCATATTCCTCGTCCCAACCAAGCTTCCATTCCCAAGAAAAGATTTTTAGTCCCAAGTCTATGATTGCTTTATCTTTTCTATAGAGACCTTCCTTCATAATAAACCAACTTGCTTCAAGTGCATGTCCGGGATTAAGAATTCTTCCTTCAAAATGATCTAGCATTAGACTTGAATCTGGTGCAACCTGTTCTACTACGCACTCATATTCATCTCTAACAAAATACTTCTCAATGGTATTTAAAAGAGATGAAATATAAGAATTAAAGTATTCTTTCTTTTCAGGAGCAATTGCTCTTAGTTCGGAGAGAACATTTATCATAATCATTGGCTCTGCAAAAGAGATAGAAGCCTCTGTTTCTGGGTTAAACTTCGGCGTAAGAATTCCCGGTGTTGTTCTTATATAATCGACCTTCTCTAAAAGAGATAAAGCTTTTTCTTTGTAGCGTTCATCTCCACTTATCTTGTAGTATTGAGCCCAACCAATTATTGCGAATGTCTCAGAAAAGAAATAGCGCTCTCTCTTAATTACCTTTTTGCCATCTTTTGTAACGCGAAAGAACATTCTTCCATCACTATCAAAACACCTATCTAAAAAGGGGAGGATTGTAAGAGAGGCATCTAAGTATTCTTCTCTCTTAAAGAGTTCATAAGCTTTAGAAAAGACCCAAAGAGCACGTCCCTGGAACCAAACAGATTTATCTGTTTCTATCACTGTACCATCTTCGCTTAGTCCTGTATAAATACCCCCATTTACTTTATCTATGCCATTTTTTAGCCAAAATGGAAGGACGTTATCTAAAAGCTCTCTTTCGTACTTTGCTCTAATCTCCTTGAGGTCAACCATCCTACTTATTTCCCTTCAAGTGCCATCATCTTATTTATTCTTCTAATGTGTCTTTCTTCATTAGAGAATGGAGTTGATAGAAATGTATCTAGAATATCTAAAACAGGTTCAGGATAGTCAAATCTGCCACCAAAAGCGACAAAGTTTGCGTTATTGTGTTCTCTTGTCTTTTCTGCTGCGTACTTATTTTGAACGAGAGCACATCTAATACCTTTCATCTTATTTGCAGCAAGAGATATGCCGATTCCAGTACCACAAAGAAGAATACCGTAGTCATAGCCACCCTTACGATATTCAAGAACAGCCTTTTCTGCCATATCTGGATAGTCGACACTCTTTTCTTTATCTGTTCCTAAATATGTATATTCAATACCTTTTTCTTTTAAGTGCTTTAAAATTTCCTGTGTTCTTTCTACAGCACCATGGTCATTAGCTACAACAACTTTCATCTTTTTTATTCTCCTATTATTTCTATTTGACAAGCTTTCATTGCTTCAAGAGCTATGTTATGACGCGTTTTATTTACGCCACGAGAAAGAGAGGCGTCAACAATAATATGTGCATTAGGAAGAAATGCCTTTACAAGAAGTGCATTCGAAATAACACATATATCTGTGCATAGACCCATAAGCGTAATGGACGCTATTTCTTCTTCCTCATCCATTTTTAATAGCTTCTCTCCCAAGAGAGTAGAACCAAATGTCTCTTTATCAATTGGCTCTGTCTTTCTGATTTTATCTAAAGCATCTACGATTTCCCAACCTTTTGTATTCTTAATACAATGCTTTACTGGAAGGTTTTTCCCTTCTTCTGTTTCAAGATAGTTTGAATAATGGGTATCTCTAGTAAAAAGGACAGGGCCAACGAAGTTGAGAATTCTTTCTTTCATTGGCTCTACAATCTCTTCTGCTTCCTTACTTCCAAGAGAACCTGTTATAAAGTCATTTTGCATATCTACAACGATTAATACATTCTGCATATTTCAATTGTAATCTTTTACAAAGAAAAATGGAGTACAAAGATTGTTAAAAATAGTTTACACTTCTCTTATGAGAGATATTTATATCACAGGGCACAGGAACCCAGATTTGGATAGTATCTGTTCTGCCTATGGTTATGCTGAATTAAAAAACATTATTGATAGAGAAAATCGTTACTACGCTGTTCGATGTGGTCATATGAGTGATGGAGTAAAGAAGCAGTTTTCACTTTTAGGCGTTGAACCTCCTCCATATATGAAGGATGTTAAGCCGAAGGTTAGTGACGTAATGCTTAAGCCTATTGAGAAAGTTGAAGCATCGGATCCTATTTATAATCTTGTTAAAACATACAATGAGACGCATCCATCTGCTTTCCCTGTTTATGATAAGGGAGATTTTATCGGTCTATTAAGTATTGATGATATAACAGGATGGTTCTTAAAAGATAATGCGGAGGAGATTCCTCATTATGACTTTACTGTCAACAATATTGAGCGTGTTATACCTGGAAAGGTCTTAAAAAGAGGGAAAGAAAGCTTTAATGCTTCTATCCTTGCTGGGGCTGCTGCTTATGAAGACTTCTGTCGTTTTGTCGACAGTAGGAAAGATACGATTGTAGTTTTAGGCTACAGAAAGAGATATATCGAGTATGCTATCAGCGCTGGTGTTAAAGCCATAATGATTACAACGTCTACAAGCTGTGAGGATATAGATTTTTCACATTATGAAGGAAGTGTATATATTACGCCACTTGGAACTGCTGAAGTTGAAAGAAGACTTAGAATGACACCTAGCGTATCAACAATAATTGGTAAGCAGGGTAAGAGACTCGATAGTGAAGACTTCTTCGATGATGCTAAAGAGGCTCTAACATCTAGTAATCTTCGTGGCCTATCTGTCTTTGAAAATGGAGAGTTTGTTGGTTTTGTAACAAGAAGATGCTTCCTAGAAAAGCCAAGCTATAGTGTTATTCTCGTTGACCATAATGAGATAGCTCAGAGTATTAAGGGAATAGAAGAGGCATCTGTTGTTGAGATAATCGATCATCACAGACTTGATGCTTTAAAAACAAGTCTTCCTATCTTTATCGATGCAGAGCCATTAGGTAGTACTTGTACAATTGTTTATCAACAGTATTTGAGACACAACATCGTTCCAAGTGAAACAACAGCAAGAGTACTCTTGACTGGTATTATCTCAGATACATTATGCTTGCGTTCTCCTACAACTACTGCTATCGACAAGACAGCAGCTGGCGCACTTGCTGCTATTTGTGGCGAATATGATATCTATTCATTTGGAACAAAGCTCTTTTCTATTATTGATTCTCTTTCTTCTAGAGAGCCAATCTCTGCAATTGAAGGAGACTTTAAGGTTTATAACGAGAAAAATATTAAGATTGGAATAGGGCAGTGTGAAGTAACAACACTTTCCGATCTTCCATCATATAGTGATAAGTACTTAGACTCATTAAATACAATAAAAGAGAAGAAAAACCTTGATTGGGCTATGCTTCTTATTACCGATGTTTTAAGAGAGAAGAGTGTGCTTCTTACTACAGAATGTAAATATAGACAAAAGTTTCAGTGGAGTGAAATTAGTACTTGCATTTATGACATGCCAGGAGTTTTAAGTAGAAAGAAACAGCTTCTTCCTGAAGTAATTCACTGTTTGGAATAGTGGTTCATTGAGAAAGAGAAAAAAGGACTAAGTGTTAATCTCGCCTTTAGAAATATCATCAAAGAGATTTGAGTGAGAAACAATTATTACAAGTTTCGACTTAGATAATTGGGCTATTGTTTTTCTAAGCATTTCTTTGCTGCTAACATCTATCCCAGACTCGATTTCATCAAATAGATATATCTTTCTTTCTCTAGATAGGGCAGAAGCAAGGGCGAATCTAATCATTTGTCATTTTGAAAGTCCTATTACTTTTTGGTCAATGATGGTATCGAATCCATCTTTCAAATCCATAAACCATGACATAAGGCCCACATTGTCTATATTAGATAGAAGCACTTTGTCGTCAACTTTGTCTCCCCAAAGTAGATTATCTCTAACAGTTGAAGGAAATAAGAAAAGAGAAGATGGTATTAATAAAAGATCATCAGAAGATATACATCCAGATATAGTTATTCGTCCATTTTGTAAGCCTTTATTTTCTAATAGACCTGCTATTAAATTAATTAAGGTAGTTTTTCCTGAGCCATTTTCTCCCTTTATTAGATATAAGCCAGGAGCTTCGAAAGAAAATGACATTTTGTCTATGATCATTTTAGAGTCATATTTAAATGATATAGAATGGGCACTTAGTTCTAATTTTTCTAAAGGGTAATAGGAGATATATGGATGAGTTTCTGTTTCTAGCATAGATTTTACTCTATCAATTGATACTGACTGTGCTAAAAGATTTTTATAAACACTACCATATCCATTGATTATGTTTCTTATTTGTTGAGAAAAAAGGACAGCAGCCATAAAATCTCCAACTGTGTTTTCTCCTCTATAGATTCCTAATCCAAGAAAAAAGTATATGGCAGAAACAGTAATAACGTTTATAAAAAATAAAGCTATTCTTGTGTTTTGTGATAAGTTTAACTTCTTAAATGATACTGAATAGTTGTCTTCTAATCTTGAAATAAAGAATTGTTTGAAAAAAGAAGAACCATTACCAGTTGAAAGGTAAGAGGCATTTATTGAACTCTGTATGGAAGAAATATAATTATCTCCAAAGGTTTTTGCATCAACATTTAGTTTCCTTTCTTTTTTTCCAGCTATTTGGTACACAACAATCGGAAAAATGCCGAAGACGATTGTTAAAATGAAAGCATAAGTATTAAGGACTATCAGTCTCCAAGATACAATAAATAGAGTGAAGAGGCTTGTAACTAATCCAGGAAGTGTTGTTGTCCAAATTGAAGTAACGACACTGATATCAGATTTAATTATATTTAGGGTTTCAGCTTCTCTTCCTTTCAGAAAACCATATCTTTTTCTTTTTATGATGGATGAAAAAAATAGAGATTCACATCTAAGTGTACTTCTTTTTTCTATAGTGAAACTTAGACGACCTAATAGCAAAGATAGAAATAATCCACATGTTTGAAGAATAAACAGAACAACCAACGTTGTTATAAAAGATGAAAAGTCGCCAAGCGAAAGTGCGTCCATAAGTGAACCTGTGAGTACTGGTTCAAAAGAATAAAGATAGGATAGAACAATTGAAAGAAGAAGAGAAAAACAAACAAGGAGCATCTCTTTTCTTGTAAATTGCCAACACCACAGCAATTTACTTAATATATTCTCTTTCTTCATCTTCGCATACATGGCCATTTTCAAATTTGTATACTTTATTTGAAAACTCTAATAGTCTTTCATCGTGGGTAGATATTATAGTTGTTACGCCATTTTTATGGGTTAGATTGGAAAAGAGTTCCATTATTTCAATAGCTCTTTCTTTATCAAGGTTTGCCGTTGGCTCATCTGCTAGCAATATGCTAGGGGATTTTAAGAGCGCACGAGCAATAGATACTCTTTGTCGCTGTCCTCCTGAAAGGTCGCTAGCTAGTCGTTTTATTTCCTTTTCTAAACCTAAGTTCTCAAGTATATTCACTGCCTTTTCATGGTAATACTTTTCTTTTTTTCTGAATTCTTTTTTGTTTACTCTCACACTCAACAAAACATTATCAAAAACAGTTAAGTAGTCAAGCACCATAAAGTCTTGAAAGATCATACCGACTTCATGATATCTAAATGAACAGAGTTCGTTTTCATTCATCTTTTCTAGTTGGAAACCATTTGCTGTCACAGAACCAAAAGATGGGGAGAGTTCTCCTCCAATTATTCTTAGTGCTGTGGTTTTTCCTGATCCACTTGGTCCCATAAAAAGAGTAATAGAGCTATCATCACATTTGAAATTAGCATTGCTTAAAGCGTGAACTGTTTCACTTCCTGATTTATAATCACGTCCTAGATTCTCAGCTATTACCATTCTTTGATTTCCTTTTTAAGTAGATTTAAAATATAAAATCTTTACCTATAATAGATGTATTTTTTGTCTCTTTAAATAACAGACATTTTTGAAAGAAAAAATCCCTAAAATAGAAACATTCTTCTGATGGAATTTTTACGCCATCAACATAGCTCCATCCATAAATCCAATGACAACTATAAACTGAATCGTCTAGGTAGAGTATTTTTCTTGCCCATGTATCAAAATCTTCATATTCGACTCTTACATTATCTTTTGAAAGAACAATCTTCTTATCTGTTTCTTCTTCTATTGTATATGTATTGAGTATTTCACCATTCTCATTATATATTTTCTCTCCTCCAAAAGATATTTCAGATAAGATATTGCCAGTTTGGCTATCATAATTTATTGCACTAGCATCATCAAAAGAATAAATTGAATCACTAGGACCAACAAAGTAGCCTGTTTTGTTCTTCTCATTGTAAAAAATATAGGAAAGTAAAGAAGAAAGAAGCATTGTTTGGTTAGATTTTTTAGGTACTTCATTAAAGTCTAGTTTACCCAGAATAGGTTTAATTTTAATTTGTATAGCACTAGCATATGATTGAGTTGGATAGAATAAATCTAAGACGCTTGCATTAAGCATCAACGCAAAGAGTAAAAGTATTAATATGGAAGTAATTTTTTTCATATAGACTCCTCTCTTTTTTGTTTGATAATCAAAATTGTATTAATAGAAAGAGAGACCAACATAAACACTACAAAAACATTAAATGTTTCATTAAGAAAATGAAGCCATTCATATTTTAGTTGATATTTTCCTCCTATTGCATATACATCTCTGAAAAATAAATCCTCTCCATAAATGAGTCTGTCTCCAAGTGGTGCAATAAAGTTTAGAAGAACTTTTACAAGACAAATACCAAGAGCTGAGCAAGAAACAATTATTAAAAAAAGAATAAAGTCTTCTGTTACCTTTAGAAAGATTTGATTCTTAAACCTCATTCCAAACCTTGAGTATAAAGAAAACTCTTTTCTTCTAATATTGAATACAGATATGTCAGTAAGAACTAGAGAACATATAGTTAAATACCAAAGAGCTTGAATCCACTTATAAGCATAACTTAGTGGAGTATTTATTCTTGTCTCTTCATTTGTAAGTTCTGCATTATATCTACTAGCTATAAGTAAATTTCTATCATTATTTATTAATGAGTTATCACTCAAATTATAGTCATACCGACTTTGATATATGTTTTCCTCATTGTTTTCATAGATAGCTATTGAAGAGGGAAGTACAACATCTAACTTATTCAGTTTTAATGATAGTTGAAGTAGGAATTTTTCGACGTTAATATTCTCTTCTGTGTCAAAATAAAGTGATCCATAGTAACTGTCTATTGAGTACCCTTGACTAGAACAAAGTTTTTTAAAGATATCAGGAGAGACATAGGCTTCATGGAAACTAAGTTTTTCTCTTTGTGCGAGCTCATCATCAGTTATAACTGAAATGCTATATGTATCTCCAGTTAAATAATCAACTATACAAGGAAGAAGGTCTTTCGCTTCATTACTAAATATTAAGACTTGGTTATCGTCTAATTCTTCCAATAGATAAGCATCAAAATATTTGTAGCCCCCATCTGAAGATTTAATTACTACAGATAAATTAGGGTAAGAAATCCTAATGTTATCTAGCTTTCCTCCAATATCGGTTATTGTGGATTCAAGTAATTGAAGCATATCTGATGCTGATATATTTATAGAGCAGTCTAAGCGATAATCTCCTTTTATCATAGCTTGGTTATGGTAAGTATTTGCGTACCGCA
>ERZ808274.156-NODE-156-length-39039-cov-6.809358_pt1 | contig 39039 bp, 47 predicted proteins | sample MGYA00521277_ERZ808274 | MGnify/ENA primary metagenome ERZ808274 (study PRJEB31516, sample SAMN03275597) | gut metagenome | biome: mammalia-associated habitat; material: feces | host: Papio cynocephalus | place: Kenya | collected 2012-07-28 ... | reverse complement strand
GGCTCAATTTTGAACAGTTAGAATTCTAACTATTTTGCAAGGATTGTGCAAAAGTTTGCATTTTCAGCCGGGTTATTTTCCATTTTCCGGCGGGCGGCGGCGGGCGTCGACGGTCCATGTAGATGTTCTTCCACCTCTCCACTTCATTTCAGCCCCTTCTCCGTACACAAACAATTCACACTTCACTCTCCCTCCCACCTCTCCCATCCCTTCCCTTCATCCCACCTTCAACTCCTCCCCATCTCAATTCCCTTTCCGCTGCGCCATACTCGCTCTTCCATCCTCATCTCCTCCCTCGCATTCATTCCTCGCATCCCGCTTGTATTCAATACATTCCTACCTGACGCCCTCGGTCGGCGTCTTTTTTTATTTCGTTCCTCCTCCGTTTTCTCCAGATCGCTCGTCGTTTCTCTCCGGTTCGCTCTGATATGCTCCGGTTTCCCTCTGATTCTGTCGGGTACTCCTATTATCCCCTGTCTATACCGTTCTACAGGCTCTGACGGGCTTTCTGGGACGTTTCTTTCGCTTGGCATAGTAATCAATACCTCCGGAGACTTTCGTTCGCCATGCACCGTTCTGGCGCGTTCTGGGCTGTGCGTTTTATTCTCCTCCCTCGAATTCTTCAAAACTTTTATAGAATTTGTACAATTCCAGCGCGATTATTTTCCGAAATCTCTTGACTTATGCATAGTTTTGTGGTATAATATATATAGAGAAAATCACCGAAAGGACCAGATATCATGGAACAAATTACAGTTATCGATTATGCAAAACTCGCGCAGATGATCACAGCGAGGAACCAGAATATAGACTATGAGAAGCTTGCTCAGGCTCTGCTCAACGAAGCTTCCCGTCCGTCCCCCGACGCCCAGAAGCGCTCCACCAAGAAGAAGTCGACCTTACACCGTAAATCCGATGACGGTGAGTACCGCAGCTACACCACCTCGCCTATCAAGGACAAAGCCGTCATCGCGTCTGTCCGCGAATACTTCCTCTCCCGGGAACAGTATAACAACCATATGCTTTTCGTCGTCGGCATCTCTGTCGGTCTCCGTATATCCGACCTTCTCAGTCTCCGCTTCATCGACGTCATGAACGAGCAGATCGAGTTCCGCGATGAGATCATACTCCCGGAGATCAAGACCGGAAAGCCCCGCGTGTTCGCGCTCTCTGATGTCGCCAAGGACGCTATCCGGCTCTACATCGACAAAGTGCTGAACTGGCGCTTCTCTATGGGCGATTACCTCTTCCCTCCACGCAAGCAGGACAGCAAGAGCGCTCATATCGACCAGTCGACCGCGAATCGTGCTCTCGGTGCCGCTTTCGCCGCGAACCGCCTCGACATGAACCACGGGACTCACGTTCTCAGAAAGACCTTTGCGTACCACGTTCTGACCGGAACCAATGATCCGCTCGAGAGATCCAGAAGACTTGAAGTCCTGCAACATATGCTCAACCACTCGTCCCCGGCGATCACCCTCGCGTATGCAGGTATCACTGCTGATGAGGAGCAGGCAATATACAAAAACCTCGATTTCGGCATCGATCCGGTGTCGGAAAGGATCATCTCGAAGTCCGCGGACTGACTGAAGTCGGAAAAACCGACCTTAAGAAGAGATGGCGGCACGGATTGTTACGCCATACTAAGTCAGAAGCATGACGATGCTCAGTCGCGTGATGTGACGTTCGCCGGGTCATATGTCGCCCGCAAAGACACGACCTCCGTTCTCCCCCTATATTATATAACTAACAAGTTTATCTATTTTCTAAGCTAAGATATAACTAACATCCATGACTGAGCCTATGATTACACGGCTCAGGCATGGTTTCTGTCTCCAAAAAGAAAAGTACCAAAAGAAAAAGATTTATTTATCTATATGTAGAAGTATATACTATAAATATAGTATAATATATTATAGGTTATATAATACTATAATACCTATGTATATACTATAGTATTATATATTACTAACTAACAATATACCACTAACCTACACCTTGGCGAAGCCAACGGTATGCACGAGGGTATACAGCAAAAAAAGAAAAAAAAAAAAAAATAATAATAATAAGTATATTTATCTTAGTGTAGAAGTATATTTATAAGTTATATATAATACTATAGTATTAGTATACTTATATATCTATGTATATACTATAGATATAGTAATATAACTTATAAATATGTTCTATTTATAAATAGAATATATTATTATATTATTATATATTATAGGGGAAGTTTGATACCTCGATTCTTGATTTTCCCTTTGTTCATGGGCTTTATCCCTGATTTCTTAGTTGTTACGGGTTTGTGAACCGAGGGTCCGTAAAGCCAGATTCTATCGTATGTTTTCTTTGTTTACGGTCTTCGACATCATCACTAACTCTCTGCTCTTATCCTCCGGGGTGAAGCTTGCTCGATTCCATTATACGGATTTTTCCCTTACGGGAATTGGCTGATGCCCTCGGTAGTGCTTCTGTCCTTCGCTCTCCGGATGTCACAGCTTCTTTTACGGTCTCCGAGGTCTCTGCCACTGTCCCTCGTCTCATCGTTACCATAATATGGAAATTTTCCCTTGCGGGAATTTTCGCGTGTCCTCGGTAGTACTTCTGTCCCTGCTCTCTGCGGAACCTCAGTTCGCGTCCGGTCATCTGATGTCGGGATTCTTCAAAGCTTTCGTAGAAAAAGTCCGCTTAGTTCTTCGTAAATTTAAGCCGAGAGTATTGACAAGGGCTGACTTTTGTGGTATAATAGTATTACAGTATCGGGATTTCGGGCGAGGTCTGAGCATCGGTGCTTCTCATCCCAGGTACGTCAAGTTCAAAATTTCCAATTTCTGGGAGTTTAGCGGCTACAGATATAAGAGGGCGAGAAGTGGCAAAAGTGCCGATAATACCGAGAGAAGTCTCTGCTAACTTGACGCATAGAATAAGGAAAAAATCGCCGATTTACCCCCGATTTTGAGGAAATCTCGACGCATCACTAATATTTCGATCGATTTTTGCGGGTCGCGAAGATGATATATTGCAAAAGGAGTCTTATAAAATGACAGATATCGAAAAGGCTTTTAGAAACGGAACACTCGACGTGTTTGACAGAGGAAGCTCTCAGAAACCAACGCATTACCTTGTAGATGCTGAGACTGGCGAGGTTACGCGGAACCTCTACGAAGGTACCCAGATTAAAACATTCATGCAGACGCAATCTGCAATACGGTGTAAACATGTGACAGAAGCTCAGATATCCTACGGTACGTTCACATTTCTCTTCTTTACTCCGCTTCAGGATCTTGGATTTGACATCTCGCCTTCGAACTACACCAGACTGATGTACGCGAGCACTTTCCTTACATATGACGGATATCTCGGTGAGATCGTGGTCGGTGGGATTCGCCCGTTTAACCGGAGTAGAATCAAGGACAAGATGAAGCTATCCTCAAGAGAGTTCGATTATTTCTGGTCGGAGATGGTCGCCGCCGGAATATTCAGACTCGGGACTGTCCGGGATGTAACCACAAACAGAGACATCAAGGCAATCTTCCTCGATGAGACCAGATTCCGCAAAGGAGCAATCGACGCATCTGTCGACCGGTCATTCATCCGGCTCAACGCGGAGGGCGTACAGTCGCTCTATGAGACTTGCACATCCGCGAGAGCTCACAAGACGCTTGCGTATATCTTCAAGATTATACCGTGGATAAACCGCGAGTGGAATATCGCCTGCAAGAATCCCGAGGAAAGAGACTACGACGCCATTCGGTATCTCCGGCTCGGCGAGTTCGCGGATATGGTCGGATACAGCAGAGACAACGCGAAACGGCTCGCAAAAGAACTCAACTCCGTCCGGTTCGAGTGGCATGGGAGAGAGCAAGCGGCGTTTATTTACATGACAAACGCGCCGGACAGACCGGAAGAGTGGATTATCGCGGTCAATCCGCGGGTATACTACGCCGGGCAGAATTTCGAGCTGCTCAGGATTCCGGACTGTGGGCGGCGATAATTCCGCCTTAGCAAACGGAATTAACAAGGGATACGTTTCATTTTCAACGCTGAGTATTGTAGAAAGCGAGATACAAGATGTTTAATAATCAGGATGCCAGAGACTTCATCCACGAACACCTGACCGTCAAGCCGGTGATCGCGAAGGTATCACGAAAAGAATTTCTCGAGTTCATTGACAACTACCCGAGAGATCTTATCAGGCAACCGCATGTTATGGTGGGCATGGTGAACGTTCTGTGGTTTGATGCAAAGATGGTCGGGTATGAGACAGTCGCTGACGTAGAACGGTATGTAGATAATCGTTGGGCTGACAGCTGCCTCATAGTCAAAAATCATCAGGAAGTATACGATGATATCCAGCGGCTTTTATCAGAAAGGAGTACACATCATGATAACACCAGTCACTGAGGAAAGAAAACAGAAGATTCTGGCGGAACTCGGTCCGTTTGTCGAGATTAAACGCCTCGAGAGCGGACGTTACGGGAGCACCGACTACGATGTGGTGTTACGGAGCGGGATACCGTGGTTTCCGAAGAAGCATGAGCTTTTCGCGTGGTGCGACGGCTGGAACGGCTGCTTCGGCGGACGGATAATGTCGTACAGCAGGCGGGAGGACGGAGATCACTACGCGGCGAGGGTTTACATTGATTGACGTTCGGGCGATGGGCTCAAAAATTCAAGGAGGATAAGGACGAAACATGACTTTTATCTTGATCGGTGACAGCGATCGCGAGGATGTATACATGCAGAAGTATCCGGGGATTGTCGAGAAAAGAGAGTTCACCTAGGGCGATATCAGAACTCTTTATATGGCTCGGTTCGACGGCTTCGATGAGTTCGAAGCGTTTCTGAACGACATCACGAAGAATTGGACCGTCAAAATATGGTGTCCGGAATACGCTAACACATCATTGGCACTCGCGTGCGAGGAACGGGCGCTTGTCATGGAAATTTGCGACAAGCACGTCAAGGTTGATCCGGATGCGTGGGACGAGCTGCTGGACATCTACCAGCTGCCGGAGTAATGACTATGGTCAAGGAGGTTACATATGACGAACGAGGAAAAGTTAAAACGGATGAGCACCTACGAGCTTGCGGTTTGGATTGCCGATAACGTTAGGTATCACGGAAGTATGTGGGATCGGTGGTTCTGTAACAATTATTGCAAGGACTGTCCATGTGAGATAGTTACGGGTATTGGTGGCACAGGGGCACGGGCTGTCAAGTGGTGCGAGGCGCGTCACCAGTGTCGTGTCTTCTTCGGCAGAATGCCAAATGAAGTCGGGATCATCGAAATGTGGCTTGATAGTCGAGAGGAAAGCACTGATGACGAACTTTGAGAAAATAAAAAATATGACCGAGGACGAACTCGCAGCGTGGCTTGCCAAATATGCCATGTATGACGGCAGCCCGTGGGATGCGTCATTCGCGAAGCGGTTTTGTGATAAATGTCCCTCGATCACGGGATATTGTCCGGAGGCTGGACGCACGATGGAATTCTCGTGGTGCGAGCTTCACGACGGGAAGTGTAAATTTTGCCCTGAAATAACGGACTTTCCCCGTGATGAGGATATCATCAAAGTATGGTTCAAACAGGAGGAATAACAGGATGGCTGAGACTGTATACGAATACATAACAAACGAGCCGCACGCGGTAATTTCGACCAGTGAGCCAAAGATCATACGACACGTGCTGCGGCTTGCGGACGAGCATCCGGCGGATGTGGATATCCGGTTCCTGCCGGAAAACAACGACGGCGTTCTGGTGGCGAGGGTGCCGAAAACATGGGTCAAGAAGCCCTCTCCCCCGAGGGTCGTGAGCGACGAGCAGAGGAAGAGGATGTCAGAAGCGTGCAAGAATCGGTTTCAAAACCAAAGTCCATTCAGGAAAAATCAAGCCAGAATCGACGAAGAGCGAGAGGACGAGTAAACAGCAGGGCAAAATTTCCGGCGATTTACGGAGTTAGAAACCCAAGATAATCCTGCAAGATATATCATCCCGGTTTCATGGGTCGCTTCTACATATAAAGGTCAAGAAAATATGCACATACGCATACCGTGTGTGCAATTAATAAAAAGGAGATTGATTTATGAAAAAACAACAACATTCAGGTGTTTAACAATGATCGGTTCGGCGAGGTTCGAAGCGTGGTGAAAGACGGGGAGCCGTGGTTCGTGGCGGTCGATGTGTGTAAGGCATTGGAGATCAAGAACAATCGAGACGCATTAGGTAGACTGGATGACGACGAAAAGGGCGTAGTTTCAACCGACACCCTCGGCGGTGAGCAGGAGGTCGGTGTTGTCAATGAATCCGGTCTGTATACGCTGGTGCTCGGTTCCCGCAAGTCCGAAGCGAAAGCCTTCAAGAGATGGATAACTCACGATGTTATCCCCGCCATCCGTAAGACCGGAGGGTACATCCAAGGCGAAGAGTCCATGAGCGACGACGATCTTATCGCCCGTGCGCTTGTCATGGCTCAGAAGAAGATCGAACTTCGTGAACAGCAGCTCAAAGAAAAGGACGCTCAACTCGAGCTTCAGAAGCCGAAGGTCGACTTTGCCGACCATGTTACCGACTCAGATAACGCGATAGATATGGGAACCTTCGCGAAATACGCGCAGAAGCAAGGTATCACGATGGGGCGCAATACCCTGTTCAAGTGGCTCCGAGATCAGGGCGTGCTTATGGATAATAACGTCCCGTATCAGAGGTATCTTAACGCCGGATGGTTCAAGGTCATCGAGCTTACATATAACACCGGCAGCGGGCAGTATACCAATCCTAAAACGCTTGTTACCGGAAGGGGTCAGGTGGCGCTGATCAATTATATAAGGAAGAACTACAAGGAAATCGCATAATGGAGGATACGAAAATGGAAAACAACATTCAGGTATTTAACAACGAAGAGTTTGGGAGCGTCCGAACGATTATTGACGGTGAGTCGATTCTGTTCTGTGCGAAGGATGTCGCGTCAGCGCTTGGTTATAAGGATCCAAATGATGCCGTGCGGACGCATTGCAAGTGGGTGGTGAAACGCCCCCTACCTCATCCTCAGTCTCCGGAAAAGCAAATTGAGGCATCGTTTATTCCCGAGAATGACGTCTATCGACTGATAATGCGCAGTAAGCTTCCCTCTGCTGAAAAATTCGAAGCATGGGTGATGGATGATGTTCTTCCAACAATCCGAAAAACTGGTGGTTATATTGCCGATCCGGAGAAATTCATCAACGAGTACTTCTCTGCTCTTTCAGAGGATACCAAGCGTGGATTTGCCCTTGATATGTACCGCGAGACAAAACGTCTCGGAGAGCAGAACAGGCAGCTGACCGCGACCATTGAGGAGCAGAGACCTCATGTTGAATTCGCGAATCAGGTTACGGCATCCGAGGATGCTATTGATATGGGGCTTTACTCCAAGACCATTCAGAAATTCGGCGTAACCATCGGACGCAATACACTTTTCAGAAAGCTCAGAGAATGCGGCGTACTGATGGCTGACAATACCCCATACCAGAGATTCCTTAACTCCGGATGGTTCAAGGTCATTGAATATACATATGAGGTAGGCGGTGTACCGAGACTCGGCACCAAGACGCTTGTGACCGGAAAGGGACAGATCAGAATCGCGGAGCTTGTACGTAACAACTTCGCTTTCGGGGAGGCGTGCTGATGGCGGGAATCAAAGGCGTTTATATTCCCCAGATCGATGCCAAGGACCTCTGGATCTCGAACTACTCGAAACCGGACGCCGACGGGTATACCCTTCTTGACAAGAACGGAAATATTAATAAGAAACGGTATAAAGCCGTCTTTGATTACAGCCTCGATCTGATGCAGCTGAGAGACGTATATCGCAAAGCTTACCGCAACAACAGGTTCTCGTTTATCGAAGATTCCAAGAGCGGCAGACGCGAATACTGTGATCGGATCATCAACGTCACCTTCGAGTACAGCGTCAAGACATGGAACCGGCAAGGCAAGGACACGTATATAAAACTCGGGTTTCAGGGGAATGAACTCGAATGGGAGGACTGCCTCGGGAGGACGAAAACCGGAGAGATCGCCGGGGTTAAGGTTGGGGCGAAGGTCAATATACCGAATCTGCCGGACAAGCGTGCTTTCAAGTACGATGAAGAGAAACAGACCTACGTTGCGAAACAGAACATTCCATGCGTACAGGGTGTCGACGCGATACGACGAAAGCTCTACACCGATGGATTCCATTGCAACGGAACAAAATACATAAGGTGGAAACGTTCCGCCGGAAGCGCCCGTGTCGGCAAGTGTATGTTCATTGACGAAAACCTATACGCCAGAATGCACAACTGGGAAATGTGCGGACTCAAGATCTACAACGGAGACAAGGTTGACCTCGCGGCTCTTCAGTCCTATATCGCACTTACGATGAGCAGCATCATCGGAACCATTGAGCTGAGACCGGAAAACTTCCTTGTGATCGACGATTACGACAGCGTATTCACCGAGGACTGCATCAACGTTACCGAGAAGAACGGCAAGCTCGACGCGGCACACGAGAACGTCGAAATCTCCAATAAGATATGGGACGGTCAGAGCCTTATTGACATATCTGCGATGGGCGGGTATTCCGACAAGGGAATGATTCTTCTCAGGAACCGGTTCTTCAAGTCTTGCGCGTTCAGCTGTAATCTTCAGGACTGGTTCAGGGACAACGGCGTCACGGACGTGTCACAGCTAAAGGGATATACAAGGGCTGAAGATATATCCGATATCAAGATTGTCACGACGCCGAGCAGCATTAAATACGTCAAGTTCGGGACGCTCGACGCGTGGTTTGATCAGCTCTACCCTCTCTTCGGTGTGGTGAAATACGAAAAGCCCCCGCATTATCTCGGAGGAAAGCTCGTACAGGCTCATTACCAGCTCATCAACTCGATACAGCTCGAGAGAAGCGATATTGAGGAACTGTTGCAGCCGACGTTCGATTTCCTTGATCTCTGCCGGGACAAGCCGTCCGTGCTGAAACACTGGATCAAGTATAAACCGCAGGAGCTGGACGACGATCCTATGCTCTCGAAGAACGATGTCATCTACAAGATGATGTCGGTCAACAGTCGGTTTTATGATACGAAGCTGTACAACGACTTCAAGTGCGACTTCATCCGGTCATTCATCAAGAACGCGAAATGCGGGCATATCTTCGTTGAAGGTAACTACTCGGTGCTGTGCGGCAATCCGATTGAGATGCTTCTCGCCGCCATCGGCAGATTTACCGGAGAGCAGGTCGTGGATAAGGACTGCGTCTACAGCAGAAGGTTCGAGTGGGGCGAAACAATCCTCGGGTCAAGAAGTCCGCACATCACGGCGTCTAATGTGCTGATTACGACAAACCGGCAGAACGAGATGATCGACAGGTATATGAATCCTACGGAACAGATTATTTACGTGAATAGTATTGGAGAAAATATACTGCAAAGGCTTGCAGGTGCAGATCAGATAATCGAGGTCTGCTCGCATGGTGACATGCGATAAAGCTACTTGGTGAACCTACACATGTAGGGTGTGAACGAGAAAGGCACTCGTTTGCTAACGATAGAGTCTAAACGGGAATGGACAGAATGAAAGGAAAAAATTGAACGAAATATGGAAAGATGTTGCCGGATGGGAAGGCTACTACCAAGTCAGCAATCTCGGCAATGTGCGAAGCGTTGATAGATGGGTTCCGTGGAATGGGACAACAAAACTACTTACCGGAAAACCGATGGTACCAATCAATTCAACAGATGGCTATCTCACGGTCAAATTCACTCGCAACAACAAAGCTACCTCATATCGCATACATAGGCTCGTTGCCGACGCGTTTGTGGACAATCCAGATAGTCTGCCGGAGGTTAATCATATAGATTGTAACCGAAAGAACAACGTGGCAGAAAACCTCATATGGTCGACGCATATAGAGAATGTCAGACATAGCAGCAGGAAGGGTCACTACAAGCACTATGGTTCTGACAACCAGAATTATGGACATCACACGCTCCATGAATTCTATAGCGCAAATCCGGATGTGGCACAAGAAAGACTGAGTCGTCCGGGGTCTAAAAACGGACACGCTCGCAAGGTGATAATGTACGACAACAAGTACAAAGAAGTAGCAAGATTTGATTGGATCGGCGGATGTATTGAATATCTGAAAGATCACAATCTGACAGGAAACAGCGATTACACGATTCGAAATAAGCTTTCCCGCGCTCTTGCGAATGGCAACAGCGTGTACGACCACTATTATAAGTTTGCCTGACTTATAATGCCACCAAACTATTCCCGCATGATTATAGTCCGTGCTATCCTCACTTTGTGAGACACGTGGAACGACTATTCCGCAAGGAAGTACATTTCGGGTGAAAGTCCCGAATGGAAGCGCCAAGCTCTCGCGTAAGCGAGATGAAGAGATAGTCTACTCCCCTATTTACCTCGTTGAAATATCGGGAAACCGAGGGTATCGAGGTTCGATTCTGACACAATACTAATCACCAATAATAAGACACTTATCCGTGCCGCTTCTAAAACAACCGATATGTTCAAGGTCGCTATCTGCTCGGTCGGAGGAAGAAAGACAAGCCGGTTCTATACAACCGACGATATGACCGATTTGGATATACGCACAAACAACGATTCCATCGGGACAACGATAAATCTGAGCCAGAGCGCCAATACGATCATATGGGATACGCTGGCTCATGGCGGCACATATGACGATATCGAAGAAATATACATGGACGTATGTAAGCTCTCGATTTTGTCCGGACTCTGTATTGATTCCGCGAAAAAGGAATTCGCGGTTGATCTCAGAAAAGAGCTGACCGAGATGCAGAAGAAATACAAGCAGCTCGAAGATCCCCAAAAGCTCCCGGACGGCGAGAAGCCCCGGACGATCAAACCGTGGTTCTTCGCCCACATCGTCAGACAGAAAGGATACTACAACCCGCACACCAAGAAGTACACCAAGTTCAAGACATCAATGGACTACCTCCAAGAGGCGATCAACAGCTACAAATTACGCAAGCAGAAGCGAGTGAAAGACGGGTTTCTTCCGTTCTTTGAAGTTATTAACACTTCACACTGGCGTCCGGATTACGTCGACCACAACATAATACACGAAGTATGGGGCGCTGCCGAAGCGCTCAAGACGAAATCCGATTACATCCACAAATTCGGAAACGATTCCGAAAGCTCCCGCAGAGAGCTCATCGACGCGAAGCGCGAATTCTATGACCATATGGCTTCCATCCAGATAAACAAGAGCACAATGGTCTCGCTGCTTCAGTCCGTAGAATCGCAGAACACCGCGCGATTCATCAAAACTCTGTTCTACGGATTATTCGGTATGGGTAATCCTTCATTATATAACTGCATAAGGGACAGCAAGTCGCCGGTTCCGGCGATTGTCCCGGATTCCGATGGCGACGTCCTGATATACGGACATCGGTTCACCGAGATCGAAATGTAACGAAAAAGGAACTGTCTCGCGGCAGTTCCCTTTTGTTTTTGCCGGATGGGCAGGCTTTGTTTTCTATATGTAGAACCGGCGAAATTTAACAATAAAACGGCATTTTGACGAGCTATTCTGATTCGAAGGGCTGGAAAAGCCCGTAAAATAGGCATTCTTTGAAGGTGCTAAGTTTCGTTATGGAGGGATAAGAGTTTCCCTACTATTGATTTTGAGGAGTAGTTATATATGACTACAAACAACGCGATTCAGGTATTCGATAACGAGGAGTTCGGAAGCGTCCGGACGGTAATTGTGGACGGCGAACCGTGGTTCGTCGGCAAGGACGTGGCGGTTGCGCTGGGGTACACAAATCCCCAGAAAGCTATCCGAGACCATGTTGATGAGGAAGACAAAGGGGTGAACGAAACGTTCACCCCCGGAGGAAAGCAGAATATGCCGATCATAAATGAGTCAGGACTCTACTCACTCGTCATGTCAAGCAAGCTTCCGGACGCCCGCAAGTTCAAGCGTTGGGTAACGCATGACGTTATTCCGACCATTCGTGAAACCGGTGGTTATGGTAATGCTCTGACGCAGGAGCAGACACTGCTTCTCGCCATTGTTCAGTCCGACTCGCCGGAAGCGCGCGCTCTCGCTCTCTCGGAATATCGCGAGGTGCTCACGGCTCCGCTCAAGGCGACCATCGAGGAACAGAAGCCGAAGGTTACCTATTGTGATATGGTGTTGAACAGCGATGCTCTGACACCGATTACCGTTATTGCCAAGGATTATGGTATAAGCGCACAAGCCATGAACAAGAAACTCGCGGAGCTCGGCGTCCAGTACAAACAGGGCAAACACTGGCATCTCTATCAGGCGTTCGCCGACAACGGGTACGTCGCGTCAAAGACCTACACAGGCGCGAACGGCATCACATACACAAACACGGAGTGGACGCAGACCGGCAGAATGTTTGTCTATGAGACGCTCAAGGCTGTCGGGATACTGCCGACCCTCGAACGCGCCACCGCTTAAATAAAATTCATTAAATTATAAGGAGAAACCATCATGATCATCATTTCCAAGGAAGAAGCCGCTGTTATTCGCAGACAGCTTCCGAAAACATCTGTTACCGTTGCGTCCAGACGCAAGAACAGCAATGGACACACCTATTACATGGAGGAGAACGGCGCTTCCATGGCTCTTATCAGCAAGCTCCGCGGTGAGAAGTATGAGCCGAGAAGAATGTTCTTCTACGGCGGAAGATGAAGTGTAATATACGGGGGTTTTACGAGGAACACAGACGGCAGTCCGCCGAACTGCGCGAACGAGTGGAGTCTCTGCACAAGAAATATCCCGAAAACCCTCTTTACGGTGCGATGCTCGATCTGGCGGACAGCACCGACCTTGTCGATGTGACACCTCGGAAGACACGAAGAAAACACAAGAACAAACACTGAGAAAGGATAATAACTATGGAACAGAATCAAGTGGTCAGCATTTTCAAGAACGAAGAATTCGGCGAGGTCAGGACCGTAAAGGATGGGGACAAGATTCTCTTTTGCGGCAGTGATGTAGCGAAGGCATTAGGGTACTCGAATCCGAGTAAGGCATTAGGCGATCATTGCAAGGGTATAACGAAACGTTGTATACCTCATCCCCAGTCTCCGGAGAAGCAGATCGAAATGAGTTTCATTACAGAAGGCGATATTTACCGTCTTGTTGCTCGCAGCAAGCTCGCGTCCGCAGAACGTTTTGAATCATGGGTCTTCGATGACGTTATTCCGTCAATTCGTAAGACCGCGCAGCGTCTTGAATCCATCGAATATTCAGGCAAAATCGACGGTCTCGTTTACACCAAAGACGGTGTCCCGACTACGACAAGCGTGTTGATAGCGGAGAAGTTCAAGAAGAATCACAAGAACGTATTACAGATGATAGACAACAAGCTGCACTCGTCGGATGAATCCGTGGCTGAATTTTCAGCCACGCACATTCATGAGTCCCAATACGTCGCGAGTGATGGTCATATTTATCGCCAATACGAACTCGACAAACAGGGCTTCAGCTTCATCGCTCTCGGTATGACTGGCGTTCGAGCTGATCTCTTTAATATTGAATACATAAACGCTTTCACAAAGATGGAAGAAGCCATTGCAGATATGTACAAGGCTCGCATAATCGAAGACGTATTGCCGCAGAACAATGGGAACCGTCAGTTCGTGTATGTCATTAAGAATCCGCTTAACGAGACGGTGAAAATAGGTGTCGCACACGATGTAGAGAAGCGAATTTCTCAGCTTCAGACCGGAGCGGGTGTCGAGCTTGAACTGATATATCAGTCGATGATCTGCTCGAATGCGTTCAGTATAGAGCGAGATGTCCACGCTCACTTTGAACAGTATCGCACGTTTGGTGAGTGGTTCAAAATATCGCCATCTGAAGTAATTGATTACCTCGAGAATCAGAGGTATGTGCTGAAAAGTGAATATGTCAAGTATTTGTGCCCTATTCGTATCGAGAAGGAGGAAATTGCGTGAGAACACTTCTCCTTCTTCGCGGTTCTCCCGGATGCGGTAAATCCACATGGATCGAGCAGAACGGGTTGAAACCATATACCCTCTCTGCCGACGATATCCGGCTTCTCTGCTCTTCTCCTGTTCTCAATGCCGATGGACTCGAGGAAATTAATCAGAAAAACGACGACATCGTATGGTCTACACTGTTTCAGCTTCTCGAAACGCGTATGGTGAACGGAGAGTTCACCGTCATCGACGCGACAAATTCTAAGACATCCGAAATGAACCGATATAAGGCGCTGTGCGAACAGTACCGGTATCGTATCTGGCTTGTCGATTTCACCGACGTACCGATAGAAGTCGCGAAGGAGCGCAACAGGTCGCGTGTTCCTCTGAAGCGTGTGCCGGACGCCGTTATCGACAAGATGTACTCCCGGTTCGCTACGCAGAAGGTCCCGTCCGGTATTACTGTAATCAAGCCGGACGAGCTTGACCGCGTGTGGGTCAAACCGATTGATCTGACTGAACGGTTCCAGATACGCGTTTTGGGCGATATTCATGGGTGTATGGCACCGCTGACTGATGCCGTGGAGTCAGCGCGGTTCTGGTCGTTTGGTCAACCTTGTTATATCATTCTGACCGGCGATTATATCGATCGTGGAATCCAGAACGCAGAGGTCGTACAGTGGCTGATTGACAATAAGGACTGCGAAAATATCCTCATGCTCGAAGGCAACCATGAACGCCATCTGTGGGCATGGGCGAACGGCAGGACGACCGATTCTCGCGAATTTGAGACCAACACAAGACCGCAGCTCGAAGCCGCAGGTATCGACAAGAAGGAAGTCCGTAAGCTCTGCCGCAGATTTGCGCAGTGCGCGTATTTCACACTCGGAGACAATACATATCTCATCACGCATGGCGGGCTCAGTACTATTCCGGGCAATCTGACATTTGTCGCGACATCTCAGATGATAAACGGCGTCGGAAGCTATGGCGAGGCGCAGAAAGTCGACGACACGTTCCTTGCGACAACGCCGGATCATGTCTATCAGATACACGGTCATCGGAATGTTCAGAATCTGCCGATACAGGTCAACGACCGGTGCTTCAATCTTGAAGGCGGCGTTGAGATGGGCGGTTGTCTCCGTGGCGTTACGATGTTCCCCGAGGTTACGCCTCAGACATGGGATATTGAGAACAAAGTCTACCGAAAGCAACCCGTGTCTGATAATGCTGGCGGTGAAAGCGTTGCGGATGCTATCATCTCCATGCGCAAGAACAAATATATCGAGGAGAAGCAGTTCGGGAATATCTCGTCGTTCAACTTCACGCGATCGGCTTTCTATGATAAAGTATGGAACTCCCAGACGATACGCGCCCGCGGGATGTATATCAATATTCCGGAGCGTCGGGTCGTCGCCAGAGCGTATGACAAATTCTTCAATATAGGCGAGCGACCGGAGACACGCCTTGATACACTCCGAAACACCCTTACATTCCCCGTGACAGCTTATGTCAAGGAGAACGGTTTCCTCGGGATAGTCTCGTATAACGACGAGAACGATTCGCTCTTCGTGACAACTAAATCGTGTCCGGATGGAATCTATGCCGGATGGCTCCGCGATATGCTTTATTCAAAGCTTTCTCCGGAAGCGCTTGACGACATGAAGCGATTCGCTAAGGAAAGCTGCGTTTCATTTGTGTTCGAGTGTGTCGACATGGTCCACGATCCGCACATAATAGAGTATCCCGAAAGTCAACTGATTCTGCTCGACGTCGTAAAGAATTCGCTCGACTTCAACAAGCTTGACTACGTGACAACGCGTGCCCTTTCGGACTCTCTGAACATTCCATGTAAGGAACGGGCGCGTGTCCTCTGCTCATGGCAGGAATTCTGCGACTGGTACAATGAGGTCATGGATGAGGATTACCTCCATAAAGACTATTTCGGAGACAAGCGTCATATCGAGGGCTTCGTTATCGAAGACGCAAACGGGTATATGCTTAAGCTGAAGCTTCCGTATTATACCACATGGAAGTTCCTCCGCGGAATCGCGCACGAAACTCTCCGCAAGGGATATATCGAACCGAAACGAACCTCTCTGCTCACCACTCCGCTCGCCAACTATTTTTATGGATGGTTGAAGGATCTGTATGAGCGGAACAAGACAGAAAATCAAACAATTCCGACGGACATCTGCTCTCTCAGGCGGATGTTTTTTAATTCGGATACAGGAAAGGAATTTGATGAATGAGAACACTGGCAAGTATACAGAAAATTGAATGGAAGCGTCCTATCGAAGGGCGCGACCGCATCGAACTCTGCGGGGTCCTCGGCTGGCAGCTCATCACGAAGAAGGATGAGTTTCAGGTCGGGGACCTCTGCGTTTTTATCGAGCCTGACGCCGTGCTGCCGGACAAGCCGGAGTTTGACTTCTTACGGTCAAAAGGATTCAGAATCAAGACCATGAAGATGGCTGGGTGCCTCAGTCAGGGCATATGCTTCCCTCTCTCGATACTTCCGGACGGAACGAAGACGGATATCAGCACGGATGTTACGGAAGCGCTCGGTATAACTCAGTTCGGCGAGACTATGGACACCGATCCGGTCATCGCCGACAAGAAAACGAAATGGCCAAAGTTTCTCATGCGTATGGCATGGTTCCGGAAGCTCGTTCTCCCGAAGAGCCAGTCGAGGGCGTTTCCGGGATTTGTCAGCAAGACGGACGAGACGAGAATACAGTCCATGCCGTGGGTGCTGACTGATAAGAGACGATATATTGCTACGGAGAAAATTGACGGACAATCAGGCACATTCGCGCTTGTTCGCCGTAAATCGAAGATTCCCTTCTTCAAAGACAAGTTCGAGTACATAGTATGCTCGCGCAACTGCCGTCTCTGGAACAAGGATAACTCCTCGTACTGGAGAGTTTCCGATCGGTATAATATCGAAAAGACGCTGCGCGGGATGATCGGTTCCCATGAGTGGATCGCTATTCAGGGCGAATGTATCGCGTCGAATGTACAGGGCAACAAGTATAACGTTACTGAGCCTGATCTCTTCGTGTTCAATCTCATCTACCCGACCGGCAGGCTCGACTCGATGACCGCGAAAGGTATCTGCGAAAAGAACGGACTCCAGTTCGTGCCGATCGTCGATACCGACTATGTCATGCCCGACACCGTTGAAGAAGTTCTCGAATACGCGCACGGAGAAAGTAAGCTGTATCCGACGCTTCGCGAAGGCATAGTCTTCAGAAGCTATGACGGAAAGTACAGCTTCAAGGCTGTCGATCCGCTGTTCCTGATCAAGTACGACGAGTGACGAGTCGGCAAAATTTTACATCAAACCCCGGATTTTCGGGAGCTATTTTGATTTCAGGGTCCGGAAAAGCCCGTAAAATGGGCATTCTCCGGAAGCGCTAAGTTTCGTTATGGGGGAACAACATTCCCCGCAAATTCTAAAAATATAAAGGATGGATTATTTTATGGAAAACTCTAAGCTTACTACTATCAAGCATAACGGTGTCACCTACTGGAGAGTCGCCGACATGGGCAAGCACGCGTGCAAGAACCTCGACAACGCGATCAAGCAGACACAGGCTGAGGTCGTATATCTCGGTGATGAGTTCGGCAATCGCCCGATGCGTTGCATGGACGAGAAGAACTTCATGATGGTCGCAAGGTACCTCAAGCGCAGGAACGCCGACGATTCGCACGCGAAGAGGATCGAGATCGAAATTGCGCGTTCAAAGCAGCAGGACGCGGTTCCTGTGGTGCAACCTGTTGTTGAGCCAGTCGTAGATACAATGACGGAGGAATGTGTGCCGGACACGGTTTACTCCGAGATCAAGCTTCGGAAATTCGGCACCATCAAGACTATGACTGAGTTTGGGCATATGTGGTATTGCGGAATCGACGTCGCGAAGGCGCTGGGGTATGAGAATCCGAGAGGCGCGGTAAACGCATACGGGAATATCCGGGACAACAACTGTCTCAGACACGTGCCGGGCAAGAATGGTCGTATGCAGATGGTTGAGTACATCGATGAGGATGGCGTTTATTGCCTGATTCATCACAGCAAGCGTCCGGACGCCAAGGAATTTCAGGACTGGATATTCTCGTTCAAGAAATCTGAGCCTGAGTGCGAATCATTTGATGGCAATTTCATCGAAGAGCCCGCTCAGGTTAATGCTTCCGAAAAATCGGATGTCTCTGAGATTGTCAGTCAGACGTTCGGCAAGGTGCGCATGGTGCTTGATGGCGAAAATGTGCTGTTCTGCGGTAGTGATGTGGCAAGAGCTCTCGGGTATACAAGACCCAACGATGCAATTCATGACCACTGCCGCGCCGATGGTACGTCAAAACGCCGTATCATAGACAGAATGGGTAGACCGCAAGATGCTGTATTTATCACAGAAGGCAATGTCTATAGACTGGTCGCACACAGCAAGCTCCCTTCCGCCGATGAATTCGAACGTTGTGTCTTCTCGTTCGGGAAGGATGGTTCACAAACGCGCTCTGATTCAAACGAGGGTGTAAAGAATGATGCTATGTGCGTGTTCAGCAATGATCAGTTTGGAAATGTCAGGACAATGAAGATCAACGGCGAACCGTGGTTCGTCGCGGTCGATGTGTGCAGGGCGCTGGAGATATCCAATCCGACTATGGCGCTTGACAGATTGGATCCCGATGAGAAAATGACCCTAAGTTTAACTGAGGGTCATTCTGGGCAGCGTGGAGGCGCACAACAGGTTAATATAGTCAACGAACCGGGTTTGTATGTGCTGATAATCGGCTCTCGCAAACCTGAGGCGAAAGCCTTCAAGAGATGGATAACCCACGAGGTTATCCCAACTATCCGTAAAACCGGCGGATATATCTCGGACGCGGACAAGATGGCTGATACCTATCTTGACGGATATAACGACGAGACCAAGGCGGCGCTCTCTGTTCTGCTGAGATCGCTCAAGAAATCTCAGGACGCGAACATCAAGCTTCAGCGCGAGGTCGACGTTCTCACGAAGCAGACACGTACATACGAGCCGAGAGCTGTAGTCAACGCGCTTGTCAGAAGCTTCGCGTTTTACTGCCTCGACAGTGATTTCAAGAAAGCGTTCCATCTGTTCTACAAAGAGCTCTATTATAAGAAGCGTATCGCACTCAACATGAGACTCGGCACGGGTTCTCTGCTTAACAGAGTTCGCGACAATGAGTGGAACGACGTTGTTGAAGTCGCTGTGGCGATGTGCAAGGATCATGGCGTCGACATCGAACGCGCCATCAACCCGGTCAACGTCGGACTCGTCGCGGCAGTCTGATCCGGCGAAATTTTACAGAAAAACGCCGTTTTCGCGAGCTATTTAACTATTGGGGTCTGAAAAATGCCTTATTTACGGGCTTTTTCAGACCTCGTTAATTTCGTTATGGGGAATAAAAAATCCGCCCCTCAAAATCAATTGTAAGGAGAAACAAAATGTCAGCACTTAATCGTAAATACGCAGCCAACGTAACCGGTACCATCAATATCGAGGACGGCAAGATCATGATCGAGGTCGAGGACGTCGACACTCCTGTCGATCTCGCCTCGTTTATCGAGGACTTCAACGGCAAGGATGCAAAGATCAGCGTCTCGTACAGCGAGGATCTTGATGGCGAATAATGAACGCACCGAACTGTCCCGCCGCCCGGACGAGACATTCGACGATTTTGCGCTCAGACTCTACGCGAACTCGCGACAGTACGGCGTCAACTGCTATCGGATCGCGGAGATTCTGAATCAGGAATCCGGGCTGCACAAAGCTGAAAACTCATGGCGCATACGCTACAAGGACTTCCGGCGCGGCATGGAATATCAGAAATTTAACGATGATCAGGAGGCAATGGTCGGAGAACGCATCCTTTGCATATCCGATCTGCACTACCCGTTCAATCTGCCGATGGATATCTTCACCGATTATATCGGAGGTATAGACACCCTCGTTCTGAACGGCGATCTGCTCGACTGTATGGCTCTCTCGAGATTCCAGAAATCGTACAGAGTCTCGCCTGTCGAAGAGATGATCGGATGTCGTCAGTACCTCATCGATCTCATTAAAATGCTGAAGCCCGCCAGAGTCATCGCCACGAACGGAAACCACGAGTACCGGCTTTCTTCCTATATCAACAAGAATATCGACTGTGAAATCAAGGAGCTCATGCCGGACTCACCGCTCGAGTATCTCTTCGAGGACGGCTTCATGCACTATGACAAAGCGAACGCGGCAAAGACATACTATCAGCCGCTGAAGGATGTATTCCGCGACATCGACTTCCAGTACACGCGCGGATGGTGGTATCAGTACGGCGGAATCATATTCTGTCATCCCAAGGCGTTCTCAAGCGGTATTCTCAAAACATCAGAGAAAGCGCTCATGTGGTTCAGGAACAACGGAAACATATTCGACGCTCTTGTTATGGCGCACACGCACCGCATCGGGATGTATAAGATCGGCGGCACCATGATCTACGAACAGGGCTGCTGTTGTGACACTGCCAAGATGCAGTATTCCGACGGTATGCTTGTCAACTCGCAGAAGGAAGGTTTCCTCTATCTTACCCGCGGTCGCGAAGGCAATTTCAAAGAGGAAACAACGAAGCTCGTGTTCCTCAACTGAGGCGCGCCGGATTTCGTCGTATGAAGCATAGCGAGCGCGCTCTCGTGACTTCAGTCATGAGTTAGCGAGCGAAATGATTAACAATACCGTAGGAACTACGGAAATTACGCCTGTGGAGACCGAGGTTACGAAGTCTATGAAGCAGGAATCCCGCGACTTCAGTCGTGGGAGGTTCAAATTTGGGCGAAATTTTACAAAAAAACGGCGTTTTCGCGAGCTATTTCAAAATCGAGGCTCTGAAAAGCCCATAAACAGGGCACTTTTGAGAGCCGCTAAAATTCGTTATGGGGAATAAAAATTCTGATCCCCGGAAATTCAAAAATTATAAGGAGTTACTACCATGATTACTAAGAAGGACTTTGTAGACTACGTTGCCAACACCAATGGCATTTCCAAGAGACAGGCAGCTGAGGAGGTCACCCGAGTCTTTGACGCTATCGGCGATATTCTCGTCGAGGGCGCGGAGGACCTGAGAACCAGCTTCGGCACATTCGTTATTCAGGAAGTCGCGGAGACCAAGCGCAAATACACGTTCGGCGCGAACAAGGGCGAAGAGTATATCGTCCCGGCACACAAGAGAATCGCATTCAAGGCGGCTGGTCCGATCCGCGCGGAACTCAAGAAGTAAACCTCTCGAGATTTCTTTCTCTCCTTTACGCGCCCCTCGGGGCGCGGTATGCTGGCGTGGCTCAATGGCAGAGCAGCGGTCCTGTAAACCGCAGGTTGTGTGTTCGACCCACACCGTCAGCTCCAGCACCGGAAGGTGCGTGTTTTCTGTTTTCCATAATCTCCTTTCTTTGCCCGGCGAAAGCCGGGATACAGCAGGCGTAGTGTAACGGCAACACATCGGGTTCATACCCCGAAGAAGCGGTTCGACTCCGACGCGTGCAACCACGGTATGGTTTTCCGGATTTTGTACTCCGCATAAGCAAAATTCGTGCCCAAAGGGCAAATTTATTTTAAGGAAGGTTTTCTTATATGATGAACGTTCACAATGAATCCACGAACAAGGAGACGCATGAGACGCGCCCCACAGAACAGAAGCGATACGGTTATGGTCGCGAAGGATTCAAGATCACGGAACATGACGTTTTCCTGTGTTACTCCCCTGTTATGCAGAAGTACATACGTGAGCACGGGATGAAGTATCTGTGCAGCGGACGAGATCTCCGCAGCGATAAGGTCTTCTATGTTTACTACAAGAGCGACGCGCTCATGGACATCCTACGCAGATGGGAAACAATCAAATCGGATCTTATGTCCGGAGATAGTTCGGACTGAATTATTATAGAAAGAGGTTTATACTATGAACAACGAAACAAATGCAGTTGAGGTATTCAACAACGAGGAGTTCGGAAGCGTCCGAACGACCATGATCGACGGCGAACCGTGGTTCGTGGCGGCGGATGTGTGTGAGCACTTCGGTGTCACCAACAGGAATCGCGTTATGCAAAACATTGACGCAGAAGATAAGGGGGGTACGCAGATTGATACCCCTGGTGGAATGCAGACTGTGACTATTGTAAATGAGTCGGGGCTTTATGCAATACTTTTTGCTTTGCAGCCCTCCAAGGCGCGGGGCGTAACAGAAGAGTATATCGAGGAGCGTCAGCAGAAGCTGCGCAAATTCAAACGATGGATAACGCATGATGTTATCCCGACGATCCGCAAGACCGGCTCTTATCTGACGGGTGAAGACGCCGCCGCACTCAAAATAATTCGCGCCAGTGATACACTGGAGCGTTCCGTGGCAATAGCCGAATATCGGGACGTCGTGACCGCACCTTACAAGCAGCAGATCGAAGAGCAGAAACCGAAGGTGGAATTTGCCGATCATGTATCGGCATCCGAAAATTCGGTCGATATGGGCGAGTTCGCGAAGATTGTTCAGAAGAACGGCATTAAGCTCGGGCGCAACAATCTTTTCAACAAACTGCGCGAACTCAAAATACTCATGGACGGCAATCTGCCATACCAGCAGTATATGAACGCCGGTTGGTTCGAGGTTGTCGAGAGTACATATGAGCGTTCCGGCACATTATACGTCAGTACTAAGACGCTCGTTACCGGCAAGGGACAGATTGCTCTCGTGCGAAAGCTGCGCAAGGCTCTCGCGGAAGAATCTACTCGTTATATAGCATAATATGTTGCCCTCCCATCCAAATGTGGGCAGGGCTGAGGTCTCGCCTCTTGTGGCGTTTCCGTACAGACAGTCGGCAAGTCCGCCTGTCGCGGCATTGAAGCAGACGACCGGTCCGGTTTCGGTCGTCTGTGGAGCCTTCTTTAGGGTTTAACAGCTTCCACAGACCGGATAGGCTCACGCCGAAAGAAAATGTCAACAGAACCCGCCACGCCTCTTTACAATGCGCAACCCGGCGGGACTTTTGTTCAAAAAATAAGCTTCATGCCACTTGACAAAACGTTTAGTTTATGATATAATATAAACAAATCTATTAAGAAGGTGTTAGGCATGAAGGATTCAGCTGGGAAACGTGTTATCGATGTTATATTGGTTTGCACGGCAGTAGTATTTATTGTCGCTCTGATTGCGTATTTCGCGATGGGTCGCGAATATGCGATCGCTGAGGGCGATATGATCACCGCGAAATGGAGTGGGTATGCCGCGAATTATTTGGATGCGCAAAACACATTCAATCAAATCAGTTCAAGAAGGCATATGTGCCTTGCCGCCGCCATTGTGTCGCCAGTATTGTTCTGCGCGTCGCTCTACGTTCGTGGAGCGTATAAGCAAAAACCCGAACCGCGACCCACATACGACTTCAATGTAAATGACACAACAGATCAGAAGTAACAACATCCCGAGGATCCGCACTCAGCGGGTCTTTTTCTATTTATGATCACACTCCGGTCAGCCACGGCTCCGGAGTCGGTTCAGATCCGGATACTTGCGAGGACCGGGTCCCCAGAGCAAGCATTCAAAACAGGACAGGAGTATACCTGTACCACCTCCCACCACCAAATCACCACAGGTCGGCTTCCCCAGCCACACCCCCGGCATTCACCACCACCCACCAACCGCGCCGGTGAGTCTCCTGTTCTGTTTTGTCTGCTTGCTCTGACGCCACTTTTATTTTTTAGGTTCTACAATTGTCAGGAGGATATGTCCGATGGATGATGTATTATATCCCGCGATTCTCTGTCTCCGGGATCTTCTCACGCTCGCGAAAATACCGCACATATGCGACCAGATGGAAGGCGGATGGCGTATAGAATACTCGGACGCGGACATCTGTGTCATCGCCATTGAGCACGACTCGTCGATCGGACACGAAGAAGATCTTATCGAGACGTGTATACTTAACTTTGAGTTCCACGAGACTCATATTTACGGACCGCGCACAGCTTACGAAGTCTTTCAGGACATCATGGAAGCTACGCGACATGGTCAGGTATAACCGAAGTCACGAGTTAGCAAGCTATCACAAGATACAATTCTTCAAGGGATTTGAGAAAAATTCGCGAAATTATTTTTGCCAAAGGTATTGACAAGGGTTAAAATATGTGATATAATAATATTACAACCCGAGGGAGGTGATAAGCAATGCTCAAAGCGTACAAATACCGGATATATCCGAATAAAGCACAAGCGACACTGATTCAGAAAACGTTCGGTTGTTGCCGGTTCGTTTACAATCAGACGCTTGCATATCGAAAGAATCTTTATGAGACCGAGAAAAAGTCGATGAGCAAGATAGATTGTAATAATCACGTCAATCGTGTGCTTAAACATGATTATGAGTGGCTCAAGGAAGTCGATAAGTTTGCACTGACCAACGCCATTTACTCAATGGACAACGCATATCAGCGTTTCTTTAAACTGCATGCCGGATATCCAAAGTTCAGGAGCAAGCACGATCACAGACGTTCGTATACGACGTGTATAACAGATGCGAATATCAAGGTGCTTTTTGATGATGGGAAAGTCCAGCTGCCGAAGCTCAAGCTTGTTAGAGCTCGATTAAGTCGCCCGTTCTTTGGTCAAATCAAACAAGCGACGGTATCACAAACTCCAACCGGCAAATATTTCGTATCTGTGCTTGTAGAAACAGAACATGAACCTTTATCATCGACAGACAAGATGGTTGGTATTGACCTTGGTGTTAAGGACTTGCTTATCACATCTAACGGCGAGAAATACGACAACAAGAGGATAATCAAGCAATATGAGGATAAACTCTCACGCGCACAACGTCGGCTCTCTCGTAAGGTCAAAGGAAGCAACAACTACAACAAGCAGCGCATCAAGGTCGCTCGTATCCACGAGAAAATACATAACACCAGAATCGACTATCTGCATAAGATTTCCCACAAACTTATCAGCGAAAACCAAGTGATAGTAAGTGAGGATCTGGCAGTAAGCAACATGGTGCAGAATCATAATCTCGCGAAGGCAATATCTGACTGCGGGTGGTATGAGCTCACGCGACAACTGACGTACAAAGCAGAATGGAACAATCGAAAATATATAAAGATTGGTCGGTTCGTTGCGTCAAGTCAGACGTGTCATGTTTGTGGGTATGTCAATTCAGAGACAAAAAATTTATCGGTTCGAGAATGGACTTGTCCACAATGCGGAACACGCCACGACAGAGATATTAACGCTGCTATCAATATTCTTAACGGAGGAGTTAAACAACTATGAGAAACAATACCGTAGGAACTACGGGAATTACGCCTGTGGAGTCAGAGGTTACAAAGACGAAGAAGCAGGAATCCCGCGACTTCAGTCGTGGGAGGTTCAAGCTCGACACCAGAAAACTTCAGAGCGCGAAGGATCAGTTCGAAATTTAATTTTCAGGTGATTTTATGGCAAGAAAGAATACGGGCAGGAATACCCGCCCGAAAATAGCATCTCCCATCGAGATATACGATTATGACCACGACGACGCTGAATATATACTCAACAATCCGTATGAGTGTTGCGCGTGTGGTCGGAGATTTTCGGATCGCGAAGACAATTTTCTGAAATCTCCATCCTTTTTATTCGGCGCAAACAACGGATATGTGCCAATCTGTATTGACTGCTCGGTCATTTTTCTTGACCACTTTGCGGCGTCGATCGGCATGAGCGAAGCCATGAAGCGGCTCTGTGAGCGCTTCGATTTGTATTATGATGCAGAGCTTATCGGCACTCTCATGGACAGCGGATACTCGGACACACGGGATATTCTGATGTGCTATATGCGGGATATACCGAGGTATAAGCTGTTCGAGGATTCAATACGGGACAACCCCGCCGCTTTCCGGAAACCCGCAGAACAGGACGAAGCAAAGCAGGAAAAGGCAGAACCCGCCGAACCGGTTATTGCGGATGAAGTCATTGAGAGATGGGGCGAGGGCTTCTCCTCGGACGACTACCGCATCATGGAAGAACACTACCATATGCTGAAGCGGCAGAACCCCAACTGCAACTCAAATCAGGAAATATTCATAAAGGACCTCTGCCCGCTGTTTTTAATGAAACTGTATGCGGAAAGGTCCAAGGACGCCGACGATTTCAAGAAACTAAGCGAAACGTATCGTGCAACTTTCAAAGAAGCAGGTCTTCAGACCAAAGTTGAGACGAACGACGGACTTGACTCCCCTCTCGGCGTCACGATCGGTATGATGGCTCAGTTTGCGCCGGAATACTTCTATAAGGACAAAACACTGTATAAGGATTTCGATGGGCTTGACGACTATTGTCAGCGTCATATTTTCCGCCCGCTTAAGAATCTGACTCTCGGCACAGATGAGGACGATCCTGTGTACCATGTAAGTCCGGGTGACGAAAATGAATAGTGGCGTTCGGGCGGCTATGACCGCCAATTCTGTGATAAATCGCGGGGTAAAATCTTCTTCCGCCGGGAAATCGGACACTCAGGAGTTTGATTTCGAAGCACACGCTGATCAGAATCAGCTTGAGCTGAACACGAAGTTCCCCGCTACTCACTATCTGAGCGGCAGAAGGTCGGTCTGTAACACCATGCTCTGGATTACGTTATTCCGGAGAAACCTTCATAGGTTCGTTATTGACTATCTCGGCATCAAGTTATATCCGTATCAGGTCGTTCTGCTCTACTACCTTGGTATCGGGCAGACTGTTGTTATACCTGCCGGTCGTGCGACGGCAAAATCCTTTATCATTGCGCTGTATGTGTGCTGTCGGGCTATTCTCTATCCGAGATCCAAGATCGTCATAGGTTCCGGACTTGTCAAGCAGTCAAAGCTTATTATCACAGATAAGATTGAAAATGAGCTCTGCGAAATGTCTCCGGTTCTGAAGCGCGAGATCGCGAGTATCAAGAGCAGCAACAATGAGGCGCGAGTCACGTTCCACAACGGCTCATATATAGTAGTTGTCAATATGCGCGGACCGCGTTCAAATGTCGCGATACGCGAAGAGAGCTTCTATATGAAAGAATCTTTCGCGTTCGAAGTGCTCGGTCCTATGCAGGTGAACTGGATTCCCCCGTACTGCTCAATGAGCGAATACGAAAACAATGACGATCTTATCATCAAGGCGCAGGATCTCTATATAAGCTCCGTGGGTCTTGATAACGGTCACTGGATGTGGCGCGTCATTGACAGCAATATCAAAGATATGCTGAACGGTCGCGACCATTATGTGTTTGCGTTCGACGAGAGCATCACCCTTGGTCACAAAATCAAGGACCGCGAAACGCTTATCGGCTATATGCGGACAATGGACCCGATCTCGTTCAGGCTTGAATACAAAAATCGCCGCATCAAAGAGAATACGGCTGCGTTTTTCAGTTATTCCATGCTGACAAAGAATCAGGTAGGCAAGAAACCGTTCTATCCGAGAAAGTCGGAGGATGTTCTGACCAGAAAGCAGATTACGGCAAAATCAAATCCGTTCTTTATCCCCAAACAGGACGGCGAAATCCGTGTCGTATCCTGCGACTTTGCTTTTGTCGACCGCAAGGGAAACGACAACTCATCGTTTTCGTGCTTCAGGGCATTACCAGAAAGCACCCGGCACAAGGGCACAGACCGGGATGTTGAAGTCAAACGCGGGTATATGCGATCGGTTCCGTATCTCGAAGCGTCGCCGGGAGCCGATACGGCAAGACAGGCTCTCAGGGTCAGACAGCTGTACGAAGATTTTGACGCGGACTATCTTGTCCTCGACCTCAGAAACTCCGGTATCGCTATCTATGACCTTCTCGCGAAGATGATGTACGACAACGAGCGGGATATTGAATACGCGCCGCTCATGTGTATGAACGACGACGTTATTGCCACTCGTATTCAAAGCGCGGGAGCAAGACCCGTCATCTATGCCATTACGGCGTCACAGAAGCTGAACAGCGCAATCGCGCTGAATTTTCGCGAGTCGCTTTCAACCGGAAGAATATCCTTCCTGCCGAACCTGAAGATCGCACAGGACGAAATCCTCTCGAACTATTCCGGATATGTCAGGGGTACGCCCGACGAACAGATGGAATTCGAGAAACCGTTCATCGAAACGCAGCTCATGATAGCCGAAACCGCCGGACTGATCTATGAGAAAAAGGAACAGACCGGTGCCATTGTTGTGTCCGAACAGGGCGACAACACAAAGGACCGCTATACCTCCGTCTCTTACGGCGATTACTTCATCTCGCTGCTTGAGCGCGATTTGCTGTCCGAGGAAGACGACGACATAGAGTACACCGCTCCGTGCGTTTCAGAAGTGAATTTTTAAGCCAACAATATCAAATCAGAGAGGAGGAGAAAATGGAGGAAACTACAATTAAGGGTGACGGCTACACCGTAACCATCCCGGACGAGAGCGACGCCGACACGCCGGTTATCGCGACCGTATACGAAGATAAACTCGAACAGTTTGAGAACGATATCCTGATGTCCGCCACACACGGTCTTGACGCCGGGCTCGGCGGCAGACTATTCGCGCGCTCAGACACACCGGTCGAAGGGCTCTACTCGGCAAGGTATCCGAGTGAGGACATGACCGCCCAGACTCTGACGCCGGAAGAGATCGACGAGCTCGCCGATGGTCTTCAGAAGTCGCTCACCAAAACGCTTCAGCTCAACAACATCGTCCGCAGATACATCATCACGAACGATATCATCGGTAAAACCTATGAGAGCATCGAAAGCAACGTCAACACGCAGTACACTCTTTCCTTCCCCGATCTGACAGGCAGGAACAAGACGAAAAAGCTCGAGACCGCGAAAGCGCTTATCCGTGATTTTAATGAGCAGATCAACATAAAGCAGATAATCCGCGAATGTATACCGCTCACGTACTGCGAAGGCACATACATCACCTGTCTCAGGTATGACGTGGCGAAGGGATACGTCGCCGACCACTATCCGCTCGGCGTCGCGTATATCAGCGACTACGATATCGGCGGCAAGCCGGTCGTGTGTATTGACGTCAAGAAGCTCGAAAACGCGCTCAAAAAGACATACTCCAAGGATAAGAAGAACAAAGCCATCTTCTATCAGAACATTGAGGAAGACATAAAGAACTGCTATCCTCCGGAAGTGTACGACGCGTACAAGGCGGGCAATTCAATATGTCGTCTCGACGTGAGATATACGGGAGTTGTTCGTATCGGCAATCTCGGAAGAAGCTACGGCGTTTCACCGATCGTCAGGGCGCTCAAATCCGCGCTCATGCTCGAGAACTATGAGAACACCGACTACATCAACGCGAAAGCGCGGGGCAAGAAGGTTCTTGTTCAGATTATGCGCAAGGAGACCATGCAGGACTCCAAGGGCGTATACAACAAAAAGGGTTTCGATATTCAGGCGAAAGCCCACACCGACCTCATGAGCGCGTGGAAAGCGCGCACAGTCGCCATCTATACGGCTGTTCCGCAGGTAGAGTCAGTTGACTGGGTCGTCGACAAGACGCCGGACACGAACAGCGACAAAATCAACATTTATCGCAGCAAGATCATGTCAACGCTCGGAATCGGTTTTACGGACAACAACAACGCGAACTTTTCAATCGCGAACATCTCGCTCGATCAGCTCATGAGAACAATCAACTCAATCTCGGAACAGCTTGAACGTGTTTTCCGCGACTGGTACCGCATTGTTCTCGAGAACAACAATGTCGACGTCGAATATCTGCCGGAAATCCACATCATTGACGCCGAAGCGCTCGATATGGATATTAAGAAGGATCTCGTCGAAGTGCTCTTCTCGAAGCTCAATTGCAGCTACGAGACCTGTTACAATCTGCTCGGACTCAACATCGAGGACGAGCGTCAGAAGCGTATGCGTGAAAACGAGAACAACTTCGACAGCGAGATATTCACACCGCACTCATCGCAGTATACATCAAGTTCATCCGACAACGAAGCCGGTCGTCCCGCGGACAGCGACAACACCGACAAGCAGAACAACGACGAGCAATACTACAAGGATGTGAGCAGCTGATGAAAGAATTTACCATTTATTGCCCATGCTGCGGCAAAAAACTGATCATCAAAAACCCCGGAGGAGCAGAATCCCCCGAGGTTTCTTTTGATACCCGCGAACCGGAACACAACAGCGCCGGTTATAAGGGAAAATTGGAATTTGGAGACTTTGGGGAAAGTACAGCATACGTACATGAGACATAACGTGTGCGCACTCGCAATTTCAATTCTTCGAATGGTTTCTGAAACATTTTGGAACCATTTTTATAAAAGGTATTGACAAGGGTCAACATATGTGATATAATATTATCACAATCAGAGAGGAGGTGATACGCAATGCTCAAATCGTACAAGTGTCGGATATATCCGAACAAAGCACAAGCGGAATTAATTCAGAAAACGTTCGGCTGTTGCAGATTTGTCTACAATCAAACGCTCGCGTATCGAAAGGATCTCTATGAGACGGAAAAGAAGTTGATAGGCAAGTTTGACTGCATTAACTATATGGTTCATGAGTTAAAATTGGAGTATGTATGGCTCAGGGAAGTCGACAAGTCTGCTTTGCAGCAAGCTGTATTCGCAATGGATAACGCATACCAACGTTTCTTCAAGCTTCATACCGGATATCCGAAATTCAGAAGCAAGCATAGTAACAGACGTTCATATACGACGTGCATAAATGGTACAAACATCAAGGTATTATTCGATGAGAACAAAATCCAGCTTCCGAAGCTCAAGCTTGTTAGAGCTCGATTGAGCAAACCGTTCGTTGGTCAAATCAAACAAGCGACAGTTTCGCAAACGCCAACGGGTAAATACTTCGTTTCCGTACTTGTAGAGACCGAACACGAACCGTTGCCGTCGACAGACAAGATGGTTGGTATTGACCTTGGTGTCAAGGATTTGCTTATCACCTCAAATGGTGAAAAATACGACAACAAGCGTATCATCAAACAATACGAGGACAAACTCTCGCGCGCACAGCGTCGACTTTCTCGTAAAGTCAAGGGAAGCAACAATTATAAAAAGCAGCGTATTAAGGTCGCTCGTATCCACGAAAAGATACATAACAGTCGCATTGATTATCTGCACAAGATAACTCACAAGCTTATCAGCGAAAACCAAGTGATAGTGAGTGAGGATCTAGCAGTAAGCAATATGATACAGAACCACAATCTCGCGAAAGCGATAAGTGATTGTGGGTGGTATGAACTGACAAGACAATTGACCTATAAAGCAGATTGGAACGATCGAAGATATATAAAGATTGGTCGATTTGTGGCGTCAAGTCAGACATGTCATGTTTGTGGATATGTCAACTCAGAAACGAAAGACTTGTCGGTTCGAGAATGGATGTGCCCGCAATGTGGGGCGCATCATGACCGCGACATTAATGCTGCCATCAATATTCTTAATGAAGGACTAAAATGTCTATAAATAACAATAAAATGTTCATAGAAAACAATACCGTAGGAACTACGGAAATTACGCCTGTGGAGACTGAGGTTGCAAAGTCCGAGAAGCAGGAATTCGCGACTTTGGTCGCAGAAAGTTCAAGGTGAGTAAATGAAAAACAACGAAGACAAAACCATTCTTTTATCGAGCAAACCGGTCGAAGTGTCCGAGCACAAGGACTACAAACTCGCCACGTTTCTTATCAGCGTTCTCGATGAATACGACCTCAACGGCAGAATGATTCCCCGCTCGGTCGCCGAAAAATGCGGCGAAACCATTATCGGCGCTCCGATTTTAGCGAAGCTGATCTATGATCCGTTCACCGGCAAGCCATGCGACTTCGGCGGGCACGAGACCTACTGGACAGTGGACGACGAAGGCAAGGACGTCATCAAATTCGGAACCGAACCTATCGGCGGCGTAACGAAGCAGTGGATCGAAAGCAGAAAGATCGACGGCTTCGACACTCCGAAGGACTGTCTGATGATACAGGCAAAGATCTGGGTCAGCAGATTCCCCGAATACGCCAAAGTCCTCGACCAGCTCTGGGACGAAGGTAAAGTCAGCTCCTCGTGGGAACTCACAGTTCATGACGAAGAGTGGACGACCGCCGGTCGCGTTCTCCGTGATATCACATTCATCGGAAACTGTATCATCGGTGTATGGCCAGCGGTTCCGCAGGCAGGACTCACCGAATACGCGTCAGTAAAGGACAATACCGACGAACTCTCGCTCGCTGTCGCCCTCTCGAAGGATATGGCGGCAATCGCGCGGGACGAAAACGACCAGAAAGGAAAAGAACCAATGGACAATCAGATGACTCCGGAGACCAATACCGCCGAGTCCACCGCGCCGGTTGAGAATCCTTCCACGGCAGAATCGACCACTACGGTTGAAAATCCGCCCGTCGCACAGGATCCCGTTCCCGCGCTCTCTTACGAGATAAAGGACAATCAGGTATCCGTATCCGGATGTGAGGACGAACACGTTATCGCCATGATCGGCGACGTGAACAACGCGTTCTCTTCTCTTGCCGATCAGTTAGCGAAGGCTAACGACGCGCTTGAGAAAGCAAATTCTCTTGTCAATGATCTGAACGCCGAGATCGCTTCCCTGAAGCCCTTCAAGGAAGAGCATGACCGCGCGGAAGCCGAGAAGGCAGCCGCCGAGCTTCAGGCGAAACGCGACGCCGTCCGCGATATGTTTATCAGAAGCGAACGCGTCAGCGAGGAAGAGCTCGCGACAGAATCCTTCAGGAAGATCATTGAAGACGCGGATATGGCAGCAGCTAAATCCATCGTCGCAGACAGATTCATGGCTTCCATGCCGGAAAGAGGCGTCGAGACCGCAAGCGCGGATAAGGCGTCTCCCAGAATTGATCTGGATGAGGACAGACCAGATATCTCGAAGATCCTCAGAACCTATAAACACTAAAACAGAAAGGTGAAACCAAAATGCTCAGAGACAATTTTGTAACTCTCAACAGACCGGTTCCCGCGATCTATAAGACCGACGCGGCAATGACAACCGGTATGGCAGTCGTTATCGACGACGCGACCAAGACTGTCAAATTCCCGACAGCGGCTACCGCCGACAACATCTATTTCGTTGACAAGGAGCGTGTCGCCGAGTCTGCTCTCAGTCAGGCATCCCTCTCCGACTACGATGAACTCTATGTCAACCTCGCAAAGGGCGAGTTCGCGAAACTCCGCTCGTACATCGCTGGCGAAGAGTTCCTGACCGACGCTAAGGGCGCTGCAACTGTCGGCAAGACCGTAGCGGCTGGCACAGACGGCAAGCTTCTTGACGCTACCGCGGCTTCCCGTTACCTCTATGTCGAGGACTACAACGACAACGGTCACACCCTCATGAAGATCCGTGTGCTTGACACCCCCGTTAAGAACGCGTAACCGAAGAAAGGAAAAACTACAATGGCTATAGAAATTGCAGAGGCTATGAAAAGCGTAAATCTTCTCGAGCTTTCCGAGAAGACTCAGCACGCTCCCGCAGCTCTCGACGAGAACGAGAAAGTCGTTGCCGCAGAGCTCGACCGTGCCTTCAGAAAGATCGGTGAGACCGGTTCCGACCCGGATCATCTCATCGCTACCCTCATTACCCGTACCATCACCGAGGACGTCATCAACGCCGACGACTCCTACCTTGATCTCATGTTCGACCGCGGCAACGTCGGCGAGTTCGACAAGATCGAGGGCGTGACCACTCCAAAGAACACCCTCATCGCGTATGAGGCTGCCAAGGGCGGTAACGTTCCGCGCAGCTGGCTCGATGTCTCCGCTCTCCACGGTGAGACAAGACACCTTCAGGTCGAGACCGATATCTCCTACGCCGACCTCCGCAAGAACGGATGGAAGTCCGTCTCTCTCCTGAACACCTACATCTCGGACACCCTGAACAACAAGATGTATCAGATCATGTTCGACAAGATCGACAGCGCTATCGTGGACGGCGCGGCAAACTACATCAACGCGGCTGACACCATGCCGACTCAGGAAGCTATGGACGCCATGGCTCTCTACATGGCGGAGCACTCTGACGGCGACGGCGTCATCATTGGTCTGACCAAGTATATTCAGGCTATCAGCAAGCTCAAGGGCTATCAGTCCAACGAGATGCTCAACGAGCTCTATCAGACCGGCTTCCACAAGTACTTTGACGGCAAGCTGCTCAAGGCTATCAACAGCTCCAAGAAGCTCGGCGACGGCTCCATGCTCATAAAGGACAAGGTTCTCTATGGCGTATGCGGCAAGATCGGTTCTCTCGATATGCGCGGTGAGGTCCGCACCTATGAGGATTCCGACAACCAGAACGAAGTCATTAAGATCAAGACGACCGGCTTCGAGTTCTCCTACATGTACAACAACGACACCCTCGAGAAGGTTGTCAAGATGGTTCTCCAGTAATCACCCATGGACGCCGCTCAATAGCGGCGTCCTCTCTTAAGGACGGCAACTATGCAGGCACAGGCAAAATATTTCTACTGCTACTCCGAGAGATTCAAACGCGCGTGCGTGCATAACGGTTTCCGGGTAATACGCGAAGGCGTCAACTCGTCGACCGGCGCGCCGTACTGGGTCTTTGTCGGCAGCGAGATATTCAACTATTACAAGAACAATCTCTATCAACTCGAAAGAGACAAATTTTAGAAATTTTAAGGAGTCAACAAATGGCAAAAATTCACAGAATTCTCAATTACAGCGGATCCCCCGTCGCGTTCAGGACAAGAGAAAAGGGATACCTCGTTCCGGGCGGAACAATAGAAGAACCCTCGGTGATCCTTCTCGACGAAAACGAAATCGTCGAGGCGAACTACGCGTCCCGCGTATTCAAGGACGGGCTTCTCTTCCCCGAAGCGGACGAAGCCGAGGAAGTCTACACGCTTCTTCGTATTCAGGACTGGAAAAATATTCCACGTGACGGTGAAATCGAACAGATTATTCTCCATCCGACGGCGGACGGTCTTCGCAAGCTCATCGCGATCGACACGGTTCGTGGATTCGAAAGAGTATGGGGCATTCTGACCATGCTCAGAATCTCTTTTCAGGACGTGCCGAATCAGGCGTACCTCACGCTGAACGCACGTCACGAAGAGCTGAAGAAAGGTATTCACAAGACCGAAATCGCTGTCTCGGATATGCCGAAGGATATCGAAAACGCGAGCGAAGAGCTGAAAGCCGAAAACGCCGGACTGAAGGACGAAAACGCGAAGCTGCGCGAAGAGCTCGAAAGGCTCCGTGCCGCTACAGCGTCCACATCGGCATCCACCGAACCGGCGGAACCGAAGAAGACCGTCTCCAAGGTGCGTCAGGAATCCACAAAGAAAGTAAAGGAATGATATGACCAGTTACTCCGTGATCTATGACAGATTCAAGCATCGCGTCGAGGAGGATCAGGACTTTTTCAGTTACCTGAACACGCTTCCGGAAGTCTCCGACTATATTGTCGAACAGAGATGCGCGGCACTGCTCAAGGAAGCCGTCGCGATGTTCAGGCTCGCGTGCCCCCCGAAAGTCGATCTTGACACAGTCTCGGAGGATGGCAAAGGCTTCGCGTCAGACCTGAACAACGACGAAATTCACATACTGTCGTCCCTGATGTTCGAACAGTATCTCGAGCGCGGAATCGCCAAGCTCAGACTGCTCAATGTCAACTACACCTCGACCGATCTCCGAGTTTTTGACCCGAGCAACGCCAGAGAGACATTTCAGGCGATGTATGACGACGTTCACGTACACAACGAAGCTCTTATCGATATGTACAAGAACTCGGACCGCGACAAGGGCGGATATATCAGCATAGACTTTTCCGAATACGAAAACTATTGAGAGGTGATATGAATGGACAGCCTTTATTTCAGAGCCATTCAGGGTACTATTGGATGCAAGACTGTTAAGGATGCGAAGGTTGCGGCTACGAGAGCGCGTTTCGCGAAAGAGTTCGATTCGTCGATCAACGTCGTGTACGACGCTCTGCGCAACGATGTACAACAGGACCTGATAATCACCCCAACGAAAGAACAAAACAAATTCACGGTATTCGCGAGACCCGGCGACGAGCTGAAAATCGGAGACATCCTCTACTGGAACAAGCTCCACTGGCTCATGACCGACATCGCTTTTGACGACGAAATCTACACCACAGGCACGATGGTCCGGTGCAACAGACAGATCGCGTGGATGAACGAGCGCGGTCAGATCATCAAACGATGGTGCCTGACGACCAAACCATACACGGCGAACGTCGAAACAGGACAAGTCGTCTCGGTGCTCAAAGGCAAGTACGACGTCAAGCTCCCGTATGATCAGGACACACTCGACGTCCCGATCGGCAAACGGTTCATGCTCGATATCGTCGGCGGCAAGCCGATGTGCTACAAGCTCGATTTTGCCGACGTGAATACCAATAAATACTCCGATGTCGACGGAGGCTTCATAGAATGGAACCTGACCAGCGATCAGTTCAACAAGGACACGGACAACGTCGCGAACATGATATGCGACTTTACGTCCGCGTCTTCAGATCCGCCCGACGTCAGGAATCGCTGCCGCATCAACGGAAAATCCACCGTCAAGGCAGGATGTACTAACACTTACACTCCCGTATTCTATGACGCAGAATACAATCCGGTTACGGTCACGCCGATATGGGATATCTCCATATCCGACGCCGCCGACGACAAGCATATTCTCCACAGCGTCGACGGACAAGGGCGGCTCAAGCTCAGCGTGGATTTCGTCGAGTCAGTCATCGGTCATACGGTTACAATCACACTTCTCGATAAGGACGGCAAATACGAGCCGTCTTCCCTCGAGGTGAAGGTGGTGAGTATCTATGACTGAAAGAACGCACATCGACGAAATCGTCCGGTTCCCTGACCTCGTTCTGCTCGAGCTCTCAAAAAATCCGCTGTTTGTCTCTCTTTTGACAAACATTCCCGATGCCGACCTCGACGACAGGGACACCTCCGCGAAATGGGATATATGCACCAACAACTACATCGCCGTCGACGAGACAATCACCGACGCGATGTCATTCTGCTGTGTCGATACCCGCATCAAAATGGACGGAACCGAAATTGTCGACGCGTATATCGACGTTCTCGTCGGTGTACACAGAGACATCATGTCCCTGAAGGGCACGACCTTCACCGGACTCTCCGGCAATCGCAGAGATAATCTCATACGCGAAATCGACTACACCCTGAGAGGCAGTCACGCGTTCGGAATCGGCGGTCTTGAGCCGGACGGTTATATCGAGCCGGTCAAGACGGCAAACTCACCGCTGTTTGCCTGCAAGATAATACACTTCAAAGTCGCGACATTCGGAAAGTCGAGGAATATAAGCCGTGGAAAATCAAGCGTATTTTAATCGTCTTCTCGCAGGTAAGCCTATAATCTGGCAGGACGTCACGTTCACCCCGACGACTATTGACGAAATTATCGAAATGGGAACGGACACCTTTGACAGAATGTTCTACCCGTTCGCACTCGTCACCGACAGCTTCAAGAACGCCGGTGATCTCAGCGTCTTCGAATGTATTCTGCGCACACCGTCAGTTCTGGCAGACATGATGCAGGGGCTCAAAACGTTGACTGCGTACAACGGCAGCAAGCTGTTCTCGAACAGAATTGAGCTCTGGTGGAGCGGAGAAACACGCCGGACACTCATAATCGACAAAAACAACTTCGACGAGCTCGCCGACCTCGTATGTCTCATGCAGGGACTACACCGGCAAGAACAGGACAAGTTCCGCACATACAAGGATCCGAAGCTCAACGACGCCATAAACAAAATACGACAAGGCAGAAAGAGAATCGCCGAAAAGAACGCGGTCCATTTCTGCGATATGCTGAACATCTGTCTCTGGGGAGGCGAATACATGGTTCCGCGGGACACCATCATGTCCATGTCAATGTGGGAACTCATGAACCTCTACAAGAACAAAGTCGGCATAAAGAACTACAACGACGAGCTCAGGGTAGCTATCGCTTCCGGCGACGGCAAGTCCGTATCCGGAAACAATTTCTGGCTTGAGCGCGTGAAGATCGGCACATAGCCGGTCTTTTTATTAATATCTGAAAGGAAAACGAAATAATGCTTTACGGTCTTAAAGACGCCGCGAACTTCAGTGTTTATCGGAACAAGGATGACAAGTGCGTTCTGTTCGCAGATTACTGCCAGACCACTACCATCAACTTCACCGCTGATTCCGTGTTCGCACACAACAAGTCGGTAAACGCCATCCGCTGGGATAACAACAGAACCGGTACGTTCACAACCACAACCGAGCTCTTCAATATGGAGTGGCTCGCTCTGCTCTTCGGTTCCGATGTCGTTACCGGCGACTCTCTCCCGTTCCTCGAGCGCGAGGTTCTGACTGTCGGCACCTCCGGCGCTGTCAAGCTCGCAAAGGCTCCGCTCACCGGCACTACACCCGCGGTCTACAAAGTCACCGAGAAGGATCTCACCGATGTGTCGGATCCCATCGCCGCAGAGAAGATTACCGTCACCGGCAGCGATCTCACTATCGCCGACGCAGAGGATGGTACCCGTGTCGCCGTCGTCTATATGAGCGGTGTCAAGGGTAAGAAGTTCACTGTCGACAACATCACATTCCCGGGCTCCTACCATATGGATGGTACCTTCGCTATCCGCGACACTTACGGCGTGGACGATATGTGTATGTTCAAGATCCTCAACGCAAAGCCGCAGTCCAATGTCGAGCTCACGATGGACGTCAACAACGTCTGCCAGCTCAGTGTTACATGGGACCTCATGGCAGACGGCAAGGGCGATATGTACGAGATGACTATGGTCGACCCCGATCAGTAATCATCCTGGGAAGCACTGAATCAATCGGGTTTTCGCAGAAAAGTCTTGAATTTATGGGCTTTTCTGCGAAAACAACCTTGAATCAGTGCTTCCTTTTTTTCTTAACCTGAATTGACCTTAAGGGTATCGATTGAACCTCCCACGACCGAAATCGCGGGATTCCTGCTTCATGGACTTCGTAACCTCG
>ERZ808274.154-NODE-154-length-39471-cov-16.433200_pt1 | contig 39471 bp, 23 predicted proteins | sample MGYA00521277_ERZ808274 | MGnify/ENA primary metagenome ERZ808274 (study PRJEB31516, sample SAMN03275597) | gut metagenome | biome: mammalia-associated habitat; material: feces | host: Papio cynocephalus | place: Kenya | collected 2012-07-28 ... | reverse complement strand
TCCTCTCACCCCCTCCTCTCACCCCCTCCTCTCACCCCCTCCTCTCACCCCCTCCGTTTGGTTTCCGTTTACCTTCGTGCTGATAAGCATAGGTGATTCTTAGGTGATTCTTAGGTGATTCTTAGGTGATTCACCTGTCAATCCCTTATGAGTACTGCCATTCCATCGGGGACGCGGACGCCCCGTCCGCGGTCGGTTTGCCACAAACCGTATGACTATGCTACGTATGGGGGACGACGCGGCTCGCGTCGTTATGCTATGCATGGGAGACGTGAAGCGTAAGGCAGGTGTGCGCACTGAGCACCATAGCACCACAAATCCCTCTCAACCGAGCAGAACTCCCTATCACCCGGCGTCGTTGTCACCTTCATCGAACTATATATACGTTTCAATATGTCTTTTTAATAACACTTAAATGTTATTTTGATGCCGATTGTATTACTTTTCCATTGTCCCATTACTGTTTTTGATGCGGTTGCCCTGTATATTTGTACATAAGTGTTGCATAAATGAAAATTTTGTAGTAATTTTGCCCTTGATTTATCAATAGGCCAAATACCGTTGGTTTTAACTCGTTTTGCACAGCCTTGTTTCTATACACAGAAAACCGGTCTGTTTCATCTTTGTAATAAAATAAACAAAATATAATTTACTAACTAAAAACTCTATTCTTATGAGGCAGAACAAACTTTTCCTGTTTTTGTTGTCGGTTTGCTTCTCTGTGGGAATAACAGCGCAGACGGCGGCTACGTCGCTGCCATACTCCACAGGCTTCGAGGACGCAACGGACAATGCTTCCTGGCAGTTCGCCAATGCCACGGTTAACCGGTGGTGTATCGGCTCTGCCACCAACCACGGCGGTACCAATGCGCTGTATATCAGTAGCGATGGAGGTACATCTTGTAAATACAATAATTCAAAGAAAACCACCTCTTTCGCCTATCGTACTTTCCATTTTGATGCTTCGGATTATAGCATATCCTTCGATTGGACGGGGCAGGGAGAATCTACGTATGATGGCGTACAAGTGCTGCTTATCCCGTCGAGTGTCTCATTGTCATCGTTGGGAGCAGATAACAATAACATCACTTTAGGTTCCATCACCGGATTTACCATCAGTACTATGACTAGTACCATTACGCAAGCCGGTTACATACGCTTAGACTGCTCTCGTCCGTATACCACAAACAAACAATGGATTTTCAGTGAACAGGATGAATGGGTAGCGCAAAGCCAAAAGGTTACCATATCCGCTGCAGGTGATTATAATCTGGTCTTTATATTCCAATGTGATAACGGTACCGGCAGAACGGCTCCTGCTATTGATAATATCTTTATCAGCAAGATGGCTTGTGTAGAGATGGCGGCACCTGCTGTCTCCGATATTACCGCCAACTCGGCAAAAGTTACGTGGACTGCCTCTACATCAACGGATGTGCAGGGCTATGACTACATAGTTATTCCGGCGAGCGGTTCGATAGACGAGAGCAAGGTACAGCATGCTGCAACACAGACGCAGGCTTCGGTTACGGGGTTGTCTGCCAATACGGATTATGTGGCGTATGTACGTGCGGTGTGCGAAGAGGGTGCCGGTGTATGGGCTCGTACGGCTTTCCATACCGACTGTGCGCCGATATCCGTTCCTTTTGCAGAAGGCTTTGAGGGGACTATGCCGGCAGGCGATAAGGTCATGCCCTATTGCTGGGAGGCTATTAAAAATAGCGGCTACCCGTATGTGTATGAACCCAGTTACTCTTCGGTTGCGCACAACGGTGAAAAGAGCCTGATCTTTATGGGCGGCAGCAGTGGCAGTGAGAATTACGCCATTCTGCCGACCTTCAGCGTTCCCGTCAATGAGTTGATGCTGTCGTTCTATTACAAGAGCGGATATGTACAGGACGGATACGGAAAATTCATTGTGGGTGTGATGAGCAACCCTGCGGACAAAAACACGTTTGTTGCCATAGACACCCTGGAGCAGAAAGGCAGTTGGACATTGGCTAAAGTGTACCTGAACGATGCACCTGCCACCCACAACTATATTGCCATCAAATACGGCTGCGCTGACAAAGCGTCCGGCAACTCGTATATTGATGATATTACCGTGGATAATATGCCTGCTTGCGTGCCTGCCAAGAAAATCCGCATCAATGCCACTACGCAAACATCGGCTACCATTGCTTGGCAAGCAGGCAAAGACGAAACCGATTGGATTGTGAAGTATGTGGCTGCGGGTGAGACTGACACGGTTACGAGCAATGTCTCGGCTACTCCGTCGCTGACTATCAATGGGCTGAAACACAGTACTTCCTATTCCTATTATGTAGCCGTACAATCGGATTGCGGCAGCGAAAAGGCGGAGGTTACAAAAGCCACCTTGTCGTTTGCTACCGAATGTGCAGCGTTTACTGCGGTTCGAGACTCAATTCTGTTGGATTTTGAGACCTATCGCAACGGGCAGAGTTTCGCGGATATCCCCTGCTGGAATACCTTTGCCGGCAAGGGTACCACCACTACATGGAAAGTGGAGTCCGGTAGTGCCTCTTTGAGCAATCTGTATGATAACACCAACTATTCCGTTTTGGTAACACCCGAGTTGGAAATCCCGGGAAATTCGGAATTGAGTTTGTATGTAAAATCGAGTTATAGTTCGGCATATACAGCCAATGACAGTTTGATTGTGTATATCAATGCAGACCCGACTTTGGAGGGGGCTACCCGTTTGGGCAAAATTACCGGTCTGACCTCGGACTACCAATTCTTCCGTTTCAGTCTGGAGCAATTCCGCGGCAACCACTATGTACTGATTGTGTCATACAACTATGGTGCGGTTTTGGTGGACAATATCCTTATTTCTCCGGAACCCGCCTGCCTGCCTCCTACCAAGTTGGTATTAGGCGACGTGGCTGCACGGCAAGCAACGTTCAGTTGGACTCCCGGCAAGAACGAGACCCGATGGCAGATAGTGGCAGTGAACAACAGTCAGGCTCTCTATTTCGAGGAAACGGTGGATAATACACCCGCTTTCACAATGGAGGGACTTGAACCTGCCACTACCGATACATTCAGCATTACGATCACCTCCGTATGCGACGATGTGCCGAGCGTGGAGACTCTGAAGGGAACACTGATCTTCACCACTATCTGCGAACCCGCAGACCATACCGCAGCCGCACCGGGCGACACCCTGCTCTTTACCTCGTTTGAGGCAGACGACAAGAACGAGGCGTTTGAGGATGGTCCATGGGATGATAATGCGCATATCTGCTGGACAAATATCCGCCACGGCGGAGGCAACGGCAACGACTATCTGCGTTGGTCGGTTGGCAATGATTCGAGATATGATACCCATTCGGGCGAACAAAGTCTGTCGCTGTCCGCTCCGAGCAGCAATACCCATCCGGGCATTCTCTTTGCTCTCCCCGCAATGACTTTCAGCGAGGGACAGGAACTGGGCTTGAGTTTCTGGGCTAAATGCGGTAGCAGTCTGGATTCCATTGTGGTTTATCTCAATAGCACGCCGTCTGTTGAGGGCGCAACGCATATCGGCAACACAGGTATTCTGACGAGCGATATGACCTATTATGAGTTCGACCCGATCCGTACCACAGCAGGCGTAAACTATGTGATTGTCTATACCGAGCGTTCTGCCTCTTCGGAAATGTACTTGGACGACCTTACATTGCGCGTGCTGCCCAACTGCCGTAAGGTGAAAGAGGCGGAGATTACCGACATCACCACCACAAGTGCCAAACTGGCTTGGACACCCGCACACGAGGAGAATATATGGAATGTGGTAGTAAAGAACGGCAAAGATACCCTGCTCAATACGCAGGCAACCACGCCGTCGGTACTATTATCTGATCTTACCCCCGCCACCAAATACACATTCTCCGTTACTATCGCTGCCGTATGCGACGGCGTGGAGGCTGCCGAGAAATATGAAGGACAGTTGTCTTTTACCACGGGGTGCGAGGTTATCACCGCTTTCCCGTGGAGCGAGGGCTTCGAGGCTATGCCTATGGGCAACAGCACCTCCGATGGACCGCTCTGCTGGAACATCTTGGATGCCAACCAAGGAGGCAATGCATCGGTATTCGTGGCAAATAGTTATACCCCGTCTTCGTATGATTATAATCCTCCCAAGGCTTACCATTCGGGCAGCAAAGGTCTGGTAATGGCATTGACCTCCGGCAGCGACGCTGCGGCTTATGCTTTGCTCCCCGATATGGAGAATGCTGCCGGCAAGCAGTTGGTATTCTGGTACAAGTTGTACGAGACAAGCAAAAAACTGGAAGTGGGCTATCTGACCGATCCTGCTGACAAATCAACTTGGAAAACCATTGCCTCTTACACTCCCAAATCCTCGGATACATGGGAGGAGATTAAAGTTACTTTGGCTGTCCCTGAGGATGTAGTGAACCCGCATTTCGGTTTCCGCTTTGCTGCATCCTATTCGAATACAGCAGCCTATATCGATGACATCAAGGTTCGCGAGGTGCCTGTCTGCGATATGGCAACCGACCTGCACGTCATCGACTCGCTCAGCACTGCCAATAGTGCTACGGTGGCTTGGTCGGGCTTGGCAGATGCGGGTTATACCGTTATCTTCCGCGGCAACGACACCATCACCAAGCAGGTTGCCGATACTTTCTGCGTGTTGGACGGACTGACCGCATCGCGTATCTACCACTATGAGGTAAGCGTTGTGGCCCGTTGCGCCGCAGGCGAAGCCGTGGATACTCTCACCGCCAACCTGCAATGGCTGACCGACTGCGCCGGGGCTGTTACCACCTTCCCCTACAATATCGGTTTCGAGGAAGAAGATGGCTATGCATTCGAATCTTCCACAGTCTATACTATGCCGAAATGTGTTGTTTCTGAGGTTTGCGAGGGTGCTTCTAACTATCGTCTCATTCCTTCAAACAGCAATCCTAATGGTGTTCACTCGGGTAGTCAGTACCTGTATATGTATGGTGCTTTTTCTTATAGTAACAAATATCGCAGTTCGTTTGCATTCCCGGAAATGGTTATTCCTGAGGCTGACGCATACGAATTGGCAATCTGGTCGCGTATCAATAGTAGTAGTAAGCCGAATTATCCTGATAGCGTAGAGGTGTTCTACAATACGGAAAAGCAGTCATTGGACGGCGCAACGAAGATAGGTGCGTTCAAGCCGACAACCACTTATACCCGGTACAAGTTCACGTTGCCTGCAGCAGGCAGTCAGTATGTGATTCTCAAGGCGTGGGCTAACCAAGGGCAGATCTTCTTCGACGATGCTTCGTTCCGCAAGATACCGAGTTGCTTCCCCGTAGAGAATGTACGTGTCAGTGCCGTAGGTTTGGATACCGCCCGTATTGCTTGGGATACAAAGAACGATGGCGCAAGTTATCGTGTAAACATTATGCAAGGTACGAATGTGTTGTATGACGGTATGGTCAATGATACGGTGCTTGTACTCCGCAACTTGACCTCATCTACTATGTACAACGACCTGAAAGTGACGATTGTAACCGCCTGCACAGACGGTGAAATATCTGCCGACATCTATACCGGAATTATCTCTTTTGCCACCGAGTGTCGCACTATCACCGACTTCCCATGGGTGGAGGACTTCGAGGGCTTTAATGAAGGTACTTTCAGCAATCCTTGCTGGCTCAATGAGCATATATCCGGCAATGGAAATAAATTGTTTGCTATTGCTCAGGGTAGGAGGGATGGCAAAGACGCGAAATTTGTAAAACTGCCAGAACAGACAGCAACCACGTACACGCGTCTGGTACTGCCTACAATGGATATCCCTGCAGCAGGGGCGTATGATTTCTATTTGGATGTACATCGTCATTCGGGTTCCAACAAACCGACCGAGGGCGTATATATCATCGCCGGTACCGATACGCTTGCTTTCATTCCACGGCAGATAGCGGTAAATGGCATCAATGTTCCGATAGAAACTGCTGAAGCATGGTACACCTACCATTTTACCATCCCGAATGCAGGTGTGCAGAACATCACCATCTTGGGACGTAGTGAGTGGGGGAGGGCCACCAATATGGATAACTTTATGGTTAAAGCCAACGGCAAAGTGCCTTCTGCATTGTCGGGTACGGGCGCTGATACCGACTTGGCAATCAAATTTATCCGCAACGGACAAGTGTATATTTTGCGCAACGGTATCATCTACAATGCCCTCGGGCAGCGTGTCGAGGTGCTGAAATAATCGCTCCGTAGCGTATTAAAACAAAGGCGGACTGCTTTCGGGCAGCCCGCCTTTGTTTTAATCAGGGCAGCCGTCTCCTATGCAGAATATTCAATTTCTATATCTCATAATACCAATTACGGCAAAAAGACGGCAACGAGACGGCAACGACATTATCTTTTATGCGGTGGTTTTATACACTTTATGCACTAAATGTGTTGCATAAACTGCATAAAAACAGGCTTATCCTATGCATAAAAGCCAATTCTTTCTAATAAGGAGTTCTACTCAGCCCACAGGGCTTCGTGTCGCTTCGGCGCTCAATGTGCTACGCACATCCGCCTTACGCTTCACCTTTCTACGTCTTTTCTACGTAATCGGTATTAGGATGTATAAGAATTGCATAAAGTGCATATTTTTGAGGAGGACATATACCTGTGGTGGCAAGTTGCTGCTTTTGTTTTGCGGGCGTTGCATATATCGGAAAAATGTAGTAACTTTGTGCGCTATTTGTGCAAATAGCATTGTATAAGATATTTACCTACAGATATATGAAGAAATTTAACGAGTACAAACAACTGAATTTGCCGGAATTGAGCCGCGAGGTGCTGGCAGACTGGGAGAAAGAAGACCTGTTCCACAAGAGTATCACGACACGCGAGGGACACCCGCAGTTCCTGTTCTTTGAGGGACCCCCCTCGGCAAACGGTATGCCGGGTATTCATCACGTACTGGCGCGTACTATCAAGGATACATTCTGCCGCTACAAGACCATGCAGGGTTATCAGGTGCAGCGCAAGGCGGGTTGGGACACCCACGGACTGCCTGTGGAACTCGGTGTGGAGAAGATGCTCGGTATCACCAAAGAGGACATCGGCAAGAAAATCAGCGTGGACGAGTACAACGCCGCTTGCCGCCGCGAGGTGATGAAATATACCAAGGAGTGGACCAACCTGACGAAGCAGATGGGGTATTGGGTGGATTTGGAGAACCCGTATATCACCTACGACAACAAATATATCGAGACCCTCTGGTATCTGCTCAAGCGTCTGTACGAGAACGGCTACCTCTATAAAGGCTATACCATTCAGCCCTATTCGCCTGCTGCGGGTACGGGCTTGTCGTCGCATGAGTTGAACCAGCCCGGTTGCTACCGTGATGTAAAAGACACCACCTGCACCGCCCAGTTCAAGATTAAGAAACTTAATAAGACATTGTCCGATGCGCTTCACCCCCTCTTTGAGGGGGACGGGGGGAGTGCCCTCTATGCCCTTGCATGGACGACCACGCCGTGGACATTGCCGAGCAATACCGCCCTCTGTGTAGGACCGAAGATTGACTATGTGGTGGTGCGCGGGGAGAATCCCTATACCAAGATACCGGCTCTCTACCTGCTGGCGGAGGCGCGTCTGGCAGCCTACAGCAAAGAGTTGGGCGAAGCCCCAGAGATACTCTGGCGCGGCAAAGGCACCGACCTCGTCGGTATGGAGTATGAGCAACTTATCCCGTGGGCAAAGCCCGACGGCGACGCTTTCCGTATCATTGCGGGCGACTACGTAACCACCGAGGACGGTACGGGTATCGTACATATCGCGCCTACGTTTGGTGCGGACGATGCGTTTGTGGCAAAGAAAGCGAATATCCCGGGTATGGTATTTCTGACCAAGAAGGGCGAACAACGCCCGATGGTGGATATGACGGGTAAGTTCTTCCTGCTTGAGGATTTGGACGATGCTTTTGTGGCAAAGCATATCGATGTAGAGGCATATCGCCCGTGGGCGGGACGCTTCGTAAAGAATGCCTACGACCCCAACCTGACGGACAAAGACGAGACCCTCGACACCAGCATCTGCATAATGCTGAAAGCCGAGAACAAAGCCTTCCGCATCGAGAAGCACGTGCATACCTATCCGCACTGCTGGCGCACTGACAAACCTGTGCTTTACTATCCGCTTGACTCGTGGTTTATCCGCTCCACCAAAGCACGCGAGGAGATGATACGCCTCAACAATACCATCCACTGGCAGCCCGAATCAACGGGTACAGGGCGTTTCGGCAAGTGGCTCGAGAACCTCAACGACTGGAACCTTTCCCGCTCGCGCTACTGGGGTACGCCGCTGCCTATCTGGCGCACGGAGGACGGTCAGGAAGAGATATGCATAGGGTCAATCAAAGAACTGTTCGAGGAGATAGACAAGTCCATCGCTGCGGGCTTTATGAAAGAGAACCCGTACCCCAAACACGTGGTGGGCGATTACTCCAAGGCTAACTACGACCCGTCGGTGATTGACCTCCACCGCCCGTATGTGGACGGTATCATTCTCTGCTCGCCGAGCGGCAAACCGATGAAGCGCGAACTCGATCTGATAGATGTATGGTTTGATTCGGGTGCTATGCCGTATGCGCAGAACCACTATCCGTTTGAGAACCAGGACGCTCCGCGTACGGCGGACTTTATCTGCGAGGGTGTGGACCAGACCCGCGGTTGGTTCTTTACGCTCCATGCCATCCATACGATGATTGAGGACAAGGTGGCATACAAGAACGTGATTTCCAACGGATTGGTGCTCGATAAGAACGGCAACAAGATGTCGAAACGGCTTGGCAATGCGGTGGATCCGTTTGCTACACTCGACAAGTACGGTGCCGACGCGGTGCGCTGGTATATGCTCACCAATTCCAGTCCGTGGGATAACCTCAAGTTCGACCCCGAGGGCGTGGACGAGGTGCGCCGCAAGTTCTTCGGCACGCTCTACAATACATACAGTTTCTTTGCCCTCTATGCTAATGTGGACGGTTGGGACAATGCACAATGCACAATGCACAATGCACAATATACGGAAATCGACAAATGGATTTTGAGCCGTTTGAACTCGCTTATTCAGGAGGTTACTGCTGATTATGAGGCATACGAGCCCACCAAGGCAGGACGTGCCATTTCCGACTTTGTGCAGGACGACCTTAGTAACTGGTACGTGCGCCTCAACCGCAAACGCTTCTGGGGCGGGGAGATGAACGCTGACAAGCAGGCGGCATATACCACGCTCTACACCTGTCTGAAGACCGTGGCGCAACTGATGGCACCCAATGCACCATTCTTTGCCGACCGCCTCTATCGCGACTTGACAGGCGAGACCGTGCATCTGAGCAACTGGCCGAAAGCCGATGAGTCGCTGATAAACAAAGACTTGGAGCGCAGTATGTATCTTGCGCAACAGGCTACATCGATGATTCTCAGTCTGCGCAAGCGTGCTGAGAAGAACGTGCGCCAGCCGTTGCAGAAAGCCGTTATCCCTGCGCCCGACAAAGAGACGCTGCAAGCCCTGCTCTATGTGCAGGACCTGATCAAGAGCGAGGTGAATGTCAAAGAACTGGTTATCACCACCGCCGAGAACTCCGAAGTCAAACTCGTGAAGAAAATCAAGCCGAACTTCAAGGTATTGGGCAAGAAAGTGGGCGGTAAGATGAAGGAACTGGCTGCGGCTATCGGTAAGATGACGCAGGACGAGATTGCGCAGTTTGAGGCGGCAGGTACGTTCCGTCTGCTGGATATTGACCTTGTAGCCGAAGACGTGGATATCATGACCGAGGATATGCCGGGCTGGCTGGTTGCCAACAACGGTATCCTTACCATCGCCCTTGACATCGAACTCAACGATGCTTTGATAGAGGAAGGCATTGCCCGCGAACTAATCAACCGTATCCAGAACCTGCGCAAGACATCGGGCTTGGAGATAACCGACCGTATCGCCATAGAGATAGAGCGCCGCGACGAGATTGCCGCTGCCGTAGAGCACTGCCGCGACTACATCGCTTCGCAAGTCCTCGCTACCTCGCTTACGCTGGTAGATATGGTTACATCGCCCCAATCCCTCGATATGGACGGCTATACCGTAAACATCAACATCAAGAAAGCATAAGTATGCCTGCGCACGAACCGGCACCTCGCAATAGGACACTCTCGGTATTGCCGAATGAGATACCCGCTTTGCAGCAAAGACTCTTGTATAGAGAGGATTTGTTGCAAGGGGCGGATTGTCTCAATCGTACTATTTGTGCCGATTTGTCTGAAGTGTTGGATTTGCTGCCGGATGCTTTTGCAGACTTGATTGTGATAGACCCGCCTTACAACCTAAGCAAGAATTTTAACGGATTGAAGTTTGCGGCAAAAGACGATGCGTTGTATGAGCAATATCTGTTGTCGTGGTTTCATCGGGTCTGCCGGAAACTGAAACCGCAAGGTACGTTGTATATGTGCGGCGACTGGAAGTCAACGGCGGCAATGCAGCGCGTGATAGAAACGGAACTGACTATTTTGAACCGTATCACATGGCAACGCGAGAAAGGACGTGGTGCAAAGACCAACTGGAAAAACGGAATGGAGGATATTTGGTTTGCCGTTAAAGACCCAAACCACTATTACTTTGATGTCAATGCCGTAATGATGAAACGCCAAGTGATAGCACCCTATAAGCAAAATGGGAAACCGAAAGACTGGGAAGAAAGCAAAGAGGGACGTTTCCGCCTGACATATCCGTCCAATTTTTGGGACGACATTAGCATCCCGTTTTGGTCTATGCCCGAGAATACCGACCACCCGACGCAGAAGCCCGAGAAACTGATTGCCAAACTGATTTTGGCATCTTCCAAAGCGGGCGATGTGGTGTTTGACCCGTTTCTCGGGAGCGGGACAACGAGTGTGGTAGCCAAGAAATTGGGCAGGCAGTATTGTGGCGTGGAGATAAATGAGGAGTATTGCTTGTGGACGGAAAAACGTTTGGAGCAAGCCTCTGTGGATAACACTATACAAGGTTATACGGCGGGAGTATTCTGGGAACGCAATACGCTCAACAGGCAAAAAGCAGATACCAAGATTGCCCCGATACAGCCGATAAAATCAACTCCTTTAACCATAAATTTCTAATTGTATGTTAGCCGAGCAACATATATCTATTATCGAGAGCACGCTACTTAAGTATCTGAACAACAATGCGCAACGGATAGTGAATACATTTCCCCGCGTATTGTCGGGGATGCTCTGCAAGAGTTTATTGCCGAGCATTTGCAATCTTGTTTTCCAGCGCAGTTTGCAGCAAAGTTCGAGACGGATTTTGAGCGACGCTCTATGGAAGATATGGCGTTTTATGACAATGCGGGCAACTACTATGCAATAGATGTCAAGACACACGATGTAGATACGCATTTCAGTATGCCAAACTTGATTTCTATGCAGCGTTTGGCAAAGTTCTATCGTAATGACACTAATACATTCTGTATCTTGATTGTTGATTACAAAGTGGTTGCAGACCACATCGAATATCTGAGTTGCCATTTCAAGCCAATAGAGCATTTTGCGTGGAGTTGTCTGATATTAGGCGCACTCGGTTGGGGACAAATACAGATAAAGGACTCTAACCGGTTGTTGTTTGAGCCACAGCCTTCGCGCAAGAAATGGATGCTTGAATTATGCGAAGCGGCTGCGGCTTTCTACGAGACAGAGATAGGGAAAATTGCGGAACGCAAAGACTGGTTTAGCAAAGAGAAAACATATTGGGAACAACATAAATAATTGTAATTCTATGAAAAAGAATATCTTACGTATTGCCATCGTGGCACTGGCAGGAGCCTTAATGGCTTCGTGTGTGGGTGTGGAAGAACCTATGAATGGTAACATTGTCGGACTTTGGTTGGAAAACGGCACGGAACACTATGTCCGCTTTACCACAGAACAGGCGGATACAACGTACCAATATGGCTACGAGTGGGACGGAAAGGACGAAGTAACCGAAGAGGATGTGTTGAATGACAAATATGGAAACGGTTGGTTCAAGTGGTTGCTGGAGAAACCACAACTGACGGAAATCCACCTGATGAGCAATGGCGGTGGCGACATTCCGAAGATTTACACCATCACCAAACTCACAGACACTGAACTGCAATACTACGAAAAGGAGCAACCGAAAAACAAATTCTCCTTCTCACGCATGAAATAATGAAACGTTTCTGGAAGATATTCGGTATCACACTCGGCGCAATAGTAGGCGTCGTGCTGATAGTGGTGTGTGTGGCGATTTGGCTGATATTCACGCCCGCACGGCTGACACCGATTGTGCTGCAGGTGGCGGATAAGTACATCACCTGCGGACACGAGGTAGGCGAAGTGGACCTGACGTTCTTTTCCACTTTCCCCGAGTTCGGTTTGCGCGTGGACGGACTATATCTCATCAACCCCACAGCGGGCGCACAGAGCGATACGCTCTTGGCTGCACCCGAGGTGGTTGCCACAGTGAATGTGGTGGAGTTCTTGCGCCATAGCAATCTGGTTGTCAAAGAGTTGTCTTTGCCCAATGCGGTGGCGAATATCTACATCGCCGCCGATGGCACAACCAATTTCGATGTGTTTGCGCTCTCGTCCGACACCACGGCTACCGACACCGTTTCTTCCGGACTGCCTTTCGACCAAATCAGCGTTGATGCCGCCCGTATCGAGGGGCGGTATATCTCATTTGTGGACGAGAAAGACAGTATCTCCGCCTCGCTGGCGAACACCACGCTGGCGGCTCGTATCGGCAGTTGGGACGATGTGCTGCTCACGCTCCAATCGGAGGCGGTGAGTGCTATGCTCGGCGATACGCAATATGCAGACAGCCTGCAGGTGGCGGTCTCGTTGCCTGTCTCGGTGGATTTGGAGAATATGCACTTTGCATTGCACAAAGCCGAATTGCAGGTAAACGAGTTCGCCTTGCAGTTGGACGGAACCGCCGACCTTGCAGATTCTGTCTCCTTAGATATACACGCGCGTGCGCACGAATGGCAGATAGCACCTTTGCTGGCACTTTTGCCCGCTTCGCTGACGGATATGCTCCGCGACATTGAGGTGGACGGGCGCGTGTCGTTTGTCGCGGGTGTATGCGGGGTCTATAGCGGGTCGCAAATGCCATTAGTGGACGCACACATAGTGCTGGAGGACGGGCGCGGCAAGTACGCCGCATTGCCCTACACCTTGCGCGATGTAGCCATAGATGCCGATGCACATATCGACCTCAACGACGACAAGGCAAGTGCAGTACAGATACATTCGCTGACAGCGAAGACTAAGGACAGCCAAATAGATGCTTCGGGGGAAGTGTCCGAACTGATGGAGGATATGTTGCTCGACCTCGAACTGAACGCCGATTTGCACCTGCCCGACGTGGCGTATTTCTTGCCCGACAATATACTAACCGCTGGACAAGGTCAGGGCAAGGTCAGGGCGAAGATACACCTGAGCGACCTGACGGATATGCGTTTGGAGCGCGGGCGGTTCAGCGGCGATATCCGCCTGCAAGGCGTGGATTTCCAAATGGATAGTATGTCGGCTAAACTGCCCGATACACGCTTGCAATTTACCTTGCCCAACCCCAAGCCGTCGCATAAGTCGGTCGGTTGGCTGGCAGCACAAGTGTCATTGCAAAGTGTTGATTTCGAGATAATTGATGCGCTTGCAGCACAACTCGGGCAGACCGATTTGCAACTCGAGGCAAGTAATATCTTGGGCAGCAGTCCTGTCCTTTGCGCTACGCTCGGACTGCAATCCGCAGCACCTCTGCATGCGGCAATGGACAGTATGGAGGCAACCATCGCCGCCCCACACCTGAAAGCCTATGCGGAGTACAACACCAAGGACACCACTGCAGTGCCGACCTTGCAGGCGAACCTCTCGTTTGACGACCTGCGCGGCTATTACACGGATATACAGGCACATCTGACCAAGTCTTCGCTGGAGGCGAATCTCCGTCCCGGCAAGCGCAACAAGGCTGTGCCGCGTCTGGAGGCATCCGTTCAAACAAAGGCGCTTGAGGGCAAGATGGGCGATGATGTGCAGGTGAAGACGGCGGCACTTTCTCTCAAAGCGTCAGCACGCTACAACAAACAGGGCGAGAACCTCCTCTTGCAATGGAACCCGAAACTGGATGTCGATCTGCAGTCGGGTGAAGCGCACTTGGCGGCTATTGGCAAGCCTGTTTATATCCCGCAAATCACGTTCACCTATTCGAACAAGGACTTCCAAATCGCACAGTCGCAAGTGCGGGTGGGCAACTCCGATTTCGCCCTCTCGGGCGAGGTGCAGAATATCGGTGCGTGGTTGCGCAAGCAAGGTGATTTGACAGGCGAACTGAACTTTGTCTCCGACCATACCGATGTCAATGAACTGATGGCACTCTGCTCTGCCGACTCGGGCAGCGAGGAGCAACCCGCGGAGAACAAAGCGCAAGGAACCAAGAACGAAGAACAAAAAACAAAGGATAGCACTACAGAAGAAGCCGCGCCGTTCCTCGTGCCGCTCGGCGTGGATGTTGCGCTCAATACGCATATCAAAGAGGCGGTGGTATTCAATGAGGTGGCGCACGACCTGAAAGGCAAACTCTATATCAAAGACGGCACACTCGTGTTGGACGAGATGGGTTTTGTCTGCAATGCCGCCAAACTGCAACTCACCGCAATGTACCGTACACCGCGCCGCAACCATATCTATGTCGGTCTCGACTACCACATGCTCGACATCGACATTGCCGAACTCATCCGCATGATTCCGCAACTCGACTCTATTGTGCCGATGTTGCGTTCGTTCAAGGGCGCGGCGGAGTTCCACCTTGCGGCGGAGACCTACACCAATGCCAAGTACGAACTGAAGCCTTCCACTCTGCGCGGGGCATGTAGTATCTTCGGCAAAGACCTTGTCGTGATGGACAACGCAACGTTCAGCAAAATATCCAAGTTGCTGCTTTTCAACAAGAAAACCGAGAACAAAGTGGATAGCATCTCCGCCGAACTGACGGTCTATAAGAAGGAGATAGATGTCTATCCGTTCTGCGTCTCGCTCGACAACTACATGGTCGCTCTCGGCGGACGGCACAACCTCGATATGACTTTCGACTATGACATCAACGTCCTGTCGCCTATCTATTTGGGCGTGAACGTGTCAGGCAATATCGATGACCTGAAAATCAAGTTGGCGAAGTGCAAGTTTGCCAAAGATTTCAAGCCGCATTTCCACGGCAAAGTGGATGAAGAGAGCGCCAACCTGCGAAAGATGATACGCGACTCCATGCGTAAAAACGTAAAAATACAATAATATGAAAAAATCAGTTCTATTCGGCATCGCCGCAATCACGCTTATGGCATGTAACAATCAGAACCCGTTTTTGTCAGAGCAGAACACCCCTTATGGTGTTCCCGCCTTCGACAGAATTAAAACCGAGCACTATATGCCCGCTTTCGAGGCGGCTATAGCCCGGAACCAAGCCGAGATAGAGGCTATCGTGTCCAATCCTGCAGAACCTACTTTCGAGAATACGATCGTTGCGCTTGACCGCAGCGGTGGTCTGCTGGAGAAAGTGAGCGGAGTGTTCTTCAATGTGTTGGAGGCTGACGGCAACGACGAAATGAACCGTATCGCCGAGAAAGTAACTCCTATGCTCTCCGACCTGAGCGACGGTATTCTGCTCAACGACAGCCTGTTCCAACGCATCAAGTTTGTGTACGACCAGCGTGAGCAACTCGGGCTGAACGCCGAGCAGATGCGTCTCCTTACCGAGACCTACAAGCATTTTGCCCTCAATGGTGCCAACCTTCTGCCCGAGCAGAAAGAACGCCTTATGGAAATCAACAAGGAACTCGGACTCCTCTCCCTGCAATTCGGCAACAACGTGGTAGCCGAGACCAACGCCTACCAACTCTTCGTCACCGACGAGAACGAACTCAAGGGGCTGCCCGAGAGTGCGAAAGCCGCTGCCAAAGAGGAGGCTACCGCTGCCGGTCGCCCCGATGCGTGGCTCTTTACACCCAAGCGCACCTCGTTCACGCCCGTCCTGCAGTACTGCGAGAACCGCAACTTGCGCCGCGAACTGCTGCTGGCATACACCACCCGCGGCAACCACGACAACGAGTACGACAACAAAGCCGTCATCGTCAAGACAATGAAACTGCGTGTCGAGAAAGCGCACCTCTTCGGCTACGACTGCCCCGCCGACTATATCCTCGCCGACTGCATGGCGCACGATGCCAAGACCGTGGACGCTTTCCTCCAATCCGTTTGGGAACCCAGTCTCGCTGCTGCCAAGCGTGAAGCCGCAGAACTGCAAACGCTTATGAATGAGGATATCCCCGGCGATACTCTCCAACCTTGGGATTGGTGGTATTATGCCGAGAAACTCCGCAAGGCAAAATATGATCTTGATGAGGAGCAACTCAAGCCCTATTTCGAATTGAGCAACGTCCGCAAAGGCGTGTTCGAATTGGCGCACAACCTCTACGGGCTCAATTTCGAGCAACTCACCGACATGCCCGTCTATAATCCCGAGGTCGAGGTATTCAAAGTAACCGATGCCGAGGATAACCTGGTGGGAATCCTCTACACCGACTATTTCCCCCGTGCAGGCAAACGCCCGGGCGCATGGATGAACAATATCCAAAGCCAGTATGTGGATGCCGATGGTGTGGACCATCGCCCCGTCATCATCAATGTCGGCAATTTCAACAAACCTACCAAGGGCAACCCCTCGCTCCTCTCGATGGACGATGTCGAGACCCTCTTCCACGAGTTCGGACACGCCCTCCACGGACTCATGTCCAAGGCGACCTACAAGAGTCTCTCCGGCACTAATACCCCGCGCGACTTTGTGGAACTGCCCTCGCAGTTTATGGAGAACTACTGCTATCGCCCCGAGATAATGAAGACCTATGCTTTTCATTATCAGACCGGTGAGGTGATGCCCGACTCGCTGATACAGAAGATCAATAATGCCAAAACGTTCAATCAAGGTTTTGTGGAAACCGAGTTGCTGAGTGCTTCCATTCTTGATATGGACTATCACGAGATAACGGATACGGCTGACTTTGATGTCAATGTGTTCGAAGCAGAGTCGATGGCTAAGATGCATATGATTCCGCAGATTATCACGCGTTACCGCTCTACGTTCTACAACCATATCTTCACCACGGGCTACGAGGCCGGTTACTATAGTTACACATGGTCTGCTGTCTTGGATGCGGATGCTTTTGCGGCTTTTGAGGAGACGGGCGACATCCTCAATCCCGATGTGGCGAAGCGTTTCCGCCATATGCTGGAGCAGGGTGGTACACGTGATGCTGCCGAACTCTATCAGGAGTTCCGCGGCAAGCCCGCTGACGCTAAATATCTCTTGGAGCGTAAGGGCTTTGTAGAGTAAGTTTTTGGTAGAAAAAATCTTTTGGCAAATGAAATGGGGTTGCTTGACACATTCAGGCAACCCCATTTTTTTAGAGCAATCGGAGTATATCTATAAACTCGGTATAGGTGTATGCGCCGTCTTCTTTCCGGTTTTGATAGACGAGGAAATAGCGGTAGTTGCTGCCCGCTTTGTTTGCCCACATATTGCCGAGCAGAATCTTGCCTGCGGCATCGAGGTGGTCGCCTTTGGTCTCAAGCAGTACAATCTTTCCGCGACGGGTGCGGATGATAAAGTCGGGGTAGTGGTTGATAAATCCGTTGATACAGAAGTCTTTGCGTTCGCGGTTGCGTGTCCACCACTCCACATTATCGAGGTTCGCCACCTCGTTGATGACCTGTCGCTCAAAGCCGTTGACATCTTCTTCGCGTGTGTGCAGCATCTTGGTGATACTGTCTTGCGGAGCAGACAGCACTATCTCGTCGGGGATAGAGAACGCAGGGCGCACAAAGATTTGGTCGGTGTCCAATCCGCGGCGGAACTGCTGCTGTTTGTAGCGGTTTTCCAATGCCAATATATCCTGCTTCAGCACCTGCGTGTATTCGTTGATGTGCAGGAGGAACTGCTCAAAGTCCGCTTCACGGAACTCAATAAACCGCTGTTCGATATAGGCTTGTACATCTTTTTGAGTGAGGGGTATCATCTTGCCCATCAGTGCCGCCACCTCGCTGCTGCAGCGGGTGCGCTTGCTGTCTATATTGTCGGCATCGCGGATATAGTTCAGTATCAAGTCGTAAGCCGAACCTTTGATTTTCTCGTATCGGGGTGTATGGTCGTCCGTTTGGTCGGAAATGTCCACTTTGTAGAGGCTCGTTTCTGCCGCTTCGCACGAGAATGGCGGTGTCTCCTGTGCGGAAAGGCGGAAACCTTGCAGCAGGTCTTCGCCCTCCAGCAGGTGTTCGCTTGCCTCGCCGAAGATATTACCGAGCGAAGTCTCGTCCCTGATGAAGAACTGCGGCAGCCGAACCGCTTTGGCACTCTCGGCATAGAGCGACTGTATCGTGGCGCGTTTGACGCTTTCTGCCAGTTCGACCGGCACTTGTTCGCCGGTCTGCTGTTGTATCTGTTGTTCCATATCCGTGGCTTGTTGGTGTGCAGTGGCGAGTATCTGTGCCACTTCTTTGTTGTCTTCTGTTGTGTTTTGCGGTTGATATGCTATGTCGGTTCGTCCGTCGAAACGGATAGCGGTGGTGTCGATGTCATCGGCTGTGGTCGTCTGCGGGGGTGTCTCTTCGGGGAAGAGCATCTGCAAGGTAGGGGTGGTTGGTGCCGGTGCAGCGGTCTCCGCCATATCAAGGGAACGGTAGTCGCGGGCGGAGAAACCCGCATGGTTGAGTCCTGCCACCACGCTTTGCAACGTGTCTTGGAACTTTGCCGAGGCGGTCAGCACATAGGACAGGTTCAGCACATCGGCATTGTTGCGCCGTGCATACGGCAGACGCAGCACACGCCCCACTATCTGCTCCACGTCCACGCTCGACGACTTGTCCGCCAGCGATGCCAAGATGTAGGCAAACGGGCAGTCCCAGCCCTCTTTGAGGGCGTTGATGGTGATGATATAGCGCACGGGGCAGTCGGGCGACATGAGGTCAATACCTGCCAGTTCGTTGATGTCGGCGGTCTTGATCTTGATTTGCTCTTCGGGGATATGGAGTGCCATCAGTTTCTCGCGTATCTTGCCGAAGGTCTCACGTTCCTCGTCTTTGTTCTTCGGTTGGGCTTGAAACAGCACTATCGGGCGTATGTAGCGCGTCGGGTCTTGGCGGGCGGTATGCTCGAGGGAGCGTTGCAGGTGCAGTGCCGAGTCAATGACCTGGTTTTTGTTGGTATGGTTATAGACAATCACGGGCAGTTTGACCATATTGTTGCGCTTGAGTTCCAGCGCGTCGGTGAAGCAGATGATGTTGCTGTTCTGCTTGGGCGTGGCGGTGAGGTCAAGCACGATGGATGGTGCCATGTCGTTGAGCATATCCTCCGAGAGCGGGGTGCTGGCGTTGTGGCTCTCGTCCACTATCACCACGGGGTGCAGCGCCCGCAGGACGGACATCAGTTGTATCTCGCCCGCCTCGTCCGCCACGGCACCGGGCAGACCGGCAAACGACTGCAGGTAGCCGTTGTCCTGATAGACCTTGCGCCCGTCTTTGTTGGTGGCGCGGAACGAATCGAACGTCGCCACCATAATGCACAGGTTCTCCCGCACGTTGGAGAGCGAGAACCCTTGTCCGAGCAACGCCTGCTGCTTGTCGAAGACCAGGACACGGCTGTTGAAATCGGTGTCGATACGTTGCCGGTACGGGTGGCGCGGGTTGATGAGGTGGCGCAGTGTCTGCTCCAAGATAGTGGTGGACGGTACCAGCCACACCACCATTTGGCAGGCGGTGTGTATGTGGTTGAACAGCACCCGCAATGCCGCCGAGGCAAGCAGGGTCTTGCCGCCGCCTGTCGGCACTTTGCAGCAGATATGCGGGGCGTGGCGGACATTGTCCTTGTAGGGTTCGATGGCGGTGCCGCGGCAAGGCTCGTAGGCGGGACGGTTGGTGCGCCAGAAGGTGCGGAACGCCTCCACATAGTTGTGGTGAGGGTCTTGCTCGATAAGGGTGAGATAACGCTCTATCTCGTCCAAGTTGTGCTGTTGGTATGATTTCAGTTCCATGTGTCTCCTTTCTCCATTAAAGACCATTAAAATCCCATTAAAAGTCTCAGTTAATTAGACGTTAATTCGTAATTCCTCATTCCTAATTCATAATTATCTCTACACTTTCTTGATGTCGCGGGGAATTTGCTTGAAGGTGATGTGGTGGGTAAGCATAAAGTCGCGGCTCAGGCGGCAGCAGTCGGCATAGATGATATACTGCTCGGCTTGGTCGGCTGGGGTGAACGTGTTGAGAAAAGCCCTGTCCAATACCGTCTCCTCGCCACGTTTGTAATAGAAATAGTAGTTGGTGCCGTCCTTGCGCCCTAACAAGTAAGGGTGCGGGGTAGGGTGTGTACTAACGACGCGGGACGCGTCGTCTCCATAATCTATAGGACTGTGATACGGCGTATTCGTTTCGCTGTACCAGATATATCGCCGTATCTGCTCGGTGTCGGCGTGGTCGTTGAGGAGACCGGTCTGCGGGTCATAGATGGTGTCGCCTAACTCATAGAACGCAAACGAACCGCCCGTGCCCTCTACGGCTTTGCTGCCCTCACCGTAGCCGTCTATCACACGGCGCACCCGCTCGGCAGTAATCGTCTCCGCATAGTCGCACATCTCCACCAAAATAAACCGCCTGTGCCCGCCGTCCTGCTTGTTAAGATTCAACACCGCATGCGCAGTAGTACCCGAACCCGCAAAAGAATCAAGGATGAGGGCATCTTTGTGCGTGGCGATTTGTAGTATCTGTGAGATATATTCAACAGGTTTAGGGAAATCAAAGATATTCTTATCTCCAAATATTGAAATTATTTCTTTTGTTGCAGTTTGATTATGCCCAACCTCATCGCTTAACCATAAAGTATTCGGTGTACGCCCACTTTGAACACTACACAAAAATCTTTTCTTACGAGGAAATGAATTACCTGTGTCACCAAACCAAATTTGATTAGTAGCAATTAAAGCCCGCATATTTTCTTCACTATATACCCAATGTTTGCCCAATGGGACATCAAATTCTTTTCCTGTTTTGGGGCTTATGACAATATAATGTCCATTACTTCTTTCTCCAGCAGCGACTAAATCCCCAGATTGCCATGGTCCCCTAATATCATTATCCCTATTAGTGTAACGCCCATTCATTTCTTTAGTTCGTGGTAGTAAATGCAGAGTGAAATTAGGTTTGTTCTTTGTATAGACCAAGGCATATTCATGATTTTCCGAGAAGTATTTGGCATCATTTTTAGTACTATGTATCTTTTGCCATACAATGGTACATAAATGATTACTTTTTCCGAATATCTCGTCGCAGATTAGTTTGAGGTTGGCTTGCTCGTTGTCGTCTATAGAGATGAAGATGGCACCCGTGGGAGAGAGCAGTTTTTGGAGGAGGATAAGGCGGGGGTACATCATACAGAGCCACTTGTCGTGGCGGGTGAGGTCTTCGGCTTCTTTGCCCACCACCGCACCTAACCATTTGCGGATATGCGGGTCGTTTACGTTGTCGTTGTACACCCAGCCCTCATTGCCCGTATTATACGGCGGGTCGATGTAGATGCAATCCACGCGGTTCTCATACTCAGGCAGCAACGCTTTGAGTGCCTCGAGGTTGTCGCCGTGGATAATTTTGTTGACCTCCCCAACCCCTCCAAGGGAGGGGCTATCGGTATTGGCACTGACGACCGCGGGCGAGGCGCCCGCGTCCCCGGCAACCTCACACTTGCCATACGTGTATTGCTGTTTCAAGACGCGGTAGGGAACGTCGTTGTGGTGGGTCTGTACTTTCTCTTTTCCTATCCAGTGGAGGGTGGGCATAGCAGTTGTTTGTCAGGTGGTCGCCCTTGCCCTCGGCGACCGGTACGGATACAAAAAAACGTGGGCAACTATACCTATCGAACTTGCTACTGCGGTCGTAGGAAACCTTTGCACTAAGTTCGGTATATAGCGTCCACGTGCATATATACACGCCATACACGACAAGGGAAGATCCCATTGTCGTGCGGCGGAGGTATATACACTCCGTAAACGTCCACTGATACCGCCCTCTGAGTGCTTGTGAAATTTCCTACGTTTCAGTAGCCAGATTGCGACGAGTAAACGTCTTTTTCTCTTATGTCGGTTGCGCGGTGTGCTTGCTATGGCAGAATCGGCAACACGTCTGCAAAGGTAAACATTTTCCGCGAGATACGCAAATAAATTATGTATTGCCACATACCGCAGGTCTGTGTTCTCCTCAAAAATACTGTTTTTATGCAGTATATGCGACAAATATAGTGCATAAAGTGTATAAAAGCACTGCATAAAGGGTAATCTTTTCTACGTCCTTTCTACGTCTTTTCTACGTAATTGGTATTACCCTATATAGAAATTGCATACTCTGCATATTATGCATATTACTTGTTAATTATTAATTGTTAATTGGCAAGTTAATTGTGTATGTGATTTTTTTTGTCTATCTTTGCGGTGTTTTTGAAAAGCCTGTTTCTGTATGAAATTTCTTGCCCGTATCACGCGTATGTCTATGCCGGTAGCCTTGGTGCTGTCGGTGGCGGTGCTGTGCGGGTGGATTCCGGAGTTCCTCAATGGTGATTGGCGGCAGGTGCTTCCTACGATGCTGCTTGTGGTGGTGAACGGGGTGATGTTTTGGTATCTGACGGTTTGCGCCAGGCTGACGCGCGACAGAGACGGTTTGCCGTTGTTTATCTATCTGTTGTCGGCAACGGCTTTCCTTGCCGCTAATGGTTGTTGGCAGGGGCAGACGGCGGTATTGTGTATGCTGTTGGTATTGCTGTTGCTGCGCAAGGCGTTTCGCGAGGACGAACCTACGGAGAGTGCTTTTGTGGCGGCATTGCTCCTGTCAGGGGCTTCGCTGGTGTTGCCGGATATGGTATGGCTGATACCCGCCGTGTGGGTGGCGTATATTCTGTTGCATTCTTTCGGCTTGCGTGTGTGGCTGGCTACGCTGATAGGGGCTGTGGTGTTTGCTGTCTATTTCCTGTTGGCATGGTATTTCGGTTGGATTGAAAATCCGTATATGCCGATGTTCGACCGTGTATGGCTGTTTTCTGCTTTGCCGCTATCGGAGGCGATTAAGGAGGTCTCGCTGATAGGGATAGGCATCGTGCTGTTTGTGGCTTCGCTGGTGAGAACGGACAGAGACAGCACCGGGCAGCAGAACTGGCTTCTGCTCTTTACGTTGTTTTTCGTTGTTGCAGGCGGCTTGTCGCTGTTCCCTATACGAGAGGCGGTTGCGGCTTGCAGCGGTTCGCTGCTTCCGGTGGCTCTGCTGCTCTTTTCGGGGCTGTGGGTGCTGTTTTTCCGCCAGCGGGAGTCGGCGGCAAGGGGGATTATGTATATAATTGGACTCATACTCTTGGCAGTATGTTATTGGATATAAGATGAGAATACATTTTATTGCAATCGGCGGTGCGGCAATGCACAACCTCGCTATGGCTGTAGCGAGCAAGCCCGGCTATGTGGTTACGGGGTCGGACGACGAGATTTTCGACCCCGCGCGGACGCATCTGCGTGAGGCGGGATTGCTGCCCGCGGAAACGGGCTGGCATCCGGAGATGATTACGCAGGATATAGATGCCATCATTCTGGGTATGCACGCGCGGGAGGACAATCCCGAGTTGGTGCGTGCCCGCGAACTGGGGCTGAAGATTTATTCGTTCCCCGAGTATCTGTACGAGCAGACCAAGGACAAGATACGTATTGTGGTAGGCGGCAGCCATGGCAAGACCACCACTACCTCTATGATACTTTATGTGCTGCAGCACCTCGGTATCGAAACCGACTATATGGTAGGTGCGCAGATAGAGGGCTTCGAGCGTATGGTGCGCCTAAGCGATACCGCCAAATATGCGGTGTTCGAGGGCGACGAGTACCTGACGTCGCCGCTCGACCTGCGTTCCAAATTCCTGTGGTACCACCCGCATATCGCCATTCTGACGGGTATTGCGTGGGATCATATCAATGTCTTTCCCACTTTCCCGCAGTATGTGGAGACCTTCCGCAAGTTTGTAGATACTATCGAACCCGACGGCACGTTTATTTATTACGCAAACGATGAGAACCTGCAAGCGATAGCCGCAGGCGCACGGGCTGACATAACCTGTGTGCCGTATGATGCTTACGAAGGCAGCGTACCCATGCAGGTCTTCGGGCGGCACAATATGCAGAACCTGCAGGCGGCATGTCTGGTATGCCAACGGATTGGCATACAGGCGGACGATTTCTACCGTATCATCAGCACGTTTACGGGAGCCAGTAACCGCTTGGAGAAGATTTGCGAGACAGCGGATTCGGTGGCATACAAGGACTTCGCCCATTCGCCCAGCAAACTGCGGGCAACGGTCAATGCCGTGCGCGAGCGTTATCCCGGCAAGAAACTGGTGGCTTGTATGGAGTTGCATACATTCAGTTCGCTGATGGCGGATTTCCTGCCGCAGTACAACGGCTGTATGCAGGAGGCGGATGTGGCATTGGTCTATTTCAACCCCAAAGTGATAGAACACAAGCGTCTTGCGCCCATTACCGCCGAAGAAGTCCGCCGGGCTTTCGGTTCGGCGAATGTGGAGGTCTTCACCGACAGCCATGCCATGCAGGCACGCCTGCGGAGTATGGACTACAAAAATACCGCCCTGCTGATGATGACCAGCGGCACTTTCGACGGTATCGACATCCCCGCTTTTGCCAAACAACTGCTGACCACATAATGCAACCCGGTTGCAGGAAAAAAATAGTACCTTTGCAGCGTAAATTAGAAAAACTATACGCTATGCAAAGGTACTATTTTTTATTGTGTGTCTATATGGCGGCAGTGCTGACAGGCTGCAGCGGACATAACCACGAACACGCCCACGAGCATGAAGAGACCGAGCACCACGACCACAAACAGGGTGAGATAGTCTTCTCGCCCGAGAAGGCGGCTGCGGTAGGTCTGCAGACCGAGACCATCGTGGCGCAGCCCTTTGAGGAAGCCGTCAAGGTATCGGGGCGGCTGGCTACACCGAGCAACAAAGTGCAGGCGGTGGTGGCGGCTATGAGCGGTGTGGCAAAGTTGCAACACCCCCTCAACGAGGGCACGGCAGTACGCAAAGGCGAGGTGCTGGCACATATCTCCGTGCGCGGTATGGCGGCAAGCGACCCCGTAGAGACGGCGCGTATCCAATACGAGACCGCCCGCAAGGAGTACGACCGTGCGCAAGGGCTGACTGGCAGCCAGATCATCTCGGCACAGGAGATGGAGCAGATAACCCTGCGCTACCAAAACGCCAAAGCGCAGTACGAAGCCCTGCAAGACAAGAAAGCCGACGACGGTTGTATCGAGATACGCGCCCCGCAGAACGGCTATGTAAGCGGACTGGGTTTCGCCAACGGCGACTATGTCGAGGCGGGGCAGGTGCTGCTCAGCGTGAGTCAGACGCAGCAACTGCTGCTGCAAGCGGACGTGCCGGAACGCTACTGGAACCGTCTGGGCAGCGTGCGCAGTGCCAACTTTATACCTGCATACAGCGACACCACCTACCGTCTGGCGGATATGAACGGACGCCTGCTGTCGGTAGGCAGGACGGCGGACACGCAAACAGGCTATGTGCCTGTGGTCTTCGCTTTCGACAACAGGGCGGGCTTGGTCTCGGGGGCATACGCCGATGTCTATCTGCTCTTGGCTGACCGTCAGGAAGCCTTGTCGGTACCCCTGTCGGCGGTTACCGAGGAGCAGGGTGTCTATTCGGTCTATGTGCAACTGGACGAGGACTGCTACATGAAGCGCGAGGTAACCCTCGGTCAGAGCAACGGCGAGCGCGTCTTGGTCAGGAGCGGTCTCCTCTCGGGCGAGACGGTAGTAACCCGCGCCGCCCTGCAAGTCAAACTCGCCGGCAGTGCCACCGTGATACCCGGACATACGCATAATCATTAAAAAAGACCTCCCCTAACCCCTCCTTCAAAGGAGGGGAACTCAATAAATAAGGTGGTAAATTTCCAAAAGGTGGTAAATAATAGTATTAAAATAATTATATACCTTGTCTGCTTCAATCTCGTGTCAAACAGCAAGGGATACGCAAGGGATGAGCAAGGGATAGGCAACCGATATAATGTTAATAAAATACAAATATAGTATCGCCATCAGATATAAACTTTACGAATAATCTGTGATAATGCGGCGTAGCCGCCCGTTCACAAAAGACCCAACGACACCTATTGGAATATAGTATGAAACAGATTTCATTTAAGAGCATTTTCGTTATGGCAGCCTTGCTTACTGCCGGTATCACCGCCGCAGCGGAAACGTACATCGAGCAGGACAGCCTCACGCGGAACAAGCAGGATTTTGCCTACCTTGCGGCGTACACCGAGGCGAACTATGCCGCGTTCCCTGCGATTATGCAGGCGGGGTATGCCGCTCCCTATCAGGCTATGAAAGACTCTTTCGGGCTGAAAATCAGCACGGGCGAGTGGGGCATACGGCAAGCCGCGTGCGAGTATGTCTATTGGTTCAATGCGCAGTTCGACGCCCATTTCTATGTGGACGAGTACCTCTTCTGGCAGGTCTATAAACACCGCGACACACCTGATTACAAGCAACTGATGAACTATGCGCCGCAGGCGGTGTCGCAACGCGTGAACAAAAAGACATGGCTGCTGCGCATACCCTCATGCGCGGGGCAGAACCCCACCAACGAGTGGGTGGCGCAGGCGGTGGAAGCGTTCCTGCAAAGCGGTTGCAAGCACCTCATCATAGACTTGCGCGGCAACAGCGGTGGCAGTGACGAGATATGGATGCCGCTTCTGCCTCTGCTTATTGACCACCAAGCCACTACACCCGAGACCTACTGGTTCCGCAACACCCACGCCAACCGCTACCACCCCGCCATGCAGGATTGGGCATTGGCTATCATTTCCGACCACGACAACCCCGCGCCCTCTTTCCTGCAGGTAGGTGCGGACGAGGAGGACGAAGACGAAGACGAAGCCATCCCCGCACACGACGCACGGATACATATCTCGTTTATTATCGACCGCAAAACCGCCAGTTCGGCAGAGACTATCCTGCGCGTTGCGCAGAACTACACCGCCCGCGAGCGATACACTATTTACGGCAAAGAGAACAGCGCAGGTGCGTCCGAGACGGGCAACCTCTTCCCGTTCCATTTGCCCAACAGCCGCATACAGGTCTTCTATCCGAACACGGTGTCATCGCTCTTCCTGCGCAACGGACACCCGAGCAAAGCCTCAGGCATCGCACCCGATGTGCGTATCGAACTGCCATACCCCGACACCCTAACCGATAACATAGACAGTTGGGTGCAATACATAACAGACCTCCCCAACCCCTCCAAAGGAGGGGCTTACAAAGCGAACAAAAAGAAAAAATGATTATGATAGCCAAGATTACAGCCCTTGCCTTGTTGGCAAACTTCTATGCTGTGTATTTCGGCAAGAAAGCCGCCCAACGCAAACAGGGCATACAGACCAACCAAATCGGTGTCGGCAGCAAACCCAAACGGGTGCTGCGGATAGAGCGGTTGATGGGCATAGCCACTCTGCTGGTCGTGCCGGTGGAAGTGTTGAGTATCATTGTTTTCCCACAATGGACGCTGGTTCCGCAGTTGCGGGATTGCCCTGCCTTGCAGTGGGCGGGACTGCTGCTTGCGGCATCGGGACTGGTGTTTTTCATCATCGCCGTACTGACGATGGCGGACAGTTGGCGGGCAGGCATACCGGAGAAAGATGAGACACAACTGGTGCAAACGGGAATCTATCGCATCAGCCGCAATCCCGCTTTCGTAGGGTTCGACTTGATGTATATCGGGCTGTTGCTGGCGTTCCCGAACCTGCTGCACTTGGTCTTCGCCCTCTTTCCTGTGATGATGCTCCACCTGCAGATAAGGCAGGAAGAAGCCTACTGCCGCACTACCTTCGGCACACCGTATGAGGCGTATTGCAGGAAAGTAAGGCGGTACCTCTAATTATGAATTAGGAATGAGTCGGTAGAAAAAATACATTTGAGATTTAACTTTTGGCGGTTGAGTGCATCTTACAGATAGAAGTGCATTTCTAAACCATAAGTTAAACTCTAAAAAAAAACAACAAGTATGAAACGTTATTTTATTATGATGCTGGTACTGGTATGCAGTATGAGTATCGTGGCAGAAAACAACCAAGGTAAGGGGCAGAAACGTGCTGCCCGCGAACAACAGTTAACCGAGCAGACGAATGCGTACATTGCGCAGTTCGGCTTGACGGGCGAACAGGCGGAGCGTTTCCGCAATATATACACCGACTACAGCAAGAAACTGCAAGGCGTGAAACTGCTATACAAAAAAGACAAGTCGCCTGCCGCTCCGACCGAGGATGAGATAGAGGCGGCTATACGCAGCCGCTTCGAGCGTCAGCGGAGTATTCTGAATATCCGTGAGGAGTACTACCACAAGTTGCGTACCGTACTTGCCCCCTCGCAGATACAGCAGATTTATGACGATGAGCAGGTGCGCAAAGGGCAGTTGCAAAAGCAGAATAAATGATGATTGACAGATTGGTCAAGACATATAACCAGCCGCTGTACCGCTATCTGAGGCGTATGCTCCGCAACAGCGAGGACGCCAAGGATGTACTGCAAAACACATGGCTGCAGGTGTACACCCATATCGGAGAACTGCGTGAGCAGTCCTCCGAGCGGGCGTATCTCTACCGTATAGCGACCAACTGCGCCTATATGTGGCTTCGCAATGAGCAGCCGTCGGAGTCAATAGACGATATGGACGAGACGGTGTTGCAGACCCTGCATAGCGAACCCGATATAGAACTTGGACAGGAGTTGCTGGCACGATTAGAGCAGACCATATTGCGCCTGCCGCCCACGCAACGGGCGATATTCAACCTGCGCTACCACGAGGATATGTCGTATGAAGAGATAGCCGAGATTACCCAATCGACGGTAGGGGCGGCGAAGACCAACTACAGTCTGGCGAAGCGCAAAATCAGCAGTTGGCTGACGGCAATGGTGTCGTCGGTACTGCTGGTGGTTACTCTAGGAATTGCCTGGGGAATATACGAGAACAAACCTTCGGCGGGAGAGATAGTGTATGCCTCGGATGATTGGGCGGAGTTTGCAAATGATGATTTATTCTTGGAACGATGAAACGGATAGTATTGGTACTGATGTGCGTGCTGAGCCTTGGGGCTATGGCACAGACGGAGACGGTGTTCACCAAAGAGCAGTTTCCGCTGAATAGCGGAGCGGTGTTACCCTACCGGCAGATGCGGATAGCGGGCGAGAACCCGATGCTGGTTATCTACCTGCACGGAGGCAGCAGTTGCGGCACAGACAACGAGACACAGATGGGCGAACCTGGTATAGACTCAATAGCACAGTACATAGTGGAGCAAGCCCTGCCCGCCCTCTTTGTGGTACCGCAATGCAGCAACCGCACCAAAGGTTGGGGCGGAATGGCAAGCGATGTGAAACGGCTGCTGGAGTATGTGGCGCAACAAGAGACGGCAGACACAACACGCATCTATATCTTCGGCGGCAGTATGGGCGGCACGGGGACATGGAAAATGCTGTCGCTTTACCCCGCATACTTTGCTGCGGCTATGCCGTGTGCAGGCAACCCGAAAGGGATGAACGCAGAGAATATCGCCACCACGCCGGTTTATACCGTGATGGGACTGGCGGACAAGATAATGGGCAGCGATGTGCGCACAACGGTGGAGACGCTGGTCGGGCAGTTGGAGGTTATGGGCGACGACGTACGGTACGAGACCGTGGCTGGGTGGACGCACGAGATGACCTGTATTCAGAGTTACTCGGCGGAGCGGCTGGATTGGGTGTTCAGCCACAAGCGGGGACAGACCACCGACCTGATAATATCCCCGATAGACAGCACAGACGAGACGTGGTATGACCTGTTAGGACGGCGTTTAACTATGCCGCCGAGCCGTGGCGTATATATCCATAGGGGAAAGAAAGTAGTATTCTGAGTGAAATAAAAGTATTGTGTATGCTGAATAAAATTATCCGGTTTGCCTTGCAGAACAGGCTTGCCATTGTGGTGGCGGCGTTGATTATCCTCTGTGCGGGCGTGTACAACGTGCGTGAGATGGATGTGGACGTGTTCCCCGACCTGACCGCCCCCACCGTGGTGGTGATGACCGAAGCCACGGGCATGGCACCCGAGGAGGTGGAGCGGCTCGTAACGTTCCCGATAGAGACGGCGGTGAACGGGGCGACCGATGTGCGGCGCGTGCGCTCGTCGTCCACCACGGGTTTCTCGGTGGTATGGGTGGAGTTTGACTGGGGTACGGACATCTACCGCGCCCGGCAGATAGTGAGCGAGAAACTCGCCACAGTGTCGGAGTCGCTGCCCGACTATGTGGGGCGACCTATACTGGGTCCCCAGTCGTCTATCCTCGGCGAGGTGCTGATTATCGGTCTGACCGCCGACTCCGCGACCACGCAGGAGCAGTTGCGTACCCTTGCCGATTGGACGATACGCCCGCGCTTGCTCTCCACGGGCGGTGTGGCGCAGGTGGCGGTGATGGGCGGCGACATACGCGAATACCAGATACAGATTGACCCCAACCGCATGCGCACCTACCATGTGGCACTCGACGACCTGCTTGCTGCCGTACGCGGTATGAACCAAAACGCCTCGGGCGGCGTGCTGTACGAATACGGCAACGAGTACATCATCCGCGGTGCACTCTCCACCAACGACCTCGACCTGCTCGGACAGGCTGCCGTACCCACCACCGACGGCGGTACGGTGCGCTTGGAGCAGGTGGCGACTGTGGCTATCGGTGCGCAGACGCCTAAGTTAGGCTTGGCATCGGTGAAGGGCAAACCCGCCGTGCTGCTGACCGTTACCAAGCAGCCGAACACCGGCACTATCGAACTGACGGAGCATCTGGACAAGGCGGTGGAGGAACTGAAGACGCAACTGCCCGCCGATGTGGTGGTATCGACCGACATCTTCCGTCAGAAGAACTTTATCGACAGTTCTATCGGCAATATCAAGAAGTCGCTCTGGGAAGGGGCGTTGTTTGTCATACTGGTGCTGTTTGTCTTCCTGCAGAACGGGCGCACGACGCTTATCTCGCTTGTTTCGATACCGATGTCGCTCCTGATAACGATACTCGTCATGCGCCTTTTCGGACTGAATATCAATACAATGAGTATCGGCGGTATGGCGATAGCCATCGGCTCTCTGGTGGACGACGCGATAGTGGACGTGGAGAATGTATATAAGCACCTGCGGCAGAACGCCCTGCTGTCCAAAGAGAAACGCCTTTCGGTGCGCGAAGTGGTGTTCAATGCGTCGTACGAGGTACGTATGCCGGTTATCAACTCCACGTTTATCATTGTGGTCAGTTTCGTGCCGCTGTTCCTCTTGTCGGGTATGGAGGGACGTATGCTTGCGCCGCTCGGTGTGGCGTTTATCGTGTCGTTGTTTGCGTCCACGCTGGTGGCACTGACGCTCACGCCCGTGCTATGCTCCTACTTGCTCGGTACAGACCGTGCTATGCGCCATGCCGACCGCGAACCGCGATTAGTACAGGGATTGCGCAAGGTATATACCCGAGCCTTGGAGGGTGCCTTGGCGCACAAGAAAGCCGTACTGGGCGTTACGTTCTCGCTCTTCGCCGCTGCGGCGGTAGGGTTCTGCTTCTTCGGGCATAGTTTCCTGCCGGGCTTCAACGAGGGTTCGTTCACTATCAATGTCAGCACCCTGCCCGGCGTGTCGCTCGAGGAGTCGGACGCCATAGGGCGCAAGGCGGAGGAGATACTGCTCTCAGTGCCGGAGATACAGACGGTGGCTCGCAAGACTGGGCGTGCCGAATTGGACGAACACGCCTTAGGCGTGAACACCTCGGAGATAGAGGCTCCGTTTGTGCTCAAAGACCGCTCCAAAGAGGAGGTGATGGCGGAGATACGCCAAAAGATGAGCGTGCTGTCGGGTATCAACTTGGAGATAGGGCAGCCTATCTCCCACCGTATCGATGCCATGCTGTCGGGTACACAGTCGAACATCGCCATCAAGGTCTTTGGTACCGACCTCAACAAGATGTACCAATTAGGCAATCAGATAAAGACGGCTATCGCCGATGTGGACGGCGTGGCGGACTTGAACGTGGAGCAACAGGTGGAACGTCCGCAGTTGCTCATCACTCCGCGGCGTGATATGCTGGCGCGGTACGGCATCTCGCCTGCCGAGTTCGCCGAGCAGATAGACGTGCTGTTGGGCGGCAGCGTGGTGTCGCAGGTCTATGAGGGCAGCAAAGCCTTCGACCTCGTCGTGCGCCTCAACCCCGCCGAGCGTGCCACGATGGACGATATACGCGACATCTGTATCTCTACCGCTACGGCGGCGGTACCGCTCTCGTCGCTGGCGGACGTGCGGTCGGCAATGGGACCGAACACCATTAACCGCGAGAACGTGAGCCGTAAGTTGGTCGTATCGGCGAATGTAACCAACGGCGACCTGCGCGGGGCGGTGAACGACATACAGCGGATTATCAACGAGCAGATTACGCTGCCCGAGGGCTACCATATCGAGTACGGCGGTCAGTTCGAGAGTGAGGAGAAAGCGTCCCGCACGATTGCGCTGGCTACGATAGGGGCGTTGATAGTGATTTTCCTGTTGCTGTTTATGCAGTTCCGTGATATGCGTCAGGCGGTGGTGGTGCTGTGCAACCTGCCGTTGGCACTGATGGGCGGCGTACTGGCGGTTGCCTTGGACGGCGGCGTGCTGAGTATTCCCGCGCTGATAGGCTTCATCTCGCTCTTCGGTATCGCCACGCGCAACGGTATGCTGCTCATTGAGCGGTACAACGACCTCTCCCGCGAGGGACTGCCGCTACATGAGCGTATTGTACAAGGTTCGGCAGACCGACTGAACCCAATCCTGATGACCGCCCTCACCACTGCATTGTCGCTTATCCCACTGGCACTCGGCGGCGACCTGCCCGGCAACGAGATACAGAGCCCCATGGCAAAGGTCATCCTCTTCGGACTCTTGTCCTCCACGTTGCTCAACGGCTTTATCATACCGATTATGTACTCGCTCGTCGAAGCGCGTCATCCCCATCCCGACAATAAATAGATACCGCTATGAATAAGATAAAAACATTGTGCATTGTGCATTGTGCATTGTGCATTGCCATTTGCGCTTCGGCGCAAGACTGGAACGCCATCCTGCCCGCCATAGAGCAGAACAACAAGTCGCTGCAAGCCCTGCGGCAAGAAGTAGAGGCGGAGAAAGCCGCCAACCACGTGGGTATCGCCCCCGCCAACCCCGAGGTGGAATGGAGTTACCTGTGGGGCAGCAATGCGTTGGGCGACCGTATGGACGTTTCGGTGTCGCAGTCGCTGTCGCTGAGTACGCTCTTCGGCTATCGGTCGCGCCTGGCCAAGCAGCAGGACTTGCGGGCGGACTTGCGCCTGCGGGTGGAGCGCACGGCGGTGCTGTTGCAGGCGCAGCAGACCTGTATCGACATCGTCTATACCAACGCCATGCTCCACGAGTACGGCAGGCGGCTCGCACATGCACAGACGCTGGCGGACGCCTACCGGCAGAAGTTCGAGGCGGGCAATGCCAATGCGCTGGAGTACAACAAAGTGCGGCTCAACCTCGCTACCGCGCATGGTGAATACCAACGTCTGCTCACCGAGCGTGGCACGCTGACCGACCAACTGACCCTGCTCAACGGCGGCACGCCTATCGCACTCACTGACAGCGTCTTTACGCCCGTACTCCCCCCCGCCGACTTTGATACTTGGTATGCCGAGGCGGAGACACACAGCCCGATGCTGGCGTATGTGCGGCAGGAGGTGGCAGTGGCGCAAGCCGATGCACGCCTGAGCAAGGCGGAGTGGCTGCCCGACCTGACACTGGGGTATCAGACGGAGGGCGTGACGGGCGATTATTACCAAGGCGTGTCGGTAGGGTTGTCGGTGCCGCTCTGGCAGAACATTCACCGTGTGCGCCAAGCCCAAGCCTCAGCGGCAGCGGTGCAACTGCGTGCCGACGAGCGGAAACTGGTGTTTCTCTCCACCTTGCGGGCGCAGTACGCTACCGTACAGGGCTTGCAACGGACGTGGCAGGGCTGCTTTGAGGCGTTGCAACTGACCAACAGTGCTGACCTGCTCCTCCAAGCCTTGCAGGCAGGGCAGATTTCGATGCTCGAGTATATGATGGAACTCTCTATCTACTACGACGCCACTGCCCAAGCCCTCTCCGCCCAACGCGACTACTACACCGCCCTCGCCGAACTCCAAGCAGTAACCTTATAACCACCCTCCAAGCCGTAGCATTATAGCCGCCCTCCAAGCAGTAGCATTATAGTCGCCCTGTATCTGTCGTTTGGTTTCTATTCTGTGTTGTGCCATACTTGCCGGGGACGCGGACGCCCCCGTCCGCGGTTTTCCGTAAACGGGAGAACATAGTCGGTTGCTCTCCTCCGCGGTCGGTTTGGCACAAACCGCTCCTTATATTCCTCCTTATTAGGCGTATCAGTCCCATTTGTCCCATTGGACTCATTCGCCCCATTTGGCTTATTAGTCTTATTTGCCTTATTAGGCGTATTTTGGGGTATATTGTTTCTTAGCAGGGCGATACCATCGCCCGCTCCCCCCTTCCCCCTTCTCTCTAATCCCTAATCCCTAATCCCTAATCTCTAATCTCTAACCTCCCCGCATCTGTCTCGGAACAACTCCATAAGATAACCAGAACATAACCAGAACATAAGCAGAACATAACCGAAACATAACCGATAGATATGAATACTTTCGTAATACTTTGCAGCACACCATCCCGTACCCATATCGTCCCCTAATCCCTCCCCTCTAATCTCTAATCTCTAATCTCTAATCCCTTCTCTCTAACCCCTAATTAGTATTGTTTCTTAGCAGGGCGATACCATCGCCCGCTTTATGTTTTTCCAAAAACATACATAAAAACGCGGCTTTGCCATACCTGTTGATACCATCATATTGAATATAAATGCCTTATGTTTGCACATATCAAATGTTTATCGTAACTTTGCAGCGATAAAAAACGAACAATATGAGTACAGCGGCATTACAAAACATTTTATCCGGCATTCAGGCGCACAACCTGACGGCTGCCAATATGCGTTGGTTGGCGGAGCGGTTGTTGGATGCAGCCGATGCGGAGGATAATATCCGTCCCTATACGACAGAGGAATTGGAAGCACGTATTGCCAAATCAGAGAATGATATCAGGGCGCATAGAACGTATTCTGCGGATGAGGCGCACCATATAATGCAACGAACTATCGGTTCTGCACAACAGAAATGCGAGTAATTTGGACAGAACAAGCGTTGTCTGCTTGGCAAGAGACGGCAATGTACATATTGGCAAACTTTGGCAAGCCGTCGCAGATGGAATTCTATCAAAAGACACTGTCTTGGGAGAAGGCTATCTCGCAAATGCCGAACATTGGCAAAGTAGAACCTCTATTATCCCATTTGCCAAAGATATATCGAAGCGTAGTGGTGTCACAACAAAATGGTGTATTCGGTGGCGGATGATAGCATTACGATACATGACTTTTGGGACACACGCCGTGAACCAAAGTCTCTCGTCAAAGGCACAGAATAAATCAGATCCTTTCGTTTATAAAGGCTTGGATTGAGATACGTCCCCGCTGACGGACGATAAACATAGTCAGCAAATGCAAAGACCCGCGCGGTGGGCTTTCGGTGACGGACACAGCGGTGTCCCGAGAAAGCGGTTGGGTGGGCTTTGTGGACATAATAGTCGCGCAAACGCGCGACAAAGCGTTTACTAACGCTTGCAAATCGACTATTGAAACGTAGGAAATTTCAAGAATGTCATCCGATAGCAAGACATTAGTAGATGCTCATGGGTGTATCCACACTGGCGTGTACTTGTATAGGTATGCGCTTGTACGATATACACGCGTGGGTTTCTGCAAGTTTTTTCGATGACATGGTTTCCTACGACCTCAATAGCGGATTTACTAACAGAAGTCCGCGTTTTTTTGTGTGCCTATACGTGATGTGTATATACCCAACAGGTATTGTGGACAGATGCCTGAGAAAACTGTTATTTACGCGAGTGCCCATAGCAATGTAAAAAACTAATTTGTATGACTGAACAACAAAGACATCAGTATCAGACCATTATCCATGCTCGGAATTTTCACTACGAGCAGTTTACACGATGGTCAGGGTATTTCTATGTGGTTATCGGTGTATTGTTTATCGGGTATTGCTTGATTGTGCAGACTTCTGCAGCAAATACAGCAGATAGCCAAGTATTAGGTTGGGTCGTTCTATGTATCGGCTACATGGCAAGTGTGGCAAACTATCTGTCTGTCAACGGGTATGTCTATTGGTGGAACCATTGGAATAGCCTTTTGAAGGATTTCGAGAAAAAAGCATGCACGGAAGAAGAAACGGTGTACAATGCTTTGGCGGAAAAGCCCAAATCGGATAAACAATGTGGTCTGCTCAAAGGTCGTAATATCTCACCTGAAAAGGTTACGATTGTTTTGGCAGGAATGATGATTTTAGGATGGAGCATCCTGATTGGCTTCCGTGCAAGCAGTTGGATGGTAAACCTGCTCGGCATAGATGATTGTTGCCATCCGTATGTACCGTGGGTTACTGCGATAGTACTATGGATAATCTTTCCGCTATTGTCCCTATTGTCTTATTGCAAATCGATGCATATAGGCAAGAGTAAACATACAGATTCAAACGTAAAAAAATCAAAATAAATCTATTGTATTATGAAGACAAAAACCTATCTCATTATGAGTATTGCCCTACTGATGGGAGTATCAGCAGGGGCGGACGATGTATGGAACTACAAAGTCTATGACGACTGCAGCATGAACGGCTATAAGGTTAGCCATGTGTCCGCCCCTCCCGCTGACTTACAAGCCGTTGACCTTGGTTTACCCAGCGGGCTGAAATGGGCATCATGTAATGTAGGTGCCACCACACCCGAAGAGTCAGGAGGCTACTACGCATGGGGCGAAATCACCCCAAAACAGAACTACTACATGTGGACAACCTACAAGTATGCCTATGGTAGCAAACTCACCAAATACTGCTACGATGCTCAGTGTGGCGACAGCGGCTTTACCGACAAGAAAACCACTTTGGACTCCTGGGACGATGCCGCTCACATGAACTGGGGTGGCGCATGGCGTATGCCCACTAATGCCGAGTGGGAAGAATTGATAGAGAACTGCACGTGGACTTGGACAACGCAAAACAGCGTAAACGGTTATCGGGTAACGAGTAAGGCCAATAGTAATTCTATTTTTCTCCCCGCTGCAGGGTATTGCGATTTCAGTAACCTCTATCCCGACGAGTTTGCCTCCGTCGGCTACTACTGGTCTTCGTCGCTCTACCAGGCTCAGTTTAGTACTCCGTACAACGCGTATAGTACTCATTTCGATTCTGACCGTATGCATTGTTTGAGTTACCCTCGCAACGGAGGTCTATCTGTTCGCGCTGTCTGCCCGTAGCAGTAGTCCTGCCTCTCACACGGGTATATAATATAACGTGCTTGGGAGGGGAAGAAGCATATCTGTCTATGTATAAATCACAGAAATCGTATTATAATACAACTTAAAATTTTAATCAGTATGACTGAACAACAAAACAATCAGTATCAGACCATTATTCAGGCTCGCAACTTTCATTACGAGCAGTTTACACGATGGTCAAGTTATTTTTACGTAATTATCGGTGCCTTGTTTGTGGGGTACTATTCCTTTGCCGAATCGTCCGATGTCCTCAGTTGGATTATCTTATGCTTGGGCTATCTGATAAGTGTGGCAAACTTTCTATCTGTCAAAGGGTATATCTATTGGTGGCAACACTGGAATCTACTGTTGGCTGCTTTCGAGAAACGATTGGTTGCCAATAACAAAGACAATGCTACCAAAGAGACAGAGGAATGGCCGGACAATGAAACGGTATATAGCGTCTTTTCTGATGTCTATAAGTTGGATTATCAGACCAATCCGCTCAATGGCAGCAAAATATCCACCTCTAAGGTCGCACTTTTTGTAGCAGGAGTTATTGTTCTCGGTTGGAGCATTCTGATAGGCTATAAAATCAGTACTATCATAGTGGGTGAATGTTGTATGAACCGTACAGGCTGCTTGTTAGGACTCATTGTGCTATTCACGGCTGTACTTTATGTAACAGGGACTATGCTAATGCCCACATGCCCAATGTTTCAGAGCGATATGTCACACAATAAAGACTTACGACTATTGGAAAACAATAAATAAGATGTATTATGAAAACAAGACTTATATTCATTACTATTGCGCTGGCAATAGCGGGGTGGTGCAATGCTACCGACTACACTCTGACTCTTTATGCTGAGGGGTGCGATACTGCAAATATCATCCGATGTGATGCGGGGCTGCAAGTGAGTGTCTCTGCCATTCCCAACACGAACAAATGGGAGCCACGCCATTTCGTGCGTTGGACGGATGGTAATACCGATAATCCACGATTGGTAACGGTTACACAGGATATGACCTTAACCGCAGTGTTTGCATATGACCAATACACCATTACAGCCTCCGGTGAGCATGGAACAGTGGAAGGTGCAGGTACGTATGACGTTAATACCATAGTATATTTGACAGCAGTACCTGACAAGGGCTATCACTTTAGACAATGGATAGTAGGGAATAGAAGTTATATCGACAATCCGATCGAAGTATGGGTTTATCAAGACTCCACTTTTACCGCTGAGTTTGTACCGACTCAATACACTATCACTGTTTCTGCAGGCGAACATGGCAACGTAAGCGGCAGCGGTACGTATGAATATGGCACCACAGCCACACTGACGGCAACCGCTGATGCGCATTACCACTTTATCCGCTGGAGCGATGGCAACACCGACAATCCGCGTACGGTATCCGTAGAGAGCGATACCACTTACACGGCAGAGTTTGCTATCAACCAATATACCATTACAGCCTCCGGCGAACATGGTACGGTGGAAGGAACAGGCACGTATGACTACAATACCAAAGTTTATTTGACAGCAGTACCCGATAAGGGCTATCACTTTGTCAAATGGAGCAACGGAAAGACGTATAACCCGTACTATGTCTATGCGCGAAGCGATGCGCATTATACGGCAGAATTTTCTCCGAATCAATACACTATCACCACTACTTATGCACAGCATGGCAATGTAATAGGTGGCGGCACGTATGATTATGGCACTACTGCCACACTCACGGCAACCGCCGACGAGCATTACCACTTCACCCAATGGAGCGACGGCAACGTAGATTCAACAAGCAAGTGCAAAGTTAGTGAAAAAATTGGAAAAAACACTCAA
>ERZ808274.152-NODE-152-length-39650-cov-7.391262_pt1 | contig 39650 bp, 57 predicted proteins | sample MGYA00521277_ERZ808274 | MGnify/ENA primary metagenome ERZ808274 (study PRJEB31516, sample SAMN03275597) | gut metagenome | biome: mammalia-associated habitat; material: feces | host: Papio cynocephalus | place: Kenya | collected 2012-07-28 ... | reverse complement strand
TATAATACATATAAAAAAGAACACTTAGAAGAGACAAAAAAGATATATGACCAAAAAGTAACTGAAAATATGTTACGAAACTATTATAAGCAGAAAAGAAAAAGATTAGCAAGGCGGGATAAATAGAACCATAAGAGCTTATCAATATAAGGTAAGCTCTTTTTTATATATTTACAAAAATAACAAATTTATATATAATATATTAATAGAATACTAATAGAAATATAATAGAAAAATCGAAAAATAACTAAAAATTTTCGGGGAAGGCGGGATAATGAAATAATTGGATACAGGTAAATTAATATATAAATTACAATCAGCTTTAAAACAAAAAAAAGTATATGTAACTATAAATACATATCAATTCTATAGTGATGAAAAAGATAGATATATAAAGATGTATATAGTGAAAAGAGGGAAAAATAAATTAATTGAAACCCCATCACAAATCCAAGTAATTAAAGCATTAAATGACATTTGGCAGGAGGTAAAAGATGAATAAAGAAACCGAAAGAGAGAAAGAAGCTAAAAAGCATTTAAACAAAAGACAAATAGATTTTATTCAGGAATATATGAAAACAAATAATATAACTCAATCAGCTACTAAAGCAGGTTATAGTCCTAAGACAGCCGCAGTACAAGGTTGCAATCTTTTAAAAAACGTAAAAGTTCGTAATTACATTGATGCTATTAACGAGCGTTTGGAATCGGCAAAAATAGCCGATATTCAAGAGGTGATGGAATACCTTACGGCAGTAATGCGGGGGGAAGCAAAGGATCAATTTGATATGGATGTATCTATACAGGATAGAACAAGAGCCGCTGGTGAATTAGCCAGACGATTAGATGTAAAAGCTAGGAATATTAATATTGAAGGTGCTGTTAATATCATTGATAACATTCCAAATGAGGTAGATGAGAATGAAGAAGATTAAAGGTACTGTATTAACGGACTGTATAGGACCAGCATTTTATAATGTTCATAATGATATAAAAAATCATAATCACACCTACTATGATCTTACAGGTGGGAGAGGTTCTCTAAAATCCTCTTTTATATCTATTGAGATAGTGCAAGGGTTGATGAAAAAAGAAAATGCCAATAAACACGCCGCAGTATATAGAAGAGTTGGAGATACTCTTGAAACATCTGTATTCTCACAGATTGAATGGGCTATTGATAAATTAGGAGTTAGCCATTTATGGAAATTGACTAAATCGCCTATGAGGGCTATATATCTTCCCACAGATCAGCGTATCATATTTAAAGGATTAGACTATGCTAAAAAGTCAAAGTCTATAAAAGTTCCGTTTGGATATATAGGATATCTATGGTTTGAGGAGTTTGATGAATTTGCTGGAGAGGAAGAAATAAGAAAAGTTCAGCAGTCCGTAATCAGAGGTGGAGATGAATTTATAGTATTCAAATCCATGAATCCACCTAAGTCAAGACAGAACTGGGCAAATGATTATATAGAAAAAGAAAAGATAAGAAGTGATACATTAGTATCCCAGACGACTTATCTCACATCTCCTAAAGCATGGCTAGGTCAGCAATTTATAGATGATGCCGAATGGCTCAAAGAAGTAAATCCAAAAGCATATGAACATGAGTACATGGGTATCCCGGTAGGAACAGGTACAGAAGTATTTGACAATCTGGAAATTAGAGAAATAACAGATGAAGAAATAGCTAGATGGGATAACTTATATAGAGGAGTTGACTGGGGCTGGTATCCGGATCCTTTCCACTATGGATGTATGTACTATGATAGCAGAAGATTGACGCTCTATATATTTGAGGAGTTCCGCACGAATAAAATGAAAAATGCGGATACTGCTCAGGTATTAAAAGATGAGTTTAATCTAGGTAGATATGATGTAGTAACGTGTGATAGTGCAGAAGAGAAGTCCATAGCTGACTATAGGTCATATGGTATTAATGCCAGAGCCGCAGAAAAAGGACCAGGATCTATCCGATACGGAATGAAATGGTTGCAATCACTTGTAAAGATAGTGATAGATCCTAAACGATGTCCGGAAACGGCGGAAGAGTTTAAAAAGTATGAATATGAATTAGACAAAGAAGGAAACCCTACATCTAATTATCCAGACAAAAAGAATCATAGTATAGATATGACAAGATACGCTATGGAAACAGTATGGAAAAGAAAGGGAAGGTAATATGCAGGATTACACGCATGAATTTATAGAACATATAAATATACTTGGAACAGAATATACAGCGGAATTGATAGAAGAAAATAAGGATGTTAAATTCAAAGAAGCGGATGGATATATTGACCCCACAATACATTTAATAAGAGTGGCACTTTTTGACCCTAATTCAACAACTGTATCGAATATCCCTATATACTTAAAAAAGGTAATGAGGCACGAAATTATCCATGCTTATTTGTTTGAATCTGGTTTAGCAGAATGTTCCAAAATGGTGGAAAACTGGGCGAACAATGAAGAAATGGTTGATTGGATAGCACGACAGTTTCCTAAGATGAAAAGAACAATGGAATCTTTAAATTGTCTTTAAAATTATAACTTGTAAATTTACAAAATTTAATGTATATTTATAATAAACATGAGAAAGGAGAATATAGATGCCTAAATATTCGGGTAATATAAATATAGATAGCCGGGTCATTAAGTTGTCTCTGGATAAGGATGTTCGGCTTGTTCAAAATGATAAAGAAACAACCCTTATCGAATTTGAAATATCAAAGGATATCGGGTTAAAAGACATTGACCTATCCTCGTTTAATGCTGTGATAAACTATACAAATATTGATGGGGATAATGGTGATCAAGTAACAGATATATATTCTGTACAAGATAAATCGGCGGATGAAGAAAAGATAAGATTTAGCTGGTTAGTAGGAAGTAATGCTACAGTGTATGCAGGTGTTACATTGTTTCAGGTAGTATTGACACTCTCCGACGATGAATATAATATAACAAATCAATATGATTCAGTTATATGTAGTATTCCAGTTTTTAGAAGCTTGGAAAATGTGAATATCACACAAGGACAAAACTTTAAAGATTTCATAGATCAAATTTTAAGCGAGCAGACAATTAAAACTGATAAAACATTGACCATGCCAAATATGCCAGCGGATGCTGAATCCACAGGTCTTAGGCTTCAAGATGTTTCAAAACAGATAGAACTGTTAAAAAAATCTGTCAGTGATGGAAAAAGTCTCGTAGCGTCTGCCATCACTGAAAAAGGTGTTGAGACGGCGGCAGATGCGACATTCCAGAAGATGCATGACAACATTTTAGATATTAAAAGTGGTGGAAGCACTGGTGGTACAGGATCAACGATCACACATGTGGGCGATGCAATAAAGACGATCACATCAAACCAGATCGGTGCGATCACACATGTGGGCGAAGCGATAAAGACAAAGGTTACGAGCCGAAAACTTGAAGAAAAATTCGTGGCTGTGCATTCTAACGGAAACAGCTGGGTTGACACGGAAATAAACGGAAAATCAACTATAAAAATACAGCTTAAATTTAAGATGCAGAAAGCAACAGGAGCGATATTTGTCGGAATGATGTTAAGTGGAGATCAGGCACTTAGATTTTTTGGATATAGTAATAACTTCTACATGGATTATGGCGGCGATGGTCACAGAATCATTGGAGGTTCACTAGACACAACGAAAACATATGAATTTGAGCTGGGAAATAATTACATCAAAGACATTGAATCTGATAGCTATATAGCAAAGGGAAACGAGGTTGGAACATTTGAGTATGGGTTTGGAGATTCTCATATAAAGGTATTAACGTCTGGTGAAATAGGAAATATTTATTATTGCAAAATTTATGATGGTGATACACTTGTTCGTGATTTTATCCCGAAGTATGATGCAGATGGCAAACCAAAGCTATATGACAATGTTTCGGATACTTATTTTGAAACAAAAGGAACGGAAGATTTTACAGCAATAAAAGAATTAAGTTAGGAGGTAAACGAAAAATGATAATGCCAAATTTTATGCAATTGTTAAATGCATTTCTATCAAGAGGATGGGTGACTACTACATTTAAGGACATAAATGGGGAGATAAAGACAGTAGATAACAACGTAGGTAATTCTGTCTGGATAGATGCATATTTAAACCAGATATACGCAAATGCACCACTGGGCGACTATTCAATAGATACGTTTTACAACGGAAGCTATATCTTCCTTGGATCTGGAACGACAGAACCAGCGAAGGATGACTATACGTTAGAAGCTCCTTATGCATATTCTGAGGGCGGCTTGCATGTAGTAAGCATTATAGAAAGCTATAAGGAAAACTACAATACAAATCGAGTATTCACGATAACGGTAAAAAACAATAGCAACGAAGATATAACTGTATCAGAAATTGGATGGTTTTTGGCATGGTGTACAGATGGAACAACAGGAGCAACACCAAGCGCATATTTTAAAAATTTGATGGCAAGAGAGGTCATCGAACCGGTAACGATCCATCCGGGAGAAGTAAGAGCTTTCACGATGTCTATTGAAATGTAGGTATCTTATTATTTTTTTAAGACAAAGGTTTAACAACCTTTGTCTTTTTGTGTGTTGTTAAATTTTTTTCATTATGTTATTATTAATAATAACAATAAAAAGGAGAAAGAAACAATGATAAAGAAATTGTTGAATTTATTATATGAAGCTCTTGAAAAGATGTTAGGATACAAAGAATCATCAGATATAACAGAGTGTGCTATATCTGACGAGATGTCTGATGCAATGGATCTTTGGAAAAAGGTGTATAAAGACGGAAGTCCTTGGCTGGATGAAGTAGATGGAATTTATTCTTTAGGGCTTGGAAAAATGATTTGTCAATCTGTCCAGCAACAAGTACTTTCTGAAATGGAAACAAGCATAACCGAACCGGGGAAAGAGGATGAAGTTGATAACGATAAGATAGAAGAAGAGGATACAACTAGAGCAACTTATCTTAATAACATTTACAGTAAAAGACTTGTTAAAAAACTGCCACAAGCGTTAGAAAAAGCCCTTGCAATGGGTGGAATGCTTATAAAGCCATATGTGAATAATGATAGTGTTTATTTGGATTTTAATTACCAAGGGGATTTTTATCCAATCACATTTGACGATGATGGAAACATCACAGATATAGCCTTTTATGATTCTTTTGTATCTGGAGATTTTATTTATACAAAAATTGAAAGGCAGACATTTAATCAATTAAAGAAAGAAATTACAGTGCAGAACAAAGCATTTAAAGCAAGATATGTAAATGCAAATGACGATACAGAACAAGAGCTTGGGATGGAGATACCATTATCAAGTGTGGAAAAATGGTCTAATATATCAGATGAACCTGTCGTGTTGAAAAATATGGAAAAACCACTTTTTGGGTACTTTAAAGTTCCACTTGCGAATAATGTAGATATGAGTAGCCCTTTGGGTATATCCATTTTTAGCCCTGCTATTAAAATGATTGAATTAGCTGATAAGCAGTTTAGCCGACTTGATTGGGAGTATAACGGAGGTCAGCTTGCTATTGATGTAGACCCAACAGCTGTGACATATAGTGATGGTTATTTTGGAAAGGTGACAAATTTGGATGCCTGTCAGAATCGTTTGTACAGAAACATTGACTTGGGTACAGATGAAACATACAAGGAATGGGCTCCGTCTTTAAGAGATGCCAATTATATGAACGGATTGAACGTATATCTTAATAAGATAGAAGATTTAATCGGACTTGCAAGAGGTACTTTATCACAAGTGGAAAGTGAAGCAAGAACAGCTACAGAGATTAAGCTGTTAAAACAAAGAACATATATCACTATATCCGCTATACAAGATGAACTTGAAAAGTGCTTAATGGATACAGTGTATGCTATATCTGTATATTGTGATTTATACAATCTTATTCCTTCTGGAGACTATGACACCAACATTGAATGGAAAGATAGTATATTAACAGATACAGATACAGAACTGGAACAGAAGTTAAACCTTCAAAATGCAGGAATTTTAAGCAAGGCAGAAGTAAGAGCTTGGTACACAGGAGAATCTATAGAATCTGCACAGCTTGAAATTGATAAGATAGACGAAGCCAAACAAAGTAATATGCTAAATGACTTATTTTCAGCACAGACAGAACAGACATTAGATTCTAACGAAGAACCGGGAAAAGCAGAAGGAAATATCGACAAAGAAACACAGAATAAAGGGGCTGATAATAAGTGATAACACTGGATGAAATTACAGCTATCTCATATGTCATAGCACAAAGATTTGAAAAAGTGAATACTTATTATCTTGATTTATTAGCCAAACAGTTGAAGGAGATAGGTACACTATCTCCTGAGGACTTGAATACAATAGAACAAATGACAAAGACAGGTGGAAATATAGATGAAATAAATAAATATCTTATGATGCAGACAGGGCTAGCACTGAATGATATAAATGCACTATATTTGAAGGTGGCTAAAGATATTTATAAGGATGTATCTTATCTGTATAAAGCCGGAAATGTGGAACAACCAAAATTCAAAGAGAACAACAGATTACAAACATATATATCTAGTGTTCAAAAACTCACTCAAAACACATTTATAAACATGGCAAATACAACAGTTATAAATAAGACATACAGAGATACGATAGATTTTGCAGTTGATGCCGTATTAAGGGGAGTCGGAGACTACGATAAAGCTATAAAAAAGTATGTACTTGATAAATCTGTAAATGGTGCAAGGGTACAGTATGCAAGCGGTCTAACAAGAAGATTGGACAGTGCCGCAAGAATGAATATAATGGACGGTGTTCGTCAAGTATCTAATGGTATTAGAAAAGAATGTGGAAACCAATACGGTGCTGACGGAGTGGAGATTGATGCACATGGGCTTTGTGCAGAAGATCATATAAAAGTACAGGGTAAACAGTACACTTTGCAAGAATTTGAAAAAGTAAACGACAGTCTAAAAAGAAAGATTGGCACTTGCAACTGTAGACACCAAATAAGCTATATTATATTAGGTGTGTCAGAACCTGCATATAGCCCAGAAGAATTACAAGAATTAAAAGAATACTCAAAAGAAAAGATACAAATAAAAGATAGAGAAGTGACAAGGTATCAAGCTAGTCAGCTTATGAGACAGACAGAAACAAGTATGCGTTATAAACAAGATGAAATTGTTGCATTGAAAAAAACTGGTGTTGATATAAGTAAGCAAGAGGAATCTTTAAGAAATCTAAAAAAGACTTATTACTATATAAGCAAAAGAGCAGGGTTAAGAACAAGATATGATAGAGCCTATGTACCGGGATTTGATATTAAAAAGTTCAGATAACAGTTATCAACAAGTTATCCACAGTTTAATGTGGATAACTTTTTTTATTGTTTATAACTTGTGGGTAATATGTTAATTCATACTTTACAAATGTGGATAACGTGTGTATAATACAAAATGTAAATATTCCATATCCCGGAAAGCGGGATTTATAAATCATTTTAGAATTTAGGAGGAAAATGTAGTGAAGAATATCTATGATATTTTAAAAGGTATCGGGATTGAAGTTCCGGAAGACAAAAAAGGTGATCTGGATAAGGCACTGAATGAAAATTATAAGACTGTAAATGAAGTCAATAATATTCAGAGCAAGCTGGAAAAAGCTGAGGGAGAACGTGATACTTATAAGAGTAAGTATGACGAAGATATTAAGCAAAGGGATGCTGATATCAAAGACCTCCAAAAGAAGCTGAAAGATGCTGGAACAGACACAGAAAAGCTGACACAACTTGAATCCGAATTATCCTCATTGCAGGATAATTATAAGACAGCCAAGGCAGAATATGAAAAGAAATTAGCGGATCAGGCTTATGATTTTGCAATTAAGGAAAAGGTTGCAAGTCTTAAATTCACAAGTAACTCAGCTAAAAAGGCTTTTCTAGCGGATATTACTGCCGATCCTTTAAAGATGAAGGATGGAGAGCTTATAGGATTTGACGACTATGTGACAAAGTATAAGGAACAGGATGCAGGAGCATTTGTTAATGAAAAGACCGATCCTGATAATAAACCTTCATTTTCTTCAAAAGTCGATAATAAACCGATGTCGGGCTCTGGAACAGAACCAAAGCCAGACGCTGAAAAGAAGCCACATCCTATAGTGTGGTAAATTTGAAAGGAGTAAAAAATGGCAGACACAACAAGAATTGAGTCATTGAATGTCTTATTAGATGGAAGTGAATCTGGTAAGATGTTACTGAAAGAAGCATACGATGGTGTGCTTGAAAATGTACAGAAACAAGCTGTATCTGTACAGTTAAAGAATACTGATCTTTCCGGAGATCCAACAGCCGGCACAGTTGAAGCTAAAAGATTTGTAAACTCAGCTTCACAGGCATACGGAACAGCAAGAACAGCCGGCAAAGGTAATGCTGTAAAAGGTAAGCCTGTTACTATTCCAATCGACACTGACAAGGAATTTGTAGAGGAAATTGAAGATAAGGATATCAAGCTTCTCGGAGTTGACGGAATTGTTGCAAAAAGATCAGCTAACCACGCAATGAGAATGGCGGCAGAGCTGGATGAAAAATTCTTTGCAGAAGGAAAAACATCCGGAACACAGTTTAAGCCAGCAAAGGCAGTAACCGCTATTCAAGAAATCGTGGAAAAGGCTATCCTTTTACTGGAAAACCTTAAAAACGCCTATATTGACGGTCTTCCTCGAGATATGCTGAGAATCGTATTTGATGCAGAAACATACTCAGAAATGAGAATGTATCTCGATAAGGTAGTAAATACAAACGTGGATACAACTACAGAATCATTTATCATGTATCACGGAGTACGATGCTACAGCTCAAACAGACTACCTGCTGGTGTAAAATTTGAGATCATGATGAATGAGTCTATTGCTCAGCCCGTTATGTCTCAGGCTTATTCAGCAGAGAAGATTCCTCTTTCAAACGCAGTTGCGATTGAATTGTATTTTAACTACGGAACAAAGGCAGTTACACCAGATACAATCTACTGGTACGACGGCACACACGCTGAATCATAAGAGGTGATCGAATGATTATAAAGATGCCAAATGGTAGCGAATTAGTCACAGAAAACCCGGATGTTATCAACTCTCTGCTGAAAAGCGGTGGAGTTGAAGCTAAACCGAAAAAGACAAATAAAAAGTCAGCTACAGATGTAGCCTCCGCACCTGACGCTGAGTAGAGAAAGGGGATGTATCTTTTGAGTTATTTAACTTTTGAACAATATCAACAGTTAGGTGGGAAGTGTACAGAGGATACATTCCCTTCTTTACAGTTTGATGCTGAATCTAAAATGGACTATGTAACAGAAGGCAGGCTTTCAAAATTCATAGAAACATTGGAAGAAGTTCCAGAAGCGGTTCAGCGGTTGGAGGTTAAACTGATTGATATAATCATGAATATTGATACATCAAAAGAAGGTACTGGGAATATAACCTCGTACAGTAATGGTATAGAATCGTTTGGATTTGCAACGGATAAAGATTCGGAGCAGTATATATTGACAAAGTTCAAGAATCTAATGCTTGAGTATCTTTATCCTAAATATCCAAATCTTTTTTACCGAGGAAGGTGGGTGTATAAGCGTGGATGGAACGATAACACTACTGAATAAGTTAAAAAGAAAAGATTCTACTACCAATCTTGATGTATGGTATAAGACAATTATCAAAAATTGTGTTTACAAGCAAGATAGAATATCAAATGTAAATGGAAGCGTTGTTTCAATGGGGCAGACATTTACTATTTTAATTCCATTTACAGGTAAATATTTACCTTATCGAGAATGGAAAAAGTTGGAGGATAAAACAGGTTACTACACATTATCCGAACAGGATATCATAATTCTTGATGAAGTATCAGAGGATGTAACTGCTCAAAATATAACTCAAATAAAAAATGACTATGAACCTAATACTTGTGATATCAGGAACATTGAACAAGTACAAAGGAGATTAGCAGTAAATTTTGAATTTAGAGTTAGCGGGGTATAAATGTATGCCTGTTAAAGTTATCGTTGAAATACCTTTGAAAATCGTTGATAGTATTACAAATAATGACCAATTAGGATTGTTTTTGGCGGCTACATGGAAAAGGTATATGGATAAGTATGTTCCAATGGATCAAGGAATACTTTACCAGACGGCGGACGCTACAAAACCTTTTGAAGTATCTTATATACAGAATTACTCACACTATCAGTGGCAAGGGTTGAGTAAATCTGGGAAAAAGTTAAGATACTCAAAAGAACAGCACCCACTAGCACAAAGTCACTGGGAAAAGGTAGCATATAAAGATAATGTAGATAATGTAGCAAAAGAAGTAACAGAGTATTTGAGGAGGATGTGACATGAATATATATGAAAAGATATCCACTTGGCTAAATGATTGCCCTGAGATGGGTGGATATGTATATTTTAATGTAATACCTTTAGATTCTGATACTTCTTCTGTAACTTCCAGCGGATCTAGCTTAACTTTGAATACATTTTTAAATGGATCAAAAGAAGTTAGGCTGATATTTAATATTGAGCTTGTAAAGCAATATGATGATGGTGGTACAAGTGATATAAATTTAGATGCTATAAAAGCATTTGATGAAATTATATCATTTGTGGAAAGAAAAAATAATTTAAAAGAATATCCGGAACTTGGTGATGGGTATATTGTAAATGAAATAGGAGCAACATATAAAGCTCCTGAAATATATGTAACCAATGATAACCCAAATATCGCAAGGTATGAAGGGCAGTTTTATATAGAATATTTAGAAGAAAGGAAATAAAAATCATGGCAGATGCAATGAAAAAGCTTACAAGAGATCAGTTCATCCCATTTTTGGACACAGCTAAAGATTCAACTTTTGCCGCAAACACATGGAAAAGAATTGATTACTCGACTATATTCGAATTAACTGTTGGGGAACAGGAAGAAGATATGGATTATATCTGTTATGCAAATGCAGTTACAGAAATCAATTCTAACAAGCCGGAACTTCCACAGGAGATTGCTTGTTACGAAGGAAATCCTATTTATGACTTCATGTTTAGCCAGCTGTATAATCTCCCTGTAGGTTCAGATGTAAAGGTTCCATTCCTTATGTGCTTCGGGGGAAAAGAAAAGAAGGCTTGGAGATGCATGGCAACACTTACATCCAAGGTACTCAACACAGTTGATGGAAAGATTACATTTTCTATCAAAATGGGTGGAGACATTGAGAAGGGAACATATACGATCACAGAAGGAGCACCTACGTTTACAGTAACCCCCAGTGAATAGGAGTGATTTATCGAAACAAAAGATTAGTAAATCATCCAAATATGTAAATTATACATCCGATGATTTACTAGATGTTAATGACTACGAATAGTATATTATCTTAAGGAGGCAATAATATGATGAACTATAGTATTGAATTTGATGGGGCTAACTACGATTTAGCACCTTATTCTTTTGGAATATCCGATAAGTTGGAAAAAGTGGATGCGTTTAATGAAAGTAGTGCTACAGTGCGTGAAAAGTGTAAAAAAATGTATGACCTTGAGTCAGAGATTATTGGTAAGGATACGTTTGAATCAGATTTTGGAAAATTTGAGGATGTAGACCCAAATGTATTAAACATCTTATGGCTCAAGATAATTGATGCATATGAAAAACCACTCACTGATTTTCAGACGGAAAGAAGATCACAAACATTAGATGATGTAGAAGCGGATAAGGTCTTGAAAGTTTTAGAAACATTAGGAAATGTTGATTACTCAATTTTCACTGGAAAAGGAAATAAACGATAAATGATAGACCTTCGTTGCAGGGACTTGCCACAAGCCATTGAGGTGAATGGCAAGTCTTTTTTAATAAACACAGACTTTAGATACTGGATAAAATTTGGTGAACTTGTAAAGCAGGATGAAACACTTGATAAGTTTTTATATCTGTTTAAAAATAAAACTCCCCAAGGCACTGAATTTTTTAATGCTTTGATGGATTTCTATAATAATCCAAACGCTACACCAAAATCTTCATCCAGCAAAGGAAACGATATCATTGATTATGTTCTGGATGGTGAATATATATTTGGGTCATTTATGCAAGCATACCATATTGATCTTATAGATATAGAATATATGCACTGGCACAAATTTAAGGCATTACTATTATGTTTACCGTCATCATCTAAGATGATGGAAATAATGTCATTAAGAGGCTGGGAAAAAGATAACACAAGCTACGAACGACAATGCCAAAAGAACAGAGATGCTTGGGCTTTACCTCGTCGAATAACAGAAAAAGAAGATGAAACAATGAAAGAAATAAATGATCTTTTCTATAATTGCTAGGGGGTGACTATATGCCAGAAGGAAAGATTACAATAAAGACAGACTTAGACGCTTCCGGAGCAAAAAAGAACCTAAACGAATTAAATAAAGAAGTAGATAAGGTAGCCAAAAGTGTAACTAAGCTAGGCAATGATTCTGAAAAATCCGGGGGTAAGCTGGAAAAATTCGGTAACATTGCGTCAACAGCCTTAAAAGGTAGTGTAGCCGTTATTAAGGGAGTTGGAGCAGGAATTGGTGTAGCTTCAACTGCTGTCGGGGTTCTCGTTAAAAAATCAGTTGATGCATATTCGAGTTATGAGCAATTAGTTGGTGGTGTTAATACTCTTTTTGGTGCAGGTGATAAATCTCTAGAAGAATATGCTAAATCAGTAGGAAAAACTACCGATGAAGTAAAAGATAAATATGATTCCTTAATGTCTGCACAAAGTACAGTGATGGAAAATGCGGCAAAAGCGTATAATACAGCGGGATTATCTGCCAATGCATACATGGAACAGATCACAGGTTTTAGTGCTTCACTTGTACAGTCATTAGGGGGAGATACCGAAAAAGCCGCAGAAGTTGGTAATCGTGCCATCATAGATATGTCTGATAATGCTAACAAGATGGGTACGAGCATGGAAATGATCCAGAACGCATATCAGGGTTTTGCTAAGCAGAATTATACCATGCTTGATAACTTAAAGCTTGGTTATGGTGGTACAAAAGAAGAAATGAAGCGTCTTATTTCAGATGCTTCTGAAATGACAGATATCCAGGAAAAGCTGAATGTATCTGTTGAAGATGGATCATTGGACTTTGGAAATATCATCAATGCCATATCTGTAATGCAGGCAAGCCTTGGAATTGCTGGTACAACATCAAAAGAGGCGGCATCAACAATAGAAGGGTCTACAAATGCTATGAAAGCATCTTGGGATAATTTGTTAGTTGGAATAGCTGATGACCAAGCAGATTTTGATGAATTAGTAAATCAATTTGTAACGTCCGTTGATACATGGTCAAAGAATATAATGCCAAGGATTGAGATAGCTTTACAAGGTGCATCAAATCTAATAGCCAGTTTACTTCCAATGATTGCCGGAAAAATACCAGAATTGCTAAACGATGTGGCACCACAGCTTATACAAGCCGGGACGGATATAATAACTGAGTTAGCATCTGGATTTATACAAGGCTTACCAGACATAATACAAACAATAAAAGACTTATTGCCTCAGATATTAGAGGCATTTTATGATATACTACCACAGATGAATGAATTATTCCAAACGATTCTTCCGCAAATACTAGACTTATTAGTTTCATGGTTACCTCAAGTAACGGAATTTGATGCAGAATTAATTCAGACCATTGTACAAGGTTTAATTGATGCTTTTCCGGAAGTGATAAATGCCGTAGTTACGTTGCTTAATCAATTAACTGAATATATAAATTCTGACGGGTTGACACAGTTAATTGATCTAGTTATGCAACTTATAAATCAACTTACAGCTACATTAATAGAGCAAGCCCCTATATTATTAGAAGCGGCTACGAACTTATTAATGGCAATAGTTGAAGCATTACCAGAAGTCATTCAAAAGTTATTGCTTGCATTACCATCCTTGATAGAAGCTATTGTCAGTTTCTTCGGTTCAAATTCTGTGAGAGTTTATAAGATATCATTACAAGTCCTATGGGAACTTATAAAAGCTATTCCAAAAGTTATTGCGGCTTTAGTTGTATCATTACCCGATATCATCGAAGCAATAATAGAAGGACTTCTTTCTATCCCGGAAACCCTCTGGACAGAAATCTTGGAACCGGGTATTGAAAAATTTATAGATTTTGCAAAGGAGGCTAAAGAAAAAGCAAAAGAAGCGGCAAAGAATTTTTTCACACACCTTATTGATGGCATAAAAGAACTCCCATCAAAGATAAGAGAAAAAGTCACGGAAATAGTTGATAAATTAAATGATTTCAGAAAGAATTTCCCTCAAAAAGCAAAGGACGCCGCAAAAGAATTTTTTAATAATTTATGGAATGGGCTTAAAGACTTACCATCCAAGATATGGGATATCGGAAAAAATATAGTTGAAGGTATTTGGAACGGTATCAATGATAAATTTGATTGGTTGACAGGTAAGATCAAAGAATTTACAAATGGAGTAAAAGATAAATTAAAAAGCTTCTTTGGTATTCATTCACCTTCCACTGTGATGAGAGACGAAGTTGGTAAATACATTTCCTTAGGTATTGCTGAAGGTATAAAAAATGGTACAAAAGACGTTACACAACAAGTTACAAAGCTTGGGGAATCGGTTCTTGCATCACTAAAAAAAGTAATGGATGAAAAAGAGTTTAAGAGCCAAGGTTCTAAGCTTGTAAAAGAATTAACAACTGGAATAAATTCTCAAATTAATAAATTCAAAGAAAAAATAAATGATGTAACAGACGTATATGATTCAGCTTTACAGGAAATTTCTCAAAAGCAAGAAAGCATGGCTTCCAATTTAATGTCATGGGGATCATTATATTCTTATGACGAAAACAATAAGTTGCAGTTAGAAAACTTAAATAAACAAGTAAAAAATATAAAAAAATACGAAAAAAATCTAGAGCAATTAAAGGATCTTGTAAGTGAGGATCTTATGTCTGAAATTGTTAGCATGGGAGCGGAAGAAGGTTTTGCGTATACAGAAAAACTTCTCTCTTTATCCGATGACCAATTAGATGCTTATGATAGAGCGTATTCCAAGAAAAAGAAGATAAGTGAAGACATTGCAAAAAAATATTATAAAGATGAAGTTACACAGTTAAAGAAAGGATTTACTCAGGAAGTATCCACTTTAATGAATAACCTTGTAACAGATATAACTGAAGCCGGCACAAAAGCTATAAATGGATTTATGAAAGCTTTTAAAGGAACATCAGTAGAGACAGCTATACAAGATTTTTGTAAAAGAGTAAATGATACATTGGATAAAAATTTCAATATCACGGAAAGCTTAAACATAGCAAAAGCTTTGAATAAGGCTAGTGATAGTGTGAAAAAATCAACCAAAACAAAAACAGGTAGCCTTTCCACAACTAAAGCTTCGCAGGTAGCTAAAGACACATCGAAAAAACAATTTACAGCAAGTCTGCAAAATAGCAATCAAAAACTGAATGATTCTATAAATAAATCTGGTGAAGTGGACTATAGTAAATTAGGAAAAGCAACTGCAAACGCAATAAAAAATGCAGGTATATCTGTGAATATAGATGGCAGAAAGACAGGCAGAGTATTAGGTACAACCACATCTGCCACCATTGTAGGAGGTTTTGCATAATGAAATTATTTAAAGATTCTTTATATTATGAAAATTCAAAAGGGGAACGGGTATACTTTACCCGGTTCCCCTACATGATGCTAGCAGATACAGATTTATTTGACTACGAGTGGAAGTATAATCAAACAGGGTCAAAAGGGGTAAGTGCGGTTTATAAAGAAGCTACACAAAAAACTATAAAAATAGTTGTTTCCGGAAAATCTTTCGGTAATTATAAACATAATTTAGATAAGATGTTCGCAATATTTGAATTTGATACAATAAATAACCTTCCTGGAACTATCGTATACAATGGGTATAGATTGCCTTGTGTTATCACTTCAAAATCAAACCCGTCTAAATTTATTTTAAACTATCCAAGCACAATAGAATTAACTGTGTCGACATATTCCACTGGAACATGGTTAAAAGATATACAAAAAGATTTCAAGTGGCAAAATCTAAATAAAGGAGAATATCTTGATTATCCACATGATTATGCGTATGATTATTCTATCCATTATGGATATCTTGATTATATAAATATAAACACATTTTTAAAAGCATATCCTGTTATAAAAATAAGAGGTAAAGCGTCAAATCCGTTTGTACGAATATCTAATAAAATATACGGAGTTAATACAGTTATTGACGAACACGACACACTTGTTATAGACTCTTATAACAAAAAATTCTATGTTGTGAATGATGCAAATAACATAAAGAATGTATTCAGCCGTAGATATAGCAATGATATGCTAGATGGATTTGTTGTAAATGCAGGAAACTATCAAGTATACTGGGAAGATGATTTCAATTTTTCACTTGATCTTGTCTGTGAAAGGAGTGAACCATCATGGATTTAATATATTCAACAGATAAAATGGAAGATTTAGGGGTTATCCAGGATTTTGAACTTGATTTTGATACAACGGATACAATGGATTTTAAATTAACCGTTGATTCCAATATTAAAGATATTCCTGACAATGGATTTATCTACATCCCGGATACAGAGTACGGTGGTATAATTGACAAGAAGACTCCTTCAACATCAACTGGAAATACTGTATACTATGGAAGAAATTATAGGGGAATTCTAAACTCAAAAATTATATGCCCCCAATCTGGTCAAGCCTACACTTATATAAATGGGAATTTATATAATAGCTTAAATTATTTACTTGCACAATTTGGGCTTTTAGATTATTTTGTAATTGATATAAACAGTTTATCCGGAGTATCATTGACAGAGTATAAAATTGATCGTTATTGTTCTTTTTATTATTTGCTTACAAAATTGGAGAAAACATTAAATAAATGCTTATATCTTTCTTACGAGTTAAAGCAGAAAAAAATAAAAATAGAATATAGAGTACCTGTTAATTATGCAAATGATACATTATATACTGATACATCATTAGACCTAGAAGTTACAAAAGGTAGCAGACTTGTGACACATCTAGTATGCCTAGGGCAAGGAGAATTAGAGAATAGAACTGTTGTTGATTTATGGTTAAATCCAGACAAAAAAACTATTAACTCAACTACTCAGAATTTTTTTGGAATAGATGATTATACAGTTATATATGAAAATGTTAATTGCGAAGATGTGGAAAGTTTAATTGAAGAAGGAACAAAAAAATTCAATGAGCTTATAAATGTGGACGGCGTGTCAGTGACACTCAATCCTAATAATTCTTTAAAAATTGGAGATATTGTTGGTGGGTATGAACAAATAACTGGAACAACTATAACTAGCACAATTACGAATATAGTAGTTACATTAAACGCAACCGAAGAATCTATAAACTATGTAACAACATAGTATTTATTTTATCTTTGTTTTGTGTTATTATAAAATAAATGAAAGGAGAATATTTATATGGGAATGAAGATAGTAACTGGTACTACTGGGGAACCACATATAACATCTGATGATGATGGTGCTTTAAATATGTGCATTTTTGGGAACTTAAATTATGTTCTTTCTACCGGTGAACAGTTTGCATACAATTTAAACAGCTCAACAGAAATCAGAATAAAATCTGGAAATCTTATCATGAATGGTAGACACGCAAGGATACAATATGGTGATTATGAGGATGTTTCTATTGATTCCGGAACACAAGGAGTTAATAGAAAAGACCTTATTGTTGCAAGATATACAAGGGAAAATGGTATTGAATCTATAAAACTGGCAGTTTTAAAAGGTGCAGAAACAACAGGAACACCAGTTGCCCCAGCGTATACAGTTGGTAATATATATACATCCGCAAGCGTTTCAGAAATGCCATTATATGAGATCACACTGTCTGGAGTAAATATTACAGCAGTCACCTCACAATTTACACTGATGGACGTTCAGTTATCCAATGTATACAAGAAAAATGAGGTGTATACAAAAGGAGAGGTTGATACTAACATAAAGACAGTATCAGATGATTTAGGGGAGTTAGCAGTATCTTCAGAAAGAAAATACTGGAATAATGATGATGTTGTAAACTATATTTCTGTCAACATTGTGGATATCTTTAACAATAGCTTTCTAACACCATATAAACATATGTTGAATAAAACTTCTGGAAATTTTTCCGAATTTACAAGTGACACCATCAAAACCGGATTAGACACTGTGGCAAGTTCGATAAAAAGTAGCGGATTATCAAGTGAAAATAAGGATATATTAACTCAAATAGTAAACATTTTAAAATCATTGACAGTAAATATTGATTCAGACTATAGTAACTTATACGACTATAACGAGATGGCTATGACTACAACTAAAGAGTTAAAACAATAAGGAGGGTTGATTAATTTATGAAAAGAGGAATTGATGTTTCAACATTTCAAAAAAATGTTGATTATGGAAAGGTAAAAAAAGATAATATATCATTTGTCATTATTAGGTCTTCCTATGGAAAAGCAAATGAAGATGAACAGTTAAAGAAACATATTCAAGGGTTCAATTCTGTTACTATTCCAATCTTGGGATTATATCATTTCAGCTATGCCTTAACAGAAAAAGACACTAAAAAAGAAGCTGACTTTGCAGTAAAATTAGCAAAGAAATATAAGCTCCCAAAATCAACTTATATATTTTATGACTTTGAATACGACACTGTACGATACGCTTATAAAAAAGGAGTAACACTTAGACCAGCACAATGTATTGCTTTTACAAGAGCATTTTGTGATCGTGTGCAGAAGTTAGGTTATAAAGCTGGAGTTTACGCAAATCTTGACTATTGTAGAAATATGTACAATGACGAGATTTTATCAAAATACCCTTTATGGCTTGCACAATACAACAGTGACCTTCCAAAATATACCTGCATAGTTAAACAGTATTCTTCTAAAGGAAAAGTAAAAGGAATATCTGGAAATGTAGATATGAATTTTGCATACGGAAGTAACATCATTCCAGAAGCTGGTAAAAAGACGAATGAAGAGGTTGCATTTGAAGTAACAGAGGGAAAATGGGGAAATGGTGCGGACAGAAAGATAAAACTTGCAGAAGAAGGATACAGTTATACAGACATACAAAAAGAGGTAAATTATATCATGATTGCTAGGGATGTCTGGAAAGGAAAATGGGGAAATGGGCTTACAAGAAAATCGAAGTTAAAGAGAGCTGGGTATGATTGGGATAAAGTACAGTATTATGTTAAGAAAGTAAAAGAAAGAGGTGTATAATGGCACTAATCACAGCTATTGCAACCTCTGTTATAACCGGAGGTTTGACCTTAATCGGAGTAATTTTTACAAGTCGCAAACAACACGATATAACAGTACAAGAGATAAAGACAGAACTAGCATTGATGCATCAAGAAATCGGACAACTTGAAAAAAAGCAGGATATACACAATGGAGTTATAGAGCGAGTATATCAGCTTGAAAAGGCAACAGAAGTATTAGATGAGAGGCAAAAGACAGCTAATCACAGAATAGATGATTTAGAGAAAGGGGTATGATATTATGTTTACAAAGAAATTTTGGAAAGCGGCTGGAACAAGAGCAATTAAAACAATGGCACAATCCGCAGTAGGTGTTATCGGGTCAAGTGTTGTAATCAGTGATGTTAATTGGATTGTAGTAGTATCTGCTTCTGCTTTAGCAGGTGTAACTTCAATTTTAACGAGCATTATAACTGGGCTTCCGGAAGTTGAAAAGGGGGAATAAACATGGATGGGGATAATCAAAGTCTAGCAAGTGAGTTATTACACGAAGTAAAAGCAACTTCAAAAAGATGGTTTATTCTATTTATTATAACTTTATTGATGTTATTTGGAACTAACATGGCATGGTTATATGTGTGGAATTTACCAACAGAAGAAACCACAACAACTATTACTCAAGATTGTGACGACAATGGAAACAATAATTTTATAGGAAATGATGGTGATATAAGTGGCTCGACAAGTGATTAAAAGAAAAACCGTGAAAAGGTCAAATAGACCTAGATCCAGAAGGAGAAGAAGATGAAAATTTCTGATTTTACAAAGATCGAACTTGATTATTTCCGTGAACGATGCAATTTTGTAAACTTGGAAATTCAAATATTTGAGCAAAGATCACAAGGTATTCCACTTGAGGAAATTGCTGAAAATTTGAATATATCTTATGATTATGCAAGGCATATCAGCAGGTGTGTAAATAAGAAAATTTTAAAAGTGTTATAACACATTTTGAACACATTCAATACATTGTTGGGTGTGTTCTTTTTTATTACAATTTATATATAAAGAAAGAGGTGAACGGAATGAATATTATAAATATCATAAGTAAACCAGAACTAGAGGATATTCCAATCATGTATATTTTGCGTGTAATAAATGCTATTCAATCCGACTACATACATTCTACAGATACGCCTAAAAGGAGGGAGGAATGATGTTTCAACCACAATTTCAGAACCCATATGCCGCATTGTTAGGGCAGAATATGTATAGTCAACCACAGAACAATCAACAGTTTTTCACACAAGAACCTTGTCAAAATCTTATAAGGGTAAATGGTATAGATGGAGCAAAAGCGTATCAAATGCCAGCAAATTCAACTGTAGCTTTATTTGATTCCAATAATGATATAATGTATGTCAAATCTACAGATGGAGCAGGATTTCCTTCTATAAGGACTTTTTCTTTTACCGAAACAAAAGAAGAATCAAAGCAAGTAGAGAATACAGATTATATAAGCAGACAAGAATTTGAAGATTTTAAAAAGGAGTTGATGAATAATGGCAAGCAGTCTATTCAGAGGACAAAATCAATCAATGATAAATCCGCAAATAATTAATCAAGCTAAAAGCATGATGAACAACATGAATCAAGTTAAAGGTATCATGGGTATGTTAAGTGGTAAAGGTATGAACGCAGAACAAGCAGTAAGATCAATATGTAAACAACGTGGTATAAATGTAGATGAATTTATGTCACAACTTAAATAAAGGAATTTGCAAATTCAAAATATATTAATTTGTTGCAGAAACTTCTGCAACGGAAAGGGGTACAACTATGACAGATGGAGTATCATTAGCAGATATTGCCGCAGTAACAGACAAGAATGATGGAATGTTTGATGGCGGTGCAGGTGGCGGAATGTGGATTTTCGCACTTCTTATCCTTCTTCTTATCGGGGGAGGTGGTTTCTTCGGAAACAACAGAAATTTCAATGGTGAGCCAGTGACAGAAGCAGGTCTTTGTAATGCCATGAATTTCAATAACCTTGAAAATTCTGTTGGAAGACTGAACGACAGCCTCCAGCATGATTACATGGGATTACAGAATGGAATCTGTAATTTAGGTTATGAAACACTTCGTAACTTCAACACAGTTCAGCAACAGATTGCTGATTGTTGTTGCACAACACAGAGAGCCATTGATGGTGTGAACTATAATGGGGCTATCAACACAGCGGCTATTAATGCCAACACAACAGCTCAGACACAGAAGATCCTCGATGCAATGGCACAGAATAAGATTGATAGCTTGCAGGCTCAGGTGAACCAGTTACAGCTTCAGTCAGCTATGTGTGGAGTAATTCGCTATCCTAATGCAACTACCTACACAGCAGGATTCAGTCCAGCATTTGCAAACGGTTGTGGATGTGCGTGTGGAACAGTCTAATACAATAAAAATATCGTAAATGAGCATATTAGTATGCCATATAAGAGGGTACTAATATAGTATCCTCTTTTTTAATGAAAGGAGATATAATTATGTTAGAAGCTTATTCAAAAAATCAGACAATTCCCGCAACAACAGGAATTTTACCTTTTAATTCTGTAACATTGAAAAAGGGATGTACTGCTGAACTCAACGGAGTATCATCTATCCAGCTTAATAAATGTGGAGTATATGAGATTTCTTTGGAAGTGACAGGACTTGCATCAACAGCCGGAGCAGTAACAGTAGCTATTACCAAGAACGGAGTTCCACAGCCACAGGCTACAAGAACACTTGCGGGACAGACTGTTGATACAGCTTTTAGTCTTCCAATTACCACGCTTGTACAAGTAAAGGATAACGATTCTTGTAGATGCTGTGACGCACCTACAATCATTCAGTTTGTGAATACCGGAGTTGCCTTTGTTGGTGATGTGAATGTTGTTGTAACAAAAATCTGCTAGGGGGGTGCCTATAATGACAAAGATTAAGAAGTATGCAGATCATATCATGGAAGAAGTGGAAGGTGCTAAGGAATACGCGGAAAAGTATATTGAGTGCAAAGCTAAAGGAAATACACAGTGGGCTAATCGTTTTAAAGAAATGGCAAACGATGAACTGAAACACGCTGGTTATCTGCACGAAAAAGCTACTCAAGAAATTGAGGAACTTTCCAAAGTATTCCAACCGACTGAGGAAATGAGAGAAAAGTGGGAGCACTGCCACAAGGAGTATGTGGAAAAAACAGCTTGGGTTAAACAGATGCTTACAATGTAAAGGGTGATTATATGACATTTCAAGAAAGCGTTCCTATAGCAAAGGAATTAGCTGAGAATGAATTGAAGAAACATTTTGATGTTGATGCTTTTATTCTTTTAGCTTTGATTGATAAAATGAATATTGATCTTGTTCCGGAAAGTACAGTGGATGAAACTATAACAGATATTCAAGGTTTGTTTGTTTCTTATATGAGAAATAGAACGAAAGAAAATCTTGAAATTCTACTTTCCACAATTCGGAAAATGCTATCTGAATTGTATATGACTTGTAATTCTGACGAAAAAGAAATATTCAAAAAACATCTAGACACATTGCAAAATATACCACATCCAAATATTATTTAAGATGTAAGGGAGATTTATTTCTCCCTTATTTTTATGTATATGTGTTGCATTTTATCTTTTTATGTGTTACAATATAATTACATTAAAAGAAAGGATATGTTGAATATGTTTATAAGCGTTAAAGATTTAACTTATAATATTGACACTACAATCAAATATATAAAAGAAGCAAAGGAATATCACTCTTGCAGTGAAGAAAAGTATAATCAGTATTTAGAGAAGATGTACAAAAAGCTTGATATTATGATTGAGAAATTGAAACAGATTTCTTGTAACAAAAAACTGATAAACAAATATGAAAAGAAAGTTGAGGAAATAAAAAATGATTAAAATACATATCGGAGAGCCGGATAAGCTCTCCAACAACATACTTGTTAAAAAATCCGCATTCGTAAGTTTTGATTATAACCCGGATATTGTTTCCTTCATTAAGCAGATGGGAACAAGAGTTTATAACCCAAACAATCACACTTGGGAAATGCCAATCAATCACATCATTTCACTTTGTAACAAATTTGAAAACGAAGAAATCAAAATTGATGGTATCTATGAATATTTACACAAGAAGGAATTTGAAATTGATATTCCAAAGGATTTTGAATTTAAGACAAAGCCATTCGCACATCAGGTTGATGGTATAAGATTTGGGCTTAATAAGAAAAAATTCTTACTTTGTGACGATCAGGGACTTGGAAAGACCAAACAGATTATAGACTTTGTTGGGTGTCTTGAAAAAACAGACAAAATCAATAAAGTGCTTATAATATGTGGTGTTAACTCACTCAAGTATAACTGGCAGTCAGAAATCGGAATACATTCAGATGAAAATGGCTGGGTACTTGGTACAAGATATAGAAAGAGAACAGGAAAAGCATATGAAGGAAGTACAAAGGACAAGTTAGCTGATCTTGATAATCTTCCAGATTGCAGATATATTATAACAAATATTGAGACATTAAGAGCGGGAGCTGAAAAGATAAGTAAAAGCAAATATCATTTTCCGATTGCGGAAAAGTTACAAGAATTATGTAAGAACGGAACAATATCTGTTATAGCTTTTGATGAATGTCACAAGTCAAAAGATCCTACATCATTACAGAGTAGAGCCATGATAAACGTACAGTCCAAATACATGGTAGCCATGAGTGGAACACCTCTTATGAACAATCCACTTGATTTATATTTTCCAATGAGCTGGCTCGGTTATGAAAAACATAGCTTCTATCAGTTTAAACAGCATTACTGCACTTTAGGCGGATGGGGGGGATCCCAAGTTGTTGGATACAAAAATCTGGAAGAAATAAGAGAAATGATGGATAATATCATGTTAAGACGATTAAAGACAGAAGTTCTTGACCTTCCAGAAAAGATAAGAAAGATAGAATATGTAGATATGACACCTAAACAGAGCCAGATATATAAGGAAGTCTATAATGGTGTTATGTCAGAATTACAGAAGATTAAATTCTCAAACAACCCACTTTCCATGATGATTAGATTAAGACAAACTACAGGATGGACAGGTGTTATATCTAATACAATTCAGGAATCTGCTAAAATGGATAGAATGGTTGAGCTTGTATCTGAAATTGTAGCAAGTGGTCAAAAAGCGATCATCTTTAGCAACTGGGAAAGCATGACAGAAGTAACCAAAGAAAAGTTGAAATCTTATAACCCAGCTTATATCACAGGTGCAACAAAAGCAGATGAAAGAATGAAAGAGGTTGAAAGATTTCAGAATGATAATACTTGCAAGGTTATAATAGGAACTATTGGAGCAATGGGAACAGGTCTTACATTAACCGCCGCTCAGAATGTTATCTTTTTAGATTCACCTTGGAATATGGCATTAAAGGCACAGGCAGAAGATAGAGCTCATAGAATTGGAACAAAAGGAACAGTTAATATAATTACATTAGTCTGCAAGAACACAATAGATGAACGTATTGAAGAATTAGTTGAAAAGAAAGGGCAGATTGCAGACGCATTAGTTGATGGAAAGATATCAATAGATGATATAAATTATCTTCTTTCATAACTCACAATCCCACATCTTAATTGGTGTGGGAATTTTTTTTGAAAAACACTTGCATTTTATGTTTATATGTGTTACAATATAAACATAATAAAGAAAGGAGATAAACAAAATGGAAAAAGGTTTAGCATATGAAGTAAAAGATTGGTTCACAGATAAAGTAGCACAGGAGGTCGATCATAACATTCATTGCTGTAGAGTTTTTTCAATTATGAAAGAAACAGAAAAGCTGTGTATGCAATGTTAGATTTAGGAATTGACCAAAGAAAATGTATGTGGGTTCCAAAGTCAGTTCTTGTTACATACACTCCAGGTGAACAGGAAAATGGTATGTACAAAAGAGAGACAATTTTTGAAAGCGACTATAATACTTGTGTTGAAAAATTAAAAACACTTTGGAGTTATTTTAAATAATTTTTTTACATACACAAAGGAGGTGAGAATTAATTGGAAAAATTTACAACCGCAAGAGCGGCACAGATTTTGGATATATCAACAAATACATTAAAAAGATGGTATAAATGGTATAATTCAGAAGCGTATGAAAAACCACAGGAGCTTAAATTACCACAACCAGAGATAACATCATCTGGAACAATGCTTTTTACAATGTCACAAGTGCAGGAATTAAGCAAGTTTAAACAAGATCTAAAGACAGTTTATAGAGGGTGCATGGCGGAATTTAATGCATATTGGCAGTGGGGTAAAAGAGGAACTGATATTCTAAGAAGAAGGGAGAATAAATCAAATGAGCAGAAGGGATAAACCAAAAGACATTTCAAAGATTATTGATGCTTACAAAGAGTCCAAAGATGAAGAAAATCGCCTGCACAAAGTAAATGATGAGACTTGCAAAAACATAAAAAGTTATATGCAGACTCTTGGCGTGGATAAAGTAGATGGATCTGAATATACTGCGAACCTCTTAATCAAACAAAGCGAGTCTTTAAATGATGATCTTGCTATTGAAATATTGAAAGCTAATTTGGATGAAGAAACAGTTAGAACAGTCATAAAGTCAAAAGAATACATTGACGAAGATGCATTGGAAAAACTTGTATATGCAGGGCTTTTTGATATTACAAAATTAGCAAAAGCTAAGATTGTAAAAAAGGTATCAACTTTGCGAATTACAAAGAGGAAATAATATGGAAAATTATAGGGAAAACTGTATTGAATGGATAACTGGTGAGGATACGATCACGTTATCTATTTCTCAGACAAAATTTAAAAGCAAAATATATAAATTGCATGAAAAGTATCCGGACAAAGTAATTATAGAAGCTGAAAATGGAGATGGTTCTATTTGTGTTAAAATGCCTTTATCTTCATTAAAGCTGTCTATTATAGAAAAAAAACTTACTGAGGAACAATTACAAGCACTAAGAAAAAGATTTAAAAAGGAGGATTAATTATGAAAAAGTGCAAATGGGCTGGAGATGTAAACGATGAATACTGTAAGAGCTGTGATGGTATTAATATGATGGTGGATAACATCAGCGTATCATGTGCCGAGTGTGCAGGGTATGAAGCTGGGGAAGAGGATGTAGTGGAAGAAACTACAAACAACAACTTTATGCCAATCCCAGAAGAAGAGCTTCAAGAGGAACTTCCTTTTAAAGAGGAAGAGAAAATCGTTGAAGATAAAGCAAAAAATAAGCCAAAATCAACTTCAAGTAAAAAGAGTAACAACAATACTAAGAAGAAAGAAAAAGCCGAAAATGAGGTAAAAAATGCTTCAACTTCAAGCAAAACAGAAGTAACAAAGGTAAGTGAAGAAAAGAAATCTGTTGAAACCACTAAAAATGTGGATGGAGAGATAAAAGTTACTTCACTTCGATACACTTCCGGGGCTACGATCAAAAAAGGAGATAACTATTTCAAGTTCATTGCAGAGGAGGAATGGGATGTATCTAATTATACAGATACTAACGATGCAAGAGAACAGTTATGGGCTAAATTAAATGGAGAGGTGGATAAACAGATTGAAGAATTAAACAATATCAATTAAATATAAAATATATGTTGTAATTCATTCTAGGTTGTGTTATAATAATATTACAGTTTGTAATGAACTGACAATATTATATAGTTGATATTAGGTTGGCGGACTTAATATCTGCAAAACTTAATATCAACCGTAAAATAATAAGTTATACATTTTGAACCGCCATTCAATTTGTATAACTTATTTTATTTTAAAAGGAGACTTGTATATGTCAGTTATAAGAGTTGAAAAAACAAAGAATTACACTGTAATGAGTAATTATCATTTGAAAGAAAAGAAAATGTCTTTAAAGGCAAAAGGACTATTATCTTTGATGCTATCATTACCAGATGATTGGAATTATTCTATTGCTGGGTTAATTGCAATATGCAAGGAAAATGAAACAGCTATAAAATCAACACTAAAAGAGTTGCAAGAATTTGGTTATGTTATAGTTGAAAAAATAATGCCTGATAAGACTGAATCTGGAAGAATTGAATACGTTTACAATATTTTTGAAAAACCTAAACAAGATGGTAAAAAACAAGGTGTAGAAAATCTACCCCTAGAAATTCAATGTGTAGAAAACCAAGTACAATTAAATACTAAACAATTAAATACTAATAAAACAAATACTAAAGAAAAGGAAAAAAATAATACAAAAAAAGATTTTTCAAAGCTTGTTATAGATACTTGTTTAAAAAATGATATAGAAGATGATAAGAGTATAGAATTGATTGAGCAGTTTTTAACTGAAATGAAAATCAAAACAAAAGGGGCTATAGAAGCTAATATAGCAAAAGTGGCAGGTAAATCTTTATCAATTATAGAAAAATGTATTAAAACAAGCTACGAAAGAAATTATAGATACATCACCCCTCCAGAATGGTTACAGAACAATTCTTATAATGGAAGTGGTAAATGCTCAAAAGAACTGGCTTGGAGAACACATGAAGAAATGGAAGAAGCAGAAAAGAAAAGACAAGAATTTATAGAAATGGTAAAGAATAATGATCCGTCTTTACACAAATTTTAAAGGAGGTTTTTAAAATGTCATATACAGCAGGGTACAAAAAGAAAGATGAAAGTTATTTGAAGGATTTGGTTCTTTTATCAATTCCGGATCGACCTTGTAATATATCATCTCGTAAGATAGCACAAAACACCGGGATTAAAGCTCGGGATGTGCGTTACATAGTACAGAAATTAAGAGATGATGGATATCCAGTATGTGCCACACCTGATAAGGGATATTGGATGGCACAAGCAAGTTGGGAATTGAGTGAAACAATTAATAAATTAAAATCTCACATTGATAATTGTTCTGCAACTTATCATTCATTGTTGGAAAGCAGAGAGAAGATGAAAGAAAAGGAGAATATCAGTGACGATAAATGATTGTTGGTACAAAAGAATTTGTACTGAAAAATGCTCGGAAAACTGTATACGTTATAAGTTGATGTATTCCCTGTTTAAGCAATCCAGATTGCCGGAAGCTCAATGGAATTATAAAAGCCTTGTGTGTAAAGGCGCAGACTTATCAAATTTTAAAGTTCTTCAATCAAAATCTGATTCAATTTTAGACTTTGTAAATAAAGGAAATAATTTATATATCTATTCATCAAACTGTGGAAATGGTAAGACTTCATGGGCTATTCGTCTTATGTATTCATATTTTGATAAGGTATGGCATAAAAGTTGCTTTGATTGTAAAGCGTTGTTTGTAAGCGTACCAAAATTTTTGTATAATTGTAAGCGTTCTATCTCACAGGATGTAAAAGGCTTTGAAGAGTTATGCAATCTAATAAGTGAAGTAGATTTGGTTATATGGGATGATATAGGGGAAATGAAAGCAAGTGACTATGAACATCAAATACTATTCCAATATATTGATGACCGTATTAATTCAAAGAAAAGTAATATATATACAAGCAACAAGAACAAGGAACAGCTTGAAGATGTGTTGGGTGTAAGGCTTGCAAGCAGGATATATAATTGTTCTGAATGTATAGAATTTTTAGAAGAAGATAAGAGGGGTAAATACTGATGAAATTTATTCATAGATTTAAGACTTGGAATGTGTGGAGAAAGCACAGTAAAGATCATGTATGCACAAAAATTCTTGTACTATTCAACATAATACACGCTCCAACATTTGAAATATTTGAAAGATATTGTGAGGTAGACGATGGTAGAACTTCAAATAATCAATAAAATACTAAAAGACAAAAGTACCTCAATACTTGATCTCAATGATATAACAAGAGATTATTTTAATCAGTATCAAGAGGAATATGACTATATCATGGAACACAAGCAGGAATATGGTAATGTTCCAGACTTGGAAACATTCATAGCAAAGTTCCAGGATTTTGATATAGTCAATGTATCGGAAAGCATTGAATATCTTGTGAATACATTTAGGGAGGAATACTTGTACTCTCAGTCAGTCCCGGTTCTCACAAAGATGGCGGAGCTTTTACAGACGGATGCATATTCAGCTGTTGATTACTTAAAATCAAAATTGCCCGAACTGAAAATTGATGGTGCAGTAAAAGGAACTGATATTATATCACAGGCAAAGGAAAGACTTGATGAGTGGAAAGAAACAAAAGATAATCAAGACACACATTTTATAGCCAGTGGCTTTGAAGAAATAGACGATGATTTAGGTGGTTGGCATAAAGGCGAGGAACTTGTAGTTTTATTTGCAAGAACAGGGCAAGGAAAATCGTGGGTACTTATTAAGATGTTGGAACACGCATGGAAAGTATATCATGCAAGAGTTGGATTGTTAGAACCGGAAATGTCAGCAAGCAAGACCGGATATAGATTCGATACAGTTCATCAGCATATTTCTTCACAAGCTCTATATCGTGGAGAAGATGTACAAGGATATGAAAAGTATATAAACAAATTAGCTGATAGTGGAACTCCATTCTATGTTGCACATCCTAAAGATTTTCAGAAAAAAGTTACTGTTTCAAACCTGAAAAGCTGGTGTGAAAGCAATAAGCTAGATATGCTTGCAATAGATGGTATCTCTTATCTTCAAGACGAACGAGGAAAAAGAGGAGATAATAAGACAACCCAGCTGACAAACATATCCGAAGATTTAATGCAGTTGAGCATAGACCTAAAAATTCCGGTGTTGGTTGTTGTACAGTCCAACAGAGAAGGAACAATAAATGAAGATTTACAACTTGAGAATATAAGGGATTCAGATGGAATTGCTTATAATGCTTCAATTGTTCTTTCAATTCAGCAAAAAGAAGAAGGCTTGCAAATACAGAATGTAAAAGCAAGAAATTCAAAAGTAGGGATTAAATGGGTGTATGCTTGGGATACAGATAGAGGAACATTTGACTATATTCCACAACCTGCAAAGGGGAAAGAAGATGAAGAAAAAAGCGAAGATTTAAGGCGTAGATATCACGATAAAGAAGAGGAGGAATATTAAATGATATTTGTAATTGATAATTTAAAATATAATACGGAAAAAATGGAATTGATTTCTGAAAAATGTGAATATATCTATACTTGGAAATTTACATTAACAAATATAGACATGAGCGCTCATGGAAAAGATGTTAAGTTGTGGAAAAGCAAAAAAGGAAATTGGTTATTAACATATCATACAGATTATTGCCAAAAAGGAGTTAAACTACTTGAGGAAGATGTTAAAAAGCTGTTGTTAGATTATGATTTGTCAAAGTATGAAGAATTATTTGGGGAGCTTGAGGAGGCATAATATGCAATATCAGGTCTTAGACAGAGAAGGAAATTTAGTCGCTTGGATTGATACAGAATTAGAAGAACAGATAATAGCAAAAGATTATATACTTCAATGTGGGGATAATTTGAAAATAAGAGAAACAAGTGAGGGAATAAAAGGGATTATAAAGAGAGTTGTGAAACTATGATAAAACTACAAGATACAATTATTCAAACTGATACCCAATCTGTCTTGGATATGCTTAAATTTGACCTTGCACAGCATGGAGTTGATAGATTTCATATCTTTAGAAACAACGGAGAAAATATTCAAACGAATTGTCCTTTCCACAAAAACGGACAAGAAAGAAAGCCATCTTTTGGTGTGAATGGAGAGATTGATAAATGCCATTGTTTCTCCTGCGGCTGGGCTGGAACGATTGAGGAAATGATATCCGAATTATATGGGTATCAAGATGATGGAACATTTGGAAAAAGATGGCTAATAAAAAGATTCAATACAGTAGAAATTGAAACAAGAAAAAATATAATGGAGGGATTTAATGGCAGAAATATTAAGAGGGACATTTTGGGGGGCAGGGGTTCTTCTAATATCTGTGGTAGAATATCTAATAATTCAGCTACTTTTATTAGTGATGAAGAACTAGACAAATATAGATATATTCATCCCTATATGTATCAAAGAGGATTAACAGATGAAATTATAGAAAGGTTTGATATAGGATATGACAGAGAGCGAAAAGAAATTACATTCCCGGTTAGAGACATTGAAGGAAGATGTGTATTCATTGCAAGAAGAAGTACAGAAAGGAAGTTTTTCCGCCTCCCAAAAGGAATGGATAAACCTATATATTGCTCGCATTTATTCAGATATGGAGCTTATACAAGAGCGTATATCACTGAATCTTTTTTAAATTGTTTGGTCTGCTGGAAATACAATAAGCCTGCGATGGCTATGATAGGAACTGGAAATCAAAAACAATATGAAATATTAAATAAATTGCCAGTTCGTGAGTATATACTTGCATTTGACCCGGACGAAGCAGGAAGGAAAGCAACGGAACGATTTAGAAAGTATGTGCATGGTAAAATTATAAAAGAGCTTGTATATCCCGATAATAGAGATATAAATGATTTACAGGAAGAGTTTTTAAATTGCAAAATAATTTTTTAAAAAATTTTTAAAAAATCACTTGCATTATTTCCTTTTATGTGTTACAATATAAACAAGTTAAGAGAATAACACATACATAGAAAGGTAAACAGGTGATTGATATGACAAGGATGATTATTGATAACAAAGCAACAGCAAAGAAAAAATATGAGTGTTATGACATTGATAGAAACGAATATCCAACGATTGAGGATTTGAAGTCATTGTCAGAAGATTGTATGAATGATGAAGTTTATTTGATTAGAGTATATGAGGATGAAAAAGAGTTATTTACAATGAGGAATGAGAAATAAAAAACAATGTGAAGCGATAACACATAAAACACTATTTTATAAAGGAGGACATATATATGGCACAGATTCAGTCACATGGTATAAGAGATAATCCGAATGAAAATTTAATATAGGAATAATGGATCATAGAACTAATAATATATTGAGAACGATTGTGTGTTAAACTCCAATATCATGTGTAGTCTGTAAATTATTGCTTGGCTATATATATTATAGGCTACACATGATAGTTATGGGAAGAGTATGCAAGAGGCTAAAGCTGACAAAACGTGGAGAGTTGACACCTGTATACAGCTGTGAGCAGGTTATGTTTCGTAGGTTCGAATCCTACCTCTTCCCCGAAAGGAATGTAGAGTATATCAAGGGTTGAAACTGAATATAAGCTATTTACTCATAAATTACATTCCTTATAGCCTTTTCACCAAATGGTAAGGTACAGGACTTTGATTCCTGGATTTGCCGGTTCGAATCCGGCAAGGGCTGTTTAACACTTTATACACCCCCCCCCATTAAAGTGTTAAATTTCCTGGCAGACAAAAAGAAAAAAGCAACTGTGATTGAAAAATGCGTTGATTGGGATAAGGCAGGAATAATGCTGGGAATACTGCCTATTTTGGGAGTTAGCTCAACGGTTAGAGCCACAGCCTTATAAGCTGTAAGCCCTTACGAGGTAAAATGAGAGTTCGAGTCTCTCACTCCCAATCGGTCAATGTCTTTATTCTTTTCTTATAGACCTGTAAATTTAAGATAAAGGACGTTATGAATGCAAAGCCGGTTTTTCGATAAAATCCTTAGAAGTTTGGAATATAAGTGGTTGTGTTTATGGGCTTATAATGAATGTTCTGGAGGTTGTTCATTCAAAAACTAAAACAACTAAAAAGAAAGGAAAAAGAAAGTATGGGAAGAATCAATTATGATGATGTAGACAAGTACGGTAACAATTCAGACACTGAGTTTTTAAAGCTTGAAAATGATGGAGATTGTGCAACAGTGCAGTTACTCGTACATGATATGGAGGATGTTGATATATTCAACTGCCATGAGGTTGAAGTTGGAAAGTATGACAATGGAAATCCAAAAACTAGACCTGTATCATGTTTAAGGAACTACGATGACCCATTAGATGTCTGTCCATTTTGTGAAGCAGGTTTAAAGACAAAAGTTATCTTGATGTTGGCAATGGTGGATCAGTCCGATGGTAAGATAAAGATATGGAATCGTGGAAAGACATTTATTCCTATGATCAAGAATTTTGTCAATCGTTGGGGGGATATGACAGAACGTCCTGTGGATATCATAAGGAATGGTAAGAAAGGCGATAAAAAAACTACTTACAATATGCAGTTATCACCAGATACCCCTATCGACATTTCACAGTATGAAAAGCCTGAGTTTTTAGGTGGTTATATAATGGATAAGTCAGCAGATGAAATGCAGGAATATCTTGATACAGGAAGTTTTCCAGATGCGGATAATAACACGGAATCAGAAGATACCACAGCAATGAGAAGAAGAAACACAGAACCACTCCCAAGACGTGGATCAAGTAGAGCAACAAGCAGAAGGGCAGGTATGTAATAGGGCAACAAAGAATATGCATAGAGAAAGAAGTCATAGAAGTTATCAAAAGAATGAAAAGAATGTTGATTTTTCAGACTTTGAGAGAAAAGCAAAATTGAAGTCACTCAAGAAATAACAGAAATCATTCTTTGCAAAATTGTTCCATCGAACAACAAACAAATAAGAGGAGGATTATATGGCATTATCATTTGCAAGACCAAAAAGCAATGATAAGAGTATAATCAAAAAATCTAAAACAGTAACAAATAGAACAAGTATTAGGAGCGGTGGCAGTAATATCGCCGCTCAAATACAATCTATAGTTGCCATTGCTAATCAGAAATTAGCAATACATAAAGACGATTATATCCTTATCAGAGAACCTGACCAGTTGTATGAATACATGAAGGAAATGAAACAAGTAGGAGAAGGTGCGTTGGACACAGAGACTACTGGATTAAATCCGTTACTTGTAGATATAGTTGGTGGATGTATTTATACACCAGGACAGAAAGCGGCATATATTCCAATAAATCATAAATCATATATAACTGGTGTAAGAACAAATGAACAGATGGATGAGGAAACTGTTTCAAAGATTATGAAAGAGTTCCACAAGGATATTAGATGGATTTTTCATAATGCTAAATATGATATCCGGGTATGTAGAAAAACGCTTGGAATTGACTTCAAGCCTTATTGGGACACAATGTTAGCGGCATACTGTATAGATGAAGAAGAAAGTCACAGATTGAAAGACTTACATCTTAAATACTGCAATAGTAAAGATACAGAATCTTTGACATTTGACGCATTATTTAAGGGAGTAACATTTGACAATATTCCAATATCAACCGCATATTTATATGCCGCAGGTGATGCAATAAAGACATACGAATTATATGAGTATCAAAAGACATTACTTAATAGAAGAGTTCTTTCCGGTCCGTATAATGTATTTTGGAATATTGAAATGCCTTTGATTCCAGTTGTAGCGGATATGGAAGATAGAGGAGTATGTCTTGATTTTGATGTTTGCAAAAACTTGCATGAAAAATATCATAAGATAAGAGAAGAAAGACAAAAACAAGCTGATGAAGCTTTGGCAATGTATAAGAATGAAATTGATAATTATAGAATGAGTTCAACTTATTCTAATACTTACCCAGATGGTTCAACTGAATATTCCAATTCACAGACAAGTAAGGGTAAAAAATACGGTCATACAAAAGTATCTAGTAATGCGGGTAAACTATCTGATCCTATATCATTATCAAGTCCAACTCAGCTTGCAATATTGTTTTATGATATTTTAGGATTAGAAAGTCCAGATAAAAAAGCACCTAGAGGCACAGGAGAGGATATTCTAAAACACTTTGCACAAGGAAAAGAAAAGAATTTGTGCGAAGCTATTTTAGGTATGAGAAATGTGGAAAAGTTGTTGGGAACTTACATTGATAAAATGCCGGAAATTGCATTAGAAGATGGAAGAGTTCATGCGAGTTATAATCAATATGGAGCAAAGACAGGAAGATTTTCAAGTAGTGATCCGAATTTACAGAACATTCCTTCACATAATAAAGAAATTCGACAGATGTTTAAAGCTCAAGATGGATATGTACTTATAGGTTCGGATTTTAGCCAGCAAGAGCCAATGGTGACTGCCCACTTATCTAATGATAAGAAAATGCAGGAGGCATTTATAAACGGTAAGGATATTTATGCAACAATCGCCGCACTTGCATTTCATAAACTATATGAGGAATGTAAAGAGTTTCGGGAAGATGGAACGGTAAATCCCGCTGGAAAAGAAAGAAGAACACAAGCAAAAAGTATTGTTTTAGGAATTTTATATGGTAGACAAATTCCATCTATTGCAGAACAGCTTGGAGTTTCAACAAAGGAAGCACAAGCCATATATGATAAGGTTATAGCATCATTTCCAGCACTCGGTCAATTCATTGAAGATTCACAGGAAATGGCAAGAACTGAGGGTTATGTAACGACAGCATGGGGCAGACGTAGACATTTACATGATATGCAGTTAGAGAGATATGAATTTTCTTATAGCGGAAAAGTGACAAATTTTGATCCACTGGCATTTGGAAGTGAAGTATCAACAGAAGTTCCTAAGAAGATCAAAGACGCTTATATCAAGCAATTAGATAAAGCGTTTGGTTGGAAAAAGAAAAACGATATAATTCAAAAAGCATTATCTGAAGGAATTAAGATAAAAGACAATGGCGGATTTATAGCACAGGCGGAAAGACAATGTGTAAATGCAAGAGTTCAAGGTTCTGCGGCAGATATAACAAAGTTGGCTATGATTGCAATAAACAATGATGAAAGAATGAAAGAGCTTGATTTCCATTTACTTATACAGGTACATGATGAGGTCATAGGAGAATGTCCTATTGAGAACGCAAAAGAGGCAGGCGAAAGACTTTCATATCTTATGAGAACTGCACCAAGTCATTTGATTAAACTTCCATTCAAGTGTGATATTTCATACACAAGCAACTGGTACGGAGAGGAGTTGTCTATTTGATATTTACATTATACCAATTATATGTTATATTATAGAAGTAACATATAATTGGTATATAGGAGATATATATGATAGGAATTTATATTATCACGAATAAACAATCAGGAAAATTTTATATAGGTAAATCAAAAAACATAGAAGGTAGATTTGCACATCATAAAGCAGAATTAAGACATAATAATCATTATAATATTCATTTGCAACGAGCTTGGAATTTATATGGTGAGGAATCATTTGTATTCAGTGTTCTTGAAGAATGTAAAGAAGATGAATTAAACGATAAAGAAATTTATTGGATTAGTGAGTTGGGTGGTTATAAGAGTGAATTTATGTATAATCAGACAAAAGGCGGGGATGGATTAGCTTTATTTGGAGAAGATAATGGTATGTATGGAAAACATCATACACCAGAATCTTTATTAAAAATGCACATTAAAAAAGCTGTTTCATCTTCAGGAAGTAAAAATCCAATGTATGGAAAACATCATACAATTAAAACAAAAAAGAAGATAAGTGATGCTAATAAAGGTAAGATATTATCCACAGAACAAAAGGAGAAAATTTCAAGAACATTAAAAGAAGGGTATTCTAAAGGAATTTATAAAGAAAAGCAACCAAGTAAATATACAGATGAATTTATGAAAGAATTAAGAGAAGAATATCTTAAATGTAAATCTTTTAAGGAAGTTGCAACTAAATATAATATACCGTATGAATGCTGTAGATGTGCGATTACATTTAATAGGACAAATGTATCAAATCAAAAATCATTGAAACGATATATTTGATTTCACGAAAAATTGGTATGGTGAAGAAGTGGAAATAAATTAAGAAAATTTGGAATTTTCTGTTGCAATCTTCCTTTTTATGTGTTACAATATAAATATGTTAAAGATAACGAACACATAAAAAGGAGGATACATATTATGAATAGAGAAAAATTAGAATCAATGAAGGGTTTAGAGTTAATTGCATATGCTGACAAGTTAGGAGTAAAGCTTAATTGTAATAAGGAAAGAACAGGACTAAAGGAGTCCAAGTCAAAAGCTATTGATAAGATTGTAGCATTTGAGAAGGAACATCCGCTTAAAAACGAAAAGTCAGAAAAGAAAAAGAATAATATTGACTTGATTCTTCCCAATATCATTGATTCATTAGCTGATTATGTTCAGGTACCTTATAAGACAAATAGAAATTATATTACAATAAAGACAAATACAGAAAAACCAAAAAGATTGGCTGAGGTGGATGTTCTTTCTAAAAAGGTCACAGTATATATGAGAAAAAAAGTTGATAATTTACCCGAAGGCATCTCATTTTATAAATTTGTAAATAATACCTTAGGAAATTGTTACCATATATCATATGATTGTGATTATATTAGATGTATTAAGTTTTTACTTAATGAGCAAAAGGAGTTATTATAAATGGATCTATATTTTGCATCAAGCGGAAATAAAGATATGGAGATGTTACTAGAGAAAAAGCATTGCCACAGATTATTTACCCAGCTCGAAAAATCATATATAAAGCGTTGTATTGAAATGAAAACAAGAAGGAATCCATCAAAGCTTTTTATAGATTCGGGTGCATTCACATCATGGACAAAAGGAATATCTGTTGACGTAGATGGATATATTGATTATATAAATAGCTTGGATGATAAAATAACACTATGTACTCAAGTAGATTGTATTCCAGGCACATTTGGCAGAGTAAGATCACAAAAAGAAATTGAAGAATCTCCTATTAAAAGTTGGGAAAATTATCTGTATATGAAAGATAAATTAAAATCTAGGGATAAATTGATTCCTGTATTTCATCAGGAGGAAAGTTTTGAGCATTTGAAAAAAATGCTTGAATATAGACATTCAGATGGTACACCAATAGCATATGTTGGTATATCACCTAGTAATGATAGGTCACAGTCAGATAAAGAAGATTTTATTGCAAGAAGTTTTTATATTATAAAACATAGTTCAAACCCTAATGTAAAAACTCACGCATTTGGAATGACAAACTTATCAATATTAGAGAGGTATCCTTATACATCTGCTGACAGTACAACCTGGAAAATGTCAGCGGCATTTGGTAGCATAATGACAAGATTAGGAACAATAGTAATAAGTTCTGAACAATTAAAGGATAAAAAGCATATTGAATATATGCCAAAAAGTGTTAAAGATTATGTTAAGTCTGAATGCTTGAAATATGATATTGATTATGATATGTTATACACTGATTTTTGCACAAGGGCAAAATTTAATATAAATTATCTTAAAGACTGGGCAGATAACTATGAGTATAAACCTGTCACAGTTCATAAGAAGTCATTATTCTAAATTGGTTATAAGGTGCTGTTTTGTAATCTTCTGACACCCAGCACCTTCATAATAAATATTAAAAATAAAGGAGTGTTGTAAAAATGAACAACAAAAAAGTATCAAGTATCTTATTAACACTATGCGTGGTATTTGTATCATGTATTATTATGAGTAATGTTTTAGCAAATGAAACTTTACAAGTGTACAAGTGGAGTTTAGATGCAGGCATATTTCTATTCCCTATAACTTATATATTATCTGATATTTTTTCAGAAGTATATGGTTATAGATGGTCAAGACGTGTCACATGGATGGCAGTAACATTGAATTTAATATTTTCATTACTTATAATCTTGGCTTGTAAATTACCTCATCCTGTTTGGTTCGACGGTTCACATTTTGAACTGGCATTATGTGGGTCATTTAAGATTGTTCTTGCAAGTGCTATTTCTTATCAATGCGGGGATTGGGTAAACGATATTATATTTAAGCATATGAAGAAAAATCATTCAGATTCAAAAGGGTTTATCATTAGAGCTATCTCATCATCATTAGGAGGAGAATGTGTTGATTCAACGCTATTTGTTTTAATAGCATTTTTAGGTACAATGCCGTTTTCTGAAATTTTTCCTATGATTATAATGAATATTGTTTGCAAGACGGGATATGAAATTATAATTTGTCCATTTACAAATATCTTAATGAAAAAGATTAAAAAATTAGAGGGTATTGAATGATGAAAATTTATATATCAGGTAAAATAACAGGAACAATAGATTATATACAAAGATTTGAGAGAGCAGAAAAAGCTCTCTCAAAATATACAGTAATCAATCCAGCTAAAGTAAATGCACAACTTCCTACTGAAACAACGTGGGAAGAATATATGCAAATGTCAATGACTATGCTTAAAATGTGTAATGCTATTTATATGTTGAAAGGTTGGGAAGATAGTAAAGGAGCAAGATTAGAATATAATTATGCGGTAGAAAATAATTATAAAATAATTTTTGAAA
>ERZ808274.150-NODE-150-length-39821-cov-9.165040_pt1 | contig 39821 bp, 34 predicted proteins | sample MGYA00521277_ERZ808274 | MGnify/ENA primary metagenome ERZ808274 (study PRJEB31516, sample SAMN03275597) | gut metagenome | biome: mammalia-associated habitat; material: feces | host: Papio cynocephalus | place: Kenya | collected 2012-07-28 ... | reverse complement strand
GCCCGAGACCCGCTCCAGCCGCCCGGAGGAATTTCCGTCCGAGGAAAGACACGCGTCCGGGACACGAGTACCACCAATTTGTCATAACTTTGCATGAAACAGCAAAACAGGCAAGGACGTGCCCCCTTCCGCCTCGCACCGCACCACATCACGTGCCCGCATGCCCGGAGGAGTGCCCGCAAAAACGCATAAACGACAAACAAGAACCGAACATGCCGGCAAAAGGAACACAAGACACGAAAGGCCACAAACGCCCCGAGCACATCACCCTGCGTACCGCCACCCCTGCCGATGCAGGACAGATAAGGGAAATATACGCGCCATATGTGCGCGAGACGGCCGTCACCTTTGAGTATGAAGTGCCGTCAGAGGAAGAGTTTGCCCGGCGCATCGCCCGCACGCTGGAACATTATCCCTACCTGGTGGCCGAGGACGAGGAGGGGCAAATAGTGGGTTACACCTACGCGGGGGCATACTATGAGCGCGCGGCCTACAGCCGCAGCGTGGAGGTCTCCATCTATGTGAAGGCCACGCTGCACCGCAAGGGAGTGGGCGGGAAGTTGTACAATGAGTTGGAGAAGGAATTGAGGGAGCGCGGTTTCCTCAACCTCACGGCCTGCATCGCATGGACCGACGAGCCCGACAGGCTTCTCACGCACCAGAGCCCGCTCTTCCACAAGCACTTGGGATACAAGCAATGCGCCCATTTCCACAAGATTGGCTACAAGTTCGGGCGGTGGTTTGACATCATCTGGATGGAGAAGATGCTGGGAGAGCACAAAGATATGAAACAAGCAAGCGGCATGCGCCCCGCATGAGTCACGCGAGTACCGCAAACGTCGCGCACAAGTTCAACGCGGAGAACATTTCCCTTGGGGGCTGTGCCGGCCCAGCCCCATCGGATCCGCCCACACAGGAAGATTAACGGATGCGCCCCCAAGCATTCTGAAGGTGTAGTTACTCGAAGGGAATGTGGCGTAGCGCACAGTCGAGTCTGCGCTCCAGTTCGTCCAGCCTGCCCATGCGAATGGAGAAGGTCATGTGGCATTGCAGGTCACAGGTTTGCTCCACAATGCGAGCTCCCATCATACGCGACACCCTCATCACCGCATTCATGTCGGCATAGTCAAAGTCGGCGCTGCATGTGCCGTCCACCGTGCGCGTCTCCACCTGGGCAGCGTCGAGCGTGGTGGCTGCTGTGGTGCGGTAAGCCTCTATCAGCCCGCCGGTCCCCAGTTTGACACCACCGAAGTAACGTACCACCAGCACTATCACATCTGTCAACTCCCGGCTGTTGATTTGCCCGAGTATCGGCTTGCCCGCCGTTCCGCTCGGCTCACCGTTGTCGTTGCTGCGGAACACCTCCCGCTCGGCCCCCAGCATATAAGCCCAGCACACATGGCGCGCGTCGTAGTATTTCTTCTGACAGTCGGACACCAGAGCCAGGGCCTCCTCGGGCGTGGTGACATGATGCGCAAAGCCAAGGAACCTGCTCCTCAACTCGGAGTAAGTTCCCTGGCTCGCTTTTGTGATTGTCCTGTATTCGTCCACCATGGGAAAAGGACGGCTAAGAGAGTTTGTGCACCACCAGCCCGCTGCGCAGCTTCGGTTCAAACCACGTGGCCTTGGGAGGCATGATTTTGCCGCTGTCGGCTATACGGATAATCTGCTGCATGCTCACGGGATAAAGCGCGAGAGCCATCTGCATCTCGCCACTGTCCACCCTGCGCTTGAGTTCACCCAGTCCGCGCAAACCGCCCACAAAGTCAATGCGCTTGTCAGACCTGAGGTCCCTGATGCCCAGGATGGCATCCAGAATACGCTTGCTGCTGATGCTCACATCCAGGCTTCCGACGGGGTCGGACTCGTCTGCCAGTCCGGGCTTCAGTGCCAGGCTGTACCACATGCCCCGCAGATAGAGGCTGAACTCATGCGGGCGGGCCGGCCGGTAGGGCTCCACGCCCTGTGGGGTCACCGTGAAGTCCTGCCCAAGGAGTGCAAGGAACTCTTCGGGTGTGTGTCCGTTCAAGTCCTTCACCACCCGGTTGTAGTCCAGGATGGTAAGCTGGCTGGCAGGGAAACATACGGCCATCAGGTAGTTGTACTCCTCGTTGCCCGTGTGGTGGGGATTGGCCTTGGCCTTCTCGACACCCACCAGGGCGGCGGCGGCCGTGCGGTGGTGCCCGTCGGCGATATACAGATGAGGGATGCGCGCAAAGCACCGGGTGATGGCATCCTGGTCACCGTCATCATCCACCAGCCAGAACTGGTGGCGGAAGCCATCCACAGGGGCGATGAAGTCATACACAGGTGCCTGAACCGCATAGCGCGCCACGATGGTGTCCAACTCGCTGTCATCGGGATAAGCCAGGAAGACGGGCTCCAGGTTGGCATCGCACGCGCGCACATGCCTCATGCGGTCCTCCTCCTTGTCCTTTCGGGTGAGTTCATGCCTGAGGATGACTCCATTCATGTAGTCATCCACGGCCGCGCCCACAACCAGCCCGTACTGCGTGTGCCCGTTCATGGTCTGCGCGTACACATAATACATTTCCTTGCTGTCCTGCACCAGCCATCCCTCGCGCTGGAACTTGGCAAAGTTCTCGGCTGCGCGCCGGTACACGCGCGGGTCATACTCGCTGGTGCCCGCAGGGAAGTCTATCTCGGGCTTGATGATGTGGTATAGTGACTTCTCGTTGTGGCCAGCCTCGGCCCTCGCCTCATCGGAATCGAGCACGTCATAGGGACGGCACTCTACCTGCTCCACCAAGTCTCGTGGTGGGCGCAATCCCCTGAAGGGTTTTACTCTTGCCATTTCTTTCTGTAGGGTTGATGGCCATGGAGGGCAGTCACCGGCATGGGGAAACGGGGTTCCCGACGGCCATCCGCCCCGTAAGCCTGTTGCTATTTGTTGACCTGGAACTTGGTGACTCCCTTCTGGATATAGTCCACTATCTGCCGCGCCGCCGCTATGCCCGCGTTCACATTGGCCTCGGCTGTCTGCGCCCCCATCTTCTTGGGCGTGGCGAAATAGCGGCCGGGAAACTCGGCAGAGAATGTCGCGTCTCCGTCAGGCTTGATGTCGGTGATGTATTTCAGGTCGGCACGCTCCCGCATGAGGCTTATCAGCCCCTGCTCGTCAATCACCTCCTTGCGTGCGGTGTTGACCAGTATGCCACCCTTCTTCATCTTGCCCACCAGGTCGTGGTTGATGCTCTGCCTGGTCTCGGGGGTGGCGGGAATGTGCAGCGATACAATGTCGCACTGCTCGAAGAGTTCCTCACGGGAAGCCGCCGCGTGCACTCCGGCCGCCTCGATAGCCTCTCGGGGGCAGAAGGCGTCATAAGCGTACACATCCATGTCGAAGCCCTTGGCGATGCGCGCGACGTTGCGTCCCACGTTTCCGAAGGCGAGGATGCCGAGTTTCTTGCCTTTGAGCTCTGTGCCGCTCGTGCCGTTGTAGAAATTGCGCACGGCATAGACGAGCAGCCCGAAGACCAGCTCGGCCACGCTGTTGGCGTTTTGCCCTGGGGTGTTCATGGCCACCACCCCGTGTGCTGTGGCCGACTCCAGGTCAATATTGTCATAGCCCGCGCCCGCACGCACCACGACCTTCAGCCGCTTGGCCGCGTCCAGCACTTCGTTGTCAACTTTGTCGGAACGGACAATGAGCGCGTCGGCATCGGACACGGCTCTGAGCAACTGAGCCTTGTCGCCATATTTCTCCAGCAAGGCCACCTGGCCTCCCGCCTCACCGATTACTTTCTTGATGCCATCCACAGCCACCTGGCTGAATGGTTTCTCTGTTGCTACCAATACTTTCATAGCTGTGTATATATAAATATGTGATGGAAGTCGCCCGGACGGCAACGCGGCCCCATGGAGGCGCATTGCCGTCGGGGGCGCGTCCCGCGACCCGTTCAATGCTTGGACTCAAACTCTCTCATGCACTCCACCAGTGCCCGACACCCCTCGACACTCATGGCATTGTAGCAACTGGCACGGAAACCGCCTACGTCGCGGTGTCCCTTGACACCCACCATGCCCTGCTGTGTGGCAAAGGCCAGGAACTCATCCTGGAGGTCCTGGTACTCGGGCTTGAGCACGAAGGTGAGGTTCATCCTCGAGCGGCTGTCCTCCTGGGCCGTGCCCACGAAGAGGCGGTTGCGGTCTATCTCGTCATACACGATGCACGAGCGCTCGATGGCACGCCGCTCCATGGCCTCCACTCCTCCCTGCGCCTTGATCCACTTGAGGTTCTGCAGCGCGCAGTAGATGGGCACTACAGGAGGCGTGTTGAACATGCTGCCTTTCTTCACATGCGTGCGGTAGTCCAGCATGGTGGGGATGGGGCGGCTCACATGCCCCAGCAGGTCTTCCTTGACAATGACAAAGGTCACGCCCGCCATGCTCAAGTTCTTCTGCGCGCCCCCGTAGATGATTCCATACTTGCTCACATCCACAGGACGCGAGAAGATGTCGCTTGACATGTCGGCAACCACAGGTATGGGAGAGTCCAGGTCTTTGCGCAATTCTGTCCCGTATATTGTGTTGTTGGTCGTGATATGCAGATAGTCAGCATCCACAGGAATGGCGAAGTCCCTGGGAATATAGGTGAAATTGCTGTCCTTGCTGGAAGCCACCTCCACCACCTCGCCAAAGAGGCGCGCCTCCTTCTCGGCCTTGGTTGCCCACACACCGGTGTTGAGGTAGGCCGCCTTCCTCTCCAGCAGGTTATAGGGAACCATGCAGAACTCAAGGCTTGCCCCGCCGCCAAGGAACAGCACCGAGTAGCCATCGGGGATCTGCAGCAGTTCCTTGAACAAGGCCACAGCCTCGTCCATCACCGGCTGGAAATTCTTGGCACGGTGGCTGATTTCCATCAGGCTGAGCCCAGACCCCTCAAACTCAAGGCAAGCAGAGGCAGTGGCCTCTATCACCTCGCGGGGAAGGATACTTGGCCCCGCATTGAAATTGTACTTCTTCATATCACTTCTTCTGTTGTTATATCTCTTCTACAATATTGTGATCTAATGGTGTGACAGATGCCGAAACTACGCCTCACAATCTTTCCCACCTCTATACCCACCTACAAATTTACTCATTTTAGCCACAAGTGGGTACAACAGACCGAGTAAAATATACACAGCAGCCACTGGATGCAAAAAATCATGGCGTTTGTCTTGCCCATTTCGGCAAAATGCGTTACTTTTGCAAGGCTTTTCGGGGAAATATCCCTGGCGGGCACGGGGTGTAGCGCAGTTGGTAGCGCACCTGGTTTGGGACCAGGTGGTCGCCCGTTCGAGTCGGGTCACCCCGACCACGCCGCAAAGGAGCGGGAGACACAGAATTCCGCCAAAATGTTTGGAAGAACAAAATAAAAGGCGTACCTTTGCACAACCATTTCAGAATGGTGCCTTGGATGAGTGGCTTAGTCAACGGTCTGCAAAACCGTGTACGGCGGTTCGAATCCGCCAGGCACCTCTGCACAAAAGGACACGTCAGCATAATGGCATTCTGTTTTTAAGGATGCCATTATTTCTTTATCCCCCCTAAACCCACAGCGTGAACCGCCCAAAAAAGACAAGGCACGCCCATGTGACCTGGCCGGCATCCCACCTGGCCGGACTACATGGAAAGCCAGAGTGGTCCAGCGTAAAGCCCCGCCTGGTCATGAAGAGGGGGATCCGGACATCTACAGCACTCTCTGCAAGAAACCCGAAAGAGGCGAAGAAAGGCGGAACAGGCACACTGACTCCCGCAACCAGGCGGATGTCATGGGGAAAAACGGCAAGTGAGGGATGCCTGAATGTGCTGTCTGGCAACCCTCACTCTTATCTTGTGCCGCCGTGACATGGTCATGGCACTAACATTCCGAACACGCGCATGCCTGGGTCACTGCACACCGGACTTCGCCTGGTGCTGTGGGCGAAGCAGGTCGTTGACCGTCTTCACGGGATTAAAGGTGCTCAAGGGGACCTCAACCATTATGGTGCTCCAGTTGCTCATGGCGCCATTCCACAGTCCGGGCAACTCAAGAGCCAGCAACGGCCGTCCGTCTTTGCTCTTGTGGGAAATGAAGCCCGTGGCGGGATCGACAAAGTCGGGCAAGGAGAAGTGCTTGCCGTTCAAGTCCCTGACAGCACACACAAGATCTACCGGATTGAAGTGCGTCCCATGACGGAACATGGCCTGGGTCTCTGCGTTTTCGGGGTCTATCTGGCTGCTTTCCAGTATCTGCAGGGAGACACTTCCGTCCGGGTTGTAAGCCAGGAAGGGGCCACCTCCCGGCTCTCCCACATTGCGCACCATGCCACACACGCGGATGGGACGGTTCAGGCGCGAGCGCAGCCAAACGCTCAGTTCGGTGTCCTCCATGTGCTTGAGCCCCGGCATGTCGGTGTGCAGGGTGTGGCGCACAAAGCGTATGATATCCTCCAGGTCGTCATGGCTGTAAGTGCCGCTGTCCAGCAGGCGCATGTAGCGGAACGCCTGCTCCTGCACACTCACAAGCACACCTGCCAGCACTTGCTTCCAATGCACGGTGTCGGCCTTGAGAACATCGGGCACCACATTGTCGATGTTCTTGATGAACACCACATCGGAGTCCAGGGCATCCAGGTTATGGATGAGCGCGCCATGGCCCCCGGGGCGGAACAGGAGCCGCCCGTCATCCGTGCGGAAGGGGGTGCCGTCCTCGTTGGCGGCCACCGTGTCGGTAGAGGGCAACTGCTCGCTGAGCGAGACATGATAAGTGACGCGGAAGCGCTCCTCGTATTCGGGAAGCACCCTGTCGATGAGTTCCTCAAAGAGTTCCCTATGCTCATGGCTCACGGTGAAATGCACGTCGGCCTCGCCCTGGCTGCTGGCATACAGGGCAGCCTCGGTGAGATGCTCCTCCACGGGCGTGCGCGCACAGTCGGCATAGGAATGGAACTGAAGCAAGCCCTTGGGCAGGCTTCCGTATCCCAAGCCCTCGTTACCCAACAGAGCCTCGGCCACATCATGGCAACGCTGCTCCTCGACCAACGACTCGGCTCCCATGCCATAAAGCAGCACACAGGCATCGTTGAGGGCATCATAGAAGGCAAACTTGCGCAGGTTGCCAAAGAATGTCTTCTCCACATCGCCCGACGGGGCCTGGCGCCCTGACTCCAAGAACGCGTACAAGTCCTTGAACATGCGACTGGCCGCCCCGCTTGCGGGCACGAACTTGGTAATCTTGTGCCCCTGGGCCTTGTACTCATCCCACTTCTGCACATACTGCTCCTGGCTCTCGGAAGTGAGGGAAAGGATATCATCGGGCACCGAGGCCGCCGCCTGCAACTTCATGTAGGGGAAACCCTTGCGGAAACACTCGAGTTGAGCCATCAGTTGTTCCCGGGTGATACCCTGGGCACGAAGTTGTGCCTCATCGGATGGTGTAAGTGTCATTGTGTTGGTCGTATGCATAATTAAGTTTTATTGGCACGCCACCGCACGGCCTGCGGCCATACCGGCAGCTCTCCTTATATTTCCCCACAAAGTTAGCCAAAAAGAATGAGCACCCCACTGACGGTGGTGGAAAAAGCCTGTCAAAGCGAAGAAAAAAGCCATTTTTCCTGTAACTTTGCCAACGATAACGCATACAGCGGCATTTCGCGTCCTGGCAGGAAACCGCCGACCGCACCGGAAACAGGGCGCGACAGGCACACGGAAAACAAGAAAAGAGAAGTGCTATGACAGACGGGAAAGAGACCTTCACCACCGGGGAACGCCAACTCATGGACAAGCTGGAGCAGGAACTTGCGGAACTGACAAGGCAAGTCCTGACAGACGAGGACTGGGCACTCGTACACAAATACCTGAGCCTGTCAAACACGCACCATGGTGTGGCACGTGATGACTTCGGCCTGTGCAACATCCTCACCGACATGGAGACGGCCATCATCGTGACCAGGGAAATGGGCCTCACACGAGGAGCCGTGCTGGGTGTGCTGCTGGACAGCGCGGTGATGAGAGGCGACGCGACTCTGGAAGATGTGCGACGCGACTTCGGCGAGGAGGTGGCCAGCATCATGCACGGACTCCTGCGCATACGCGAATTGTACGGCAAGAGCTCGACCATCGAGAGCGACAACTTCCGCAACCTGCTTGTGTCCATGGCCGAGGACATACGCGTCATACTGATTATGATAGCCAACCGCGTGTGTCTCATGCGCAGCATCAAGGAGGCGGCAAACGATGAGGCAAGGCGCAGGGTGTCGATGGAGGCGGCCTACCTGTATGCACCACTGGCCCATAAACTGGGGTTGTACAAACTGAAGAGCGAACTGGAAGACCTGAGTCTGAAATACCTGGAACATGACGCCTACTATTATATAAAGGAAAGGCTCAACAGCACCAAGCAGAGCCGCGATGCATATGTGGCACGGTTCACGAAGCCCATCGAGGAGAAACTCACCCAGGCAGGACTGCGTTTCCACATGAAGGGACGCACCAAGAGCATACACTCCATCTGGCAGAAGATGAAGAAGCAGAAGGTGGACATTGACGGGGTCTATGACTTGTTTGCCATCCGCATTATCCTGGACTCCGCGCCCGAACACGAGAAGCAGGACTGCTGGCAGGTGTTCAGCATCATCACCGACATGTACCAGAGCAACCCTGCCCGCATGCGCGACTGGCTGTCTGTTCCGAAAAGCAACGGATACGAGAGCCTGCACATCACCGTGCTTGGGCCGGAGCAGAAATGGGTGGAGGTGCAGATACGCACCGAGCGGATGGATGACATCGCCGAGCACGGACTGGCCGCGCACTGGCGCTACAAAGGCATCAAGGGAGGCCAAAGCAGTGTGGAAGAGTGGCTGGCCGGAGTGCGCAGCGCGCTGGAGAGCGGAGACGACCACCAACTGATGGACCAGTTCCGACTGGACCTGGCAGAAGACGAGGTGTTCGTGTTCACGCCAAAGGGCGACCTCTTCAAACTGCCTGCGGGATCCACCGTGTTGGATTTCGCCTACGCCATACACACCAAGGTGGGCAACCTGTGCACGGGCGCACGCATCGGCGGACGCAACGTGACCATCAGGCAGAAACTCACCAGCGGTGACCAGGTGGAAATCCTTACCAGCAGCAACCAGACCCCCAAGCGGGACTGGCTGGGCATCGTGACCACCAGCCGCGCACGCAACAAGATAAAGCAGAGCCTCAAGGAACTGGAGAGCAGGCAGGCTTCCATGGCACGGGAAGAACTGGAGCGCAAGATGAGGAACAGGAAACTGGATTACGATGAGCCCGCGCTGATGCACACAATGACCAGGCTGGGATACCGCGTGGTGACAGACTTCTACACGGCCCTGGCCAATGGACGGATTGAGACCAATGACGTGCTTGAAACCTACGCGCAGCAATTGCGACGCGACCGGGGCGAGGACGAGAAGACCACGCCCGCGCAAAGCGCGGTGCGATATGTGATGCAGCCCGATGAAAACCTGCGCAAGACAAGCGCGCCACAGGAGGATGTGCTGGTCATCGACCCGAACATACGCGGGCTGGACTTCCAAATGGCCAGATGCTGCCAGCCCGTATATGGCGACAAGGTCTTTGGGTTCGTGACCAGCGGAGGCGGCATCAAGATTCACCGTGAGAACTGTCCCAACGCGCCGCAGCTACGCGAGCGTTTCGGTTACAGGATAGTCAAGGCCATGTGGTCGGGCAGAGCCACCGGGCAGTACCCCATCACGCTGCATGTGGTGGGGAACGATGACATCGGCATCGTCAACAATATCACAAGCATCATAAGCAAGGAGGAGAAAATCCAGTTGCGCAGCATCAGCATCGACAGTCACGACGGGCTCTTCAGCGGCACACTGACGGTCATGCTCGACGACACGGCCAGGCTGGAGAAACTGCTCAAGAAAATCAAGACCGTAAAAGGAGTAAAGAATGCATCAAGAAGTTAAGACCCTGCTGTTTGGAATGCTGTGGGCAGCAGGATGCAGCGCAGCATCATCCACAAGCCTGCGCGTGGACAGCCTGCGGCTGACCAGGCCGTTCCGTATGGCCACGCCCATACACACAGACAGCACAGACGTATGGGGCAAACCATTCGAACAGGACAACCTGATGATGGAGGTACCCGTGTCACTCAAGCAGTGGCGTACGGGTGAATGCATGACAGACAGCGTCATCCCGGCGAGCGAGCAGGGAGGATTGCGACTGGCCGGCTTTCAAATAGAGAACACGATGTTTGCCAAATACCGCATGAGCGTCACAAGCACTACCCGGCACAAGACCTTTGTCGACGGGAAAGAATACCGTGACGGCGAGGAGCGGCAACTGCTGCCCGGCAGGCATGACGTGGTGGTGAAACTGCTGCAAAAGCATGGAAAATCCGACACGCTGACCATACAAATAGAAACAGGGCAGGACAAGTATATCACCCTCAACCCCAAGGGAAAGAGACTTTATACATTCGAGGACTACCAGAATGGGCTCTGGGCAGGAGGCACCAGTCTGAGCGCAGGTGGCCGCTTTATGAAATACCAGGTGCGACGCACCAAGGAGGGGGGCGAGCGTGTCACCACCGAGCGCATCCTGGACCTGAAGACCGGAAACGAGTACATCCCCGCCAACTTTGTCCAGTGGGCCGCACAGGGTGACCGATATATCGGCTGGCGGCAGGAAAGACAGGGCGAAACCATATACGAATACATCGACCCTGCCACCGGGCAGGGCACACCGCTCTATACCGATGCCCTGGCACTGTGGGGGCGGTGGACAGCACAAGACAGGCTGATGCTCATCAGCAAGAAGACGGAAGGCCCCAGGGACGACCCGCAAGTTCACCAGATACTCCAGCCCGATGACCGCATCGCTGGATGGCGCGACAGGAACAACGTGCAGTTGCTCGACCCAGCCACGGGTTTGGTAAGTGTGCTCACGCAAGGGCAGCACGACTCCTATGCCACCATATCGGACGATGGCGGGAAAATCCTGCTCTCGGTGCGCGAGAACGACATCACCGAGCGTCCATTCACCTTCACCACGCTGTTGCTGCTCGACAGGGAGACAATGAAGGCGGACACCCTGGTGAGGCACAACGGATTTCTGGGACAATGCCAGTGGATGCCCGACAACAGGCACATATTGCTGCAGGGAAGCCCAGAGGCTTTGGGAGGCATAGGCAAGAACGACCCTACGGGCAAGACCCCCAGCATGATTCAGCAGGAACTCTTCCTCATGGACACGCATACGGGGGAAATAACTCCGCTGACAAAGGACTTTGACCCAAGCATCATCAACGTGGAATGTAGCCATGCCGACGGCAACCTCTACGCGCTGTGCGAGAACCGCGACTTACAGAGTATCTTCCGCCTGGACATGAAGAGCAAGCGATGGACTCAGGTCAAGACCTCGGAGTGCTTCGTCAACAGTTTCTCGCTGGCCAGAGACAAGCCCCTGCTGTCCTATTCGGGCGAAGGGGCTTCGAGCACTTACCGCATCCACACGATTGACCTCAAGAGCGGCAAGGAGACACTCATACGCGACTATAACCCCGGACGCATGACAGAAATCGAACTGGGAGAGTTCGGTGACTGGAACTTCCAGAGCAGCCGGGGTGACACCATCTGTGGCCGTTACTACCTGCCACCACACTTCGACGCAAGCCGGAAATATCCGATGCTGGTCTATTACTATGGTGGTTGCTCGCCCGTGGGACGATATCTCGACAGTTACTACAACTTCCACAACTGGGCGGCCTTGGGCTATGTGGTGTATGTGATACAGCCCAGTGGATGCACAGGCTTCGGGCAGGAGTTCGCGGCACGGCATGTGAATGCCTACGGGAAATACACCGCCGATGACATCATTGAGGGAACCAAAAAGTTCTGTGCCGAACACCCCTATGTCAATGACAAGAAGGTGGGCTGCCTGGGGGCATCCTATGGTGGATTCATGACCATGTACCTGCAGACGGTGACCGACATCTTTGCCGCAGCCATGGCGCATGCCGGAATCAGCAATCCTGCCAGTTACTGGGGCTATGGCTACTGGGGCTACAGTTACAGTGCCGTAAGCGCGGCCGACAGTTATCCCTGGAACAACCCCGAACTGATGAGCGGACGTTCACCGCTCTTCAACGCCGACAAGGTACACACACCCATCCTGTTCCTGCATGGCGGCTCTGACACGAATGTCCCCATAGTGGAGAGTACACAGATGTTCAACGCGCTGAAGATTCTGGGGCGCGAATGCGCCTTCGTGACCGTGGAGGGTCAGAACCACCACATACTCGACTATGAGAAACAGGCCAAATGGGTGCACACCTATTATGCTTGGTTCGCCAAGTATCTCCAGGACGACCCCACCTGGTGGGAGAGCATGTACCCGACCAAGAACCTGAAGTAAAACGGTGGGGGCTCACGGGGCTTGCCGTGTCACGAGACTCCAGCACACACTGGAAGTTGGACTGTCGCGCACCCGCAAGCCGCCTAGCCCTCAGACCTGAAGCGAAGCGACTGAAGAAAATGACTTACCCAAAGAATTTCGAGCAGAAGATTGGATTTGACGAGATAAGGGCTCTGTTGCACGAGCGCTGCCTGAGCGACCTGGGGCACGAGCGCGTGGATGCCATGTGCTTCGCGGACAAGCCCGATGAGGTGAGAATGCTGCACAGGCAGACCAACGAACTGCGAAGCATCCTGCAGGTGGCTTCTGACCAACTGCAACAGGACTTCTTCGACCTGCGCATACCCTTGAAACGCATACGCATGGAAGGTGCCTACCTGGACGAGCAGGAGTTGTGGAATCTCCTGCGCACACTACGCACACTGCACCAGTGGGTGGACATCGTGAGGAGAGAGGAGGGTGGCATCCCACTCTACCCAACACTTTGCCACATGGCAGATGGAGTGTTCACCTTCCACAGCATCGAAAAGCGCATCGAACAGATACTGGACAAATACGGACGCGTCAGGGATGAGGCCAGCCCCGAACTGGCCTCTATACGCGGTGAACTGCGCAAGTCTGAGGGAAGCGTGAACCGCGCGCTGGCACGCATACTTGCCTCGGCCCAGGCAGACGGACTGGTGGACAAGGACGTGTCGCCCACCTTGCGCGACGGACGGCTGGTGCTTCCTGTGGCTCCGGCCATGAAGCGAAGACTCCGGGGAATAGTGCACGATGAGAGCGCGACGGGAAAAACGGTCTTCATCGAACCTGCCGAGGTGGTGGAGGCCAACAACCGCATACGCGAACTGGAAGGTGAAGAGAAGCGGGAGGTGATACGCATCCTGCGTGAGTTCACCGCCCTGCTCACCCCAAACATACGCGAACTCCACCGTGCCATGGACTTCCTGGCCGATGTGGAGTTTTGCCGTGCGAAGGCTCTGCTTGCCGACCACCTGGAGGCCGTCAGCCCAGAGATACAGGACGCGCCACACATCGACTGGACCCTGGCAAAGCACCCCCTGCTGGAACTTACCCTGCGCAAGCAGGACAAGCATGTGGTGCCCATGGACATCGCACTCAGCCGCAAGCAACGCATCCTCATCATCAGCGGCCCCAACGCAGGCGGCAAGAGCGTGTGCCTCAAGACGGTGGGACTGCTGCAGTATATGCTGCAATGCGGACTGCCCGTCACCATGGGCGAGAACTCCAGGTGCGGCATCTTCCACCACATCCTGATAGATATAGGTGACGAGCAGAGCATCGAGAACGACCTGAGCACCTACAGCGGCCACCTGCAGAACATGAAGGAGATGATGCGCATGGCCGACCCTGCCACCCTGCTGCTCATTGACGAGTTTGGCGGGGGCACTGAGCCCACCATCGGTGGAGCCATTGCCGAGGCGGTGCTGAAACGCTTCGTTGCCCGTGGCGCCTTCGGTGTCATCACCACACACTACCAGAACCTGAAACACTTTGCCGAGGACACTCCTGGAGTCATCAACGGCGCGATGCTCTATGACCGACAAAGGATGGAGCCGCTCTTCCAACTGCAGATGGGCAATCCGGGAAGCAGTTTCGCTGTGGAGATAGCACGCAAGACAGGCATACCCGAAGACGTGATTGCCGATGCGACGGCTCTGGTGGGACAGGACTATGTGAATGCCGACAAGTATCTGCTCGACATCACCCGGGACAAACGCTACTGGGAGACCAAGAGACAGGCCATCCACTCACGTGAGAAGCAGATGGAGCAGACCATCGCACGATATGAGCAGGAGGTGGCCGAACTGAAGGCCAAGCGTGCCGACATCATACGCGAGGCCAGGCAACAGGCACAGCAAATCCTGAAAGAGGCCAATGCGACCATCGAGAACACTATCCGCGAGATACGTGAGGCACAGGCCGAGAAGGAACGCACACGCATGGCACGCCAGCAGATGGCCTCTGCCGCCGAGGAACTGCTGGACGATAGCAAGGCTACCAGCGATGAGACCATCGAGCGCAAAATGCGCCAGATAGAGGAACGCAGAAAGCGCAGGGAACAGAACAAGCGCAAGCGTGCCGGGGAGAAAGCGGCAGATCCACAACTGTCAAAGACATCTGTCCCGCAGGCCGAGGAACCACTGAAACCCGGTGACACGGTCAAGTTGAAAGGGCAGACTGCGGTGGGAGTGATAAACCATATCGACGGGAAACAGGCATCGGTGACCTTCGGCATGATGAAGACCACGGTAGACACCAAGAGGCTGGTGCGTGCCGAGAAGCCCAAGGAGGACAAGGGGCAGGGAGTCATCTCGTATGTAAGCCGTGAGACCCAGGACCAGATACGCGAGAAGCACCTGCACTTCCATCAGGACATCGATGTGCGGGGCATGCGGGGCGAGGAAGCCCTGCAGGCCGTGACCTACTTCATCGACGATGCCATTCTGGTGGGAGCCAAGCGTGTGCGCATCCTGCACGGCACAGGCACCGGCATCCTGCGCCAGCTTATCCGCGACTACTTGAACGCCCATCCTGGCGTGAAGTCAGCACACGACGAGCACGTGCAGTTTGGCGGTGCAGGCATCACCGTGGTGGAGCTATAGACGATGTGGAGTAGGACAAACCACAGCGGTCACCTGTGCCCTTGGGATAAAGACTCAAGTGACCGCCATGGTGAACCAATAAATGAACACGTGACTACAAACGTTAGTGCCTGTCTGTGCCCTGTTTAAAGATTTGTCTATTTTGGCAACCAAATACAAACAAGAAAGCATTGCCGCACTGGATTTCGGCAGAAGGTTTATAGGGGTCGAACTCATTGAAAGTCTTTTTGACGCGGCACGCATACGAATAGACTCTGCGCTAAATCCAGAAAATCCACACCCCCAAATGCCAACAAAGAAAACTTATAATATAGCAGACAACGAACCAACTCCAGCAGTATGCGAGAGTCGCATGCCATACCAGACAGCCTTCTCTGACACCAACACATTCTTTGCTGCAAAGGCAAATGTGCCAAAACATGACGGCAATGTTCCTACAGGATTGCAGCCTGTCATAAAATGGCCTGGGGGAAAGGAAAAGGAACTCAAGCATATATTGCCCAATATTCCGGAGTTCGACAGGTTCTTTGAACCTTTTGTGGGTGGCGGCTCTGTCTTTATGGCTATCAGGGCAAGGGAGTACTATATAAACGACCTCTCCTCAGAACTTATCGCCCTGTACAACTATATAGCCTCGTCAGACAAGGATTTTTTCCACTATGTGGAACTGATGGACAAGTCCTGGGAGAACGCGTTGTCATTCTTTCGGGAAAACAAGGTTCTGGTTGACATTTATCTCGGTTACAGGAATGACATGGTCAGCAAGGAAGGGCTGAGAGTTCAAGTCCGCCAGTTCTGCAAGGACAACCAGGACGACATCCTCGATATCGTAGCCGGGGACGAACTACGCTCCCATTCCAGCATGCTTGTCAGGGAAATGGAGACAAACCTCTTCCGCAAGATGGCGCGGATGCACATGCTTGAGATGGAGAGGCATATCCTGCCCGAGAGCGACCTGCTTGACAATATTGAGGCAGCGGTCAAGAGCGCAGTATATATGAATTACAGGCACATTTATAATGACGGCAGTATCGCCAGGGACAACAGGGCCTTGCATTGTGCGCTGTTCTTCTTCATGCGCAACTATGCCTACAGCGGGATGTTCCGATACAGCAGCAAAGGTGAGTTCAACGTGCCCTATGGTGGGATAGCCTATAACGGCAAGCAGATGGCCAAGAAACTCAATTACTACCGCTCAAGAGCGGTGCTTGACCATTTCGGGAAAGTTCATGTCTATAACCTGGATTTCGAGACATTCCTCAGAGAGACGCAGCCAAGCGAGAATGACTTTGCGTTCCTTGACCCACCGTATGACAGCGAGTTCAGCACCTATGCCCGGAACGCCTTTACCAGGGCTGACCAGGAAAGGCTTGCCTGTTTTATGATAAATGAGTGCAAGGCCAAGTGGATGATGATTATCAAGAACACGGAGTTCATCTATAGCCTCTACAACAAGGAAGGCGTCAGGATCCGCACTTTCGACAAGGAGTATCTCGTGAGTTTTATGAACAGGAATCACAGGAACGCCACACACCTCCTCATCACAAACTATTGACTGCACGGCACGCATCACAAAAGTTGTCCGGCAAACAGTGCCACAGCAGCCATTCCATCTCTTGACAAGGCTGTCAAATGACCGCCGGGGTATCGAGCCGTCTGGAGCACAGTCTATGATTTCTTGGAATATGCCCAGGGTCATCCTGGCACCAGACTTCTCGTGACACGCACCGGTTGTGGCATCGCATGTTTTGATGCCGCCGAGATTGCCCCATAGTCCTCCCAAGCAATAAACTTGCCTAACGTAGCCCTGTCCAAATTCCATGAGGAACTGCCTGGGTGTGGATTACCGATAGTCCTGCTTCGCGCCCACTGGGATTATGACTCTATGAAGGATGCCAGTAGGCTCTTATTCATCGCAGGACCATCCGTCCCGCGTGGGAGGCAACTCTTCTGTGACCCTCCAGCCTGGGCTGGACAGTCACAGAAGACAACTGGCCTGGCAAAGCAATGTGCTTTCATTCACCCTCCAGCCTGGGCTAGACTATGGGAGAAGCCGCTTGCCCACATCCTTTTACCCATTTTCCTTGGTCGAAGTAAGCATGCTCCGCTTGCTCACCACACTTGAGGACAGACTACAACTCCACATTGAAGGCGTTGACGGCATCTATCACACGCCTGGCCTGCTCGTCGGTAAGCATGGGGGAGATAGGGAGCGAGAGTTCCTCGGCATGTATGCGCTCCGACACCCGGTATTTCCTGTCTGCCCATTCTGCGTAGGCGGCCTGCTTGTGGGGCGGCACCGGATAGTGAATCAGTGCCTGTATGCCATGGCCGGACAGGTATCTCTGCAACTGGTCGCGTGCAGGACAGCGCACGGGATAGATGTGGTAGACGTTGCTCTCCGCCTCATCTGCCACCTGGGGGAGTGTCAGCAGGGGATTCTGTATGCCCTCGTCATAGAGGCGCGCAATCTCCCTCCTGCGTTCATTGTCAGCATCGAGCCGTCCCAGTTTCAAGCTCAGCACGGCCGCCTGTATCTCGTCCATACGGCTGTTGACACCCTTGTACAGGTGCACATACTTCTCCTCGCTGCCATAGTTGCCCATGGCTTGCACCACACGGGCCAGTTGCTCGTCACTGGTGGTCACACAGCCCGCGTCGCCCAGCGCGCCCAGGTTCTTTCCCGGATAGAAACTGAAGGCAGTGGCATCGGCCAGAGAGCCTGCCCGCCGGCCTCCCACGCTGGCTCCGTGAGCCTGTGCCGCGTCGTCAATCACCTTGAGCCCATGCTCCCGCGCGATGCTCATGATGGTGTCCATATCGCACAGGCGCCCATATAGATGCACCGGGATGATGGCACGCGTGCGCGGTGTGATGAGTGGCTCTATCAGCGTGACATCCATCAGATAGTCTGTCATCGACGGCTCACACAGCACTGGCGTGAGTCCCGCATGCGTCACAGCCAGTATCGTGGCAATGAAGGTGTTGGAAGGTACAATCACCTCGTCGCCCGTCTGCCACCCCAGCAACTGGCGGTAAGCGCGCAGCACATTGGCCAGCGCGTCCAGTCCGTTGCCCGTGGGCACGCAGAATCCAGCACCGCAATACTCGGCATAGAGGCGCGCGAAGCGCTTGTTCTCGCTTCCCTGCAAGTACCATCCGCTGCGCACCACGCGCGCCACAGTCTCGGAAAGTGCAGGCTCAAAGGAGTCGGACACCTTCTTGAGCTCCAGGTAAGGGATCCTCTCCTCCACGCCCCCTGCCTGCTTGCCGCACATGCCCGTCAGCCTGCTGCGGTCCAGCGGAACGTCATACACGTCATAACATACGGCTCTGCCTCCGAAGCCTTCCTTCTGGAAAATCAGTCCCTCGTTGAGGTACGCCCCTCCCCTCTCGGTGGAAATGCCAAAGTCCACATATTCCATCTGCTTGTAACGCTCGCTGATGAGGTGGCGGAACAGGAGGTCGAGGGCGCCGAAGGCGCGCCCCTCTTCGCCCGAGGCTATATATTGCACATGGGCCACGCGCGCGGTCTCGAACACCACCGTGCCTGCCACTATCCCGTGGTCGCACCTCACGAGGTAGAGCTTTATCTCCTTGGGAAAACGCTGCATGAGCAGCCTCATCTCGTCGGCCGTGTGTACGGGGTGCACATGGTGGTGTGACTGCAGCACCTCATCGAGCAGGTGCCAGTATTCCTCCAGCGTGCCATAGTCCCCCTCGGTCATGCGGTCGATGTAGAACCCGTGCTCGATGGCCTTCTTGGCCTGGCGCATGCGCAGAGTGCGCATCTTCATGGGATGGGCCATGCTCACCACGGTGCTCACCTGGCGGCACCTGAGGTCAGCCCCCGCGCGGAAGAGCGCGTACAGTTCCTCGCCACTGGGCACACCACTATATATATAAGGTATAGGCTTTACCACCACCCTGCGTGCCCCCAGGTAGCCCTGGTAATAGAGCAGCACAGCCTGCAGGATGCGCATCACCTCGACCTGCGTGACCTCGGGAAGCACCAGCAGCCCGCCATAGGTGAGGCCCTGGTGCGAGTACACGCAAGCCTCGTCCTCGACCCAGTTGGCGGGGAACAGAGCCACCAGTCCCCTGCTGTCAGGAACTTCCTCCTGATAACCGTCAGCGGGAGTTATCCCCTCGTATACCATCACCGAGCAGTCGAAGAAGCGATCGGCATGATAATCCATGAAACCGCGCTGAAGCAGGAATGTCCCGTTCTTTGACCTGCGCACGAAGGAGTCCCAGTCCTCGCGCTTGTTGATTGAATATGGTATGACTGTCATCGCTTCCCCTTGACTTCCCCGATATAATCCTCGTGATTGTTGATATAGCCCGATGCGTCATAAGGCTGCGAGGCCACTGCCAGGCAAACAGTCCCTTCGTGGAAGTCCGCCAGGCTGCACCACACGCCGGCGGGAACCAGTATGCCGCAGGTGGGGCTGTCCATCACCACATCGGCCTGGGCGGCACCATCGTCCACATGCATCGTGAATGCCCCACTGAGGGGGAACACGACCTCGTCACACGTCCTGTGGGCATGCCCGCCCCTGGTCTGTCCCTGCGGGACATCCCATATCCAGAACACCCGCTCTATGGTGAACGGCACTCCCGCCCCCCCCTGCAGGAAAGAGAGACTCCCGCGCGCGTCCCTTATCTCCGGCACTTCCACCAGACGGCAACCGCCCGGCAAGCGCGTCTTCTTCTCATCACTCATCTTGCCCATGCTCATTCGTTTACAGCGCAGATTGTGCGGGCACTGGCTCCAAGAGGCAAGCCACAGGCTCCAAGACCGCACCTTATTCTGTGCAAAGATATGAATTTTTCACCCGAACACTTGCGCGAATACGGAAAAACCCATACCTTTGCATCGCAATAGAGAGGGGTACGGACAGCGGTTCGCCCCGGAGCGAGAAGAAGGAAGTTTGGGTGAGTGGCTGAAACCACCAGTTTGCTAAACTGACGTGCGGGTTTACCGTACCGGGGGTTCGAATCCCCCAGCTTCCGCCCGATTGACCCCTCGACATTGCACACGGCGCTTTCGTCTAGCGGCTAGGACACATGCCTCTCACGCATGGAACACGGGTTCGATTCCCGTAGGCGCTACCCCAGAGGAAGGATACCCGCACAAAGGCATCCTTTTTTAGTGGGCAAACATTTGAGAAGAGGGAGTTCGGGGAGGAGACTACACGCTCCACCACGCCATGGCGCTTTCGTCTAGCGGCTAGGACACATGCCTCTCACGCATGGAACACGGGTTCGATTCCCGTAGGCGCTACCCGTAACGGAAAAGGATGCTTCTGCTGAGAGGCATCCTTTTTCTTGTGCCGTGGAGTCACCGGCACTTCCCCGGACAGCGTGCCCCGCGCTCCCGCCCGCGCCCGGACTTGGCCCGATTGGGGCCGTCCCGCACATCGTCTCAGCCAATGGTGATGCCGGGCAGCATGTCACGGAACAACTCGCGGGCACTCTGTATCTCCTCCTGCGCGAGGGCGGGAACGCCCTCCAGGGGATACTTGATTCCCAACTGCCCGTATTTATACACCCCCATGGTGTGATAGGGCAGCAACTCCACCCGCTCGATGACCCCGGCATAGGGCTTCAGCCACTCGGCCAACGCACGCAGGCGAGCCTCACCAGCCGTGTAGCCCGGCACCACCACATGCCTGATCCAGGTGGGCTTGCCCAGCAGGGCCAGCCGCTCCATCCATGCCTGGTTGGGCTTTCGCGTGCATCCCGTATAGGCCGCGTGCAGACTGTCGTCGGTGGTCTTCACATCCAGCAGCACCAGGTCGGTATAGTCCAGCACCGAGAACGCGCGCCCGGTGCTTATGGCCCCGCTGGTATCCAGAGCCGTGTGCAAGCCCTTCTCCCGGCACAGGCGGAAATACTCCCCCACGAACTCGGCCTGCACCAGAGGCTCTCCCCCACTGACCGTCACACCGCCCTTGCGGATGAAGGAGCGGTAACGCAAAGCCTCGTGAAGCAGTTCCCCGGGTGACCACTCAAACTGCACCCGCGCCCGGGGATCCCAGGTGTCGGGGTTGTGGCAGAACGCGCACCGCATGGGACACCCCTGCATGAACGTCACAAAGCGCACCCCCGGACCGTCCACGGCCCCGAAGGTCTCTATCGAATGTATCCTTCCCTTCATCGTCTTAACTCCTTCGGCTTGTCTACGAAACAATCTGAATGAAAACAAAAAGCCGTCCCCCGGAAAGCACATTCATGCCTTCCAGGGAGCGGCATATCTTGCTTACCACAGCCCTCAGAGGCTCTGGTTGATGGTACGGCTCAGCACATCCAGCTGCTGCTCGCGGGTCAACTTGATGAAGTTGACCGCATAACCCGACACGCGGATGGTGAGTTGCGGATACTTCTCGGGGTGCTCCATGGCATCCACAAGCAGCTGGCGGTCAAACACGTTCACGTTCAGATGGTGTCCCCCGTCGGGTGTAAAGTAGCCATCCAACAGGCTCACCAGGTTGCTCACCTGGATGTCGGGCTGCTTGCCCAGCGTCGCGGGCGAGATGGCGAAGGTGTAGGAGATGCCGTCGTGCGAGTGCTGGAAGGGCAGCTTGGCCACTGACGACAGGGCTGCAACGGCCCCGCGCGTGTCGCGTCCGTTCATGGGATTGGCTCCCGGGGCGAACGGCACGCCTGCGGGACGGCCATCGGGAGTCGCGCCTGTATATTTGCCATACACCACATTCGACGTGATGGTGAGCAGCGACTGGGTGGGCTTGGCCCCGCGATAGGTGTTGTGCTGGCGCATGTACTCCATGAACTTCTCGGTAATCATCAGCGCGAGCGCGTCGGTGTTGTCGTCGTTGTTCCCGAAGGGCACATAGCCCGTGTTCTCGAAGCCCACGGCCAGGCCACGCCCGTCGCGGATGACCTTCACCGTGCCGAACTTTATGGCGGCCAGCGAGTCGGCCACGATGGAGAGTCCGGCGATGCCCGTGGCGCGTGTGCGCTCCACGTCGCCGTCATGCAGCGACATCTCAAACGCCTCGTAGTCATACTTGTCGTGCATGTAGTGGATGATGTGCAGGGCGTTGGCATACGTTCTGGCCAGCCACTTCATCATCTGCTCAAACTTCTCCATCACCTCGTCATAGTCGAGCGTGTCGGCCGTGATGGGTGCGTAGGCGGGAGCCACCTGCTCGCCGCTGCGCTCGTCGCGTCCGCCGTTGATGGCATAGAGCAGGCACTTGGCCAGGTTGGCGCGTGCTCCGAAGAACTGCATCTGCTTGCCTATCTTCATGGGACTCACGCAGCAGGCAATGCCATAGTCGTCGCCATAGTCGGGACGCATGAGCTCGTCATTCTCGTACTGGATGGCCGAGGTCTTGATGCTCATCTCGGCGCAATAGCGCTTCCAGCCCTCGGGCAGGCGCTCGCTCCACAGCACGGTGAGGTTGGGCTCGGGGGCGGGACCCAGGTTCTCCAGCGTGTGCAGCATGCGGAAGCAGGTCTTGGTCACCAGCGTGCGCCCGTCGATGCCCATGCCCCCCTCGGTTGCCGTCACCCACACGGGGTCGCCCGAGAAGAGTTCGTTGTACTCGGGGGTGCGCAGGAAGCGCACGATGCGCAACTTGACTATCAGCTGGTCAATGAGTTCCTGGGCCTCCTGCTCGGTGAGCCTGCCCTCGCGCAGGTCGCTCTCGATGAAGATGTCGAGGAATGTGGAGATGCGCCCGATGGACATGGCAGCCCCGTCCTGGTCCTTCACGGCACCCAGGTAGCCGAAATACACAAACTGCACAGCCTCGCGCGCGTTCTGTGCGGGCTTGGTCACGTCGAAGCCGTAAGCCGCACACATCTTCACGAAGTCCTTCAGCGCCTGGATCTGCTCGGTAATCTCCTCGCGGCAGCGTATCGCCTCGTCGCTCATCTCGGCGATGTCCAGGCGGTCCATGTAGCGCTTCTTCTCCTCGATGAGGTTGTTCACGCCATACAGGGCAATGCGGCGATAGTCACCGATGATGCGTCCACGCCCGTAAGCATCGGGCAGCCCGGTGATGATGTGGCTGTGGCGCGCGTCGCGGATGTCCTTGGTGTAGGCCGAGAACACGCCCTGGTTGTGTGTCTTGCGGTACTTGGTGTATATCTCCTTGGTCCCGCTGTCAAGCTTGTAGCCGTATGCCTCCAGGGCCGACTCCACCATGCGTATGCCTCCCTTGGGGAAGATACCGCGCTTGAGCGGAGCGTCGGTCTGCAGACCCACAATCACCTCGTCCTCCTTGTTGATATAGCCTGCGCCATAGGTGGTGAGTGTCTGCGGGAGCTTCGTCTCGGCGTCATACACGCCCTTCTCGCGCTCTACCTTGAACATCTCACTCAACTGGTTCCACAGGCGCAGGGTGCGCTCGGTGGCAGGTGCCAGGAATGAGGCGTCACCCTCATACGGTGTGTAGTTGTGCTGGATGAAGTCGCGTACGTTGATCTCTCGCTTCCAGATGAATCCCTCATACTGGTTCAGTTGGTGGGTCAATTTCATGCTTTTTACTTTTGAGTTGCGTTCAGGTGTGAATGGGCACCTTTTTCTTTGAGGCTGCAAAGGTAGGGGCATTCTTTGATGTGGCCATGAGGAACGGGCAGAAATATGTGCCCTCTAACCTGTATTGTGTAGTCCTGTGTGCCGAAAAAGCCGTGCAGTAGCTGAAATGCGGTACAGCCCCCCGGCGGTGCCGGTGGCGTGAAGAACCGCCTCACGGCACGCCGGACAGTTGCGGGCACTCCCTGGATGCTCGTTGCGGGTACTTGCCCACCCGCCCGGGCATGGCTGTGACGGATGGGCGAGAGGATGAAGCCGTCATCCTGTAAGCCTGAGATGTCCGCCCTGTTCCCGCGCTCCCGGTGCGGGCGTGACCGCAGGGCGGCCGCAAGCCGGCGGCATCCGGCCACGGCATCCGCCGGCATGCGTTTGCCGCGCCCCCGGATGTCACGCCGCCACTCATCGCCTGGCATATACGGGTACAAGCGCCTCCCCGTCGGGCCAGTCGCACATGTGGTAGAGCGGGACGGGCTTTCCCCCAAGCCCCGTCCAGTCAATGCTGCGCACATGGTCAAAGTCCGGCTCGCCGAAGTCAAACGAGCGCCCGAAGAGCAGCACAAGCCTTCGCTCCTCGTCCACACGCCACAGCCCGCCGCCATAGACACACCGCTCGCCCGTCCTCAGCAAGTCGCGGTGCAGAAACACCTGCCCGAACCTGAGCACTCCGTCCTGGTTGATGATAAACTTTTGGTACATAATCCATATATGAAGCCCCCGCACACGCGAAATCAGAAGTCCAGTGCCACAGTCCTGCCGAAGGGGGCAAGTGCCAGCCCGGCCATCTTGAAGTGCTGCCTGGCAAAGGGTATGCCGATGATGGTGACAGCCAGCAAAAGCCCGAAGAGCACATGCACAAGACAAGCCCAGAGGCCGCCGGACAGTATCCAGAGCAGGTTGAGCGGGACGCGCAGGCAGCCAGGCGGGCAGTCGCCATCCTCCACCCGCGCACCGAAAGGCCACAGGCAGAGCAGCCCGAGCTTGAACGTCTGCATGGCCAGGGGGATGCCAATGATGGTGATGGCCAGCGCCAGGCTGCCGGTGAAGTAGCCTATCGCTGCCTCCAGCCCGCCGAACACCCACCAGATGAGGTTGCCGAGTATGCGCATATTATATATGATGTGTGGTTTACCTGACGCAAATGTAGGTGTTTTTGAGCGAATGCCCGGCATTATGGGCCGGGATATTTCAAGTCGCACAGGAAACCACAAACCAGGCGGCATGCGAATGACCCGAAACCCGGGGGTTGCTGGCCGGCACGCTGAAAAAGGGACGGGGACGGAACGGGAAGGCGGCACACACGCCCGCCCCGTCGGGCGGGAAGCACGGGGATGCCCTTCCTCCACACACAACTGCCCTCCATGGGGCACCGAAAGCGTGCGGACGCGCTGACCGTCCGGCCTGGGCTGAACGGTCAACGCAGAGCACTGCATCTGCCAACGCGGCGCGCTGCATCAGCCAACGCAGCGCACTGCATCAGCCAACGCGGCGCACTGCGTGGGCAAAAGCAGCATGGACAAGGGGTGGGGACATGCGCACGTCAAGGAAAAGACAATGCCCGGCGCCACACGCCTGGGGCCACGGACAGCCCACGGCACAGGCGGGAGCTCGGGCCAAAACCATCCCCCCGTCATCCGCGAGTCGGGAGGATGACGGGGCGGCCCTTACTTCCTCATGTGCACATCGCACTGCGGGAAGGGTATCTCCACGCCGCCCTGGGTGAGGGTGTTGTAGATGGTCTCGCGCACCTTGGCCGTGAGGGCTATCTTGTCCTCGACGCGCATCCAGATGCACACAAGCAGGTCAACCGAACTGTCGCCGAAGTTGGCAAAGACCACATTGACGGGCACGTCGGTGCGCGCCACGCTGTGGCCTTCGGCATCAGTCTGACCGCACAATGGCGTGATGGCCTGCACAAGCATCTGGCGCACCTGCTGCACGTTGCTTCCATAAGCCACCCCCACGGGTATCTTGACAAGCTCGTAGCGGTGGTTGCGTGTCATGTTCTTGAAGTTCTTGCTGAAGAGGGCACTGTTGAGGAAGGCTATCACCGACCCGTCGGCCGTGACAATCTGCGTGCTCTGGTAGGTAATGCTCTCCACCTTGCCCAATATGCCGTCACACTCGATATAGTCGCCCACATGCACGCGTCCCGCCATGAGGTTGATGCCATAGAAGAAATTCTCCAGGATGCTCTGCATGGCAAAGCCCAAACCTGTGGCCAGGCCGGCTCCCACGATGCTGATGCCGCTCTTGGGTACCTCGAGGACAGCCAGCGTGATGAGCAGATAGGCGCCCCAGCAGAGGATGGCAATCACATTGCGGGCCAGGGTGACGTTGAGCGTCTGCCCCGTGGCAATGAGTGTGCGGCGCGTGTGGGTGTAGAGACAGCATATGCCGTAGTTGAGGAAACGGAACACAAACCACAGGGCCGCAACCAGGCACAGGCGGTAGAGCGAAAGGCGTATGAGGTTGCTCTGCTTCACGAAGTCGGTAAGGAAAATCTTCTCGCAAAGGCTGGTCATCTCGAAGATCTGGGCAGCCCAGTAGAAACTCAGGAGCACGCTGGCCACTCCCATGATGGGAAGGAACGTGCGGCGCATGAGGTCGTAGAACCACGTCTGCCCGATAAAGTCGCCACGGCGCATGGCCTGCAGGATGGACTCCTGCTCCTGCCCGCTGAGCGCACCGGCCCCCACACCGCCACTGCGGCCAGCGGCCAGCCGCTTGACCAGCACCTTGCGCTCATACATGCCCATAAGGTCATACAGGCAGGTGATGGTCATGATGGCCGCCAGCTGGAAGGTCCACCACACCAGTATCTGCACGGCAAGCAGCGTGTAGCCGGACCAGGACGCCACGGTGCACACCACCATGGCTATCGTGGTGAGATGGATATAGACCATGTCGAGCACGGGCAGATGGCTGCGGTGACGCTTGGTGACCACCAACTGCCACACGCAAAGCGCCAGCATGAGCGGTGGAAGCACGAGGTTGACCAGCATATTGGGTATGAGCACGATGCGCATGAGTATCACGATGAAGGCCGTGAGCATCAAGGGCATGTAGATGATGGCGGCATGGCGCATCTCCTCGCCGTGCAGGCGTATGTAGAGTGACAGGAAGATGACCTCCATGAGCCAGGCCATGTTGATGACAAGCCCCGTACCCATCGCCACGAAATTATGGTTCGTGCTCGCGTGCACCGCCATCACGATGACGGCAAAGAGCGCTATGCCCACCACGTTGTTGAGCATGCGCAGACGCAACTTGAAGTCATGCCCGCGCCACCGCTTGGGCAGCAGCCAGCGCAGGGCCGCATAACTCACGAGCAAGGCCAGGCACAGGTAGAGCACCAGGAACACGCTGATGAAGAGCACGGTGGCTCCACGCCACTCCGAGAAGGTGCGGTCATGCCCCGCGAAAGGCTTGTACTTCTGCCGCACGGCCATCTGCGCGCGCAGCACATACATGGGCAGATGGGCCAGTACCTCGAAGTAGTTCTCGCTCCCGTTCTTGAAGATGTCGCTCTGCAATACCTTGTAGCGCTCCTGGGCAAAGGAGTCTATCTCGGCCACCTTGGCGGTGACACTCTGGTAGTAGGTGTTCTCGTTCTCCATGCTGTCCAGGAAACGCTGCAGGTTGGCCTTGATGCTCTCGGCATACTTCAGGCACTCCTCCCTGTCAAGAAGCTCCTGGCCTCTGAGATACAACGGGTGCCCCGTGTCCTCCCGCGACTCCTTGGGCCCCTTCCCGCGCGTCTGCCCCACAGCCTCCGGCTTGCCCTTTATGGTGTCCCGCACGGCCTTGATCGAGTCGGCCTTCTCGGCCAGCGAGTCAATGGCCTGCATGAGTATGCTGTCATATACCGACACCACGCTGTCGGCATCCCGCGCCGAGACAGGCGGCATGCTCTTGAGCGACTGGATGAGCGCGTCATACCGCTCTATCTCCTGCCTGAGCTGCACGATGATCTTGTCGTACTGATGCATGCGGCTGTTCCGCCTCTTGAGGTCCTGTGACAGGTTGGTGGCCTGCTGGCAGGCATAGGCCATGTCAAAAGTGTTCTCGGCCGACTGCGAATAGAGCATGAGGCTTATCTGCTCACACTGCTGCATGTAGCTGACCAGCATCTGGTGCTGGCGCGCCCCGCGCTGCTCATACATGCTCATGAACATCTGCTGTCGCTCATAGTTGTCCTTGAGCTCGGCCTTGAGCACGCCCAACGTGCGGGGCAGGTCTTTCTCCTTGAGCACGGCCAGGGAACTGGCCACACTGCACAGTGCCAGCATGAGGGCACACAGGAATCTTCTTGTCATATTAATGTGATTTGTTCATGTAAAGAGCGCGAGGCATTGCTACCCTTTTGTGGTTTTGTTATTTATGCTTTATGCGTTTTTGTGTGTTTGCACGTTTTTTGCACTATCATGCGATGCCCGCCCCGCTTTGCGCGTCTGGACGCTCGTGTTAAGGGAAGGCCGTTTTGCTTAACACGTTGGCCGTGTCATGTTAAGGAAAAGCCCGCTTGCTTAACATAATACGCTCACGGCTGCAGGGCCCTCCCCAGACGCTGTTCCGCGAGGCCGGGCATGTCACTCCAGCCTTATGAGGCCGCGCACGAGGGCAAGGCCGTGCAGCTGCTCCCTGGGGAGCTCGAAGGGCGTGTACTCCGCGTTGTCGGACACGATGAGGATGTGGCCGGTGTCGCCCGCCTGGCGCACCCGCTTGATGATGGCCCCCTGTGTGGTGTCGAGCACATACGCGCGGTTCCACTGGAAGAAGAGGTTGTCGAGCGGCACGCGCTGGCAGGCCACGATGTCGCCGCTGCGGAAGGTGGGCACCATGCTGTCCCCCGTCACGCGCACCAGGAAGTCCGCCCCCTCGAAGGCGGGCACGATGTACCTCTCGCACTCGTACTCCAGCACCGTCCTCTCGCCCCGAAACGCGCCCGCCATGGCCTCCACGGGAATGAGGGGGATGCCCCCGCCGTCACTGTGGCTGGCCAGGGACAGGGGCCTCTCGGGCGCGCCCTCCTGCCCCACGAGCATGGGGCCTTCACCCGTCATCAGCCAGGAGGCGTTGAGCCCGAAGGCTTCCTGCCACTTCTTCGCGGCGGCACGGCCAAAGGGTTGCTTGCCAAGTATCATCTGGCCTACGTATGATTGGGTTACTCCCAACACGTTTGCTATTTTTTGCTGTGTGAGATGGTTAGCCCTCATCCACGCCTTCAACTCTTCAGTTGTATTCATAAAATAAAATCGCTGTAATTGTTAAACAATGCTAAATTCGCACAGAATACAACTTTCATAATTGTTTTATAATTGTGGCAGTTGTATCTTTGCACCATCACTTGTTGGAGCAGTTGGTGGAACAACCGCAAAGATAGCGAAAAAGAGAGAAAGATATGATAAGTCATCCTAAGAGGCATTACTCCTTGTGGAGTGTTTTGAGGGCAGCGTTCTCGGCCTTGAGCCTGCCTATCTCTTCGGCCTGTTCGGCAATCTTGCGGACGAGCACGTCCAGTGAGAGCGCGTCGGGCTGCAGCTTGGGCGTGGCAGGCACGGAAGGCTCAGGCGACACGGCGGGACTGATGAGCATGGAGCCCTCGCCCGTCATCAGCCAGGAGGCGTTGAGCCCGAAGGCTTCCTGCCACTTCTTCGCGGCGGCACGGCCAAAGGGTTGCTTGCCAAGTATCATCTGGCCTACGTATGATTGGGTTACTCCCAACACGTTTGCTATTTTTTGCTGTGTGAGATGGTTAGCCCTCATCCACGCCTTCAACTCTTCAGTTGTATTCATAAAATAAAATCGCTGTAATTGTTAAACAATGCTAAATTCGCACAGAATACAACTTTCATAATTGTTTTATAATTGTGGCAGTTGTATCTTTGCACCATCACTTGTTGGAGCAGTTGGTGGAACAACCGCAAAGATAGCGAAAAAGAGAGAAAGATATGATAAGTCATCCTAAGAGGCATTACTCCTTGTGGAGTGTTTTGAGGGCAGCGTTCTCGGCCTTGAGCCTGCCTATCTCTTCGGCCTGTTCGGCAATCTTGCGGACGAGCACGTCCAGTGAGAGCGCGTCGGGCTGCAGCTTGGGCGCGGCAGACACGGAAAGCTCTGGCGACACGGCGGGACTGATGAGCATGGGGCCCTCACCCGTTTTCAACCAGGCGAGGTTTACATCGGGCAAAGCCTTAGAAATTCTATTTAAAGTTGTTGCGCGCGTATTGTCCCCGATTTTGGAGACCATGCCATTGCTAAGCCCACACAATTCTTCAAATTTACTGGGCTTTAGACCCTTTGCGGAAATTAGTTCCCGCAGTCTCTCTTGTAGTCCCATAAAAGGTTAAATTAAGTTAATTAAATAGAACGCTCTAATTAATATAGATTTTCTAACTAATTTTGCACCATCACTTGTTGGAGCAGTTGGTGGAACAACCGCAAAGATAGCGAAAAAGAGGGAAAAGAATAAATAGTGTAAAGCAAAATACGGGAAAAGATGGGAAGAGGTATGAGAGCATGGAGCGAGTTGGCAAGAGAGGCCAATGGGGGGCTGTGGTGCCTGGGCGTGCTGCTGGAGCCCGTCCCGCTTCTGTCGCTGAATGACGGCACGGGGGTGTCTTCCGCAGCGTATCTGGATGACTTGCGGTCGCTGGGGCTGGTGTACATCCATCTGAGAACGGCCTTCAAGGCGAGGGCATTATGCCGCCTGGTCCAAGAAGCAGAGACAAAAAGGAACATATAAAAGTGGAAAGAATGGCAAGACATTACGAACCTCTGGCGCCGCTGCCCTACGGTTTCCTGACCACGCTGGCGCGCGAGTTGGGCAAGGAGGGCAACCGCATGGCCGTGACACGGGCTGTGAACGGCCAGTTCAGCGCCTTCAGCCCTTATCTGGACAACTTCCTGGCCATCCGCGCCAAGGCGTGCGAGATGCTCGGGATAGAGAACCCGGACAGGAAGGAGGGCGGGACATGACGCAGAGGGTGAAGATCGTGTACGGCGAGGGCGGGAGTGACGCGCTCGCGCGCTCCGCCGCCGCGCTGATAGACATGCGCATGGCCTTCTACTACTCGAAGGGCTTCATCCGTGTGAAGGCCCGGAGGCCGGAGCGTGTCCGCATGGTGCGGGACGAGTTTCTCGCCCAGAACCTGAGGGTGCACGTGCGGGTGGATGAATGAGGCCGCAGGGACGACAACATCAACAATCAAATAAAACAAGGACTATGAGAGAGAAGACGAGGAAGAACCTGACCACGCTGCTGGGGTGCGTGGTGTTTGTGCTGCTGCTGGGCGCGGTGGGCACGTTGGAACAGCGGTGCGACCGCGAGGAGTGGGTGTTGCGCGGCATGGACGAGGACACCTACTACGCCATCCAGGAGCATGTGAGCGACAGCACGGGCCGCCGGGCCACAAGGCGCGAGGTGGCCAGGTATTACCTGGTGAACACGGGGGAGGGGCTATGAGACGCGAGAGAGTGTATGCGGAGATAAACCCCGACATGAGTTACCGCATAGGGGAGGCCGCGAAGTTGCTGGGCATCAGTGCCCCCACCCTGCGCAAGGACGCGAAGATGGGCATCGTGGATTTCATAGTGAGCCCCAAGGGGCACAAGCTTTTCCCCGGAAAAGCACTTATCCACTACAGGACTTACTGCCTGTAGGGGCAATTTTGAACACATCAACAATCACAGGATTATGAGGATTACAATTGATTTCAGCATGGAGCAGGATTTGGACTGCCGCCTGCTTGAGGGAGCGATGAGCGCCATGTCGCGCTGTCTGGTGGACCATCTGAGCGAGAGAGCCCAAGGGAAGGAAGAGGGTGCGCGTGTACCCGTGGAGGCCGGGGCGGACGGGGAACCGGAGACCGCCCCCGCGAAGGCCGTGGACACCGCCCCCGCGTCCCAGGCCAAGCCCAGGGCGCGCAAGCCGCGCAAGGCCGTGGCGGAGATGCCGGAGGGCGAGGGAGGGAAGAAGAGTCCCGACAACGAGGCCGAGTCCACCCTGTTTGCCACGCCCGCCGCTGACCCCGGCGGGCAGGACGAGGCGAAGCCCGAGGGTGTGTCCCCGGACGTGCCCGTGGAGAATCCCGAAGACGGGCGAGACGGTGCACAGCAAGCCATGCGGGCGCGGTTCGACCTGCCCCTTGCTGAAGGGGCACAGGACAGTGCGGGCGGTGAGACCCGCCCCAAGGAGGAGAAGCCCAAGACCATGACCGCGCAGGACTTCCGCCAGGCGCTTGCCGGGCTGCGCGAGAGGCTGGGCGTCAAGTGCGGCACACCCGAGAGCACGCTGCTCGCCCGTGAGATAAGCGCGCGGTGCGAGACCCTGTACGGCACGGCAAAGCCCAGCACCCTTCCGGGCGAGAAGCTGGCCGAGTTCGTGGGCAGGGAGATGTCCGACATCGTGTGGAACGGCGACCACACGGGTTTCACCTCAGACCTCCCCTTCTGACATGGCCGCGACGGGACACGCGCTGCTGAGTCCGAGCAGCAGCCACAGGTGGATACACTGCACCCCCTCGGCGAGGCTGGAGGAGGGCGTGCCCGACACGGGCAGCGTGTATGCCGAGGAGGGCTCCTGCGCCCACGCCCTTTGCGAGTGCGGGCTGCTGAGGCTCCTGGAGGCGGAGCGCGGGGACGGCTACACAGGGGCGCGCCGGGAGGCCGAGCGCGAGTTCGAGGCGGGCAGGGAGCGGTTCTACAACGCCGAGATGCAGGAGGCCGTGGACATGTACGTGGCCCTGGTGTGGGAGAAGTACCGCGAGGCGGTCAAGACCACCCTGGACGCGGAGCTGTTCGTGGAGCGCCGGCTGGATTTCGGCAAGTACATCCCCGGCTCCTTCGGCACTGCCGATGCCATCGTCATCGCCGACGGGCTGATGGAGGTCGTGGACTTCAAGTACGGCAAGGGCGTGGAGGTGAGCGCCACGGGGAACACCCAGATGATGATCTACGCGCTGGGCGCGCTGGACGCGTACTCCTGGGAGTACGACATCCGGCGTGTGCGCATGACCATCGTGCAGCCCCGCAAGGCCAACGTGAGCGAGTACGAGCTGGGCGTGGATGACCTGGCCCGGTGGCAGGAGGAGGTACTGTCCCCCGCCGCGCGGAAGGCCGACAGGGGCGAGGGGGAGCAGCAGCCGGGCGAGTGGTGCAGGTTCTGCAAGGTGCGCGCCCGTTGCGCCAGGCTCGCCGACCAGGCCACCGCCGCCTATCTGAGGCACGAGCGCAAGGAGACGATAAGCGACACGGAGATGCCCCCGCTGCTGGCCCTGCTGCCCGCCATCAAGGCGTGGGCGGTCTCGGTGGAGGAGTACGCGCTGGCAAGAGCCGTGTCGGGTGTGGAGTTCCCCGGCTGGAAGGTGGTGGAGGGGCGCAGCGTGCGCAAGGTGGCCGACCCCGGCACGCTGAGGCAGAGGCTGCTGGACGCGGGGGCGAAGGCGGAGGACATCTGCAAGCCCACGGAGCTGCGCCCCATAGGCGAACTGGAGAAACTGGTGGGCAAGAAGGAGTTCGCCCGCCTGGCCGAGGGCTGCGTGGAGAAGCCGGAGGGCAAGCCCGCGCTGGTCCCGTCCTCTGACAAGCGGGCCGCAAAGAACTACAGCACCGCGCAAGCGGACTTCGAGAGCCTGCGGCTGGACTGACGGGAACAAAAAGAGAATAGAGAGAAAACAAGGAGAACAAGGAGAGAAAAAGAGTCATTAACGAATTAAAGAGAGAGAGATTATGGCAACAGCAATCAAGATGGTAGTGGGTGAGGTACGGTTCAGTTACCTCCATGTGTTCGAGCCCTGGGAGGCTCCTGACGGCGCGAGCAAGAACTATACGGCCACGCTGCTCATCCCCAAGAGCAACACCGTGCTCGTGTCCCAGATACAGAAGGGCATCGCGTGTGCCTACGAGGCCGCAGTGACCGAGTCCTGGGGCGGCAAGAAGCCACCCCTGGCCAAGGTGAGCCCCCTGCATGACGGGGACGAGCCCAAGGAGGACGGCACGGACAGGGGCGAGGCATACGCGGGGCACTGGTACCTCAACGCCAAGAGCAAGAGCCAGCCCGGGGTCGTGGACAGGAACAAGATGCCCCTGATGGACAGGGACGAGATGTACAGCGGCTGCTACGGCTACGCGAGCATCGCCTTCCGTGGCTTCCCCCCGAGCAACGGCAAGATGGGCATCAGCGTGTATCTGAACAACCTGCTGAAGAGCAGGGACGGCGAGCCCCTGGGCGGGGGCAGGACATCGGCTGAGGACGACTTCCGGGGGCTGGACATCCCGGGGGCGGACGATGACCTGTAGAATGAAAACCTGAGTAATCCCAGTTATTCAGTCCTCCCGCGCCTGGTGGCTTTTCCAGTCCGTTGTTTTGGGCGTTCGATTCGCCCGGCGGGAGCGGTTTCGGTTAACAATTCACGTATTCTCAATGTGTCATGCAAGGTTCGCGAGAATAGAGTATGGCACGCCTTGGGGAGTGTGGCGGGACGGCCCCCACGGGGGCTTTCCGGGCGGTTCGACTCCGCCCTTCCCACGGGGCGGCGTGGCCCTGATTTTAGATTTCACTTCGTTTTAAGGATAATTATCCAGTCTAAGGGCAATTATCCAGTCCGGGCGGTCCGCGAGGATAGTCCGGGCATCCTGGGGAAGGAGGCATCCGGGCGGTTCGACTCCGCCCTTCCCCGCAATATGACCTCGATACTGATAGACATAGAGACCTACTCGGACGTGGACCTGGCGGCCTGCGGGCTGTACAGGTACGCGGAGAGCGACGCGTTCCGCGTGCTCCTGTTCGGCTACAGCGTGGACGGCGGCCCCGCCGTTGTGGCCGACCTGGACGCGGGCGAGGAGCTGCCCGCCCCTGTCCTGGAGGCCCTGTGGGACCCCGCCGTGAAGAAGCTGGCCCACAACATGGCCTTCGAGATAACCTGCCTGGGCAGGCACTTCGGCAAGCCCCTGGACGAGAGCCAGTGGTGGGACACCATGGTGCTGGGCGCCTACCTGGGCCTGCCCCTGTCCCTGGGTCAGCTGGGCGAGGTGCTGGGCATGCCCCAGGACAAGCAGAAGATGAGGGAGGGCAAGTCGCTCGTCAGCTTCTTCTGCAAGCCCTACAAGGGCGAGAGGAGAATGCCGGGGAAGCACCGGGAGAAGTGGGAGCTCTTCAAGCGGTACTGCCAGCGCGACGTGGACAGCGAGGTGGCCATCGGGGCGCGTCTGGCCCGTTGCGCGCGCCAGCCCCGGTGGGAGCGCGAGGTGCAGCTGCTCGACTTCCGCATCAACAAGAGAGGCGTGGCCGTGGACGCGGTGCTTGCCGGGAACGCCCTGCGCTTCTGGGAGCGCTGCAGCGCCGAGCTGGTGGAGGAGGCCAGGAGGATAACGGGCCTGGAGAACCCCAACAGCGTGGCGCAGCTGAAGCCCTGGCTTGCGCGGTGGGGCGTGCGGACGGAGTCGCTGGACAAGGCCACGGTGAAGGACATCCTGGGGAACCCCTACCGCCCGGAGTGCGTGAGGCGCATGCTGGAGATAAGGCTTGACCTGGGGAAGACCAGTGTGAGGAAGTACGAGACCATGCTGCAGTGGCGCTGCCGGGACGGGCGCGCCCACGGGCTCACCCAGTACTACGGCACCTTCACGGGGCGGTTCAGCGGGCGCGGCGTGCAGATGCAGAACCTGCCCCAGAACCACCTGGGGGACCTGGGCCAGGCGAGGGCGCTGCTGAGGAGCGGCGACTACGAGATGTTCGCCCTCTCCTACGCCAGCGTGCCCGACACCCTGTCCCAGCTCATCCGCACGGCCTTCGTCCCCTCGGCGGGCGGGGTGCTGCACGTGTGCGACTTCTCGGCCATCGAGGCCAGGGTGACCGCCTGGGTGAGCGGCGAGCGGTGGGTGCTGGACACCTTCGCCAGCGGGGGCGACATCTACTGTGTGACCGCGAGCAGGATGTTCGGTGTGGAGGTGACCAAGCACGGCCCGCACGGCGCGCTCCGCCAGCCCGGCAAGGTGGCCGTGCTGGCCTGCGGCTACGGGGGCGGCCCCGCCGCCTTTGACGCGATGGCCAGGAACTACGGCCTCACCTTCACCGACCAGGAGAAGGAGACCTATGTGAGGCAGTGGCGGCGCGCCAACCCCCACACCGTGGCCCTGTGGGGCGTGGTGGAGCGCGCCGCCGTGGCAGCGGTAGAGACGGGGCGGGTGATAGCCGTCAACAGGGGCATACTGATGCAGAGGCAGTACGGCATGCTGATGGTGACCCTGCCCAGCGGAAGGCGCATCGCCTATCCCCGTGTCCGTGTCACCGAGACCTGCAAGGGCACGCGCATCACCTACGAGCGCCTGGGCCAGACGACCAAGAAGTGGGAGACGGCGGACACCTGGGGCGGCAAGCTGGTGGAGAACATCGTGCAGGCCATCGCGCGCGACATCCTGTGCCATGTGATGCTCAAGGCCGAGGCGCGCGGGCACAGGATCGTGTTCCACGTGCATGACGAGATCATCGTGGACTCGCCCCGCCCCGACGCCCTGCCGGAGATAGAGGCCCTGTTTGCCGAGCCCATCGCCTGGTGCCCCGGCCTCCCGCTGAAGGGCGCGGGCTACACCACCCCCTACTATATGAAAGACTGACAACACACCGGGATATGACTGACAGACAGATATACATAGCCGCCGCGCCCAGGCGCACAGCCCCGCGCTGGACCAACAAGCAGACCAGTTGGCACGCGCTCGTGGAGCGGTGCGCGGAGACCACGCGGACGGGCGAGACCCTGGCCGAGTACAGGGCCATGCCCAAGGAGGAGCAGGGCCGGCGCAAGGACGTGGGCGGGTTTGTGGGGGGTTACCTGGAGCACGGCAAGCGGAAGAAGGGAAGCGTGAAGTTCCGCGACGTGCTCACGCTCGACCTGGACTACGCCCATGCGGACACCTGGGAGCAGTACTGCCTGGCCTTCGGCAACGAGGCCTTCGTGTACGGCACGCACACCTACACCCCCGAGGCCCCGCGCATGCGCTTGGTGGTGCTGCTGGGCAGGAGCGTGACGGGCGAGGAGTACGAGGCCGTGGGGCGCGCCCTGGCCGCTCGGCTGGGCATCGACCTGTTTGACGACACGACCTACGAGCCCGAGCGCCTGATGTACTGGCCCAGCAGCCCCAGGGACGTGCCCTACTACTTCAGGCACGCCGAGGGCGAGCCCCTGGACCCCGGCACCCTGCTGGCCACCTACCACGACTGGAGGGACGCGAGCGAGTGGCCCTACAGCAGCCGCGTGGCCGCCTGCATACGCACGGGGGCCGGGAAGCAGGGCGACCCCACGGAGAAGCCCGGCATCGTGGGCGCGTTCTGCCGCTGCTACGACATACACGAGGCCATAGACACCTTCCTCGGCGACGTGTACGAGCGGTGCGGCGACTCGGAGCGCTACACCTACCGCGCGGGCAGCGTGGCGGCGGGGCTGGTGGTCTATGAGGGCGGCCTGTTCGCCTACAGCCACAACGCGACCGACCCCTGCTCGCAGCGCCTGGTCAACGCCTTTGACCTGGTGAGGATACACAAGTTCGGGGACGGGGACGCGGGGGCGTGCGAGAACACGCCCGTGAACCGCCTGCCCTCCTATGAGAAGATGAGCGAGTTCGCCGCGCGCGACCCCAAGGTGCGGGCGCGCCTGCTGGAGGAGCGCATGGCGTCGGCGGCGGGCGACTTCGGGGGTGTGGGCGACGGGGCGGACGACCGCTCCTGGGCGGAGGGTATGGACTACGCCAAGTCGGGCGCGCTGAAGAGCACCGCCGACAACGTGATGACCATCCTGGAGAACGACACGCGCTTCAAGGGCAGGCTGTGGAAGAACGAGTTCAGCGGCGCGGAGTGCTATGACGGGAGCCTGCCCTGGACGGTGGGCGCGCCCCAGGGCACCTGGAGCAACGCCGATGACAGCTGTCTGCGCTGCTTCCTGGAGAAGGAGTACGGCATCAGCAGCAAGGACAAGGTGTCCGACGCCCTCACCGCCGTGTTCAGCAGGCACAGGCGGCACCCCATCCGGGAGTACCTGGACAGGCTGAGGTGGGACGGGCGGAGGCGGCTGGACACGCTGCTGGTGGACTTCCTGGGCGCGGAGGACAGGACGCTGACGAGGATGCAGACCCGCAAGCAGTTCACCGCCGCCGTGGCGCGCATCTACAAGCCCGGCACCAAGTATGACTACGCGCTGGTGCTCACGGGCCCCGAGGGCATAGGCAAGAGCACGCTCCTCTCGAGGATGGGGGGCGAGTGGTTCTCGGACAGCGTGGCCACCATCGAGGGCAAGGAGGGCATGGAGAACCTGCGCAAGGCGTGGCTCATCGAGCTGGGCGAGCTGGCGGGCATCAAGCGGAGCGAGGTGGAGGCCATCAAGCAGTTCCTCTCGCGGAGCGAGGACCGCTACCGCCCCGCCTACGGCAAGAGGCTGGAGACCTTCAGGAGGCAGTGCGTGTTCTTCGGCACCACCAACGAGAAGAACTTCCTCAAGGGCACCGACGGGAACAGGCGCTTCTGGGTGGTGGAGGTCGGTGTGGAGGATCCGCGCGAGAACCTCTGGGACACGCTGGACAGCGAGTACCGCGACCAGGTGTGGGCCGAGGCCAAGGCGCGCTACCGCAGGATGGAGCCCCTGTACCTGCCCCCCGAGCTGGAGATGCAGGCGAGGCTGAACCAGAAGCGGTTCAACGACCTGGCGGGCGACGAGCGCATAGGGATGATACAGCAGTACCTGGACACCCCCCTGCCCGCCGACTGGGAGACGCGCAGCCTGGAGCGGCGCCGGGCCTACATCAGGCAGGCCGACCCCCTGGATGCCCAGGGCGTGGTGACCAGGGAGGAGGTGAGCGCGGTGGAGATACTGTGCGAGCTCTTCGGGCAGGCCATGGACGAGCGGGCGCGCTACAAGACGCGCGACATCAACGCGCTGATGGAGTGGGTGCCCAACTGGGTGAAGGGCGAGAGCAAGCGCGTCCCCGGCTACGGCAAGCAGCGCGTATGGAAACGTACCCCCCCCGATGAGGAGGAGCCCGGAGGAGCCGTGACATGACACCCTATAATATATAATGAGGAGAGTGGACGAGATAGCGGGGCACGCCCTGGTGAGCGAGAAAGCCCTGGAGGCGTACCTGGTGGGGCGTGTCGGGACCCTGGGCGGTGTGGCCCTGAAGTACAGCAACCCCGCCCAGGCGGGCTACCCCGACCGGCTGGTGCTGCTTCCCGGCGGGCGCGTCCTGTGGGTGGAACTCAAGAGCCGGGGCAAGAAGCCGCGCCCGCTGCAGGTACAGCGGCACGAGCAGCTCAGACGGCTCGGCCAGGAGGTGTGCGTGGCGGACTCACGGGAGCGGGTGGACGAGATACTGGAGGCACAGGCGCACTGAGGCGCAACAACATGAAACATAAAAAACCAGACAAGTATGGGAGAGAGTTTTATCGCCGCCGCACAGGCGGGGCAAGTGGCCGCTGACTGCGGCATGATAGTGAGGGGCATCATCGGGCTCATCGCAGTCTGCGCGGTAGCCTACGCCCTCATCAAGAGGATGGAGGACGACCTGTGGTAGCGTGCATTGTTCTGATGGCCGTGGCCGTGGGCTTCGCGGCCTACACCCTGGGGCATGACGCGGGGCGGACGCAAGGCGTACGTGAGGCGCGAATGCCACACGCCCCTCACCCGCTCAAAGAGCAGGGACGCGAACTGGATGGAGTAATAATAAAAAAAGACCAAGACAACATGGAAGCAACGGCTGATGTGGATTTGGAAGACGTGCTGGGCAGGTACTCGACACGCGAGGTTCTCGACAATTACAGCACGGGCGACATAGTGGATTACCTGACAGACTATGGGGGCTTGTACCCGATAGACGAGGTTCTCGACAACTACAGCACGGACGACATAGTGGGATACCTGGAAGCCAACGGCGCCTCCAAGGAGGTGAGTGACTTCTGCGAGAAGGACATGGTCCTCCGCCTTTTCAGGAGGAGGACATGCGGTTTCCCGGACAAGGAGGCGGTCAAGGAGGTGATACTTGGCATCATCGACGACCTGTGGTAAAAGGGGAAAAACAAGGAAGGAAAGAACATGGAACGCAAAGTATCCGGATATTACGGGACAGGCGAGGAGCTGCTCGTCCCCATCGCAGGCTGGAGGGCGGCTGTCGTCCGCGTGGAGGAGGTGGAGACATGAGTTTCCCCGGCACACGCTCCCCCCTCAAGCCCACGGGCAAGGCCAGGTGGC